>Ga0180220_1000324_pt1 | contig 59823 bp, 44 predicted proteins | sample eDN5th37CBELigBY_FD_151335 | JGI IMG/M metagenome (GOLD analysis project Ga0180220, IMG submission 151335) | Enriched backyard soil microbial communities from Emeryville, California, USA - eDNA 5th pass 37_C BE-Lig BY (version 2) (version 2) | ecosystem: Environmental > Terrestrial > Soil >...
CGCCCCCCGCGATTGCGTCGGCGGCGTTCGGGCGAGGCCGGCCCCGCGGCCAAGGTCTTCGGCGTCGGCGCGGGCCCCGGAGCGCTCCGAAGGAGGCGATCGGTCAGGGATCCTCCGCCACCGCGCTCGGGGCCGTCGGTCCGTCGGCAGGGTGCTTGCGCCGGTAGATCCAGTACCTCGAATACCGCGCCCCCTCCGTATGCCACGCGTATTCGTAGGAGCGCTTGAACTCGCCATGGGCGATCACCGCCGGCCACGTCCCGAGGTAGTGGTAGGGATCCAGCCGCGAGTTCCTTCGGTTGTTGATGACGATGAACTCGGGGCGCTCCCGAAAGAGGACGTCGTCGGCGAACCTCTCCGGATCCCGGTCGATCTCGCTGGAGGTCATCTCGCGGCTGTTGAGGCAGTAGGCGTCGAGGTAACGCAGGGAGCTGGCGAACGGGATGATGCCTGCATCGCCCAACAGGACCGAGGCGCCCGGCTCTGCGAGCCGATCCAGCTCCGCCGCGATCCCTCGCCGGATCTCGTTGCGCTCCGCATACCCCTCCGCGCGCCGCTCGATCCGGTCGAACGGTGGCGGGCGGATCGCCACCAGGAGCCAGGCGCACAGCGCCAGCCAGGAGGGGATCGCCCACCGTCCCCGCCCCCTCGCGAGGAACGCGGCGCCGATCAGCCCCGCTCCCACCGCCAGGGGCAGGCTGCCGACGAAGTGCCGGGTCTCGTGGCCGATGATCGGATCGACCCCGTGGAGGATCACGGCGTAGGCCCCGGGGACGAGGAAGAGCGGCCAGGTCCGCGGGTCCTTCGCCCGCCCCAGTCCCGCGACCGCCGCGAGGAGGAGGGGCGCGTTCGCTTCGACGAAGTCGTCGAGCAGGCTCCAGGGGTTCGCGACCCAGTCGGCCTTGCAGTGGACCGAGTTCGGGAGGATCCGGCCGTAGAATCCGAGCCTCCAGGCGCAGTAGCCCGCAAGCGGGACGGCGAAGGCCACGAGGAACCGGACCACCGGCGTCCGGGCGATCGCCCCGGCGCCGCGCGCGCGGTCGACGAGGACGGCCTTCGCGAAGAGGATCGCGAGGAGGACCAGGCCCACCAGAGCGCCCTCCGGCCGGGTCATCGCGCCGACGGCCGAGAGGAGGCCCGCGGCGACGATCCGGGGCGCGGCGACGGGCGGGCTCTCCCTCTCCAGCGCCGGCAGGATCAGCCAGACGGCGCCCACCACGATCGCCATGTAGAAGCCGGTCTCCAGCCCGCTCACCGACCACCAGATCACGCCGTAGTAGGTGGACAGATAGAGGACGCCGACCGAGGCCAGCGATCGCCCCACCAGCGTCGCGAGCAGGCGGAAGGCGATCAGCAGGCCGATCCCCGTCGCCGCGACCGACACGATCTTCAGCGTCAGGATCGGATCGGCGCCGAGCGCGATGGCGAGCGCGCCGAAGAGGAGGTAGGTGAAGTTCGAGTATCCGTCGACGGGCGGGGCCTCCCCCGGGTTGAAGGAAAGGCCGGCGCCGCCGGCGAGGTTCGAAGCGTAGCGCAGGGTGATGAAGGCGTCGTCCGTCGAGAACGCCCAGGCCCTCCGCACGCCCTCCGCGTAGAAGGCCAGCGCGGCGGCGACCACGACCCAAGGGACGGATCGGGAGAGCCTGCCGACCTCGGGCCCCGACGTGCGCTCGAGCACCGCCCCGGCGGCGGCGACCGCCAGCACCACCGCCAGGAAGACCGCCTCGATCGCTCCGCCTGCTCCCCAGGCGGAAAAGACGGAATCGAGGAGGCTCGAGGTCACGCCCCCTCCACGTCGGCTCTGGATCGCATCCGCGAAAGGATCAGCGGCTCCTTCGTCGATCGGCGAAGAAGTAGTACTGATCCACGCCCCCCCGGGCCTCCAGGATCATCGACTCGACGCCCTTGAGGAGCGACGAAGGGTAGGTGCCGGCGACGTTGGTCTGCTCGCGGGGATCTGCGACCAGATCGTAGACCTCCATCTCCCCTCGCCCATAGCGGTAGATGAACTTCATGTCCCCCACCCGCATGGCGAGGCATCGCCTCGACTGCCAGCACGAGGACATCACGTACTCGTGGCCGTCGGAGGAGAGGAGATCCTCCCCCTGGAGCGCCCCGTCCCACTCGATCCCGGTGAGGTTCAGCACGGTGGGGAGGAGGTCGATCTGGTGGCGGAGCCCCTCGATCCGGTGGGGCTCGCCGAGCCTCGCCTCGGGCCCGGCGAGGATCAGGGGGACGCGCACGCCCTCCTCGTAGGGGACGAGGTTGTGCCCCCGGGCGACGTGCTCGTCGAATCCTTCGCCATGATCGCCGATCACGATCACCACCGTGTCGGGCCACCGCCTCTGCACCTCGGGGATGAGCTGCTCGAGGGCCTCGTCCGTATGCGCGATCGTCCGCAGGTAGTGGGCCCACTGCTCCTCGAGCGTCTCGGGCGGCAGCTCGCCGGGGACGTGGTACGGGTGATGGGTCACGCTGGTGAGGATCGTGAGGAGGAACGGCTCCTCCGACTCCGACAGCCAGTCCAGGGCCGGCTCGACGAGGGCGCGCTCGTCCATCCCGAAGTACCCGACCTCCTCGAAGCGAGCGAGGTCGAGGTCCTCCTTGGTGGCCCAGCCGTCGAACCCCATGTTGCGAAGCAGCGACGTGCGGTGCTCGAACTCCCCGGTCGCCGACTGCATGAACCGGCTCCGGTAGCCCGCGTCGCGAAGGACGTTCGGCAGGCACGCCATGGGGATGCCGCGCTCCTCGGCCTCGCCGATCTCGGTCTGGAGCCGAGGGAACGCGCCGCAGAGGATGCCGACCAGGGCCTTGGAGGTATGCGTCACCGCCGCGTACGCCTTGTCCACCACGACCCCGCCGGAGGCGAGGCGATCCAGGAACGGCGTGTCCGAGGCGCCCCCGGGGTTCCGGTAGGCGCCGAGGGCGTCGGCCCGGGTCGACTCCAGGATCACGATCAGGAAGTTCGGGACCTTCTCTTCCGGGAGGGAGCGGACGGTGGGCTGGACGTAGTCCGTCTGCAGCCGGATGCGGAGGTTCGCCCACTCGTCGCCGAGCATCGCCCCGATCGTCGCGGCGTTCATCCCCTTCCCCGAAGGGACGGCGCCGACGAAGAGGACCAGCCCCAGGGTGGCGAGCGATAACTCGAGGGCGGCCCCCGTGAACCTGCTCCGGCCCTTCGAGCGCCGCTCGAGGCGGATCGCCAGGGCCAGGATCAGCGAGGCGAAGACCGCGCTCGCCAGCATCGCCGGATCCGCGCCGACGCCCGCCACGCCCCCGAGGGTCGAGGCGTTCCGGACGGAGTAGGCCAACAGCTCCAGATCCATCCGCGTCCCGGTGACCTGGAAGTAGCGGCTCTCCGCGGCGATGGCGAGGGCGCCCGCGAGGTGGAGCAGCTCCGCGCCGAGCCGCCAGTGGCGCTGGAGACTCGCCACGCGACCGAGGAGGAGGAGGGAGCACTCGCCGACGAGGATGAGGCCGATCACCGGCAGGGAGGCGAACGCGGCTCGGCCGATCTCCACCTCGCCGCTGGTGACGCCGAACTCGAAGACCCGAAACGCGATCGCGAGCGCGACCAGCGCCAGGCCGAGCCACAGCGCGACCCGCAGCCGCCCGCCCTCGACGTCGAGCTTGCCGCCCATCTCGCCTCCACCTGGAAGATCGGCCCCTTCTACCACGCGCGACCCACCGATCCAGTTTCTCCGGCCGACGGCTCGTGGTTCGCCTTTGAGGCCCGCCAGCCCCCGTATATCCTCCCGGCCATGCCCTGGATCGACGACTTCCTGCTCTCGTGGGCGGTGCCGGCCCTCGCGCTGACGACGCTGCCGATCGTGAGGAGATGGGAGGGTTCCTCCCCCCTCCCGGCGTCCACGCGCCTGGCCGCCTCCTTCGCGCTCCTCCTGGCCTGGTGGCAGGTGGGCGGGATGGTCCTGGGCTTCTCGGGCACCCTCTCCGCCGGCGCGGTCGCGGCCTGGCTCGCCCTGGGGGCCGCCCCCGGGATCGTCCTGGCGGCGCGGGACCCCGCGCTGCGCCCGGCGATCCGCCGCCCCATCCTCGACGCGCCTCTCGCCGCGCTCGCCGTGGTCGCGCTGGCCTACCTCCTGGTCTCCACCGTTCCCCCCTGGTACCGGGACTCCCTCGTCTACCACCTCGCCCTCCCCCGCGAGTTCGCCATGGCGGGCGGCTACGTCCGCCCGGACGACAACGTCTTCGCCTCCTTCCCGCTGGGGTGGGAGTCGATCCTCGCGATGCTCCACGCCCTCGGCCCGGGGCCGGATCGATATCCTCCCTTCAACCCCAGGCTGCTGGGGGCCTGGACCACCCTCGCCACCGCCGTGGCGTCGACCGGCCTCGCGCGGACGCTGGGAGCGTCGGAGTGGATGGCCCGGTGGGCGGGCGTCCTCTTCCTTCTGGTTCCCACGGTCTTCGAGTTCGGGACGTCGACCTACGTCGAGCCGTGGCTGCTCCTCCTCGGGACCCTCGCCCTCGACGGCGCCCTCCGCGCGGCGCGGGGCGAGCAGCGGGCGCTCCTGCCCGCGGCGGTGAGCGCGGGCTTCGCCGCCTCGGTGAAGTACCCGGGGGTGGCGCTCTGCGTGTTCCTCGCCCTCCTGCTCCTGGCCTCCGGGCTGCGCCGAACGGAGGAGGAGGGCCGCCGGGCCCTGCGATGGGCCCTCCTCTTCGCCCTCGTCGCGGGGGCGGTGGCCTCGCCCTTCTACCTCCGGAACCTCTTCGAGCGGGGCAACCCCTTCTTCCCCGTGGCGTTCGACGTCTTCGGCGGCGAGGGGTGGGACTCCTGGCGGGACATCGCCTACGGGATCACGCTCTCGAACTACGGCATGGGCCGGAGCGCGGTCGACTTCCTGCTCCTCCCCTTCCGGCTCTTCACCGCGCGGGAGATGCGCACCGGATTCGAGGGCTCGCTCGGCCCGGTGGTCGGCGCCGGGGTGGGGGCGCTCCTCCTCCTCTGGCGCCGCGCCGCGACGGGCACCGAGCGGCGCGACCTGGGCCTCGCCGGCGCCTTCGTCGCCCTCTGGTCGATCTTCTGGGCGCTCTCGGTGCAGCAGGTCCGCTTCTACCTGGTGGCGATCCCCCCGCTCCTCGCGCTGCTCGTCCTGGGCATCGACAGGCTCCCGAACCGGCTCCGCTCGATCGCCGCCGCGACGGCGATCCTCGGCGCGGCGGCGTGGCTCAACCCGGCGGCGGCGCAGCTCGGGCGCCGCCAGGACGTCGCCGGCTGGCTGCAGGGGCAGCGCAGCGAGGAGGCGATCCTCACCCGGCTCCTGCCCGACTCCTACCCGCCGATGCGGGAGCTCGAGCGCTGGGTGCCGGAGGACGGCAAGGTCTGGCTGGTGTGGATGCGGGGCTACACCTACTATCTGCGCCGGCCGTACCGGCTCGACTCGGTCTTCGAGGCGTACCGGCTGGAGGCGCTCCTCGACGAGACCGCCGACTCGGGCGAGGCGCCGACGAGGCTCCGGGCGGACGGGATCACCCACCTCCTCGTGCACGGGCGCTTCTTCCTTCGGGACGGCAACGCCGATCTGCGCCCGGGGCGGACCGATCGGATCCGGGCGGCCTTCGACGGGCTCGTCCGCCGGGGCGACCTTCGCCTCGTGCAGAGCTGGGGCGAGGTCGAGCTCTACGAGGTGCGAGGGCCCGCCGAGGCGCCCCCCTCCGCCCGCATCGACTGAAGCGGCCTTCAGCGAGCGGAAGGGAGGAGGGAGAGCCGCCGCGCCGCCTCCTCGCGCAGCGGCCGATCGGCCCCCTCGTCCGCGGCGACCGATCGCCAGATCCGCGCGGCGTCCCGCTGCCTGCCGATCCGCGCGAGGAGGCCGGCGCGCCTCATGGCGGTCCCGGGATCGTCGCCGGAGGCGTCGGGGGGGAGCGAGGTCCACGCGGCGCGGACCTCGCCGATCTCCTCCAGCAAGGCCCTCGCCTCCCGGTGATCCGGATACCGCTCGATCAGGCGCTCCAGCTCGGCCGAGGCCCCCTCGAAGTCCAGGGCCATCGTTCGCACCACGCCCAGGTTGTAGCGATACTCCGGCTCCGACGGCCGGGCCTTTGCGAGCCCCTCGAAGATCGAACGCGCCTCGCCGAAGCGCCCCATGGCCGCCAGGGCGAAGGCGCGCGCCTCGCGGGAGCCGCTCCCCATCGGATCGGCGAGCCCTCGCCTGGCGAGGTCGCCGTCGATCGCCTCGGCCCGCTCCAGGGCGGGCAGCGCCTCCTCCGGCCGATCGACGCGGCTGAGGGCGATGCCGAGCTGCACGAAGGGGAGTGAATTCCCCTCCGGCGCGTGCGCGGCAGCCTCGCTCCACAGCGAGACCTCGTCCCTCCAGTCGGGGACGCGGGCGTAGGCGGACAAACCCGCGGCGGGGAGGAAGACCAGCGCGAAGCCCGCGGCGAGGCGGTTGGCCGTCGGGGGCCAGCGGGAGGTCCAGGCCGCGAGGCCGATGGCGAGGCCCGCCGCGGGCATGTAGAGGAACCGATCCGCGGCGGCCACCTTGAGCGGGAGCGGAACGAGGTGGAGGACGAGCGCCAGCGGGACGAGGATCAGCGACGCGGCGATCCCGGCAGCGCCCGCCGAACGCGAGAACTCGCGCTTCCACCTCCACGCGGCGAGGGCGAGGCCCACCAGGGCCAGCGCGCCGAGGGCCACCAGCGGCCAGGAGCGCACGTGGATCGAGCCGATCTGGGTGCGGGGTCGCAGGGCGTCCAGGGACATCCACAGGTAGCTGCCCGCCGCCTCGAGCGAGAGGAGCAGGCGCTGTCCGAGCTCGAGCCGCGGCGCCCTCGAGGGCGCGCGTGCGGCGAGCTCCGCGTGGAGTCGGAGGAAGGCGTAGACGCCGCCCGCCGCCGCCGGCGGGAGAAGGCGCCGGAGCCAGCCGCGCGCCTCCCGGCCGCGGGCATCCACCGCCTCGAGGGCGAGGATCGCCAGGAGCCCCGCCACCGCGACCTCCTTCGAGAGGAGGCCGAGGAGCAGGAGCGCCGCCGCCGCCCATCGCCGCCCCGCCGACGGCCGGTGGACGGCGAGGGCCGCCAGGACGAAGCAGGCGGCGAGCACGTCGGTGCGCCCGGAGATCCACGCGACGGCCTCGGTGAGGCGGGGGAGCAGCCCGAAGCCCGCCGCGCAGACGGCCGCCGCGACGGGCGCCGCGCCCAGGCGCCTCGCGATCGCGAAGACGAGGGCGACGCAGGCGAGGTGCAGCGCCAGGTTCGTGAGGTGGAAGCCCAACGGATCCCCGCCCCAGATCCGCCAGTCCAGCGCGAAGGAGAGCGTGACGAGCGGCCGATAGAAGGCGCGGGTGGGGGCCCCCGCCGGCCCGCCGAAGAACATCCGATCGAAGTAGCTGCCGAGGGGCTGGACCTCCTTGACGACGGGCGAATCGACGATGAGGGGCACGTCGTCCCAGACGAAACCGCCCAGCGGCGCGGCGGAGTACGCCACCGGCACGGCGAGCAGCGCCAGCGCGAGCAGCGCGAGGGGTCGTTCCGACAGCGGCGTCGTCGGCGCGGGTGCGGTGGACATCAGGCGGCCGCCGGCTCTTCGCCCCGGGCGTGGGCGGCGCCGGTCTCCTCGGTCCGGCGGACGAAGAGCTCCTCGAGGGTCTCCCGGTGGCGGGCCACCGCGACGATCCGCGCGCCCGCACGGGCGAGCTCGCGCACCGCCGCGTCGGCGTCCGAGTCCCTGGCGAAGGCAAACGCCCACCCGTCACCCTTCGGCAGGGATCGCGCGGCCCTCGCCCGCAGGTCCTCGGCGAGCGCCGGGGGGATGCCCTCGGCGATCACGTCGACGGCGCGGGCGCCGGCGGCGAGGAGGTCGTCGAGGGTGCCCTGATCCCGCATCGCCCCGTGGAACATCAGCCCCACCCGATCGCAGATCGCCTCCACGTCGGGGAGGATGTGGGAGGAGAAGAAGACGGTCTTGCCCTCCTCCTTGAGGCGGAAGATCACCTCGCGGACGTCCTTGCGCCCGATGGGATCCAGGCCGCTCATGGGCTCGTCGAGCACCACCAGCGCCGGATCGCCGACGAGGGCCTGGGCGATCCCGGCCCGCTGCACCATCCCCTTGGAGTAGCGGCGCAGCGGCAGCTTCTTCGCCTTGGAGAGGCCCACCAGATCGAGGAGGCGGGGGATCCGCTCCTCGAGCGTCGCCCGCGGCACCCCGCCGAGCCGCCCGGCGAAGGCGACGAGTTGCTCGGCGGTGAGGAAGTCGTGGAAGTAGGGGTTCTCCGGCAGGAAGCCGATGGAGGCCCTCGCCCGCCGCGACGAGATGGGCACGCCGAAGATGGAGGCGTCGCCGGAGGTCGGGAGCACCAGCCCCATCAACATCTTGATCGTGGTGCTCTTGCCCGCGCCGTTGGGGCCGAGGAAGCCGTAGATCTCCCCTCGATTCACCGAGAGATCGAGATCCCGCACCGCGACCACGCGCTTGCGGCGCAGGCCCAGCCGGTAGACCTTCCCTAGCCTTCGCGTCACCAGGATCGGCTCATCCATCGCTTCCGCCCGCTCCTTTCCTCCGGACGGGGCGGAACGGTAGCCGAAGTGCCGAAAGGAGGACAATTCTCCCCCAGTCTTTGGTCCCCCAAGCGAACATGACGATTTACGGCAACGCCCCGCCGGGGTGCCGCGTCCCGTCAGGAGATCGCGCCCTCCGCAAGGCTCTGCGGGCCGATGCGGCAGGAAATTTGACCGGTTGCCCCCTTGCCCGCACCCTGGCACCGCTTTCGCAGAGACCCCAACCCGTCTCGCCCAACCCGCATGTCTCTGGCTGGAACCCTCCAAACGGGGGCGAGGAAGGAGAAGCAATGAAGAACCTGAAGAAGAACCTCCGCGGCTTCACCCTGATCGAGCTCATGATCGTGGTCGCCATCATCGGCATCCTCGCCGCCATCGCGATCCCGAACTTCCTCCGCTACCAGCTCCGCGCCAAGTCGGGCGAGGCGGCGGTCAACCTCGCGGCGATCAAGACCTCCGAGGTCTCGTACTACGGCAGCAACGACGAGTACGTCGCCGCCGACTCGAAGCCCGGCACCGCCGTCGCCAGCAAGGGCCAGCGCCAGCCGTTCGACGTGACCGACGCGGATACGGGCTGGTACGCGCTCGGGTGGCAGCCCGAGGGCCGCGTGTACTTCGACTACCAGGTCTCCGCCTCCGGCGTGGGAGCCGTCGCGATGATGACCGCCGAGGCCCTCGCCGATCTGGACGGCGCCGACGTCCCCCAGTGCTGGGCGGTGCAGGTGCCGCAGGCCGCCGACAAGACGGCCGTGCAGGATCCGGAGAGCGAGCACTGCGACCCGAGGCCCAACCTGATCTCGGCGGTTCACAAGGCCAGCCCGGACGGCGTCTACTAAGACCCGGGGTCGCAACCAGCTCGGAGGGACGCCACGGTTTTCCTTGGCGTCCCTTCGTGCGTTAAAGTCCCGGTGGCCCATGGACCGCACTCTCCTCCACCGAGCGATCCGCTTCCTCGGGTTCCTCGTCGTCTCGGCGGGGGCCCACCTGGCCCACGTCGAGGCCCAGGCCCACACGTCCACCCTGCGGGACGCGGAGCCGCTCCCCAACGGAGCCGCGCTGCGCATCGCTTCGGGCGGGCACGCGACCTCGATAGCCGACCTCTACTGGCTCAAGCTGGTCCAGTACGTCGGCACGCCCGGCGAGGAGTCGCGCGGCTGGCCGCACCTGGAGCCCCTCGCCGACCTCGTGGTGACGGTCGATCCCCTGTTCGGCTACGCGTACGAGGCCTCGGGGGTCGTCCTCTCCAGCGTCGGTCGCTACGAGGCGTCCAACGCCATCCTGGAGCGCGGCATGGAGCACGTGCCCGGGAGGTGGCAGCTCCCCTTCTTCGCCGGCTTCAACCACTGGAGCGCCCTCGGCGATCTGGACCGGGGCGCGGCGCTCGTGCTCCGGGCCTCGCGGATCCCCGGGAGCCCCAGGTACCTCCCGGATCTCGCGTCTCGCCTCTTTTCGAGCGCCGGCACCATCGAGGAGGGGATCGCCGCGCTGGACGCGACCGTCGCCTCCACCTCGGACCCCGAGCTCCGGAAGGAGTTCCTGCGCCGGCGGGATCAGCTCGAGATGGAGCGGGCGCTCCGGCTCCTCGAGGCGGCGATCGCCGATCATCGCGCGAGGGAAGGCGCGCCGCCCGCGTCGCTCGCCGACCTCGCCGATCCGGAGGCGCGGCGGATCGCGAGGTCCCCGCTCTCGGAGAACATCGACTTCGAACCCTCGACCGGCTCGGTCTCGTCGCCGCTGCTCCCCCGGCGGCTGATGGTGTATCGTCCACCCGCCGTCCCCGAAGCCCTCGCCGCCCCATGAGCGCACCCATCCTCGCCATCGCCCGCGTCACCATCCAGGAGTCGCTGCGGGACCGCATCCTCTACGGCGTCCTCGCCTTCGGGGTCGCGCTGATCCTCCTCTCGGCGGTCCTCTCCAACGTCACCCTGGGGTGGCCCGTACGGATCGTGACCGACCTCTCCATCTCCGCGATCTCGCTGGGCGGCGCCGTGATGGCGATCCTCCTCGGCGTCCGGGCGGTGGCGGTGGAGCTCGAGAAGCGGGTGGCCTTCCCGGTCCTGGCCCGGCCGATCTCGAGGGGCTGGTTCGTGCTCGGCAAGTACCTCGGCGTCGTCGGCACCGTGTACCTGAACGTCGGCCTGATGATCGCAGCCGCCACCGGGATGATCGCAGCCTACAGCCACGAGGGAGCGTTCCAGTACGACGTGGGCGCCTACGCGGCCACGCTCGGCCTGCTCCTCCTCAAGCTGGCCCTGGTCGCGGCCATCGCGGTGCTGTTCTCGTCGTTCACCTCCTCCACCGTGTCGTTCATCGCCGCGACGGGCGTGACCATCGCAGGCCACCTCACGGGAGAGCTCCGGTTCTTCCTGGGCCGCAGCGAGCAGGCCGCGACCCGGTTCCTGGGCGACGCTTTGTACTGGCTCCTCCCCGACATGGCGACGATGGAGGGGCTCTCCCGCCTCATCCACGGCCTCCCGATCCTGAACGCCCAGGCGACGGCCGCCGCCGTGTACGGCGCCTGCTACGCCGTGGGGCTGCTCGTCGCCGCAGCGATGATCTTCGAGAAGCGCGACCTCTCCTGATCGGCGCCGGGCCCTGCCGCAATCCGTTCAGGGCTCCGCAACGATTGCGGACCTGGAGGGGGCCGAGAGGGGCGCCGGGCAGTCCAACCGCCTGGATCCCGGTGGGTTTCTTGCCAAGCACGCTTCTTGCTGTAGCGTGGCGCCATGCGTCGCGAAGCGGGTTTCACGCTCATCGAGGTCATGACCGTCGTCGCCGTCATCGGCATCCTCGCCGGGATCGGCACGTGGCAGCTCCGCAAGCAGCTCCCCCGCTACCGCGCCAACGCGGCGGCCGGGAAGCTGGTGCTGGACGTGCGCCAGGCCTCCGCCATCGCCTCGCGCACCAACCGCCCGGTGACCCTGACGGTGAACGAGGTGGACTGCGCCCCCGGCTACGTCCTGGCCCAGGGGAGCGTCGAGTACGCCCGCATCTGCTTCGACCTGGAGTACCCCGGCGTGGAGATCCGGAGCGCCGGTGGCGGCGACCTCGGCTGCGCCCAGGAGGCGGGCCTCGGCTACGACCCGATCCCCTCGTGCACCCTCTGCTCGGGGAGCCACGTGATCCGCTTCCTCCCCAACGGCGAGGTGATCACCCCCTCCGGCGGCGACGAGTCCCTGGTCCTCGGGCCCCGCGGCGATCCACCGGGGTTCGACCGGGCGGTCGGGATCCGGAACCTCACGGGCAAGGCGCGCGCCTACCGGCGCGCTGCGGGCGGATGGGAGTGCCTATGACCCCTCGATGCCCCAGGATTCTCGCTCGCGGGACGGCGTCGGGCTTCACGCTGATCGAGGTCATGACCTCGATGGTCATCCTCTCCATCGGCCTGCTCGTCACCCTCCCCCTCGTCTCCAGCGCGCTCGCCAAGACCATCCACGGCCGCAAGACGACCGCTGCCCAGTTCATCGGCAACACGGTCCTCGACCGGCTCCGGTTCGAGATCCGCTTCGACCCGCCGCCGCTGCCGACCGTTTCCTGCGGGGGCGGGACGACGGGCTGCACCAACGGCGGCCCCTTCACCCTGGAGGACGCCTGGGAGAGCGAGCACCTCGCCCACTCCCCCGACGACGTCCTGGGGGACCCGGCCGCCTGCAACCCGCCCGGGGCCGGAGAGGTGCTGGCCTTCAACATCGGCCCGTTCCCGGTGCGCCTCGAGGGCAACACCTACTGGGTCTGCTACAACCTGGAGAACTCGATCTCACCAGGCGTGCTCCCCAACTCCGTGGACGCGACCGTGCGCGTCTTCTGGGCCACCCCCGTCGGCTACGGAGGGCGGACGATCACCAGCGTCCTCCTCCCCTTCAACTAGGCGGAAGATGAAGACCTCTCGCGGATTCTCGATGCTCGAGCTGCTGGTGGCCGGAACGGTCTCGACGATCGTGATCGGCTTCGCGATCATGACGATCGCCCGGATCCAGACCGCGAACGCCGCCCAGCGAAAGGACATCGAGCTGGCCTCGCAGGCGCGACTCGCCATGGAGCTGATCGGCCGGGACATCCGGGGCGCCGCGGACGCGGTCCAGTTCCTCCCCTACCACTGCATCGCCGGAATGCAGTCGCCGGGCACCCCCGACGGCTGCGCCGCGATCCTCGATCCCCACTCCTGGCGGATCACCCTCGCGCGAAACGCCTGGATCACGCCCGCCGGCGCCACGCCGGGCACCGAGCAGGACACGATCTCGTCGCTGCCCTTCAACCAGAACCCGGACAACGTGGTCACCTACCAGTTCGTGCCGCGCAGGACCGTCCTGGATGGAACGGGGGTGATCGGGCACATCGAGCGGATCCGGAACCCCTTCGGCTTCATGGGCGAGGAGCCGCAGGTGTCGATCCTGCTCGACAACGTCCTCCTCGACGAGCGGATGAAGCTCGACGCGAGCGGGAGCGACTCGAACCCGATCTACGATCACGCGCTCTTCCTCTACCAGCTCCTCAGCCTGACGCCGAACGAGTACGTCGGCGATCCCGAGATCGTCGCGCGCGTGGCCGCCAGAGGATCGTTCCTCCTGCCGCCCATGAGGTTCTACGCGGTCCCGAACCCGCTCGACACGCCGCTCCCGGCGATCGAAACGGCGCCCCCCTACCTCGGGGCGTACCCGGTCGACATCTACGGCCTGGACCCGGAGTCGGTCCTCGCGCCGACCACGCCGCTGCAGAGCACCAACGGCTCGTTCGACGCCGACATGCGGTACATCCTCGACTGGAACCGGATCCGGGCGGTGCGCGTCGCCTTCAAGGTCGTCGAGGCCACCGAGGACCCGCTGTACACGAGCGGCCTCGATCTCGATCCCGACATCCCCGGGACGTCGCGTGTCTTTCCAGCCGAGGCGGTCTTCGAGGTGAAGATCTTCTCGAGCCTGCGCTAGGGAGCCCGACCGTGCATCGCTCTCTCTCGACCCTCCACGATCGGTCCACGCCTCGCGGCTACAGCCTCCTCGCGGTCCTCTTCGTGATCACGATGCTGGGGCTGTTGGGGACCGCGGCGTTCACCCTCGCCAGCAGCGACGCCTCCACCGCGAGCGCCTCCGAGCTCCGCTCCCAGGCCCTCGCCGTGGCAGAGTCCGGCCTCGTCATCTACTCGGCGACGATGGATCCCGCGTCGGTCCTCGACGAGACCGGCATCGTCGACGAGCTGGAGCCGGTCGAGCTCGGCGGTCCGGGCGAGTTCGAGTATCGCTACCTGATCATTGGCGCGGGCTCCACGGGCACCGTCGGTGACGTGATCTCCGAAGGCCAGGTCCTGCGCAATGGACGCGTCGTCTCCCGCGCCCGCATCCGCGGATCCGTGATGATGCAGACCTGGGAAGACCCCTACAGCTCCGTCGCCGGCGCCGGTCCGTCCGGCGCGAACGTGATCCGGACCGGCGGACGTCCGCCCTTCGCCGGAGGACCCTCCCTATGAGAAAGCACCGCTCGAACCGCGCCTCGCCGGGGATGCGCCTCCTCGCGATCTCGCTCGCGAGCCTGTTCCTGATGCCCTCGCCGGCGAACTCGAACTACCTGTACGAGGTGCTCCCGCCCGAGCTGCACCCCTACGTGCTCCTCATCGTCGACAACTCCGGCTCGATGCAGTGCCAGGACGGGCTCTTCGACGAGACGACGGGCGAGCGCAGCTACGATGGGCTGTACCAGGAGGAGGGCCAGAACTGTCATCCCAACTACTGCAGGCGCAAGGACGGGAGCGACCTGTGGGCCTGCCCCGACATCACCGAGGCCCAGGCCGACGATCCCTCCTTCCTCGGCTCCTGCATGCCCGAGGACAAGGGGCCCTGGTGCAACGCCACGCGCGAGGAGTGCGAGGAGAGGTGTGACCGCAACTGCAAGGACACCTGCGCCGAGTGGGCCAAGAAGGACTGCAACTGCGTGCAGGGGCCGTGTCTCGAGTACGGGGTCGAGAAGTACGACTGCGAGCCCGGCCCCTGCCTCGAGTGGAACATGAAGACGATCTGCGAGCCCACCGACGAGTGCCTGGAGCACCAGCAGGTGCCCGGCGACGAGTGCGTGGAGTGGGCGCAGGTCGACGGGGACGTCTGCCTCGAATACCACACGAAGGACGGCCCCAACTGCGTCGAGTGGAACCAGATGGACGGCCCCAACTGCGTCGAGTGGAACCAGATGGACGGGCCGAACTGCGTCGAGTGGAACCAGATGGACGGCGACGTCTGCCTGGTGTGGAACATGAAGGACGGCGACGTCTGCCAGGAGTACTACAAGAAGGATGGCGACGTCTGCCTCCAGTGGAACTACACCGACGGCGACGTCTGCCTCGAATACAACATGGTGGATGGAGAGCCTTGCCTCGAATACAACATGATCTGGATCCCGCCCGTCTACGACGGCGGGGAGTGCCTCTCCTGGAGTCCTGCCTCCGGCCCCACCGCGTGCACCTCGGAGGACTGCAGGAACGCCACCTGCACCGAGCAATCCCCCAAGTGCACGGACACCACCTGCAAGACCTACGGGCCGGAGTACGGCTGCCAGGAGGAGTTCTACAACTGCCGGGTGGAGCAGGTCCTCAAGGGCAAGGGCGACAACCAGTGGTACGAGGACGAGACGGTCTGCGACGTGCGGATCGTGGGCTGCACCCAGGATTGCATCGAGTGGAACCAGAGTTGCGTAGACACCTGCGACGTCTTCTCCTGGGAGCAGTGCACCGAGAGGGCGCCCCTCGTCCTTCGTGAGGGGACGGGTGAATACCAGCAGGGCTCGTGCAAGAAGTGGAGCAAGGTCCCGGGCTCCTGCAAGAAGTGGAATCAGGTCCAGACGACCTGCAAGAAGTGGAACAAGGTCGACGACCTCGACCGGTGCAAGAGGTGGAACCAGGTGCCGGACACCTGCCGGACCTGGAACCAGGTGGACGACCCGAACAGTTGCAGGCGCTACGAGCAGGTCGACGACCCGAACAGTTGCAGGCGCTACGAGCAGGTCGACGACCCGAACAGTTGCAGGCGCTACGAGCAGGTCCCGGACCTCGACCGCTGCAAGACCTGGAACAAGGTGAACGGCCCCTGCACCCGGTACGCTCTGGTCGACGGCCCCTGCATCAAGTGGAAGGAGGAGTGTCACGAAGAGGAGGACGACACCTGCAAGGTCCACGACGAGGACGTCTGCAAGGAGCGCCCGACGGACGAGTGCGTCCGGTACGACGCTGACGTCTGCGAGCAGTGTGATTACTGCAAGACCGCCGGTCCCCCGGAATGCGAGTGCTACGACTACTGCTACGACGTCCCGGCGGAGTGCGACTGCCCGTCTCGCATGGAGACCGCGCAGTCGGTGCTCGAGACCCTGATCCCCGGCCTCGACAACCTCACGCTCGGCCTCGCCCGCTACGGCAAGTTCGAGCCCGGGCGGCAGCGCGAGCTGGCGGAGGACGGCGACGTGAAGAACTGCGGCGTCCGCATCGACGATCCGCTCCCCGGCGAGCGCAGCTCCATCCTCGAGCGGGTGAGGACGATGGTCCCGGAGGGCGGGACGCCCATCGCCAAGTCGCTGCGGAAGGCGCGCGAGCACATCATCGAGGTGGCGTCCTCGGACCCTGCGGCCGCATGCCGCGGCTACTACGTCATCCTCGTGACCGACGGCGAGGAGAGCTGCGCCCTCGACGAGGAGTACGATCCGGATCAGGCCGAGCTCGAGCAGACCGTCCTGGATCTCCGCTCGATCCAGGTCGGCGACGTCAACCTCGACGTCCGCACCTTCATCCTCGGCTTCGGCCCGGAGCTCGCCAAGGACAACCTCGAGGATCACAGCCTCAGCAAGCTGGCGCGGCTCGGTGGGACCGCCGAGCAGCCGAACGGAACGATCTGCGAGCCCAGGGCGGGCGAGGCCTGCTCCGACGGCATCGCCCTCTTCGCCCTCCGCCGCAACGAGCTCGTCGACAAGATGAAGAGCGCGTTCCAGAAGATCACGGAGGGCGAGTTCTCCGCCGTCGCTCCGGTGATCGGCAGCGTCCCCCAGGTGGCCAGCGAGGTCGGTCGCGTCGCCCGCAACTTCCTCGTCTACTCCACCTTCCGGCAGCCCGGATACTCGGGGCACCTCTACGGGATCCGGCTCTTCGAGGAGGCCTCCGCCGCATCCCACGACTGGAGGTTCACGAACCTCGACAACGTCGATCTGAACGCCTGCGGGCAGGAAGGCAACCCGTGCGTCTTCGACGCCGGCCGGCGCCTCACGGAGCGCACCAAGGCCCGGATGATCTTCACGGGCGCGCCGTCCGATCGCATCGACGAGGACGGCGGGGTCACGCTGCCCCTCGCCGACGGCAGCCGGATCCCGCTGCCGAACGACTCGAGCGGCTATGGCGCCCTCGGCTCGGTCTTCGAGACCTACGCCGATCTCCTCGAGCTCGACGACCTCCTGTCGGACGAGAAGCGGCCGCCGAACTTCTCCGCCGCCACCGCCCACCGCCTCTTGGACCTCCCCTCCACCCCCGAGGATCAGGAGCGGGTGGTGAGCTGGCTCCACGGCGAGGGGAGGGCCTGGAAGCTCGCGGACATCTACCACGGCGGCCCGGCCATCGTCGGCGGCCCGCCGTACGAATACCGGACCCGCGGCTACGACCACTTCAAGACCAAGCTGCGGCGCCGGCCGGAGATGATCTACGTCGGCGCGAACGACGGGATGATCCACGCCTTCCACGCGGGCCCCAAGCTCTTCGACGACGACGAGTACGAGTGGAAGGAGCACGACTGGGAGGCTGGCGACGAGGCCTGGGCCTATCTGCCGGTCAACATGCTCGCCCGCGCGTCCTCCGCGATCCTCGAGTCCTTCTCCGAGGAGCCCCGGTTCTTCTCGCAGGATCTCTCCTGCCGCATCGACGACGTGCTGGTGAGGGACAACCTCACCGAGGACGGCGATCTCGACTGCGGCGGAGACGAGCTCTGCGGCTGGCGCACGGTGCTGCTCTGCGGCCAGGGCTGGGGCGGCTCGTGGCTGGTCGCGATCGACGTCTCCGATCCCTTCGATCCCAAGCCGATGTGGGAGTCGACGGTGGACGATCTCGGCGAGAGCTCCACCGGCATGGGCCGGACCTGGTCGCTGCCGAGCGTCGCCCTCCTGAACCTCGCGTCCAGCACCACGCCGGGCTCGCACACCACGCCCACCTGGGCGGCGGTGTACGGCAGCGGCTACAACGCGGACATGATGGACGACGAGGGCAAGACCTATCCGGCGTACCGCTTGCTCAACCTCCCCTTCGACGGCGCCTACGCCTACCATGGCGACGGCACCGCCGGAGAGGACCCCCACGTCTTCGTGCAGAACCTGGCCAACGGCAGGTTCCTGAAGATCTTCCACCAGCACGGAGACTCCACGCTGGGCTCCGTGGTCGCCGACATCCCGCTCCTCGACGTCGACGGGGACGGCTTCACCGACGTCGCCTACGTCGGCGGTTGGGAGAGCCAGCTCGGCCGCATCTCCTTCGGAAAGGTCACGCTGGAGGACGGCACCTTCGAGATGCCGATGCGCACGCACCCCTCGGAGTGGACGAATTCCTGCTCGATCTTCTCCTTCGGCGAGAACAAGCCGATCACGAGCAGCCCGACGGTGATGGTCGATCCGAAGGCGCAGAAGCGCGTCTACCTCTTCGCCGGAGCTGGCGTCGATCGGGGCAGCTTCCCCGACGAGCAGTCGGAGGCCATGGCGGAGTACGGCTTCCGCGGCTTCTACTTCGACGACGACGGCTCTGCGTCCTGCCCCAGCGCCTTCAACGCGGAGGGCGAGGCGACGAGCATCCCGGACGAGGGCAACCTCTGCACCGTGGAGGACGAGGACGCGGTGAAGCTCTCCGAGATCCTCTCCGCCAACACCCGGCTGCTGGGCTCGCCGCTCCTCACGATCCAGCCGAACACCGAGACCTGGCTCTCCTTCACCACCTGGAACCCGGACAAGTCCACCTGTTCGGACGGCACGGCGTCGCTCTACTGCCTGAACGTGCAGGACCGGAACCGCTGCGTCCGGTGTGGATACCTGGCGGACGGCGGCGAGGGCGACCGGACGGGGCAGATCGTCCTGGGCGACATGCCGGTGGGCCAGAAGCTGCCCTCCCCCGTCTCGGCCGACGGCCAGATCTACGTGCTCGGACCCGACGGCCTGCTGCGGGTCGGCAACCAGGGGGGCGACTCCACCGGCATCTCCGGAGAGGCGCCGGTCGCCAACCAGAACGCGCCCCGCCGGGTGGTGATCTCCTGGCGCGAGATCTTCGAGGAGGACTGAGATGAGCCGACGGAACCTCATCGTCCTGGCGGCCGCCTCCCTCCTGGCGGCCTGCGGCCCGGAGGGCAGCGCCGACGAGCTCGCCTCCCGGGCGATCGCCGAGGCCACGGCGAACCGCTTCGGCGTCGCCCTCGAGCTCTTCGACCAGGCCCTCGCTCGGGAGCCGGACAACCTGAAGGCCCTGTACAACGGCGGCCTCGCCCACCTCTACCTGCGCCGCGGCGACGCCGCTGCCAGGCGCTTCGAGTCCTTCGTCGCCCTCCGACCCAACGACGCGCTGGGCCACTTCAACCTCGCCCGTGCCTACGCCATCGAGGGGCGCCGGGAGCCCGCGCTCGCGTCGCTGAAGCGGGCGGTCGAGCTCGGCTTCGACCGCCACGAGGAGATCGTGGGCGGCGGGTTCGAGGCCATCGAGGACGACGTCCGCTTCACCCAGATCGAGGCGCTGGTGGCCCAGCGGGCCGGCGTCGGCTTCGACGCCTCCCGGCGCAACGGCGTGGGCGCCTACGGCGGAGAGCCGCTGCGCGCCAACCGCCTCCCCGGCCAGCGGATCAACGTGCAGTGCAAGGGGCCGAAGGTTCCGCCCGGGGTCGCCGGCAACCTCATGGACATCGAGCAGACCGGCTGCATCCCGCAGGATTGAGGCGACTGGCGGGCCCCTCGCCCGGCGCGTCGGCCTCGGAGGATCCGCTGCGTCGCCGCCTGGCGGCAGGGTCGGGCTCGCGGCCGGCGATCGTGCCGGCACCCGCGATCGGCGGCCAGAACGCGCTCGCCGAGAGGACGGGCCGCTAGACCTCGTCCATCGGCCGGGAGACCATCGACGGCAGCGGTCCGTGGGTGTCGGGGCCCGGCGCCTCGATGTTCAGCTTCTCGAGGCGGTAGCGCATGCTGCGGTACTCGATCCCGAGGAGCCGCGCGGCCTGGGTCTTCACCCCGCCCGTCTGCTCGAGGGCCCGCTCGAGGAGACGCCTCTCGTAGGCGTCCAGGTGGGCCTGCAGATCGAAGCCCTCGGGGATCGGCTCGTCCTCCGCCAGCACCTGCCGCGAAGCGCTCGCGCCCCGAAGGTGAGGCGGGAAGACGTCGGGCTCGATCAGCGCCCCGTCGGCGAGGGTGACGGCCCGCTCCACCAGGTTCTCGAGCTCCCGGACGTTCCCGGGAAAGTCGTGGTCGGCGATGATCCGCCGGGCCTTGGGGGACCACCGCAGGCCCGCCTTGCCCTGCTCCTCGGCGATCCGCTCCAGGAAGTGGTCGGCGAGGAGCAGGATGTCCTCGCGGCGCTCCCGCAGGGCGGGCACCTTGAGCCCGATCACGTTCAGCCGATAGTAGAGGTCCTCGCGGAAGCGCCCCTCCCGCACCTCGACCGCGAGGTCGCGGTTGGTGGCGGCGACGATGCGCACGTCCACCTCGAGATCCTGGGTCCCGCCCACGGTCCGGATCACCCGCTGCTGCAGCGCCCGCAGGAGCTTCACCTGCACCGCCACCGGCACCTCGCCGATCTCGTCCAGGAAGAGGGTGCCCCCGGCGGCGGCGGTGAAGAGCCCCGGCTTGGCGGAGACGGCGCCGGTGAACGCCCCCTTCTCGTGGCCGAAGAGCTCGCTCTCGATGAGGCCCTCGGGGATGGCGCCGCAGTTCACGGCGACGAAGGGCCCGTCGGCGCGGCCGCCCTTGGCGTGGATCGCCCGGGCGACCAGCTCCTTGCCCACCCCCGACTCGCCGGAGACGAGCACCGTGGTCCTCGAGGGCGCTACCTTCTCGATGAGCGCGAACAGCTCCTGCATGGCGGCGCTCTTCCCCAGGATGCCCGCGTACTTGCCGCGCTCGCCGAGCTTCCGGCGCAGCGACACGTTCTCCTGCGCGAGGGCCCGCTTCTCGAGGGCCTTCTGCACCACGACAAGCAGCTCCTCCACCTTGAACGGCTTGGTGAGGTAGTCGTAGGCGCCGAGCTTCATCGCCTGGATCGCGTTCTCGGTGGTGGCGTAGGCGGTGATGACGAGCACCTCGGTGTGCGGCCGCACCGCCTTGGTCCGCTCGAGCACCTCGATCCCGGAGCGCTGCCCCAGGCGCAGATCCGAGATCACCAGGTCGAAGTCCTCCTCCTCGATCCGGGCGCACGCGGCGGACGCGTCGTCGAGCGCGACCACGCTGTGACCCGCCTTGCGGAGGAGGATCTCCAGCATCTCCCTCATGGAGAGTTCGTCGTCGACGATGAGCAGGTGGGCCATCTTCGCCTAGCCTTCCGCTGAAGGAGCCGGGGTCTCCGGGAGGAGGACGGTGATCCGTGTCCCTTCCCCTACCACACTCTCGACCTCGACCTGCCCGCCCAGCCCCTCGACGATGCGGTGGACGGTCGAGAGGCCCAGCCCCGTGCCGGTGGCCTTGGTGGTGAAGAAGGGATCGAAGATGCGATCGAGGTTCTCGCGGGCGATGCCCTCGCCGTGGTCCCGGACGGAGAGGAAGACCATCCCCGCGCGCTTCGCCCTTCCCGTGGCCAGCTCGACGAACCCGCCGGCGGCCGAGGCCTCCGCCGCGTTGCGGAGGAGGTTCCAGAGCACCTGCTTGAGCTGGGCGGGATCGGCCAGCGCGAAGGCCGGCTGCAGCTCGAGCCGACGCCGGCACCGGGAGGCGAGGGGGTCGGCGGCGAAGACGCTCGCGACCTCCTCGACCGCCACCTTCAGATCCACCAGGTCGAGCTGCGGCGCCGCCGGCCCGGCGAAGGTGAGGAACTCGGTGACCAGCCGGTTGAGGCGCTCGGACTCCCGCAGGACGATCCCGCGCAGCCGCTCCTGATCGACCCCCTCGCCCCCCTGGGCGAGCAGCTCGATCGAGGCCGACATGGAGGCGAGGGGGTTGCGCAGCTCGTGGGCCAGGCCCGCGGCGAGCTGGCCCACGGTGGCGAGGCGCTCCGACCGCGCCGCCCGGCGCTCGAGGTTGCGGACGGCGGTTAGGTCCTGGAACACGGCGATCGAGCCCAGTTGTCTGCCGTCGTCGTCGACGAGGGGCGTCACCGTGAAGCCGAGCTGCCGCGTGGGCCGCCCCTCCACCTCCCACGAGCTCTCCAGCCGCTCCGCCCTCCCCCCCGTCTTCTCCGCCTCCCGCATCACCGTGGGGAAGACCGACTCGAGGGGCTGCCCCAGGAAGGTGGCCGCGGGCCTGCCCAGGATCTCCTCGCCGGATCGGTTGACGAAGTTGATGAGGCCCTCGGAGTCCGTGGTGGCGATCCCGGTGGCGACCGATCGCACGATGGCGTCGTGGAGCACGTGGAGCCGGAGCAGGCTGTCCTCCGCGACCTCCGCGCGGGCGCCGGCCTTCCGGAGCTGCCCGGCCACGTAGGTGGAGAGCACCGCGGTGAGCGCGAAGGCGCTGCCGTGGGTGATGAGCGCCTGCAGGAGCTGCGCGAGGCCCAGGCGGCTGGGCTGGAAGGCCGGATCGATCGGCTGGAGGATCCCGCGCTGCATGCCCAGGATCACCGCCGCGTCCGCCGCGAAGGAGAGGATCGCCGCGCCCCAGGCGCCCTTGGCGGAGAGGAGGATGCCGCCGCTGACGATCGCCAGCAGGTACATGAACGAGAAGAGGGAGTCGGAGCCGCCGGTGATGTAGACGAGGAAGGAGACGAACGCGACGTCCCCCGCCACCTGCAGCGACGCCAGGAGCTTCAAGCGCCGCGAGTAGCGCAGCAGCACGGCGACGCCGATCTGGAGCAGGTTGGTGCCGATCGCGAGCGCCGACAGGGTGGCCGCGATCCGCCCGCCCAGGGGCTCGCCGTCCTTGAAGGCGAGGACGGCGGTGGTGCCGACCAGCGCCGTCACGGCGGCGATGCGAAACGCCGTGATCCAGAGCAGGCGCTTGATCAGCTCGCCGGCGGCGGAGACCTCCTCTGCCTTCCCCGCCAGGGCACCCGCCGCGGCCGTCTGCAAGTTCGCCCCCCGCTACGTGATGTTCTGCGCCATCGTGAAGATGGGCAGGTACATGGCGATCAGGAAGAAGCCGACGATCCCGCCCAGGCCCACCATGAGGATGGGCTCGATCATCGCGGTGAGCGCCGCGACGGCGGCGTCCACCTCGTCGTCGTAGAAGTCGGCGATCTTGGCGAGCATCGCGTCCATGGCACCGGTGGCCTCGCCCACGCCGATCATCTGCACCACCATCGGCGGGAACACGCCCGTCTCGCTCAGGGGCTCGACGATGGTCCTGCCCTCCGAGATCTTGGAGCGGGTGTGGAGGATGGCCTTCTCGATCACCACGTTGCCGGCGGTCTTGGCGGTGACGTCGAGCGCGTCGAGGATGGCCACGCCCGACGAGAGCATGGTGCCCATGGTGCGGGTGAAGCGGGCCACCGCCACCTTGCGGAGGATGTCGCCCAGCACCGGCAGGTGCAGCAGCATCCGATCGAAGAGCTCGCGGCCCTTCTTCGTCTTGAGGATCCGGGAGAAGGCGAACGCCACCGCGGCGACGATGCCGAGGATGTAGAAGATCGTGCCCTGCAGCCAGTTCGAGAAGTCGATGATCATCTGGGTGGGCCCCGGCAGCGTCCCGCCGAAGTCCTTGAACATCTTCTCGAAGGTGGGGGTGACGAAGAGGAGCAGCACCGCGACGCAGCCGACTGCCACCACGATCACGATGGACGGGTAGACCATCGCGCCCTTGACCTTCCCCTTCAGCTTCTCGGCCTTCTCGATGTAGACGGCGAGCCGCTGGAGGATGGTGTCGAGGATGCCGCCGAGCTCGCCCGCCGCTACGAGCTGCACGTAGAGCTGGTCGAAGACCTTGGGGTGGTCGGAGAGGCTGTCGGCGAAGGTGGAGCCGGACTCGACCTTCTCCTTCACCGCCAGCAGCACCTTGCGGAACTCGGGGTTGGGGTTCTGGGCGGCGAGGATGTCGAGGGCCTGCACCAGGGGCAGGCCCGCGTCGATCATGGTGGAGAACTGCCGGGTGAAGATGACCAGGTCCTTCTTGGTCACGCCCCCCACGCCCGGGATCTTGATGTGGATCTCGGCGGGCTTCTTCTTCACCTTGACGGGCTGCAGGCCCATCTGTCGGAGGCGGACATTCACCGACTCGACGTCGTACGCCTCCATCTCCCCCGACTTTTCCTCGCCGGTGCGCGTCCTGGCGACCCAGTTGAAGACGGGGAGCTTGGGCGCCTGCTTGGCAGGCTGCTGCTGCCTGGCACCCTGGCGCGCCGCGACCGGGCCAGCCATCACACACCTCCGGAAAGTGTCGCGACTCTACCAAAGATGCAGAAAGTGCAAAGAAAACTGCCTGTGGGGATCCGCGCGGAGGAGGGCGGCGGCAAAGGACCGCGCGGCCCGGCGCGCGGCGGCGCCAGGCCCGAGAAGCCGCAGGCGCCGCGGGCGGCTCAGCCGCGGGTCGGCACCATCCGCCCGGCGGCGGCGCTCGCCAGCATGGTGCGCAGCTCCTCGGGCTCGGAGGAGCGGCCGAAGGCCTCGTCCTGGGTGATGAGGCGCTTCTGCAGCAGGCTGAAGAGGCTCTGGTTGAAAGTCTGCATCCCGAACTTCGACTGGCCCACCTGCATCTGGGAGTACACCTGGTGCAGCTTGTCCTCGCGGATCAGGTTCCGGATGGCCGGGTTCGGGATCATGATCTCCATGGCCAGCACCCGGCCGGGACCGCTCGCCTTGGGCAGCAGGTTCTGGGTGATCACGCCCTCCAGCACGAAGGAGAGCTGCGCCCGGACCTGCCCCTGCTGCATCGGCGGGAACACGTCGAGGATGCGGTTGATCGTCTGGGTCGCCGAGTTGGTGTGCAGCGTCGCGAAGCAGAGGTGACCGGTCTCGGCGATGGTGAGCGCCGCCTCGATCGTCTCCTGATCCCGCATCTCGCCGATGAGGACGACGTCGGGATCCTGCCGCAGGATGTACTTGAGCGCCCGCTTGAAGCTCTTGGTGTCCGCCCCCACCTCCCGCTGGTTCACAACCGACGCCTTGTGCGGGTGCAGGTACTCGATCGGATCCTCGATGGTGATGATGTGGCAGCTCCGCTCCGAGTTGATCTTGTCGAGGATCGACGCGAGGGTCGTCGACTTGCCGGAGCCGGTGGGGCCGGTGACGAGGATGAGGCCCCGGGGCTTCTCGGCCAGGGTGCTGATCACCGGCGGCAGCCCCAGCTCGGCGAAGCTGCGCACCTGGAAGGGGATGGTCCGGAACGCCCCCGCGACGGCGCCGCGCTGCATGAAGATGTTGGCGCGGAACCGGGAGAGGCCCTTCACGCCGAAGGAGAGGTCGAGCTCGTTCTCCTCCTCGAACTTGTGCTTCTGCGCCTCCGTGAGGACCGAGTAGCAGATCTGCTTGGTCTCCACTGGGGTGAGCGGGGGGATCTTCAAGGGCATGAGCTTGCCGTCGATCCGGAGCTGCGGCGGCGATCCGGTGGTGATGTGGAGGTCGGAGGCCCCCTTCTCGACCATCGCCTTGAGGAGCTGATGCAAGCTTGCCAAATCGGATCTCCTAGAACCTGTCGGGAGCGGTGTTGCCGACGACCTCCTCCATCGAGGTGATCCCGGCCTTGAGCTTGTTGATGGCGGCCATGCGCAGGGTGACGAGGCCCAGCCGGATCGCCTCCTGCTTGAGCTCGGCGGTGGAGGCGCCGTTGATGACGAGCTCCTTCAGGCCGTCCCAGAACGGCATCACCTCGTAGACCGCCGCGCGGCCCTTGTAGCCGCGGTTGTTGCAGGCGCTGCAGCCCACCGGCTCGAAGACCTCGAAGGTGCCCAGCTCCTCGGCGGGGACGCCGATGTCGAGGAGCGCCTGCTCGGGGACGTCCGCGACCTTCTTGCACTCGGGGCAGAGCCGCCGGGTGAGGCGCTGGGCCAGGATGAGGTTCACCGACGACGTCACCAGGAAGGGCTCGATGCCCATGTTGAGCAGACGGGAGACGGTGCCGGGCGCGTCGTTGGTGTGGAGGGTGGAGAGCACCATGTGGCCGGTGAGCGCCGCCTTCACCGCGATCTCCGCGGTCTCGAAGTCGCGGATCTCGCCGACCATGATGATGTCCGGGTCCTGGCGGAGGAAGCTTCGCAGCGCCGAGGCGAAGTTCAGGCCAATGTCCTCGTGCATCTGCACCTGGTTGATGCCGGCGAAGTTGAACTCGACGGGATCCTCGGCGGTGGAGATGTTGTCGGTGGTCTGGTTGAGCTTGGCGAGCGCGGAGTAGAGCGTGGTCGTCTTCCCGGAGCCGGTGGGGCCGGTGACGAGGCACATCCCGTAGGGCCGCTCGATCGCCTCCATGAACCACTCGAGCTGCTGCTCCTCGAAGCCCAGCTTGGTCATGTCGAGCTGGAGGTTCGACTTGTCGAGCAGGCGGAGCACCACCTTCTCGCCGAAGAGCGTCGGGCAGACGGAGACGCGGAAGTCCATCTCCTTGCCCTTGCCGAGCTTCATCTTGATGCGGCCGTCCTGGGGGAGCCGCCGCACCGCGATGTCGAGATCGCTCATGATCTTGAGGCGAGAGACGATCGCGTTCTTCAGCTTGATCGGCGGCTTCATCACCTCGTAGAGCACGCCGTCGATGCGGTAACGGACGCGGAAGTCCTTCTCGTAGGGCTCGACGTGGATGTCGGAGGCCCCCTTCTTGATGGCGTCGATGAGGATGAGGTTGACGAGGCGGACCACCGGCGCGTCGTCGGCGGCGCGCTCGAGGTCGATGACGCTCGCCTCCTCCTCCGCGTGCTCGACCGAGATCTCGTCCTCGTCGAAGCCCTCGAGCACGTCCTCGTAGGAGGGCTCCCGCGGCGCGAAGTTGCGGTCGATCGCGTCGCGGATCGCCGCCTCGGAGGCCACCACCGTCTCGATGTTGTAGCCGGTGAGGAACTTGAGGTCGTCGACCGCGAAGATGTTGGAGGGATCGGCCATCGCCACGATGAGCGAGGCGCCGGCGCGGTTCACCGGGATGACGACGTGCTTCTCGCAGGTGTCGCGGGGGATGAGGCTGAGCACCTCCTCGTCGATCTCGAACTCCTTGAGATCGATCGAGGGCACACCGTACTGACGGCTGAGGAAGTCCGTGAGCTTGGACTCCTCGATCGCGCCGACCTTGAGAAGGGCCGAGCCGATGCGCCGGCCCGACTTGCGCGCCTCGTCCTTTGCCTGTTGGAGCTGCTGGACGGAGATCAAGTTCTCCCGAACCAGCAGTTCACCGAGCCGACCCGACATCCACCGACCCCTTTGCCGCATCGCTCGGCGCGGGCGGACGTACCGCCGCCTCCGTGGTGGGCTTGCGCCTGCTCCTGCGGCCGGAAAGGTCGCGAGTCTACTGGCGGGTCCCCGGACCAGTCAACGAATCGGCCGCGAGGCGGAGCGGCGTCGGGGGCGCCCGTCGGGCCACCTCCCTCACCTGCTCCAGGTCGAGGCGGATCTGCCCGACGAGCTCCTCCACCGAGGGGAAGCGCCGCTCGCCCCGCAGCCGCTCCAGGAACGCCACCGCCATGTCGCGTCCATACAGGTCCGCCTCGAGGCCGAGGAGGTGGACCTCCACCGTGAGCTCCCCCTCGCCGAAGGTGGGCTTGCGGCCGATGTTGGCGCCGCCGGCGAAGAGCCCCTCGAGGCCCTGCACCACCGCCTGCACGGCGTAGACCCCGGCGGCGGGGAGGAGCTCGGTCGCCGGATCGACGTTGGCGGTGGGGATGCCGATGGTGCGGCCCCTGCCCCGCCCCGGCACCACGCGGCCGTCCACGATGAACGGCCGCCCGAGCAGCTCCCCCGCCTGCGCCACCCTCCCGGCGAGCACGAGCTCTCGGATCTTGCTGCTGCTCACCACGAGCCGATCCCGGGCATAGGCGGGGACGACGTGGACCTCGGCGTCCTCCCCCGCCAGGCGGGCGAGCGCCTCCGGGGTCCCGGCCCTGCCCCTGCCGAAGGTGAAGTCGAAGCCCACCACGATGTCGCGCGCCCCCAGGGCCTCGACGAGGTCGCGGCGGACGAAGGCCTCGGCGGAGGTCGCCGCGTAGGCCCGATCGAAGGGCTGGATCACCACCGCGTCGAGCCCCTCGTCCTCGAGGAGGCGCAGCTTGCGGGCCATCGTCGCGATCAGGGGCGGCGCGAACTCCGGGGAGAGCACCCGCGCCGGATGTGGCTCGAAGGTGAGCACCACCGCCGGCGCGCCCCTGGCGGCGGCCAGCGCCTTCGCCTCGGCGAGGAGCTGCCGGTGGCCCAGGTGGACGCCGTCGAAGTTCCCGATCGCGACGGCGCAGCCGGACAGCGCCCCGCGCGCCTCGTCGATCGATCGGAACACCTTCATGCCGCCCCACCTAAGCCCGCCCATCCGATTTTTCAACCCGGAGTGCACGCGGGGGGGGGGGGCGGCGGCCTCAGCCGGGCAGCGCGGAGGCGTCGAAGCGGTGAGGGAGGAGCTCGTCCAGGGTGAACCGGCGCTCCTCGTCCTCCGGGTTGGCGAGGAGCACCGGGAGACTTCCGTCCGCGAACTCGGCGAAGGTCTGGAGGCAGATGCCGCACGGGGGCGCCGGCGGGCTCGACGGGGTCACCACCACCGCCGCGAGGATCCGCCTCGCCCCCCTGGCGATCGCTTGCCCCACCGCGTTGCGCTCCGCGCAGAGGCAGGCGCCGTAGGAGCCGTTCTCCACGTTGCAGCCGGCGTAGACCCGGCCGTCGTCGCCGAGGACGGCGGCGCCCACCTGGTAGTTCGAGTAGGGCGCCCAGGCCCGCTGCCGGGCGGCGAGGGCCGCCACGAGGAGGCGGCGCAGCCTGGCGTCCCGGACGGGAGCGCGGGTCTGGGTGGGGGACGCTCGTCGCCTGGTCGCCATCGCCGCGAAGCATGGCAAGCGCCCTCGCCCTTCGCAACGAGGAACGCGCCCGGGCGGTCGATCGGCCCGAGGCGGCGGCCGCGGGGTGAGAGGCGTCGTCGGCGCCGGGGATGTCGCAGCGGAGGCGTCAGTGTGCCCCAGGCGCCGCGGAGGAGGCGGCGGCCGCGGGGAGGAAGGCCTCGAGCAGGGCCGCGAAGCGCTCCTGGGTCCGGGCCGCGGTGGCGGCGACCTCCGCGTGGGTGAGCGGCTGCGCCCCGAGGCCCGCCGCGAGGTTGGTGATGCACGAGATCCCGGCGACCGGCACGCCCATGTGCCGCGCCGCGATCACCTCCGGCACCGTGCTCATCCCCACGGCGTCGGCGCCGAACGAGCGCAGCATCCGGATCTCCGCCGGCGTCTCGTAGCTCGGGCCCCGCACGCAGGCGTACACCCCGGTGTCGAGCTCCACGCCCGCGGAGCGCGCCGCCTCGTAGAGCGCCGCCGCCAGCCCGGGGTCGTAGGCCCGGGTCAGATCCGGGAAGCGCGGCCCCAGCCTCTCGTCGTTGGGTCCCACCAGCGGGTTGGTCCCGGAGAGGTCGAGGTGGTCCGTGATCCGCATCAGGCTGCCGGGGCGCAGCGAGGCCCGGATGCCGCCGGCGGCGTTGGTGGCCACGAGGGCCTTCGCCCCCCACCGGCAGAGCACCCGCGTCGGGAACGCCACCTGCCACGGCGCGTAGCCCTCGTAGGCGTGGATGCGCCCCTGCATCGCCGCCACCCGCACCCCGGCGAGCGTCCCCGCCACGAGGCGCCCCGCGTGGCCGGGCACGCTGGACGCCGGAAAGCCCGGGAGCTCGGCGTAGGGGATCGACACCGGATCCGCGAAGCGATCCGCGAAGCCGCCGAGGCCCGAGCCCAGGATCACCGCCACCTGCGGATCGAAGCCGATGCGCCTGCGCACCTCGGCGACCGACGCCTCCACCCGCTCGAAGAGATCTCGGGGCGCGGTCAAGGGACCTCCGCCACCCGCGGCATCTGCCGGCGCAGGTCCGGCTTCTTGGCGCGGGCCGCCCGGCGGGCGGCGTCCGGATCGGGGAGCTTCTCGGGGGTGACGGTCTCCAGGGTCTCGGACTTGAACCGGACGCCGTCCCACCGCCAGCGCTTGAACTCGTAGAAGTGCCAGTCGTAGAGCTGCTCGTCTTCGCCGAGCCGGTAGGTCCAGACCACCAGCTCGTCGCCCTGGTACGGCGGCTCCCCCGGCTCGATCGAGAAGCCGCCCTGGCTGCGGAACTCCGCGATCTGGGGGACCATCGGCCGGAAGGCCTCGCCGTTCCACGCGTAGATTTCGACGACGAAGCGGCTGTCGCCCGCGCGGTTCGGCTCGGCGCCCACCAGGACCACCGCCTGCCCGAGGGGACGGACCTCCATCACCTGCGCGCCCGCCACCCGCAGGCTCGGCTCCTGGAGGAGCTGGGCGAACCGCAGCTCGGGCGGCTTCTCGCCCGCGGCGGGCCGGAAGATGGCGAGGGAGACCCCCTTCGCGGCGCGCTGCGTGGGCTCGCCCACGGCGATCCACTCGGGCTTCCCGTCGCCGTCCAGGTCGCCGACGAGGGTCTGCACCAGCCGCTGGCCGACGGGGAGCCCCTTGCCCAGCGCGTCGTGCCAGCGCTCCGGGATGGGGCTCGGCTCGGTCGTGGTGATGGAGAGGCCGACGTCGGCGGCGGGGATCGCCACCACCCGCGCCGGCTTCGGCCGCTCCTTCCTGGTCTTGGCGGGCGTGGCCGCCACCGCCGGCGCGCAGGCGAGGATCACGACGGCGCATGCCAGCTTCTGCCACTTCATCGGGACATCCTCTCCAGGATCAACGGGCGGCGAGGCGGCGCCTCGTCCGCGATCGTGAATGCTGCCGCCACCCTCTCCAGGGCGGCGCGGTCTCCCGGCCTGCCTCCAACGTGCGCCAGGCCGATCGATTCCCCGGCGTCGACCGGATCGCCCACCTTTTTGTGGAGGACGAAGCCCACCGCGGGATCGATCGCGTCTTCCTTGCGGCTTCGTCCGGCGCCGAGGACCACCGCGGCGAGCCCCACCTCGTCCGCGCGGATCCCGCCCACGAACCCGGCCCTCGGGGCAGGGATCGGGACGATCCGCGGCGCCGCGGGGAGCGACGTCGGATCCTCGGCGACGCGGGGATCGCCGCCCTGGGCGGCCACCAGGCGGGCGAAGGCCTCGAGGCCCCGGCCCGACGCGATCGCGCTCCGGACCGCCGCCCGCCCCTCGTCCGCGTCGACGGTGGCGCCGGCCAGGACGAGCATCTCCGCGCCGAGCTCCACCGTGAGCTCCTCCAGATCCGCGGGGCCCTCTCCCCGGAGGAGATCGATCGACTCCCGCACCTCGAGGGCGTTGCCCACGGTGGCGCCGAGCGGCTCGTCCATGCGGGTGACGAGCGCGGACATCCGCCGGCCCATGCGGGCGCCGATCTCGATCATGGTGCCGGCGAGGAGCCGAGCCGACTCCAGGTCCTTCATGAAGGCGCCGGCGCCCACCTTCACGTCGAGGACGAGCCCGTCGCAGCCCTCCGCGAGCTTCTTCGACATGATCGAGCTGGCGATGAGGGGGATGGACTCCACGGTCGCCGTGGCGTCGCGCAGTGCGTAGAGCTTCCGATCCGCCGGCGCGAGCCGCTCGGTCTGGCCGATGATCGCGCCGCCGAGCTCGCCGAGCTGACGGCGGAAGGCGGCGACGTCCAGGTCGGTGCGGAAGCCCGGGATCGACTCGAGCTTGTCCACGGTGCCGCCGGTGTGGCCGAGGCCGCGCCCGGCGATCATCGGCACGGGGACGCCGCAGGCGATCATCAGGGGGACGAGGGGGATCGACACCTTGTCGCCGACGCCGCCGGTGGAGTGCTTGTCGACCTTGATCCCGGGGACGTCGGAGAGGTCGAGGCGGTCGCCGCTCTCCAGCATGGCAGCCGTCCACGCGGCGAGCTCGCCGTCGTCCAGGCCGCGGAAGAAGATCGCCATGAGCAGCGCGGAGGCCTGGTAGTCCGGGATCTCACCCTTGGTGTACGAGCCGAGGAACCACTCGATCTCGGAGGGGGTGAGCCTCCCCCCGTCGCGCTTTCGCAGGATGAGCTCGTACGCGCGCATCCGGATCGGTTACCACGCGTGAGGGCGCCGCTTCAACGAAGGTCGCCCCGGGCGATGGCGACCGAGGCCGACGCCCCGATCCGATCGGCCCCCGCCTCGACCATCGCCCTCGCGTCCGCCGCGGTCCGGATCCCGCCGGACGCCTTGACCCCGAGGCGATCCCCCACCGCCTCCCGCAAGAGCGCCACGTCCTCGACCGTGGCGCCGCCGGCGGCGAAGCCCGTGGAGGTCTTCACGAAGCGGGCGCCCGCCTCCTCCGCGATCGCGCAGGCCGCGAGGTTCTGCTCCCGATCGAGGAGGCAGGTCTCCAGGATCGCCTTCACCGGCAGGGGCCGCACCGCATGCACCACCTCGCGCAGGTCGGCGAGGACCGCCCCGCGATCGCCCGCGAGGAGGAGGCCCACCGCGATCACCACGTCGATCTCCCGGGCCCCGTGCCGCGCGGCCCACTCCGCCTCGAAGGCCTTCGCCGCGGTGGAGGAGGCGCCCAGCGGAAAGCCCGCCACCGCCACCGGGAGGATCCCCGTACCGGCGAGGCGGGCCGCCACCCGCTCGACGTGGGACGAGTTGACGCAAACTCCCGCGAAGCCCCATTCGGTGGCCTCGTCGCAGAGGCGCTCCACGTCCGCCGGCCGGGCGTCGGCGCGGAGCAGCGTGTGTTCGATCCGGGAGGCGAGCTTCATCGGGGCACGTCCGAGAGCCGCTGCCACGCCGCCATCCCCTCGTGCCAGACGAAGGTGGTGGGGAGGACCCGACCCTCCTCGATCTCCCGCTGCAGGGCCTCGTCCGAGAGGGGGCCGCGCTGCTCGCCGGACACGAGCGCGAACCAGCGGCGCGGCGGCCTCGGGGGGGCAGGCGCCCCGTCCCGCAGCTCGATGGTGGCGGCGCAGGCGCGGCAGCGGACCCGGACGAGACGCCCGCGGACCTTCTCGTCGGCGAGGCGGTAGCGGGCGCCGCAGGATTCGCAGGTGAAGCGCATAGCCGAGCAATCTACTCCATTCGGCGGGAGGGATCGGATGCTCTTGACTTGCTCCGGGGCCAAGCTCTAATTCGCGGCCGTTCGTTCGCGAGCACCGAGGAAGGCCTGATGAGTCCAGCGAAGGATCTGGGAAGCCGCCACGTCTGCTGGAAGTGCGGCTCCAAGTTCTACGACCTGAACAAGCCGAATCCGAGCTGCCCCAAGTGCGGCGCCGATCCTCGCGAGGATCCCGCCCTCAAGACGCCGCCTCCCAAGGCGGTGAAGGCGGCAGCCGCGCCGAAGCGCGCCTCCTCCAGCTCCGACGAATACGAGCTGGACGACGAGCACGTCGACGACGCCGACGAGGGCGACGACGTCGACGACGAGCCGATCGACGAGCACGCCGAGGACGACGACCTCTACTGAGACCCCGCCGGGGATCGCGCCGGTCGGTCCCTCCGACGAGGCGTCGGCGATCGGATCCCCGACGCGATGTCTGCGATCGATCCCCGCCGGCGAGCCGCCTGCGATCGATCCTCCGACCGGAGGTCAGCGGAGGCGGCCGAGGAGCGCCCTCGCCTCGTCGGCGAAGTCGCCCTTGGGCGCCAGGCGCAGGTAGGTCTCGAGGGAGTCGATCGCCTGCCGGCGCTGCTCGCGGCTCCGGTGCGCGGCGGAGATCCGCCCGACCAGGAAGTGCGGGGGCGCGAAGCCCTCGGAGGCGGCGATCGCGCGGGCGTACCGCTCGAAGGCCTGCTGCTCGTCCCGATTCGGCCGCTCATCGAAGACCCGGCCGAGCTCGGTGAGCGCGCTGGCCAACAGCGGCCCCGACGCGGTGAGGCCGAGCTCCTTGAGGGCGCGGTCGAGCTCCTCCTCCGCCTTGGCGAACTCCCGCTTCTCCCGCCAGATCGCGCCGAGCTTCACCCGGGCCTCGGGCATCCGGCCCCCCTGGGCCTCGATGGCGCGCTCGTAGGCGCGGCGCGCCTGATCGATGTCGGGGACCGCCCGGTGCGCGTCGCCCAGGAGCACCCAGATGCGGCCGCTGTCGGGGAAGGTCTCGATGGCGGTCTTCAGCGCCTCCACCGCCTCCTTGGCGCCCCCGCTCCTGGCGAGGAGGGCCCGGGAGAGGTCGACGTAGAACGACGCCCGCTTGGGCTCGATGCGGATCGCCTCGCGGATGTCGGCTACCGCGCCGTCGACGTCGCCGCGACGCAGGAGGCGCCGCCCGCGCATCAGGCGGATGTCCGGGTTGCCGGGGTCGAGGGTGAAGGCCTCCTTCTCCAGCCGCTCGGCGTCGTCCGCCCTTTCGCGCGCGAAGAGGAGCTGTGCCCGCGCGAACTTGGAGAGGGCGAGCTGCCTCGCCGAGATGGCGCCCTCGGGGAGGTTCGAGACCTTGTCGATCTGCCGCTCGGCCTCCGCCAGGAGCTTGTCGCGATCGGCCTTGGGGCGGTCGACTTCGTTGGCGTCCAGCACCAACAACGCCTTGCCCAGGAGCGAGTCGGCGTGGTCGCCGTCGATCCGGAGCGCGGAGTCGTAGAAGGTCCAGGCGTCGGCGTCCATCCCCCGCCGCCGGTGGAGCTGCCCCAGCTCGGAGAGGACGCGGACGCTGTTGTGCTCGAGGGCCTGGGCCTGCTTGAGGGAGGCCGCCGCCTTCTCCAGATCCCCCGCCCACATCTGGATGGTGCCGAGGGTGGTGTAGAGGAGGCCCGATCGCTGCCCCGACTCGAGGACCTTGGTGATGGTCTCCTCGGCGGCCTTGGCATCGCCGTCGAAGAACTGGATGTACGCCTCCGCGGCGACGATGCGGCCATGGGACTGCCCCGCCGCCTTCGCCTTCGACAGGTGCTCCTTGGCCCGCCGCGCGAAGTCGTCCCCCTCTCCCTGCTCGCCCCAGCGCAGGGCGTCGATGTACGCGAGGTAGGCGTGGGCGACCCAGTTCTTCGAGTCGAGCGCGAGGATGCGATCGGCGGTGGCGGAGGCCGCCTTGTACGACGCGTAGGTGTCCTTGCGGAGATGGTCGTTGGTCTCGTCCAGCAGCCGGGAGATCTCGAGGGTCCGCGCCTCCGACCAGCGGGTGAAGCCGTACCAGCCGCCGAGGCCGAGGACCACGAGGATCGCGGTGGTCGCCAGCGCGACGAGCTGACGCCGGGCGCGGGGCGACGGCGGGGCCTCGTCCTCGTCGTCGTCCCAGGCCGAGGGGTCGAAGGCCGGGCGGCTCGCGATCGGTCGGGCCGGGGCGTCGCGGCGGGCGGCGGGCGGCGCCGGGGCCGCCGACGCCGCGGCGGGCGTCGCGGCAGGCGTCGCGCCGGTGGACGCGGCCTCGGCCGGCGCCTTCGCCGCGGGGGCCGCCTCGGCGTCAGGGGTGGCGGCGGATGGCGCGGGGGCCGCGGGAGGCTCGGGCTCCGGCGGTGCGGGGCGCTTCAGCTCGATGCCGTGCCCCGCCGCCAGCGTCTCGACCTCGGGATCCTCGGGCGCGAGCTCGAGGGCCCGCTGGAGGAGCTCCTCCGCCCGGCCCCGATCGTCGCCTGCGAGGTGGATGCGCGCGGCGGCCAGGTGGACGGCCGCGGAGCCGGAGGCGAGCCCCACCGCCGCGGCCGCCTCCTCGAAGGCCTTGCGGTGCCGGCCTTGCTTCGAGTGGATCCGGGCCAGGAGGAGGCGAGGCTCGGGCGAGGTGGGGAACGCGCGGGCGCCCGCCTTCCCCACCACCATCGCCTCCATGTACCTTCCCAGCTCGAGGTAGGCCTCGGCCAGGGGGCGGTAGGCTTCGGACTGGGAGTCGACGGCGAACGCGTGCTCGAGCCCCGCCAGTTCGGCGGGGGTGGGCTTCGTCCCCGAAGTCGATTCGGCCATGGATGTTCGCCACCTTATGCGCCCGAGGGGCGGGGCGCAGGCGTCGCTGGACACGGAGTTATGAAAAATTCTACCTAGCAAGCGCCCCCCGGGCTGTCAACGAATCGACCCCTCGGCCTCGCTCCATCGGCGGCCCGGCGCACCGGGCCTCGGCCACCCGCGTCCGGGCACGGGTGCCGACGTGACGTTCTCGCCCGACGACGAGACGCCTCGGCCGCGTCCGGGCACGACCCTTTGCATCCGCGCCAGCCTTCCTCGACCGCGCCTGCCCCCCCCGCGACGGCGCCCCGCCCCCCACGACGCTGGGTTGCGGGAGCGCAGACGATCGAGCGTCTCGCCGAACCGCGGAATCCGCCTTGACAGGCAACCGCCCGGATCGGTAGGTTCCGCGCGCTTTTCGTGGCGGCGATCTCCGCCCGAATTCTGGGGCTGTAGCTCAGCTGGGAGAGCGCTAGAATCGCACTCTAGAGGTCAGGGGTTCGATCCCCCTCAGCTCCACCACCTACGGACGCCCGGTCGAACCATCGGCCGGGCGTCCGCTTTTTCCGGACCGGGGCGGCGTCTCGGGGCTCGGCAAGCCCCTCGTCGTGGCGTTCACGCCCCGGCGGGGGTGGCGGCCCGGCGCAGCCGATCGCGGACGCCGTCCCAGGCGGTGCCGTCCGGCGCGGCCTCGACCACGATCCGCTCGACGCCGGCGTCCTCCAGCGCGTGCAGCGCCGCGTAGAGCTGCCGCGCGAAGCCCCCGGCGTCGGCGGGGAGCTCGAGCCACGCCGCCACCCCGGCGCCGCCGGGCCTGCGCCGCCGCGCGATCACCCCCACCCGCTCGCCGCCACCCAGGCGGCCCTCGATGTCGCCGCCGGCGACCAGCTCCACCCGCCCCGCCGGCGCGTAGTGCCGGGGCGACAGGCCCGGCGAGGGCCTCGCGGCACCCTCGGCGGGCGCGGCCGTGGCCAGATCCACCCGGCCCACCACCTCGCGGAGCTCGTCGGCGGAGATCGCGCCCGGGCGGAGGAGCCGGGGGACCTCGGCGCAGAGATCCAGCACGGTGGACTCGATGCCGATCGGCGTGGCGCCGCCGTCGAGGATCGCGTCGATCCGCCCGCCCAGGCTCTTCTCCACGTGGCGGGCGGTGGTCGGCGAGATCCGGGTGTAGCGGTTCGCGCTGGGCGCGGCGACGGGGGCGCCCACCGCCGCCAGGAGGTCGCGCGCCACCGGATGGGAGGGGATCCGCACCGCGACCGCGTCGAGACCAGCGGTGATGGCGGCAGGCACACGCGTCGACTTGGGGAGGACGAGGGTGAGCGGCCCGGGCCAGAAGGCGTCGGCGAGGGCGTCGGCCCGCTCGCCCCAGGAGGCGACCACCTCGCGGGCGAGGCGGCGATCCGCGACGTGGACGATGAGCGGGTTGTGGGTGGGCCTCCCCTTCGCCTCGAAGATCCGCGCCACGGCGATCGGATCGAGGGCGAGCGCGCCGAGGCCGTAGACCGTCTCGGTGGGGAAGGCGACCAGCCTGCCGTCGCGCAGGAGCTGCGCCGCGCGCTGGATCGCCCGCTCCCCCTTGGGCCCGGCGACGACCTCGAGGATCTCCGTCTTCATGGCGGGGGGAACATACCGGCATGGGCACGCCGCCGCACCATCGCTCGAGAGCGATGACGCGCGGAAGCCGCGCCCGCGCGCGGCCCGCTCGCCCGGCCCCCGATCGGCCACGAGGAGACGAGCCCGGGCACACGGCGAGCGTCCCTCGGGAATGGAGCGGGCGATCGCCAGGTTCGCTTGCCCCTGGCCCGCCGCTCCTGCTAGGACCCCAGGCGCTTCGCGATCGCGAGGAGGTCCGCGAAGATCGCGCCTTCGCCCACGACGCTCGCGCCCCACGGAGCAATGCCCTTGTCCCGGAGAGCCATCCCGATTGCCTGCGTGCTCGCCGTCCTCCTGCCCGAACCGGGCGCCGCGGCGGAGCTGACCCTGCAGGCGTGTCGCAGGAACGCGCGCCTCGAGCATCCGGCGGTGGCGGCGGCCCGCGCCCAGACCGCCGCGGCCCAGGCCCGCGCCGCCATCGCCCTCTCCGGCTTCCTCCCCACCCTCGACGGCGACGCCTCGTTCCTGGCGACCCGCGGCAGCGGCGGCGCCTCCCTCGGCACCGGTCGCGGCCCGGGGAACGCGCCCACCACCGCGCCGATCTCGGGGTCGCGGGGCCTGCTGGGTCCGGCGGACTTCGAGCTGTGGAGCGGCGGCATCACCCTCCGCCAGACGATCTGGGACTTCGGCCGCACCACCAACCGGCTGCAGCGCGCGTACGCCGCGGCGGACGAGGCGCGGGCCCTCGAGGAGGTCCAGCGGGAGGTGGTCGACGTGGCGGCGGAGGCGACCTTCCGCGCCGCCCTCGCCTCGGACGAGCTGGTCGCGGCGATGGAGGAGGCGAAGCGCCAGGCGGAGGCGCACCTCTCCCTCGCGAAGGCCCGGGCGGAGGTGGGGCTGCGCTCGACCTACGACGTGGCCCGCGCGGAGGTGGAGGTGGCGGACGCCGAGTACCGCCTCATCCAGGCGATCAACGCCCGCGACATCACCCTCGCCCAGCTCGCCAGCGCCTGCGGGTTCCCCGAGCTCCCGGACGACACCTCGCTGGTGGCACCTCCGCCCCGCGACCTCGGCGACGTCCCGCCCCTGGAGCAGGCGCTGGACGACGCCCTGAATCGGCTCCCCGACGCCCGCGCCGCGCGGCTGTCGGTGGAGGTCGCCGCGCAGCGCCTGGACGAGGCGTGGTCCGAGCTGTTCCCCTCGCTGGGCGCCACCGGCAACGTGGGCCTGCGCGGGACCTCCCTCGACGAGCTGGGCGCCGGCTGGACCGCCACCGTGAACCTGAGCATCCCCCTCATCGCCGGGGGCGCGGATCTCGCCGCGATCCGAGAGGCGCGCGCCGAGCTCGCCGCGGCCCAGGCGCATCTCGAGTCGTTCCAGCGTTCACTCCGGGTCGGCGTCCAGAGCGGCATCCTCGCGGTGACGGAGTCGCGGGCCCGCCTCGCCGCCGCCACCAAGCGCGAGGCCGCCGCCGAGGAGGGGATGCGGCTCGCGGAGGGGCGATACCAGACCGGCCTGGGCAGCGTCCTCGAGCTCGCGGACGCCCAGGCCACCCTCGCCTCGGCCCGGGCCGATCGGGTGCGCAGCGCCCTCGACGTCTCGGTGGCGGCGGCCCAGCTCGAGCGCCTGCTCGGCAGATGGAGCACGAACGAATGAAGCGGATCTCCACGATCGGAACCCTGCTCCTCGCCTTCGGCTGCAGCGGCGGCAAGGCGCCCGCCGCCAGGCAGTCGGGACCGGTGCAGGTGCAGGCGACCGTGGTGCAGGCGGAGCGGGTGGAGCAGGTGGTCGAGCTCACCGGCACCCTCGGCGGCGCCGAGGAGGTGACGGTGGCCGCCGAGGTCGACGGCCGGGTGCAGAAGATCCTCGCGGATCTCGGCGACCGGGTCGACGCGGGCGCTCCCCTCCTCCAGCTCGACGCCGCGGAGCTCCGCTTCAAGGTCGAGCAGGCGGAGAGCGAGTACCTGCAGAGCCTGGCCCGCCTCGGGATCGACTCGCGGAACCTCGATCGCTTCGATCCCGACGGCCAGGCGGACGTGCGCCGCGCCGAGGCGGATCTGGCGGAGGCGAAGCGGAACCTCCAGCGGGGCGCCGAGCTCGCCAGCCGCGGGCTCCTCGCCGAGGGCGAGCTCGACACGCTGGCGACCCGCGAGCGCGTGGCGGAGGCGGCCCACCAGAAGGCCCTCGAGGACGCCCGATCCAACTTCGCCCTGGCCAAGGGCCGCCGCGCGTCCCTCGGCCTCGCCCGCAAGAAGCTCGCGGACGCCACCATCTCGTCGCCGGTGAAGGGCGCGATGGCCCGGCGGATGGTGGCCCTGGGCGACTACGTGAAGGCGGGGCAGCCGGTGGCGATCGTGGTGATGACGGATCCGCTGAAGATGCACGGCGAGGTGCCCGATCGGTACGCCGGCCGGATCGGCCCCGGGATGCCGGTCGAGATCGAGCTGGACGAGAGCGGCCTTACGTTCTCGGGCGAGGTCTCCCGGGTGGGCCCGCTGGTCTCCGCCACCTCCCACACCTTCCCGGTGGAGGCGCTCTTCGCCAACGGGGAGGGCGCCCTGCAGCCCGGCCTCTTCGCGAGGGCGCGCATCCGGGTGGGCACGGAGGAGGAGGTCTTCGCCATCCCCGAGACCGCGATCTCCCAGGTCGCCGGCGTGAACAAGATCTTCGTCGTCGAGGACGGCAAGGCCAGGGCCCGCCCGATCACGATCCTGCGCAAGCGCGGCGGCGACGCCCTCCTCCAGGGGGAGCTCCGCTCCGGCGAGCAGGTGGTGCTCACCGGCATCGCCCGGATGTACGAGGGCGCCGAGGTGAAGGTCGTCGAGGCCGAGCGGAGCGACAGGTGAACCTCTCGGAGCTCAGCGTCAAGCGCCCCGTCTTCGCCACCATGATGTCGGTGGCGCTGGTGGTGATCGGCGCGATCTCCTACGTGAACCTCGGCGTGGACCTCCTCCCCAAGGTGGAGATGCCGGTGGTCTCGATCTTCACCTCGCTCCCCGGCGCGGGGCCGGAGGAGATCGAGAGCGCCATCTCCAAGCCCATCGAGGAGCAGCTCAACACCATCGCCGGCATCGACGACATGCTGTCGGTGAACCGCGAGGGCTTCTCCTACATCCGCGTCACCTTCACCCTGGAGCGCAAGGTCGCCGAGGCCGTGCAGGACGTGCGGGACAAGGTGGGCGCGGTGCTGCGGCAGCTCCCCGAGGGGACGGATCCGCCCTCGATCAGCGCGTTCGACTCGGAGTCGACGCCCATCCTCGCCGTCGCCATCTCGGGCCCGCAGAGCCTGCGCGAGCTCACCGAGTTCGCCGACACCCGGGTGAAGGATCTCATCGGCACCGCCCCCGGCGTGGGCCAGGTGACGGTGGAGGGCGGGCGCAAGCGCGCCATCAACATCCACCTGGACACCCAGCGGCTCGCGTCGTTCGCCCTCACCTCCAGCGACGTGAAGCGCGCCATCCAGTCGCAGAACGTGGAGATCCCCGGCGGCAGGATCACCCGCGGCGACCGCGAGGACATCCTGCGGACGATGGCCCGCGTGGCGGACATGCGCGGCTTCGAGCGGCTCATCGTCGCCAACGATCCCGTGACCAACGCGCCCATCCGCCTGGGCGACGTGGCCACCGTCGAGGACGGCACCCTGGAGCCGCGCGGCGTGTCCCGCCTCAACCGCACCGAGGCGGTCACCCTCACCGTGCAGAAGCAGAGCGGCGCGAACCTGGTGGAGACCGCCGACGCCGTGGAGGAGCGCCTGGAGACGCTGCGCGCCAACCTCCCCGCCGGGAGCCAGATGCTCGTCCTCCGGGACAGCTCCGTCTTCGTACGCAAGAGCGCGGAGGAGGTGCAGCACCACCTCGTCCTCGGCGGCATCCTCGCCTCCCTCGCCGTGCTGCTCTTCATGGGCTCCCTGCGCTCGACGCTCATCGCGTCGGTGGCGATCCCGGCGTCGCTGGTGGCGACCTTCGCGGCGATGAAGGCCTTCGACTTCACGCTCAACAACATCACCCTCCTGGCCCTCACCCTGTCGGTGGGCATCGTCATCGACGACGCGATCGTCGTGATCGAGAACATCCACCGGCACATGACCACCCGGGGGATCTCCGCGATGCAGGCGGCGATCGAGGGGACGAAGGAGATCACCCTGGCGGTGAGCGCCACCACCCTCTCCCTGGTGGTGATCTTCCTGCCGATCGCCTTCATGACGGGCCAGATCGGGCGGCTCTTCTCCAGCTACGGGGTCACGGTGTCCGTCGCCGTGATGGTCTCCCTCTTCATCTCCCTCTCCCTCACGCCGATGCTGGCCTCCCGCTTCCTGCGGCACGACGCGGGCGGCGGGCAAGCGCCGAGGACCGGCTGGCGCGCGATCCCCGACCGGATCAACGGGTGGCTGGACTCGCGCTACGAGCGCATGGTGGCATGGGCGCTCGACCACCGCCTCGTGGTGGTGGGGATCGGCCTGGCCTGCGTGGTCTCCTCGATCCCCCTGTACTTCATGGTGCAGAAGGACTTCCTCCCCGAGGACGACCAGAGCGAGTTCGAGATCTCGATGGAGCTGCCCCCCGGCACCTCCTTCGAAGCGGCGGACGCGGTGCTCGCCGAGATCGAGCCGCAGGTGGCGGCGCTCCCCGGCGTGAAGGACGTCCTGGCTTCGGTCGGCGACACCCGCGGCGGCTCCGGCTCCGCCACCCGCGCCAACGTCTACGTCGGCCTCGTCCCCATCGAGGAGCGAAAGGTCACCCAGCAGGAGGTGATGCTCGCCTCTAGGCGGATCTTCTCGAAGTATCCGGACCTGCGCCCCACGGTGAGGGCCATCAACACCTCGGGCCTCGGCAGGGGCGGCTACGGCGGCAAGCTGCGCATGTCCCTGCGCGGGCCGGATCTGGACAAGCTCGAGGAGTACCTGGGGACACTGCTGGGCGCCATGCGGGCCGATCCCACCTTCGTCGACGCGTTCAGCAGCTCGGCGGACCGGCTCCCCGAGGTGCGCGTCCGGATCGACCGCTCCAAGGCGGCGGACCTGGGGATCGACGCCCGGGTCGTGGCGGAGACCCTGCGCACCCTGGTCGGCGGCGAGATCGTCAGCGCCTACCGGGAGGGTGACGAGCGCTACGACGTGTGGCTCCGCCTCCGGGAGGCGGATCGCTCCAGCCTCGACGCCGTCGGGCGCATCCAACTGCGCACCAGGAGCGGCGAGCTCGTGCCGCTCGAGGCCATCGCGCGGCTCACCGAGGAGCTGGGCCCCACCACCATCCTGCGCCTGGGCGGGATGCGGCAGGTCTTCCTCTCCGCCAACCCGGCGCCGGGGGTGGCCCTCGGCGACGCCATCGCCAGGGCCGAGCAGCTCGTCCAGGATCTCAACCTGCAGCCGGGCTACGACGTGGTCTTCTCGGGAGACGCGCGCACCATGGAGGAGACGGCGACCCAGTTCGGCCTCGCCCTCCTCCTCTCCATGGTCTTCGTCTACATGGTGCTCGCGGCGCAGTTCGAGAGCTTCATTCACCCGGTGACGATCCTCCTCGCCCTGCCCCTGACCCTGCCGTTCGCCCTGCTCTCCCTGCTGCTCACGGGTGAGAGCCTGAACGTCTACTCGGCCCTGGGCGTGTTCATGCTGCTCGGCGTGGTGAAGAAGAACGGCATCCTCCAGGTCGACTACACCAACACCCTGCGGCACGCGGGCCTCCCCTTGCGCGAGGCGATTTTGAAGGCCAACCGGGCCAGGCTCCGGCCGATCCTGATGACCACCCTCACCCTGGTCGCCGCGATGGCGCCGATGACCCTGGCGCAGGGAGCGGGGGCCGCGTCGCGTGGCTCGCTGGCGAAGGTGATCGTCGGCGGCCAGGCGATGTCGCTGCTCATCACCCTGCTCATCGTCCCGGTGGCGTACTCGATCTTCGACGAGCTTCAGACCTGGCTGACGAACCGCGGGGCGAGGTCCGGCGGGAGCGGTGCGGCCTTGGCGGCGGCGCATCCCATGGGCGAGTTAGGCGACCCTTGACCACCCGCCCACTTCCTTGCGATCGACCTTCACCTCTTGTAGCAAGGTGGGGCGGAACGGGGGTCACCCTGCCGGCTCGCGCATCACGCCCGCACATCTCGGTCCGGGGCACGGCGCGAATCAAGAAAGGTCGAACATGCGCTCCACTCTCGCAGCCCTTGTCCTTCCCTTCGCCATCGCGTCCTGCGGTCTGGCCTCCTTCGACGTCCCCGTGAAGGGCACGATCGACTTCAAGGCCGAGGATCCGGACACCTTCATCCCCGTCACCGACGCCGAGCTGGAGGGCGAGATCGGGGAGATCCCGGCGAACCTGCAGGCGCTCGACATCACCAAGCAGAAGAAGTTCGAGGACTCGGGGATGTCGATCAACGACGTGAAGTCGCTGGAGCTGATCGCGCTGCGGCTCAAGGTGCAGGGCGACGGGACCCTCGACTTCCTGGGCAAGATCGCCTTCTACATCGAGAGGGAGGGCCTGGAGCGTGTCGAGATCGCGAGCGGCGAGATCAAGCCGGGCGACACCGCCATCACCCTCGACACCGTGGAGAAGAACCTCATCGACTACGCCAAGGGGACGATGAAGCTCTCGGCGATCGTCGACCGGCCCACCCACGTGGTCTCCGACACCAAGGTGGACGTCAACGCCACCTTCCACGTCGAGCTCTGAGCCAACGCTTCCGGGACCCGCCGGCCGCGCCGGCGGGTCTCGCCCTCGAGGCGCTCGGAGCCTCAGCTCCGGTGAGCACGCGCCGCGGCCTCCGCCGCCCGGCGCGTCCGCTCCCGCAGCTCGGCAGGCGTCTCGAGCCGGGCCGAGCCCCCCATCGACAGCACGGTCGAGACCACGAAGGCGTCCCCGTCGGCGGGGAAGGACGCCTCGAGCGAGCCGTCGCCCAGGGGGCGCACGCCCTTCGCCCCAATCCGCTCGACCAGCCCCGAATCCGCCCACGGCCCGGGCTCGATCCGCACCCGGGCCATCGCGGCGTCGGGGGCGGGATCGTAGAGGGAGTCGCGGCGGAACGCGGCGTGGTCGTCCACCCGCCTGGGGACGAAGGTCCGATCGAGGAGGACGAGATCGGCGGCCCGGTCCAGGCGGAAGAGCCGGCGGTCGCGCTTCTTCGTGCAGAAGGCGTAGAGGTACCAGTAGCCCTGGTGCAGCACCCGCTCCAGGGGCCGGACCACACGGCGGGTCGCCTCCCCCCGCCCCGCCGTCCAGTAGGTGAGCTCCAGCTCCCGCTTCCGCGCGATTGCTCGATCGACGAGGGACGCGACCTCCGGGGGGAGGCTCCCGTGGTCGAGGACGACCCGCCCCGCGATGCGATCGAAGCGCTCCCGCACGGCGGGTGAGACCGCCGCGCGCAGCTTGCCCCTGGCGCGCTCGAGGGCGGCGCCGCCCTCCGCGGCGAGGGCCGTGGCCGCCGCGTCCAGGGCGGCGGCCTCGAGCGGCGTGAGCGAGGGAGGCTCGAGCAGCCCCTGGGGGAGCGCGACGTGGACCCTTCCGTCGAAGACGTCGATGTCCAGGAGGTCGGCGGGCGAGAACGGCGGCTTCCCGACCATGCGAAGGAAGTCCAGCTCGGCGAGGAGCTCCTCCTCCCCGAGGCGCACCGCCGCCGCCAGCTCCTTCAGCGGGCACCCGGGGCGCGCCGCCGCGTACGGGACGAGGAAGAGCGCCCGGCGCAGGCGCTCGTGCAGCTCGGAGGCGCCGATCGGCCTCGGGGCGGCGGCCCCACCGGGCGCCCGCCCCGGCTCTCGGCTCGCCGCGGCGCGACGAGGGCCGCTCTCCCCCTCCGCACCGGGCCCGAACCCGGCGCCGTGGCCCGGCATGGCCGAGGCGCGCGACGCGCGTTCGACGTTCGCCACGATCGCTTCCCCGGACCCGGACCGCGCATCGGCGCCGGGGGCGACTTCGATCGCCCCTTCCGCGTCCGGCGGTCCTTCGTGCATCCGAGCGATCGCGCCCGCCTTGGCGGCGACCGCCTCCCTCGCGCCGGCGGGCGAGAGCAGCTCGGCGTGGGGCGCGAGGCGAAGGATCTCCCGAACCAGCGCGTCGAGGTAGGTCACCCGGAGGCGCACGATCGCCGCTCCATCGGGCTGCGGGAGGATGGTCGCCTTGGCTCCGAACCGCCCCGAGGCGAGCAGCGCCACCTCGGGATCCAGCCGGAGCTCCGCGTCGACCGGCTCGTGCACCGCGAACTCCCAGGGCTCCCGGCCCACGACTTCGCCCACGTCGAAGTCCGCGGGGATCTCGTACGCGCCGGGGCGCCCCTCGGCGACGAGCGAGTCGATGCGCTCCACCTGGAAGGTCCGCAGGGCGTCGCGCAGCCGGCAGTGCGCCACCAGGAACCACGCCCCCTTGCGATAGGCGAGGCCCCAGGGGAGCACCTCCCGCTCGGTCTCCTCGCCGGCGAACGAGCGGTATCGGATCCGCACCGGCCTGCGCTCGGAGAGGGCCCGGCCCAGCGCCTCGAGAACGCCGGCCTTCCGCTCCGCGCCCCGGGACGGCAGGTGCACCACCAGCCGCCGTGCGAGGGGGCTCGCGCCCGCCGGCTCGCGGAAGAGCAGCTTGTCCAGGGCGTGGGCGAGGTCGGCGCGGAGCGGGAAGTGAGGCTGGGCCAGGGCCGCCGCCCCGGCGACCGAGAGCAGCGTCCGCTCCTCCGTGGTGAGGCCGAGGTCGCCCAGGTAGTAGCGGCGGCGATCGATCACCCAGCCCGCGGGCCGCTCCTCGTCCTGCTCCACCCGCTCCAGGGGGATGCCGAGATCGAGGAGCTCGCGCTTGTCGCGCTCCCACTTGCGCTGGCAGGACTCGACCGTGCCCGTGCCGTAGTCGGCGGGGAACGCCTCGACCAGATCGGTCCAGGAGACGGGCGTCGCGGCGCCGAGCAGGAAGCTCACCAGATCGAGCAGCCGCTCCGCCCGGGCGGTGGGACGAGGCCCCGCGCGCTTCCCGGCGCCGCCGGCGTCGGAGCCGGCCGTCCGAGGGACGGACGCCCGCCCCCCGCGCGCGCCTCCGACACCGCGACGGCCGGCCGCCTTCAAATCTCCATGACCTCCTTTTCCTTGCGGGCCACGATCTCGTCGACCTTGGCGATCCCCGCGTCGGTCTCCTTCTGGGCCTGGTCGAGGAGCCTCTTCTCGTCGTCGGTCGAGAGCGCGCTCTCCTTCGTCTGGGCCTTGATCTGATCGTTGGCGTCCCGCCGGAGGTTGCGGATCGCGATCTTGCGCTCCTCGCCCCGCTTCTTCACCTGCTTGGCGATCTCCTTGCGCCGCTCCTCGGTGAGGGCGGGGATCGGGAGCCGGACGACGGTGCCGTCGTTCTGCGGGGTGATGCCCAGGCTGGACTCGTTGATCCCCTTCTCGATCGCCGCGATCTGCGAGCGGTCGAAGGGCTTGATCACGATGGTGCGAGCGTCGGGCACGGTGATCGTCGCCACGGTGTTCAGCGGCATCTTCGAGCCGTAGGACTCGACCTGGATCCCGTCGAGGAGGCTGGCGTTGGCCCGGCCGGTGCGGATCTTCCCCAGCTCGCGCCGAAGATCCTCCAGCGTCTTCTCGATCCGTACCTTGAAGTCGTTGATGATCTGCTCGCCAGCCATCTCGTGTCGCTCCTTCGGCGATGTTTGCTGCGCTCCTCGAACTCGAGCGTCAATCAAGCGATGACGGTGGGCACCTTGCCCACCAGAGTCCCCACGTCCTCGCCCCGGACCATGCGCACCACGTTCCCTGGCACGGTGAGGTCGAACACCACGAGGGGGAGGTCGTTGTCCATGCAGAGGGAGACGGCGGTGGCGTCCATCACCTTGAGCTCCTTCTGCAACACGTCCATGTAGCTCAGCGACCGGTACCGGCGGGCGTCGGGATCCTTCATCGGATCGGAGGTGTAGACGCCGTCGACCTTGGTGGCCTTCAGCATCACCTCGGCCTTGATCTCCATGGCCCGCAGGGCGGCGGCGGTGTCGGTGGTGAAGAAGGGGTTGCCCGTGCCGGCGGCGAAGATCACCACCCGGCCCTTCTCGAGGTGCCGGGAGGCGCGGCGCCGGATGTAGGGCTCGGCGATCTGCCGCATCTCGATGGCCGACTGCACCCGGGTGCTGATCCCCCGCTTCTCGAGGGCGTCCTGGAGAGCCAGCGAGTTGATCACGGTCGCGAGCATGCCCATGTAGTCGGCGCTCGAGCGATCCATCCCCTCTGCCGCGCCGGAGACGCCGCGGAAGATGTTGCCGCCGCCGATCACCAGCGCGGTCTCCACCCCCATGGCCTCCACCTCGCCGACCTCCGCCGCGATCTGGTCGAGGGTCTGGGTGTCGATCCCGTACTTGCCGCTCCCCATCAGGGCTTCCCCGGAGAGCTTGAGCAGGATTCGCTTGTATTTGGGGTCGGCCATGGCTCACCTGGGTGGAAAGGTGCGCGGGTTTGTAGCGCGCACGTCCGCAGGGGTCAAGGCGCAGGAGGGAGGTTCCGACGCCCCGCGTGAGTCGCGGAGGAGCCGGAAAAGACCTGGGATTTTCGGTGGGAGGGAGAAAAGCGGGGAAGGAGCGGGGCGTCGTCATCTCGGCCCCCGGATGCTTCGAATTCGGCGACCCGCTCCTTCCACCCGTTCCAATGTCCGCGCCCCGGGATTCGGATCACCGGCTCGGATCTTATTCGCGGGGAGGCGACCAGCGCCGCCCCGAAACGAGCGCGGCCGCCGGCGCCACGAGGCGCCAGGCGGCCGCGAAACTCCCGGAAAAGCCTGGAGGATCAGAGCCCGGCGGTCTTGGCGATCTCCTGGGCGAAGTCCTCCTCCTTCTTCTCCAGGCCCTCGCCCAGGACGAAGCGCGCGAAGCGGCGCACGGAGATGTTCTCGCCGATCTTCGCCACGGCTTCGTTCACCAGATCCTGGACGGTCTTGTCCGGATCCTTCACGAACGGCTGCTCGAGCAGACAGATCTCCTGGAAGTACTTCTCCTTCTTGCCCTCGAGGATCTTGTCCCAGATCTTCTCCGGCTTGCCCTGCTCGCGGAGCTGCCCGCGGTAGACCTCGAGCTCCCGCTCCAGGACCGCCGGCTCGACCTCCTCGCGGCGCACGTACATCGGCGCCGCGGCGGCGATGTGCATGGCGATGTCCTTGACCAGCTCCTGGAAGGCCTCGTTGCGAGCCACGAAGTCGGTCTCGCAGTTCACCTCGACCAGCACCCCGATGCGGCCGTTGCCGTGGATGTAGCTGGCCACGGCACCCTCGGTGGCGGCGCGCCCCGCCTTCTTGGCGGCGGCGGAGAGCCCCTTCTGGCGGAGCCAGTCGATGGCCTTCTCCATGTCGCCGTCGTTGGCGGTGAGGGCCTTCTTGCAGTCCATCATCCCCGCCCCGGTCTTCTCCCGGAGCTCCTTCACCGCTGCTGCCGTGATCTCGGCCATTTCACACCTCGATGTTCAAAGGACGCGACGCGTAGGCACGGGGCCCCGCGTCGCGTCGGATTCACGAAAAACTGGGAGCGGCGCCCGGGCTATTCGGCCTCGACGGCCTCGGGCTGGGGCTCCGGGGCAGGGGTGCCACGGCGGACGACCTCGACCTCGGGGCCCTTGCGCTCCTCGCCGGCGGCCTCGGCCCGGGGACCACGGGGCGCGGGGCCCCGACGATCCCCCGAACGCCCGCCCGGTCCGCGCCGGTGATCGGCGCGGGGGCGGCGCTCGCCCCTGCCCTCCTCCTCGCGGCCCTCCTCCTCGGCGCCGCGCTCGTGGCGGGTGGCGGCGTAGCGGGCCATGCCCTCCAGGGCGGCGTCGGCGACCTTGCTCGCGAATAGGCGGATCGAGCGGATCGCGTCGTCGTTGCCCGGGATCACCCAGTCGATCCCCTCGGGATCGCAGTTGGTGTCGACCACCGCGACCACGGGGATGCCGAGGCGGTTGGCCTCGTGGATCGCCAGATGCTCCTTCTTCGGATCGATGACGAAGAGGAGCGCGGGGAGCCGCTGCAGCTCCTTCACGCCCCCGAGGTTGCGCTCGAGCTTCTCCTGCTCGCGCAGGAGGACCGCGACCTCCTTCTTCGGGAGGCGCTCGAGGGTCCCGTCCTCCGCCATCTTCTCGAGGGTCTTGAGCCGGTCGATGCCCTGCTTGACCGTCTTGAAGTTGGTGAGGGTGCCGCCGAGCCAGCGGTTGGTGACGTGGAACTGCCCGCACCGCTTGGCCTCCTCCATGATCACGTCCTGGGCCTGCTTCTTGGTGCCCACGAAGAGGACGGTGCCGCCCTTGGCGACGGTTTCGGCGACGAAGCGGAAGGCCTCGCGGGCCATCTTCACCGTCTTCTGGAGGTCGATGATGTAGATGCCGTTCCGGGCCCCGAAGATGTAGGGCTTCATCTTCGGGTTCCACCGCCGGGTCTGGTGGCCGAAGTGGACGCCCGCCTCGAGGAGCTGCCTCATGCTGATCGAGGTGGCGGCGGCCGTGGCCTTCGCCATGGCGCCCTCTTCGGGGGCGGCGGGAGGAGGTGCGGGCTGCTGCTGCTGCGTGTTGTCGACGGTCGGTTCCATTCGGTTCTCTTCCTTTCGGTTCTGTCCGCCACGCCCGCGAGGCCGCCGGGAATCCGGTTCCACCGGACACCCCCCGACGCCGATCGAGCGTGTGAGTGATGGCCCTGCGTGCCCGCCTCCAAACTTCGACCAGAAGACAGGCACCTACAGCGGCGCGCTGCCATAGCACGCCCACCCGGCGTGATCAAGGTGGGCACGGTCGATTCCGACGGCTCGAACGGGCTGGCGGGCCCGAGCCCGCACGCTTCCGCCCCGTCGCGAGGGAGGCCGGCGCTCAGGTGCCCGTGGGGGCGCCGGCGTCGGCGCCGTGGCACTTCTTGTACTTGCGCCCGGAGCCGCAAGGGCAGGGATCGTTGCGGCCGACCTTGGGCGACGAGCGGGTCACGGGCTGCCGGGGCGGCGCGCGCGTGGAGTCCGCGTTCGCCGTGGCCGCGACGTCGGCGTGGCTCTCGATCACCCGCTGGCGCCGTCGCTGCTCCGCGATCTTCCGCTCGAGCTCCGCGGCGGCCCGGGCGGCGGCGGCCTGGGCCTCCTGCTCCTCCCGCGTGATCACCTGGAGGCGGAGGACCTCGCGGACCACCTGCTCGCGGATCCGGTAAGCCATCTGCTGGAAGTAGGCGAAGCCCTCCTTCTTGTACTCGGCCTTGGGATCCTTCTGCCCGTAGCCCCGCAGTCCGATGCCCTGGCGGAGGTGGTCCATCTGGAGGAGGTGGTCTTTCCAGTGGGCGTCGATCGCCTGCAGCGAGATCCACTGCTCGAACTTGCGCAGGACGGGCACCCCGTCGGCGTCGAGGCCGAGGCTCTCCTCCTTGGCCTGCCAGTGCTTCTCGAAGGCCTCGAAGAGCTGATCCTCGAGCTGCTCCCGCGAGCCCGGCGACACCTTGAACTCGAAGCCGAACTGATCCTTCACGGCGAATTCGAGCCCGTCGGTGTCCCACTCCCCCTTGGCGGGGGCGTAGGTGTCCACCAGGTTGGCGACGACCTCGTCGAAGAAGTCGAGCATCCGCTCCTTCTGATCGTCCCAGTTGAAGACCTTCTCGACGCGGGTCTTCTTCCGGGTGCGCGGATCCTCGTCGAACTCCACCAGCGGCTGCCCCGCCCCGCAGGCGAGAACCTCCCGGCGCATCCGGTAGATGGTCTTGCGCTGCTGGTTCATCACGTCGTCGTACTCGAGGACGTTCTTGCGGGAGTCGAAGTGGTGGGCCTCCACCCGCTTCTGGGCGCTGGCGATGGAGCGGGTGAGCCACTTGTGCTCGATGGGCTCCCCCTCCTGCATCCCGAGCGTCTCCATGATCCGCCCGATGCGATCGCTGGCGAAGATCCGCATCAGGTCGTCTTCGAGGGAGAGGTAGAAGCGGCTCATGCCAGGGTCGCCCTGGCGGCCCGCGCGGCCTCGGAGCTGGTTGTCGATGCGCCGGCTCTCGTGTCGCTCGGTGCCGATGATGGCGAGGCCGCCGAGCTCCTTTACCTTCTCGCGCTCCTTGGCGATGGTCTCCTCGTACTTGCGCACCAGCTCGGCCTTGCGCGCCTCGTACTGCGCCATCCCCTCCTGCCAGGTGGCGAGCAGGGTGCCGTCGGCGCCCACGGGCTGCGGCGGCGGATCGCCCAGCTCCTGCTGCACCAGCGCCTCGGCGTTGCCGCCGAGGATGATGTCGGTGCCTCGGCCCGCCATGTTGGTGGCGATGGTGACGGCACCCCTGCGGCCCGCCTGCGCCACGATGTTCGCCTCGCGCTCGTGCTGCTTGGCGTTGAGGACGTCGTGGGGGATGCCGCGCTTCTTCAGGATGGAGGATAGCGCCTCGCTCTTGGCGATGGAGACGGTGCCCACCAGGACCGGCTGCCCCTTCTGGTGCAGCTCGGCGATCTCGTCGGCCACCGCGTTGAACTTCTCGCGCTCGGTCTTGTAGACGACGTCGTCCCGATCCTTGCGGATCATCGGACGGTTGGTGGGGATCACCACCACGTCGAGGTTGTAGGTCGACGCGAACTCCGGAGCCTCGGTGTCGGCGGTACCGGTCATGCCCGAGAGCTTCGTGTACATGCGGAAGTAGTTCTGGAAGGAGATCGTGGCGAGGGTCTGGTTCTCCGCCTCGATCTTCACCCCCTCCTTCGCCTCGATGGCCTGGTGGAGGCCGTCGGACCAGCGGCGCCCCGGCATGATGCGGCCTGTGAACTCGTCGACGATGAGCACCTGGTTGTCCTTCACCACGTACTCGCGGTCGCGCTTGTAGAGCGCGTGAGCCCGCAGCGCCTGCTCCACGTGGTGCAGGGTCTCGATCTCGGAGGGATCGTAGAGGTTGGGGATGCCCAGGCGGGCCTCGACCTTCTCCACGCCTTCGTCGGTGAGCATGGCGGAGCGCGCCTTCTCGTCGACGACGTAGTCGGTGTCGGCCACCAGGTGGGGGATCACCTTGTCGACCTTCAGGTAGAGGTCGGAGGACTCGTCCGAGGGGCCGGAGATGATGAGCGGCGTCCGGGCCTCGTCGATGAGGATGGAGTCGACCTCGTCGACGATCGCGTAGTTCAGCTCGCGCTGCACGTACTGCGAGATGCGGAACTTCATGTTGTCCCGCAGGTAGTCGAAGCCGAACTCGTTGTTCTGGCCGTAGGTGATGTCGGCGGCGTAGGCGGCCTGGCGCTGGGCGTCGCTGAGCCCGTGGAGCACGCAGTCCACCGACATGCCGAGGAAGCGGTGGACCCGCCCCATCCACTCGGAGTCGCGGCGGGCGAGGTAGTCGTTCACCGTGACGACGTGCACGCCCCTGCCCTCCAGGGCGTTCAGGTACGCGGGGAGCGTCGAGGTGAGGGTCTTGCCTTCGCCGGTGCGCATCTCGGCGATGCGGCCGGAGTGGAGCACCATGCCGCCGATGAGCTGCACGTCGAAGTGGCGCTGCCCGAGCACCCGCCGCGCCGCCTCCCGGCAGGCGGCGAAGGCCTCGGGGAGGAGATCGTCGAGGGAGCGCCCCGCCGCCACCTGCTGCTTCCACTCCGCCGACTGCCTGGGGAAGTCCTCGTCCGCGAGGGCCTCCATCCGCGGCTCGAGCTCGTTGATGCGGTTCACCAGGGGCTGGAGCTTCTTGAGCTCCCGCTGGTTCTTCGTCCCTACGAACCGCCTGACCAGAAAATCGAACATCCAAGCCACCTACCAAGGGTTCGGTCCCCCGGATGCCCGGAGTCCCATGTCGCGCGCACTATATGCCCGCCGTCGCCGAATGTGCGGCAGACCCGCCGATTTCTCCCGGAGAAGCCGAGCCGTCGCCCGGATCCCCCCCGGCGCGAAGCGAACCGGGGTCGATCCGGCAGGGCCCTCGCACCAGGAATCGCGCCTGCCGCGCCGGGATCGACCCGGATGGCCGATCCCTCGCGCGATAGGCAGAACGCACGAGGCGCCCCGCAGCTTTCCTCTATTCGAGGATGAACTTCCGGGGGTTCTCCGGGATGCCGTTCACCCGCACCTCGTAGTGCAGGTGCGGGCCGGTCGACCGCCCCGTGTTGCCCATCGCCGCGATCTGCTCGCCGCGCTTCACCCGCTGGCCCACCTTCGCCAGGACGTCGGAGAGGTGGCCGAAGCGGGTCTTCACCCCATAGCCGTGGTCGAGGACCAGCAGCTTGCCGTACCCGCCCTCGGTCCCCGCGAAGACGACCACGCCGTCGGCGGGCGCGTAGACCGGCGAGCCGCTGCGGTTGGCGATGTCCAGGCCCTTGTGCATCACGCTGTGGGCCGTGTACGGGTCCAGCCTGGAGCCGAAGTCGCTCGTCACCCATCCCCTGGCGGGCCAGATCGACGGCGTGCTGGCGAGGAGGCTCTTCTGATCCTCGAAGTAGCGCTGCAGCTCGGCGAGGCTCCGCTCGCTGCGCACCGCCTCGTCCACCAGGGAGTCGAGCTTCTCGTCGAGGAGGCCGACGTCGTGACCGCCCTCCTCCCCCGAGGAGCCCCGCTCCGGCGGATCCAGGGGGCCGATGGCCAGGTTCCGCTCGGCGTCGTTCAGCGAGGTGAGGCTGCGCAGGCGCTGGTCGAAGCGCTCCACCCGATCGAGGGTCGCGTCGATGTGGGCCACCTTCTCCTGGACCAGCCGGAGCTGGGCGCGGAGCTGGTTGTTCTCGTCCCGGAGGAGGCGGTTCTGGTCGCTGTGATCGACGACCCGCGCGAGGTGGAGGCCCAGGCCCACCACCGCGAGGACCAGGAGGCCCGCCGCCGATGCCGCCGCGTAGATCGCCCGGTGGGGCACGCGGAAATTGCGGGTCCTGGAGTCACGGTCCGGGATGACCATGACCGTGAAGAAGCGCTTCGACAAACCGAGACCTCCCACGCCGCCCCAGTCGCGAATCTAGCGGCGGCGTCGCCGCCGGCCAAGGGCGCGGCCTTGCGTCCGATCGCGGCGACCCTATTCGGGCCGATCGGAGGCCGTCAACTTCATTTCCGCCCCTTTTCGGGCCCGAGGAGGGAGGGAGATGTCGCATGTTCGGCGCCATGGGGTGTCCCTGCATCGAACACCCGCCGTGTGGCGCGGGGCGGCGGCCCTCCCGCTCGGTGGCTCGCTCGCGCCTCGAAGCGGCCGCTTTTCCGCCCGGCTCGGCCCGGCAGCGGGATCACGCGGCCTTGCTGCGCCGCGCCCGCCCCGGCCTGCCCCTCCGGCCCCCGCGGGTCTCGGCGAGGAGCTCGGCGGCCGCCGCCAGGGCCGCGGGCCCGTCGGTCCCGGCGAGCATGCGGGCGAGGCTCCGCGTCCGCCCCTCGAGGTCGTCCAGGCGCTCCACCCGGGAGCGGGTGCGGCCTCCCGCGATCGACTTGCTCACGTGCAGGTGCACGTCGGCGAAGGCGGCCACCTGGGGCAGGTGGGTGACGCAGAGCACCTGCCGATCCCGGGCGACCTCCTTCAGCATCCGGCCCACGGTGAGGCCGGTGGCGCCGCCGACCCCCGCGTCGATCTCGTCGAACACGTAGCTCTCCACCGGATCCACGTGGGCGAGCGCCCGCTTCAGGGCGAGGAGCACCCGGGAGAGCTCGCCGCCGCTGGCGATCCGGGCCAGGGGGCGCGCCTCCTCGCCGGGGTTGGGGCAGAACACGAGCTCCGCCTCCTCGGCGCCCCGGCGCCCCAGGCGCACCCCTTCCGACGCCACGACGCCCTCCCCCGGGGACGGCGACAGCTCCACCCGGAGCACCGCCTTCTCGAGGCCGAGCGACGCCAGCTCGGCGCAGGCGGCGCCGGCGAGCCGGACGGCCGCCGCCCGTCGCAGGGCAGAGAGCCTCTTCGCCCGGTCGATGGCCACCTCCCTCCGCTCCCGGATCGCCGCCTCGAGCTCGTCCACCCGGGCCCCGCTCCGATCGATCGCCTCGAGCTCGGCCCGCATGGAGGCCGCCCGCTCCAGCGCGGCGTCGATGGTGCCGCCATGCTTGCGCGTCAGGCGGCGGAGGGCCTCCAGCCTCTCGTCGACCTCCAGGAGCCGCTCCGGCTCTCCGCCCAGGGCGCCCAGCCGGTGCCGGAGCTCCCGGGCGAGCTCCTCCAGCTCCACCCTGCAGGTCGAGGCCACCTGGGCCAGGGGCGCGAGGGAGGCATCGATTCGGGCCGCCTCCTCGATGCGCCGCTCGACGGCCACCAGCCGATCCACGAGGGCGTCCTCCCCCGAGGCCACGAGCTCCTCCGCCCCGGCCAGCGCCCCGCGAATCCGCTCCGCTCCCGCCAGCACCCGGCGCTCGTCGGCGAGGCGCGCGTCCTCCCCGGGCTCGGGCGCGATCTCGTCCAGCTCCTGGAGCTGGAAGGCGAGGTAGTCGCGGCGCCTGGCGCGCTCGTCCTCCTCCGCCCGCAGCCGGTCGAGCTCCGCCGAAGCCTCCGCGAGCGAGGCCCAGGCCTCCTCGTAGGCCGCCCGCGCCTCCAGCGCGCCCCCGAAGGCGTCCAGCAGGTCGAGGTGCCGCTCCCTGCGAAGGAGGGAGACGTGCTCGTGCTGCCCCGACAGATCGACGAGCCCCCTGGTGAGCGCGCCGAGGAGCGACACGGTGGCGAGGGCGCCGTTCACGTGCACCCTCCCCCGGCCGGCCCGGCAGAGGGTGCGGCGGACGAGGAGCTCGTCGCCTTCCGCCGGGAGCCCCAGGGCGCGGGCCCGCTCGGCAAGCCCCTCGCCGACGAAGAGCCCCTCCACCGCCGCCTCGTCGCGGCCGGCGCGGATGCAGCCCGGATCGGCCCTGCCCCCCAGGAGAAGGCCGAGGGCGTCGATGAGGATGGACTTGCCGGCGCCCGTCTCGCCGGTGAGGACGTTCAGCCCGCGGTCGAAACGGACCTCGACGGTGTCGACGATCGCCAGAGACTCGATGCGCAGCGCGGCCAGCATGGGAACCTGCCTTTCGTCCGCCTCATCTGGACGGACGTTCAGGTTCTACCACGCCGCCCCGACATCGTCAGGTCGGCGCCTGTGACCAACCTTCGAGGGTAGCGGGTAGCGGGTCCGATGCCGCCCGGGCCCGGCTTGATCCCGCCCAGGAGCCACGGCTTCAGCAGGGAACCAGATCGTAGAGCTCCCCCAGCTGGCGGAGGACGCCCTGGTAAGGCTCCCCGAGCTGGTCGAACTCCTCCAGGTCGTACCGCCGGATCTCCGAGACCCTGTCGTGGTACTCATTTCTGGGCGGCATCATCGCGTACAGGTACTTCGAAGTCATCGCGAACCAGGCGGGGTACTCCTTCGGGAGGATGCGGATGTCCCAGCCCTCGATCCGGGCGAGGAAGAACCCCCACTGCCCCGGCCTAGTGGCAGCGGTCGCCGCCAGGAAGGTTCCGTTCGTGGCCGAGCCCATGAAGGTCAACGGCTCGTCGAACAACACTGGGCTACTGGAGGGAGTGGCGAAGGGACCATCGGAGCGGCGAGCGGCCCAGAACCGCGGCTCCCGCTGCACCCATTCGCAATCAAACCCATCGCCCATCGTGCCTGCGAGGTGCGTCTCGTTCATGGTGAACTCGCAGACGTCGCCGGGAACGTTCTCGAGCACCGTCCGCACGCCCCGGCGGTCCTCCGCCCACCCCCGAATCCGCGAACCCGTCGCCGCCTTCGACATCTCGGACCAGACGGCCAGATCGCCGTAGCTCGCAATGGCCCGAGGCGCCCAATTTTCGTTCCTCTCGACCAGCGTCCAAGTCCCGACCTCCCGTCAGAGCCAAATGTATGATGTTCGACCCGCCTGAATACGGCACGCTCCAGAGATCGACCGCGGTCTCCTCCTCCACATCGAAAGACCGCAGTATCGCCCTTCGCTGCCCGTCGACAACAGAGTCATCAATGAAAAGCAGTCGCTTCAATGCGACATCATACGTAGCTGCGAGGACATTCAGGTGTGTTTACGTCAGCAGCGAAAGAAGTTGCGGCTGGAATTGTCGTTCCGATTGGGGCCTCCTTCCCCACCTCCCATTCGAGCGGAGGATCGTTCGATTCGGTCCGGCTACAACCATCAATGTTATGGAGACAACAGTCAGACCCAACCAGACTGAGGACATCATGGTTCTCTCGAATTCCCCGAGCGAAACGGCACCTTCAAGTTCCTGCTCGGCCCCGGAACTCGAAGGACACACTGCGTTGCTGCCCCTTCGCCCACACCCTTCCGACCAGCTACGAGGGTACGTAGGGAAAGTCTTTTTTTGTCAAACCAGCGATAACGCTTGTTTTTCTTGGATTGTGATCGGTCAGCGCTCGCCCCAGCGGAGCTTCTCGCGGAGGATCGAGAAGTAGTCGAGGCGGGGGTTCCTCACCAGGAGCACGCGATCCTCCGAGCGGCGGATCGCCACGTGATCGCCCTGCCGCATGGCGAGGCCGGTCTGGCCGTCCATGGTGAGGAAGACCTCGCCGTTGTCGCTCTTGAGCTCCACGTGGATGGGCCGATCCGGGGGGACGACGATCGGGCGCTGGGTGAGGGTGTGGGGGCAGATCGGCGAGATGACGACCACGTCCAGGGAGGGGTGGACGATGGGGCCGTCCGCGGACAGGGAGTAGGCGGTGGAGCCGGTGGGCGTGGCCACGATGATCCCGTCGGCCTTGTAGAGGGTGACGAGGGAGCCGTCGAGGGTCGCCTCCAGGTCGGCGATGCGGGCCAGCGCGCCCTTGCTGATGACGACGTCGTTGAGCACCTGCCCCTCGATGATGGGCGGGCCGTCTCCCCGGAGGAGCTGCACGTCGAGCTTCATGCGCCGGTCGACCTCGTAGTCGCCGGCGAGCACCTGCTCGAGCATGCGGTAGGTCTCGGTGACGGGCACCTCGGTCATGAAGCCGAGGGAGCCCATGTTGACGCCGACGATCGGGATCGGGGCGCCCTCCAGCAGCGACGCCGCGTGGATGAGCGTCCCGTCGCCGCCGAGGACGACGATGAGGTCGACGAGATCCTTGAGCTCGGAGGCGGGGACCGCCGCGGCGCCGAAGCTCCCGGCCCCGACGTCCTCCACCCAGACCTCGCGGACGCGCCCGCGCAGCCACTCGCAGAGCTCCCGCGAGGTCCGCTCGGCGACCGGGTGGTTTCTGCGCGGCACGATCCCCACGCGCTCGATTGCGGAAGGCATCGGCGCGGATGGTAGCACCGAGCGGCGCCCATGTTGTAGGAACCGAGGGCCGACCCCGGCGCGAGGAACGCATGGCCAGAGGAAAGGACCAGCAGGAGCTCTTCGGCGCGAAGGAGCCGGAGGTACCGGACGACGCGCCCCTCGCGGAGCGGATGCGCCCCCGCACCCTGGACGAGGTGGTCGGCCAGGAGAAGGTGGTCGGCGAGGGGCGGCTCCTGCGCCGGGCCATCGAGCGGGACGAGGTCCCGTCGATGATCCTCTGGGGCCCACCGGGATCGGGGAAGACCACCCTCGCCCGCCTGATCGCCCGGGCGACCTCGAGCGAGTTCGTCCCCTTCAGCGCCGTGCTCGGCGGGGTGGCCGACGTGCGCAGGATCCTCGCCGAGGCAAGGAAGGCGCGGGCCGCCGGGAGGCGGACGATCCTCTTCGTGGACGAGATCCACCGCTTCAACAAGGCCCAGCAGGACGCGTTCCTGCCCCACGTGGAGAGCGGCGACGTCACCCTGATCGGCGCCACCACCGAGAACCCCTCCTTCGCGCTGAACGCCGCCCTCCTCTCCCGCGCCCGGGTCTACGTGCTCGAGCCCCTCGGCGAGGACGCGCTCCTCGAGCTCCTCGAGCGCGCGATGGCGGACGAGGAGCGGGGCCTCGGGCGTGCGGGGGTCGAGGCGGATCCCGACGCCCTCCGGCACCTCGCCCAGGCGTCGGCGGGCGACGCCAGGCGCGCCCTCTCCGCGCTCGAGGTGGCCGCGGCGTCGGCGGCGGCCCGGCCGGACGGGCGGATCGGCCTCGCGGACGCGGAGGAGGCGATCGCGAGGCGCGCGCTCCTCTACGACAAGGCCGGCGAGCAGCACTACGACCTGGTGTCGGCGTTCATCAAGTCGATGCGCGGCAGCGATCCGGACGCCGCGCTCCACTACGCCGCGCGCATGCTCGAGGCCGGGGAAGATCCCCGCTTCGTGCTGCGGCGGATGGTGATCTTCGCCGCCGAGGACGTCGGCCTCGCCGATCCCCGCGCGCTCACCGTGGCGCTGGACGCGCACCGCGCCTTCGAGTTCGTGGGCTGGCCGGAGGGCTACCTGCCCATCTCGATGGCGATCTGCTACCTGGCGGCGGCGCCCAAGTCGAACTCGGCGCTATTGGCCTACCAGGCGGCGAAGGCCGACGTGATGGCGAAGGGTCCCCTCGAGATCCCGCTGGAGCTGCGCAACGCCCCCACCCGGCTGATGAAAGACCTCGGCTACGGCGGCGGCTACCGCTACCCCCACGACGAGCCCGGCCACCACGTGGCGCAGGACTACCTGCCCAAGGCCCTGGTGGGCCGGGTGTACTACCAACCCTCCGACCAGGGCTGGGAGAGGCAGATCGGCGAGCGGATCCGCGGCCTGCGCGCCCGGGTGGCCGCCGCCCGCAAGGGGCGCAAGCCGCCGCAGCGCTGACCGCCCCGGCCTCGACCTGCCGCGTCCGACCGGCGAAGAGAAGCCCGGAGGAACCCTCCGCCGAGCGGGCCACGGCGGGATCGCCCGGGTGAGGCGGATCGCGCGAACGGATCCTTCGATCGGAAGGGGCGTTGCCTCCCTCGGGGCCGCCTTCGATCTTCGGCCGCATGGCCCTCGCGCGATCGGCGCTGACCACGGCGCTCCTGCTCCTCGCCTCCTGCTCGTCCGATCCCACCCTCGTCGCCGTTCCCCAGCCCCCGAAGCGCCCTCCCCCGCCGCCACCGCCGCCGCCGCCCTACGA
>Ga0180220_1000325_pt1 | contig 59808 bp, 42 predicted proteins | sample eDN5th37CBELigBY_FD_151335 | JGI IMG/M metagenome (GOLD analysis project Ga0180220, IMG submission 151335) | Enriched backyard soil microbial communities from Emeryville, California, USA - eDNA 5th pass 37_C BE-Lig BY (version 2) (version 2) | ecosystem: Environmental > Terrestrial > Soil >...
AGTTGTGGGAGTCCTACCGTCAGAGTGACTTCCCCTATCGATGCCGAAAGGTGATCACCCATGGCAGACGCCGCCGTCCGCATCAAGAAGCCCGCCACCAGCAAGCGCACGCCCGCCGGAGGCGCCCCGACCGCCGCGCACAGCGCAGCCGAGGCATCCGAACCGCGCATCGACGTCGCCTCGGTGACCGACCTCCTGCTCGGAACGTGGGCGGACACCCGCCGCGAAGCACGCGAGATGATCAAGGACTCCGCGTTCTGGCGGATCGACGGGCAGCCGATGCCCGAGCACCGCGAGCGCGTGCTGAGCCAGCTCCACCTTCTCGTCGAGCACGGCGGCTCGCGCCGCGCCTTCCCGAAGGAGTACGGCGGCCACGAGGACAACGGCGCCAACCTCGCCGGCTTCGAGGAGCTCGTGCTCGCCGACCCGAGCCTGCAGATCAAGTCGGGCGTGCAGTGGGGTCTCTTCGGCTCGGCGATCTACCAGCTCGGGACGAAGAAGCACTGGGACGAGTGGCTCCCGGCCGTCATCGACTTGAGCCTGCCGGGCGCGTTCGCGATGACCGAGACCGGCCACGGGTCGGATGTCGCCGCGATCGGCACCACGGCGACGTACGACCCCGAGACGGAGGAGTTCGAAATCCACACGCCGTTCCGCGGCGCGTACAAGGACTACCTCGGCAACGCCGCACTGCACGGCAAGGCGGCGACCGTGTTCGCGCAGCTCATCACGAACGGCGTGAACTACGGCGTCCACTGCTTCTTCGTGCCGATCCGCGACGACGAGGGCAACATGATGCCCGGCATCAAGAGCGAGGACGACGGCGTCAAGGGCGGCCTCAACGGCATCGACAACGGTCGCCTCGCGTTCGACCACGTGCGCGTGCCGCGCTTCAACCTGCTCGACCGCTACGGGCAGGTCGCCCCGGACGGCACCTACACGAGCGACATCTCGAGCCCCGGCCGCCGCTTCTTCACGATGCTCGGCGCGCTCGTGCAGGGCCGTGTCTCGCTCGACGGCGCGGCGACGGTCGGCACGGCGCTCGCGCTGCACATCGCGATCACGTACGCGAACCAGCGCCGCCAGTTCGACTCGGGCGCCGGCACCGAAGAGGTGGTGCTGCTCGACTACGGCAAGCACCAGCGCCGCCTGCTGCCCCTCCTCGCCCAGAATTACGCGCAGTTCTTCGCGCACGACGAGCTGCTCAAGAAGTTCGACGGCGTGTTCTCGGGCCGCACCGACACTGCCGAGGAGCGCGAGGACCTCGAGACGCTCGCCGCGGCACTCAAGCCGCTGAGCACGTGGAACGCGCTCGCGACCATCCAGGAGGCGCGCGAGGCGTGCGGCGGCGCGGGCTTCCTCGCCGAGAACCGCCTCGTCGGCCTGCACCAGGATCTCGATGTGTACGTCACGTTCGAGGGCGACAACAACGTGCTCCTGCAGCTTGTCGGCAAGCGGCTGCTGAGCGACTTCGCGAAGCAGTTCAAGGGCGCGGATGCCGCGAAGCTCGCGCGGTACGCCGTCGGGCAGACCGCCGGCAAGGTGTTCCACGGTGCCGGGCTCCGCCAGCTCGGGCAGGCGGTCGCCGACTTCGGCTCGACGGCCCGGTCGGTCGAGCTGGGCCTGCGCGAGGAGCAGCAGCACGAGCTGCTCGCGGGCCGCGTGCAGCAGATGGTGGCCGACATCGCGGCCGCGCTGCGCCCCGCGTCGAAGCTCTCGCAGGCCGAGGCCGCCGAGCTGTTCAACGCGCACCAGGCCGAGCTCATCGAGGCGGCCCGCGCGCACGGCGAGCTGCTGCAGTGGGAGGCCTTCACCGACGGCGTGAACCGCGTCGCCGACGAGGGCACGAAGCAGGTGCTCATCTGGCTGCGCGACCTCTTCGGCATGCATCTCATCGAGAAGCACCTCGCGTGGTATCTCATCAACGGACGCCTGTCGACGCAGCGCGCGGCATCGGTCTCGCGCTACATCGACCGGCTCTCGGCCCGCCTTCGCCCGCACGCGCAGGACCTCGTCGACGCGTACGGCTTCGAGCCCGAGCACGTGCGCGCGCCCATCGCGTCGGGGGCGGAGCAGCAGCGGCAGGATGAGGCGCGCGAGTACTACCGCGCGCTGAAGGCGTCGGGTGAGATGCCCGTGTCGGAGAAGTCGCTCAAGAAGAAGTAGCGCTAGGCGCCGCCGCGCGGAAGCGGTGGGCCGCCGCGCGGAAGCGGTGGGCGGTCACCCGGACCAGCCGCACATGCCGCACTCGCCGCTCGCCGACACCTCGACGAAGCAGTTCGGGCACATCGCCCGCGTGACGTCGCGAGTGCTCGGGGTGCGGCGCGCAGGCGCGCGCTCGGCACGCGGCCGTGCCTTCGCGCGCGGCGCGGCAGCCGTCGGAGCCTCGCGCCGCACCACGACCGGGCGGTGCTCGGCGCAGTAGAAGCGCACGAACCCGTCGTGGTTCTTCGGATGCCGGTGCTTGACCGCCCACAGCTCGGTGCGCGGCCGCGGCTCGGAGTCGGCGCCGCACGTGAAGCAGCGCGTCGGGTCGCCGGGGACGACGTCGGCCACAAGGACGGGGGTCTCGAACGGGATGGCGTCCCGCCAGTCGGACGACGCGACGATCCTCATGACATTCCTCTCGTGCGGTGCCGGGGGCGCACCCGCCCTTCAACGGTAAGCGACTCGACCCGCTGCCGTCTCCGGCCCTGTCTGAGACGATCCGTCCGTTCGCGACACGACAGTGGTGAGGCCGCGTGCGCAAGGGCTTCAGTGCACGCATGCTTCGCGAGGGGATCGCGTTCGGGGCGCGGTCCCCTCGATCGCGTTCCAGGACGGCCGACGTCGGTGTCGGCGCGCGCCGCTAGCGTGGGCGGAATGAGCCTCGATGTCGCCGTCGACGAGAACGGAGTCGCGCGCTGCCGATGGGCCGACTCCGACCCGGAATACCGCCGCTACCACGACGAGGAGTGGGGAACGCCGCTGCACGGCGATCGCGCGCTGTTCGAGAAGATGAGCCTCGAGAGCTTCCAGGCGGGGCTGTCGTGGATCACCATCCTGCGCAAGCGTCCTCGGTTCCGCGAGGCGTTCGCGGGCTTCGATCCCGAGGTCGTCGCACGGTTCGGCGACGACGACGTCGAACGACTCATGGCCGACGCGGGCATCGTGCGCAACGGGGCGAAGATCCTCGCGACGATCTCGAACGCGCGGGTCGTGGCCGAGATGGCCGAGGGCGAACTCGACGAGCTCATGTGGTCGTTCGCGCCGCAACCGGATGCCCGGCCGAGGCCCCGCTCGTTCGCCGAGGTCCCCGCCACGACGCCTGAGTCGAAAGCTATGAGCAAGGCCCTTCTCGCGCGCGGGTTCCGGTTCGTGGGCCCCACCACGATGTACGCGCTCATGCAGTCCGCGGGCATGGTCGACGACCACGTCGAGGGGTGCTGGCGCGCGGCATCCGGCTCGTCGACCACTCCTCGTGGGGATTTGTCCCCATCGAGTTCCGAACCCGCCGCGACGTAGCCTGACGGAGGCGATCGGACGGCGGCCGGAGACCACCGCCGTGTGGAAAGGGCTCGTCAGATCGGCGATCCCCGGGTTAGGCTGGGTGCTTCCCCCGCCCATTCCCCCCTTCGTCGTGAGCCGAATCACCTCGCCCGTCGCCACGCACGTCGTCTATCCCGCCCGGAGGAGGCAGAGGACCCCGTGAAAGCGTCGTCGTGGCTTCGCGCGCGCCCGCGCACCCTCGCATCCGCGGGGATCGTGACGACCGGCGCGGTGGCGATCAGCACGATGGCGTTCCTCTACGAGGGCTTCCCGACGACCGAGGTCGACCTGCACGACGGGGGAGTGTGGGTCACGAAGCAGTCGAGTCTGCTCGTCGGTCATTTCAATCACGAGTCGCGCGTGCTCGACTCGGGACTGCGCACGGTCAGCGACGAGTACGACATCCTCCAGTCCGGCGACAACGTGCTCGTCGTCGACAAGGCGGGCTCCTCTGTCACGGCCATCGATCCCGCGATGGTCGTGCTCGGCGACAACGCGCAGGTGCCGGGCGGCGCCGACATCGCGCTCGGCGGTTCAACGCTGGCGATCCTCGACCCGAGTGCAGGCTCCCTGTGGGTGCTGCCGGCGAAGGCGGTCGCGAGCTTCGAGCCCGCCGGCAACGAGCCGGTGGCCGAGCTCGGTGAGGGCGCCGACGTCGCGGTCGGCCTCGACGGGACGGTCTACGCCGTGGCACCCGCGACGGGTGAGGTCGTCACGATCCGCATGGGCGGCGACGGCGATCCGGCCGAGCCGGAGCGCGCCGCGCTCGACGGGCTCGGTGCGAATGCGGATGCCTCCATCACGGTCGTCGGCGACGTCCCGGTCGTGCTCGACAACGAGAGCCGCACGGTCTGGAGCACACGCGGCCTGCGCGCCGAGCTCGAGGTGGACGGGGCATCCGTGCTTCAGGCCCCGTCCGAGCCCAACGACGCCGTCATGGTCGCATCGCCCGGAGCGCTGCTGCGGGTTCCGCTCGACGGCTCAGAGATCGCCGAGACGAAGGCCGAGGGTGAGGGCACCCCGGCCGAGCCGGTCTTCCTCGAGGGCTGCGCGTACGGTGTGTGGTCGGGGTCGACCGCGTTCGTGCGCGACTGCGTCGGCGAGGCCGACGACCAGTCGACGACGGTGCCCGGCGCCAATCCGGATGCGTCGCTCAGGTTCCGCGTGAACCGCGACGTCATCGTGCTCAACGACGTCATCGGCGGCGCGGCGTGGATGGCGAGCGAAGACCTGCAGAAGGTCGACAACTGGGAGGACATCACTCCGCCCGAGGGTGAGACCGACGAGAACGACGACGAGACGACCGACGAGACCGTCGAGACGACTCTCCCCGAGCGGTCCGCGATCAACACCCCGCCCGTCGCGGTGGACGACGAGTTCGGCGTCCGCCCCGGCCGCACGACGATGCTGCCGGTGCTCGACAACGACTCCGACGCCGATGGCGACGTGCTCACCGTCACCATCCCCGATCAGGGGCCGTCGTTCGGCGAGGTGCAGTCGATCAACAACGGCTCGGGTCTGCAGATCGCCGTCCCGGAGGATGCGACCGGCACGACGACCTTCCAGTACGAGGCCGATGACGGCCGCGGCGGACGCGCGCGCGCGAACGTGCAGCTCACCGTGCACGACTGGAGCATCAACGGCGCGCCGAAGCAGAACCGCGTCACGGCGATCGCGGTCGAGTCCGGCGGCGTCGTGTCGTACAACGTGCTGCCCGACTGGATCGATCCCGACGGCGACGACGTCTTCCTGAGGTCGGTCACACCGGCCGAGGGCGACGAGGCCGACTTCACGGCCGACGGCCGCATCACCTATCGCGCGCTCGGGCCGACGCAGGGCCGCAAGGACGTGGTCATCTCCGTGTCCGACGGAAGCGAGGTCACCGAGGGAGTCGTGCGCTTCGACGTGCGCCCGCCCGGTTCGACACTCCCCGTCGCGAACGCCGACCACGTCGTCGTGCGCGCCGGCAAGTCCGTCACGGTCTCGCCGCTCGCGAACGACACGAACCCGAGCCGCGAGCCGCTGCGCCTCACGCGCGTCGACGAGACGCCCGGCGCATCGCTGTCGCCCGACTACGCGAACGGGCGGTTCGCGTTCTCCGCGAAGCAGCCGGGCGTCTACTACGTGCAGTACCTCGTGTCGGCGGGGTCGCTGTCGGCCCCCGGCGTCGTGCGTGTCGACGTGCTCGAGGACGCGGAGACCGACCTGCCGCCGATCGCGGTGCGCGACGTCGCGCTGCTCCCGAGCGGTCGCGAGGTGCTCGTCGACGTGCTCGCGAACGACTCCGACCCGTCGGGCGGCATCCTCGTCGTGCAGTCGGTGACGGTCGAGCAGTCGAGCGGCGTCTCGGTGTCGGTGCTCGGCCACGAGACGCTGCGCATCACCGACCAGGGCGCGCTCGCCGAGCAGGTCACGGTGAAGTACACGATCTCCAACGGCAAGCACAGCGCCGACGGCGAGGTCGTCGTCATACCGATCCCCGCGCCGTCGAAGCTGCGGCCGCCGGTCGCGAACGACGACCGCGTCGTCGTTCGGGCGGGCGACGTCGTCACGATCCCGGTGCTCGAGAACGACTACCACCCCAACGGCGACACGATGCACCTCGCCTCGGAGCTGGTGGAGCCGCTGCCGGAGCCTGAGGACGGTGAGATCTTCGTCGCCCAGGACACCGTGCGCTTCCGCGCGGGCGACGAACCGGGCACCGTCTACGCGACGTACGAGGTCGTCGACAGCACCGGTCAGAAGGACGCGGGGTACATCACGATCCAAGTGCTTCCGGTGACCCCTGAGACCAACCAGGCGCCGCGGCCCGAGGAGCTGACGGCCCGCGTCGTGGGCGGGGCGACGGTGCGCATCGCGATCCCGCTCGACGGGATCGACCCCGACGGCGACTCCGTGGACCTCCTCGGCATCGCATCCGCGCCCGAGAAGGGCCGCATCTCGCAGGTCGGCCCCGACTGGCTCGAGTACCAGGCGGTCGGCGACTCGGTCGGCGTCGACGAGTTCACCTACCGCGTGCGCGACCGCCTCGGCGCCGAGGCGACCGCCTCCATCCGCGTCGGCATCGCCCCTGCGGGGTCCATCAACCAGGCGCCGTACGCGGTGAAGGATGCGATCGTCATGCGCCCGGGCCGATCGGTCGCGGTGCCGGTTCTCGCAAACGACTCCGACCCCGACGGCGACCAGATCACGCTCGTGCGCAACGGCGTCGAGACGGCCGACGTGCCGGGTCTGTCGGCGGAGGTCCTCGGCGACCGCGTCGTGGTGACGTCGCCCGGCAGCGAGGTCGTCACGTCGCTGCAGTACCGCGTCCGCGACGTGCGCGGCGCCGAGGCGATCGGAGTCCTCCAGATCACGGTCGCCGACGACGTGCCGCTCATGAAGCCGATCGCGCGCGACGACCGCATCCTCCCGCAGGACGTGGAGGACGCATCCGTCGACCTCGAGGTGCTCGCCAACGACGAGGATCCCGACGGCGTGGTCGCCGACCTCGAGGTCACCGCGGAGGGCACGGGCGTCCGCGTGCTCCCGGACGGCCGCCTGCGCATCGAGATCGGCGACGAGGAGCGCCTCGTCCAGTACCGCATCACCGACCGCGACGGCCTTCAGGCGACCGCGTTCGTGCGCGTGCCGTCGCTCGACTCGCTGCCGCCGACGCTCGCGACGACGGAAGGCGTCGAGGTGAACAGCGGCGAGACGATCGAGATCCCGCTCGCCGACCATGTGCGCACATCGCGCGGCACGCGTGCGGTGATCACGGAGGCGGCGAAGGTCTCCGCCGTGCACGGCGACGGGTCAGAGCTCGTGAAGGACCAGACGACACTCGTCTACACCTCCGAGCAGGGGTACTTCGGCCAGGACGCGATCACCTTCGAGGTGACCGACGGCACCGGGCCCGACGACCCGGACGGCCTCAAGGCCACCCTCACGCTCCCCGTCACGGTGCTGCCTCCCGACAATCAGCAGCCGGAGTTCCTCAACGGCCAGATCTCCGTCGCCCCGGGCGAGGAGGCGAGCCGCCTCGACCTGAGGGCCCTCACGACCGACCCCGACCCGGGTGACGTCGCGCGTGCGTCGTACACGCTCGTGGGCGGTGCACCGAGCGGACTGAGCGCGTCGATCTCCGACGGCACGCTGAGCGTCAGCGCGGATGCCGCCACACCGAAGGGCACGCAGGCGACGCTCCGGGTGCGCGTCACCGACGGCGAGACCGAGCCGATCGAGGGCGACGTCGTCGTGACGGTGACGGCCTCGACGCGCACGCTCCCGACCGCGAACGACGACGTCATCGACGAGGCGAACCAGGGCACGACGATCACGGTTCCGGTGACGGCGAACGACTTCAACCCGTTCCCCGACCGGCCGCTGAAGGTCGTCGCGGCCGCTGTCGAGACGGGCAACGGCACCGCTGAGGTGCGAGGCGACCAGGTGGCGGTGAGCCCGAACAGCACGTTCGTCGGCACGATGGTCGTGCGCTACCGCATCCAGGATGCGACGGCCGACGTCGACCGCGAGGTCGAAGGACGCATCCTCGTCACGGTGCAGGGCCGGCCCGAGGCTCCCGGCACACCGTCCGTGTCGAGCGTGCAGGACCGCACGGTGGTGCTGTCGTGGACGCCGCCCGCCGACAACGGCGCGCCGATCACGAAGTACGTCGTGTCGTCGACGCGCGGCGACTACTCGAAGGACTGCGCGGCCACCACGTGCACGCTCGACGGGCTGACGAACAACGTCGAGTACAACTTCACCGTCGTCGCGGTCAACCGCGTCGGCTCGTCCGACCCGTCGCCGGCATCGCCGCCGGCGCGCCCCGACGCGCGCCCCGACACGCCTCAGCCCCCCACGATCACGGGCTTCGGCGACCGCAGCCTCTCGATCGCGTGGGTGACGCCGCCGACGCCCGGTTCGCCCGTCGAGTACTTCACGCTCGAGATCTCACCCGCTCCTCCGTCGGGCATCCCCGAGAAGACCAACATCACGGGCAACACCTACGTGTGGGAGGGCCTCGAGAACGGCACCGCCTACCAGGTGCGCGTCAAGGCGCACAACCGGGCGCCGGATGCCTCGAGCTACAGTGCGTGGTCGGCGACGGAGATCCCCGCGCGTGCGCCCGAGCCCGTGGCCGCCCCGTCGACCCAGCGACTCCAGCCGGTCGGCAACCAGGCGCAGCTGCAGGTCTCGTGGGCGGCGCCCGCCAACAACGGTGCACCCATCGCCGGGTACGAACTGCAGGTGATGCGCGGCGGCTCGGTCGTCAGCACGATCCCCGGCATCCCGGCCACGCAGACGAGCCAGGCGGTCGTCGTCGACACGTCGACCACGGACTACACGTTCCGGCTCCGGGCCAGCAACAAGGCCGGCTGGGGCGAGTGGGGCGCGCAGTCCGCACCTCGCCGTGCCTTCACCCCGCCCGGTGCGCCCACGATCACGGGCGTGACCCCCGGCGACCGCAGGCTCAACGTCACCTACACGCCGGGTGCCGGAAACGGCGCGACGGCGAGCGAGCTGCGGTACGAGTACTCGCTCAACGGCGGCGGCTGGCAGGCCTTCAACGGGTCGACGATCACGGGTCTGACGAACGGCACGACGTACCAGGTGCGCCTGCGCGCGTACACGTCGATGGACGGTGTGCGCTACGACGGCGCCCCGTCGGCGTCGTCGGCGGGAAAGATCCCGTACGGACCGGTCAACACACCGGGAGCGGGCGCCAAGGCGAGCGGTCAGAGCATCACGTACAGCTGGAGCGCTCCTGCGCCGAACGGCCGACCGATCCAGCGCGTGCAGATCAACATCAACGGCAACGGGTGGGAGAACGTCTCCCTCAACGGCAACCGCACGATCAACCACGGCTACGACTTCAAGGGCACGATCCAGGTGCGCGCGTACGACAGCGAGGGCCAGGTGTCGGCCGTGCGGTCGGCGTCCGACACGACGGCGCAGCGACCCCAGGCGTCGGCGCAGGCGGGCAAGGGCAGTCGGACGAACAGTCCGACGTGCACGAGCACGCAGTGCGCCTACCTGACGGTCACGACGCAGAACTTCCCCGCGGGGGACTACCGCATCTCCTGCAACGCGACCGGCCCGTACGGCGGCACCCCGTTCGCCGGCGGCGGGACGTACCACCTCCCGGCGAACGGCACCATCCAGCTCGGCTGCTACTTCGGTGACAACGGCGAGCAGGTGTGGGTGACGATCCACGGCTGGGGCGATTCCAAACGCACGACCTGGTAGGGCCGGCACGGATACCGACGACGACAGACACAGCGATACGAGAGAGATGACCATGACGATGACACCGGAGCAGGCCGCCTGGTTCCAGGGGACCTTCACGCGCCTCGTCGACAACGTGGACCGAGCCCTCATGGGCAAGCGCGAGGTCGTGGGACTCGTGCTCGCGGCGATGCTCGCCGAGGGCCACGTGCTGCTCGAGGACGCGCCCGGCACCGGAAAGACGAGCCTCGCCAAGGCGCTCGCGGCGACGGTGCAGGGCACGAGCTCGCGCATCCAGTTCACGCCCGACCTCCTGCCGTCCGACGTGACGGGCGTCACGATCTACGACCAGCAGGCGCACCGCTTCGAGTTCCACCGCGGTCCCGTCTTCGCGTCGATCGTGCTCGCCGACGAGATCAACCGGGCGTCGCCCAAGACGCAGTCGGCGCTCCTCGAGGTCATGGAGGAGTCGCGTGTGACCGTCGACGGCGTGCCGCACGAGGTCGGCCGTCCGTTCCTCGTCATCGCGACGCAGAACCCCGTCGAGCAGGCGGGCACGTACAAGCTGCCCGAGGCGCAGCTCGACCGCTTCCTCGTGAAGACGAGCATCGGCTATCCCGACCTCGCGGTGGCGGAGCGCATCCTCGCCGGCGCCGCCGATCGCAACCCGTCGGCGCACCTCCCCGCGATCATCACGACCGGCGCCGTCGCCGACATGGCCGACCTCGCCGCGACGGTGCACGTCGAGCCCGCGGTGCTGCGCTACACGGCGCAGCTGGCCGAGGCCACGCGCGCGGATGCCTCTGTGAACCTCGGCGTGTCGGTGCGCGGCTCGCTCTCGCTCATCCGCATCGCGAAGGTCTGGGCCGCCGCGCAGGGCCGACACTTCGTGACGCCCGACGATGTCAAGGCGCTCGTCGGTCCGGTGTGGACCCACCGTCTCGTGCTCGACCCCGAAGCCGAGTTCTCGGGCACCACCGCCGAGGCCGTCATCGCCCGCACGCTCGAGAGCGTCCCCGCACCGCAGGCGAGGGCCGCCGCCTGATGACCTCCGCGACCCTCGCGTCGGCCGAGCCCACGCAGAACGAGTCCCCGCGCAGCGCGTCAGCGGTGCGCGAGGACGCCGTGGGCGCGCCCGCGGGGGACCGCAAGGCGAGATGGACGGATGCCGCGGCGCCCGTCGCCGCAGCGGTCCTGCGCCGCGCGCGGTCGGTCGCGGGAGTCATCCGCCCCATCGCGTGGGTGCTCATCGTCGCGGCGATCGCCCTGTGGATCGCGGGCAGCGTGCTCGGCTGGTGGGAGCTCACCGTGGCGGCGGTCGTCATCACGTTCGTGCTGGCGCTGTGCGCGCTGTTCCTCATCGGACGCACCGCCTACGACGTGTCGCTCGATCTCAACCGCACGCACGTCGTGGTCGGCGAGCGCGCGGTCGGCGCGCTCACGCTGTCGAACCCCGGTGGGCGGGCGATCCTGCCGTCGCGCGTCGTGCTCCCGGTCGGCGCCGGTCGCGGCGTGTTCGACGTGGGCCGCCTCGCCGCCGGCGAGTCGGTCGAGGAGCTCTTCGCGATCCCGACGTCGCGTCGCGCGGTGCTGCCGGTGGGTCCGGTGAGCGTCGTGCGCGGCGATCCGCTCGGTCTCTTCGAGCGCGTCCACCGTCGCGACGAGCCCGTCGACCTGTTCGTCCACCCCAAGACGGTGCGCTTCGAGGGGCAGTCGCTCGGGTTCGTCCGCGACCTCGAGGGTCTCACCGCGCGCGACCTCTCGCGCGACGACGTGTCGTTCCACGCGCTGCGCGAGTATCAGCCGGGCGACGACCTGCGGCACGTGCACTGGCGCTCGTCGGCGCGCACGGGTGATGTCATGGTTCGGCAGTACGAGGAGACGCGCCGTTCGCACTTCGTCATCGGCCTGTCGTGCAATCCGTCGGACTATCGCGACACCGACGAGTTCGAGCTCGCGATCTCGGCCGCCGGCTCCCTCGGCCTTCGTGCCGTGCGCGACTCGCGGCGCGTCGACCTGCGAGTGCAGGGCCGCTCGGTGGCCGCCACGACGGGCAAGCGCCTCCTCGACGCGCTGTCGGCGCTCGAGCCGTCGAAGCCGCGCGACGGCGACATCCTCGACCTCACGACCGCCCTCGTGGCGACCGTCGAGCTCGCGAGCATCGTCGTGCTCGTGTGCGGCTCGGGCGTGAACCCGGCCAAGCTGCGCGCCGCGTGCGGGCGGGTCCCCTTCGGGGCGCGCGTGCTCGCGATCGTCACGCACAGTGGCGCCACCCCGTCGCTGCGCCGCGTGGGCGAGGCGGATGTCGTCACGATCGGCGAGCTCGACCAGCTCCCCGCCGCCCTCCGGAAGGTGCTCGCATGAGCGCGCCGAACGACGCCCCCGTCGTCGAGCGGGAGAAGCGCGAGGAGGCTCGCGCCGAGGCCGCGCGCCGCCGCGAGCAGCGCACGCGCCGTGCGGCGGAGCGGCGGGCGAACGCGACGACCGCCACGCGCCGGTGGGTGCTCGACCTCGCCGCCGCCGCGCTGCTCGTCGCGGTGCCCATCGCCGGGTTCTGGCCCACGTTCGGCGGCCCCGCGTACCTTCCCGCCGCGGTCGGCGGAGCGCTCGTGGGCCTGGCTGTCGCCGCGTTCGCGGCGCGCCTGCGATGGGGCGTGCTCGAGCAGGCGGGCCTCGTCGTGCTCGCGTACTTCCTGCTCGGCCCGGCGCTCGCCGTCCCGCAGACGACGATCCTCGGCGTCATCCCCACGCTCGAGTCGTGGATCCAGCTCGGCACCGGCATCGTCACGTCGTGGAAGCAGCTGCTCACGACGTTCGCGCCGGTCCCGGCATCCGAGCAGTTCCTCATCGTCCCGTTCCTGCTGTCGCTCGTCGCGGCGACGCTCACGGCCGGCTTCGGCCTGCGCCTGCGCCACGCGGCATGGGCTCTCCTTCCCGCCGCGGCGTACCTCGCGACGCAGATCGCGCTCGGCACGTCGCAGCCGGCGATCCCCGTGGTCGAGGGCATCGTGTTCGCGGTGGTCGCGGTCGCGTGGCTCGCGCTCCGCGAGGCGTGGGCCCCGTCGTCGGCCGCGGTGTCGCTCGGAAGCGCGGACGGGGGAGCGGATGCCGCGAAGAGCGGCTCCGCCCGCCGCGCGCTGCTCGGGTCGGGCGTCATCGCGATCGCGGTCATCGCGGGCGTCGTCACGAGCGGGTTCGCCGCGCCGGCGTCGCCGCGGTACGTGCTGCGCGATGTCGTGATCCCGCCGTTCGACGTGCGCGAATATGCGAGCCCCCTGCAGTCGTTCCGCTCGCTCGTGCGCGACCACCCCGACGACACGCTGTTCACCGTGACGGGGCTGCCGGAGGGCGCGCGCGTGCGCCTCGCGACCATGGACGCCTACTCGGGCACCGTCTACAACGTGTCCGACGAGGGCGCCGGATCGTCCAGTGCGTTTGTGCCGATGCGCGACACGATGCCGCCGACCGTCGAGGGCGCCGAGGCCTCGGTGCGCGTCGAGATCGGCGAGTTGGACGGCGTGTGGATGCCCGAGGTCGGCTCCGTGACATCCGTCCGCTTCGACGGCGACCGCGCCGACGACTTGCGCAGGTCGGCGCACTACAACGCCGCGACCTACACCGCGGTCGTGACGGCCGCGCTGCAGGAGGGCGACGCGTACGACCTCGACGTGGTCGTGCCGTCGGTGCCCAGCGACAAGGCGCTCGAGGGTGTGGGCTTCGCGCCGGTGCGGCTGCCGAAGCAGCAGGGCGTACCGAAGGAGTTCGCGGAGATCGCGTCGGATGCCGCTGCCGAGGCATCCACCCCGATCGAGCAGGTCCGCGCTCTCCAGGAGATGCTGTCGACCGAGGGGTTCTTCAGCCACGGGCTCGAGGGGCAGCCGCTCTCGCGCGCCGGTCACGGCGCCGAGCGCATCACGACGCTGCTCGGCTCGGAGCAGATGGTCGGCGACGACGAGCAATACGCGGTCGCGATGGCGCTGCTCGCCCGCGAACTCGGCATCCCGGCCCGTGTCGTGCTCGGGTTCTACCCCGATGAGGACCGCGTCGACGAGCCCGTGTTCGAGGCCGACGGCGAGAACGTGCACGCGTGGGTCGAGGTCGCGTTCGACGGCGCCGGGTGGGTGCCGTTCGACCCGACGCCGCCGGAAGACCAGGTGCCGAGCGACCAGCAGACCAAGCCGCGCGCCGACCCCAAGCCGCAGGTGCTTCAGCCCCCGCCGCCGCAACAGGAGCCCGTCGACCTGCCCCCGACGATCCCCGACGAGCGCGAGCCCGAGGAGGGCGACGACGGCATCGGCGCCATCATCTGGGCGATCGTGTCGATCACCACCGCGACGATCGGCATCCTCGCGCTGCTCGCCTCGCCGTTCATCGTGATCGGCGCGCTCAAGGCGGCACGGCGCCGCAAGCGCCGCAACGCCGAGCGCGCCGCCGACCGCATCAGCGGCGGGTGGGACGAGCTCGTCGATCGCGCGGTCGACTACGGCACACCCGTGCGTGTCGGCGCGACCCGCCAGGAGGATGCGCACGTCGTCCGCACCGCGCTCGAGGAGCCGGCCGTCACGACGCTCGCCGACCGCGCCGACGCGCAGGTGTTCGGCCCGACCGAGCCCACGCAGCAGGACGTCGACGAGTTCTGGCGCCAGGTCGAGGAGATCGTCGGCACGATGGGCAGCCGCACGACGTTCTGGCGCCGCGTGCGCGCCCGCCTGTCGCTGCGCTCGCTGCTGGCCGGCACGCGCTTCGCCCTCGCCCGCCCGTTCGCCGCCGCACGCGCGTCGGCCGCCTCGTCGTCGCGCCGGTCCCGCACCGCCGCCGAACCCCGCACCCCTTCCGAACCCGCGGAGACCGCATGACCAACCCGCCCCCCGCAGCAACGGCCGCCGTGCCCGCCACGATCGCACGCCGCGTCGGCGCCTACGTGATCGACGTCGCGATCGCGTTCGGCATCTCGCTCGTGCTCGTCGGCGTGTGCGCCGCGATCATCTTCGCGATCGGTCCCGCGTGGACGCAGAGCGCGCTCGCCTTGACGGCCCTCCTCATGTACGTCGGCGTCGGGTTCGCGGCGCTCGCGTGGGGGCTCGTGTACACGGCGATGCAAGGTGTGCGCGGATCGATCGGCCAGCGGCTTGTCGGCATCACGCTGGCGGATGCCGCGACCGGCGCCCCGATCGGCTTCTGGCGCGCACTGCTGCGCAACATCGTCTTCAGCCTCGCGGGCTCGATCGTCGTCGGATACTTCTCGCCCCTCTTCGACGCGAGCGGCCGTCGCCAGGGCTGGCACGACAAGGTCGCATCCGCCGTCGTCGTCGATGGCGACGATGCAGAGGGCTCCGCGGCCACGCCGCCGGCGGCGGCGCCGTCCACAGGAGTCCCGATGCAGCGCCTCGCGTCGCCCGCGCACGCGCCCGCCGCGGGCGGCTCGCCCAACGCCCCGACCGGCCCGGTCCTCACGGGCGCGGCGGCGCAGGCGACCGCCCCCGCGTACACGGGAGGAGTCCCGCCCCGCCCGCCGCTTCCGCCGCGCCCGCCCGCCCCGGCGCCGCAGGCCGCCGCCCCGGCGCCGCAGGTCGCTCCGGCGCCGCAGGTCGCGCCCGCGGTGGTCGTGCCGTCGACGGGCATGATCGCGCACGTCCCCGGGATCACCGGCGACCGCCCGCGTCCGGATGCGGCATCCGTCGCTTCCGCCGGCGACGACGACCTCGACGCGACGCTCGCCGCGCGACCGAACCGGACGTCGACCCTCACCGTCCCGCGCCCGGCGCTCGACCCCGACGCGCGTGCGATCGCGGTCCTCACGTGGGACGACGGCGGCCGCATGGCCGTGTACGGGCGCACGCTGTACGGCCGCAACCCCGCCGCCGAGCCGGGTGCCGTGAGCGTCGCGGTGCGCGACGAGACGCTGTCGCTGTCGAAGACGCACTTCGAGATCGGATGCGACGACGCGGGCGCGTGGATCGTCGACCGCCACTCGACGAACGGCACGGTGCTCGTGCGCGACGGCATGCGGCATCCGCTTCTTCCGGGTCAGCAGACCACCCTGCGCCCCGGCGACCGCCTCGAGTTCGGCGACCGCACCGCGACGGTGAGCGAGCCTTCATGACGCAGTCTCCGGTGACGGTGGTGCACGGGTCGGCGACCGACCCGGGCCTGCGCCGCCGTATCAACGAGGACTCGTTCATCGCCTCGTCGCCGCTGTTCCTCGTGGCGGACGGGATGGGCGGGCACTCGGCCGGCGAGATCGCGAGTGCGACTGTCATCGACGAGTTCTCGAAGCTCGCCGGGCGGGCGAGCCTCACGATCGACGAGGTGCACACGACGCTCGCGGAGGCACGCCGCCGCGTCGAGGCGCTGCCGCCCGGCATGGGCGCGGGTGCGGGCACGACCCTCGCGGGCGTCGTCATCGCCGACATCGACGGCGAGGGGTACTGGCTCACCATCAACCTCGGCGACTCCCGCACGTACCGCCTGAGCGAGGGCGAGTTCGAGCAGATCAGCGTCGACCACTCGATCGTGCAGGAGCTCATCGACAGCGGCGAGCTCGACGCCGCCGCCGCGACGCGCGACTCCCGCCGCAACGTCATCACGCGTGCGATCGGCGCGGGCAGCGAGTCCGAGCCCGACTACTGGCTCATCCCCGCCGAGGAGGGCGACCGCATCCTCGTGTGCTCCGACGGGCTGTCGGGCGAGCTCGACAGCGACGCGATCCGCGAAGTGCTCCTCGCGGAGCGCGACCCGCAGGCTGCCGCGACGCGACTCGTGCATGAGGCGATGCTGCACGGAGGCCGCGACAACATCACGGCGCTCGTCGTCGACGCCGTCCGTGTACACTCGCGGGCGCCCCGCGCAGGACACGACACCCTGCCCGGTGAGTCGGTCGTCGATCACATCGACGGCGACACGCTCCCGCGCGCGGTCGCAGGAGGAGGCTTCTGATGTCGGTGAACTATCGACCCGGCGAGATCCCGGTCGCCGTCACCCGCCGCGGTGCGGTCGCCCTGTCGGCCGACACCCCGCCCGCGCTCGCCGTCCGCATCTGGACGGAGGTCGCCGAGGGCCGTGGGCTCGCGGCAGTGCTCGAGGCCCTCACGGGCACGTTCGGCACGTCTCTCGCGTCGCTTCCTCCGTTCGCGGTCGCGCTCGCCGAGGGCACGTCGCTGCGCGTCGCGGTCCGCGGCTCGCTCGAGCTCGAGGTCGACACGGCCGGCGGGCGCGAGACGATCTCGGGCGCCGGCGTCACCACGTGGACGGAGCGCGTGCTCGACGACGTCGCCCACGTGACCCTCCGCACATCGGCGACGGCCCAGCGCGACGACGACCCGGGGCTTCCGATCGCCGACGGAGTGGTGCTCGCGTCGACGGTCGAGTGGGTGCCGGATGCCGCATCCGCCGCTCCGGCCGAGCCGGCGGCCACGCCGACCCAGGCAACCCCTGCCCCCGCCCCGGCCGCGCCGAGCCCGGCTGCCACAGTCGCCGAGCCGGTCGCCGCGCCGATTCCCGAGAACGGAGACGCCGCTGCGGCCGAGGGATCGCACGGCCCCGTCATCGCCTCGGTCCCGCTCGACGGCTCGATGGTCGAGACGCTGCTTCCGTCGGAGTCGACGATCGCTCCGGCATCCGCCGCCGCGGCCGCAACCGTTGATCCGGGCATCGGCGACGACGACCTGTGGGGCGAGACCATCGCGCGGCCGAAGGCCGACTCGTCCTCGCACGAGTCCGAGGCCACCGTCCAGGCCGACTCCACACGGGCGGTCGAGGGCGACCACGACGGCGAGACGATCTCGGTCGCCCAGGCGCGCGCCTTGCGCACGGCGGGCATCGTCGACTCGGTGCCTCCGCCGCTCGCGGCACCGCGGCCTCCCGCCCCCGGCCGCATCCGGCTCTCGACCGGCCAGACGCTCCTGCTCGACCGCACGGTCGTGATCGGGCGGCGCCCACGCGCGACGCGGGTGACCGGCACCGATCTTCCACACCTCGTCGCGGTCGACAGCCCGCAGCAGGACATCTCGCGCAGCCACATCGAACTGCGGGTCGAGGGCGACAGCATCGTCGCGACCGACCTGCGCACGACGAACGGCACGACGCTTGTCCGTCAGGGCGGCGACCCCGTGCGGCTGCACCCGGGGGAGCCGACCGTCGTCGTGCCGGGCGACGTCATCGACCTCGGCGACGGGGTCACGGTCACCGTCGAAGGGATCTCGTGAACGCGAAGCGCACTCCGCAGGCGCCGCCCGAGCTGCCCGGCTTCACCTACGTCGATGTGCTGGGGTCGGGCGGCTTCGCCGACGTGTACCTGTACGAGCAGCATCTGCCGAAGCGCCGCGTCGCGGTCAAGGTGCTGCTGACGGAGCGCATGTCGAGCGGCTCGGTCGCCGAGTTCACGGCCGAGGCGAACGTCATGGCGATGCTGTCGACGCATCCGGCGATCGTCACGATCTACCAGGCGGGAGTCGCGGGCGACGGCCGGCCGTATCTCGTCATGGAGTACTGCCCGAAGCCGAACCTCCAGGTGCGCTATCGACGCGAGCCGTTCTCGATCGCCGAGTCCCTCCGCGTCGGCGTGCAGGTCGCCGCGGCCGTCGAGACGGCGCACCGCGCGGGTGTGCTGCACCGCGACATCAAGCCCGCGAACATCCTCGTCACGGAGTACAACCGCCCGGCGCTGACCGACTTCGGCATCGCCTCGACGACGAGCGCGGCGGCCGAGTCGGCGGGACTGTCGATCCCGTGGTCGCCGCCCGAGTCATTCGCCGACACGCCGCGCAGCGAGGTGCGCTCCGACGTGTACGCGCTCGGCGCGACCGTCTACACACTCCTCGCGGGCCGCTCGCCCTTCGAGCAGCCCGGGCGTCGCAACACCGCCGCCGAGCTCATCCAGCGCATCGAGACCGCGCCGCTGCCGCTGCTCGACCGCGCCGACGTGCCGGCGTCGCTGCACGCGGTGCTCGCACGTGCGATGGCGAAGTCGGTCACCGACCGCTACGAGAACGCCCTCGCGTTCGCCCGCGCGCTCCAGAAGGTGCAGATCGAGCTGTCGCACTCGGTGACCCCGATCGACATCCTCGACGACGGCGTGACCGACGAGATCGTCGAAGACGAGGACGACGGCCTCACACGCGTGCGCGGCGTCGTCAGCATCAACCCCGAGACCAACCCGGCGGCGGGCCTCACGCGCCCGTCGGCGACCACCGCGCCGTCGCGGCGCGAGCCGGAGCCCGTCGCGACGTACGTCGAGGCACCCGACGACACGGTGCTGCGCCCCGGTGCGGGCGTCGCCGGCGCCGACACGGTGCGCCACGCATCCGCACGCCCGACGCCTCCCGTGCCGTCCTCCGTTCCCGGCGTCGCGACGCCCGCACCGGGGCGATTCGACGACCTCGACGACATCGACGCGACGAACCTGCGCGTGCCGACGGATGCTCCCGAGCCGGCACAGGCGCCGCCCGCGCCCTCGCGCAAGGGTCTCGTCATCGGGCTCGTCGCCGCCGCTGTCGTCGTGGTGATCGCCGTCGTGCTGGCGGTGTCGCTCCCGGCCCTGCTCGGTGGATCGCCGGATGCCGCGCCCACCCCGCCCGCGACCTCGGCGCCCAAGGATCCGATCTCCGCCGTCGTCGCACCTCCGGCAGACCTCGACGGCACGCCCACCGCCGACGGCGTCGAGTTCACGTGGACCAACCCCGACCCGCAGGAGGGCGACCGGTTCCTCGTCGGGGTCGTGACCCGAGCCGATCAGGACCCGGAGTTCGAGGCGGTGACCGAGCCGACCGCGACCGTTCCCGCCGACCCCTCCGGCACGACGTGCATCGAGGTGATGGTCGTGCGCACGAACGGGCAGTCCTCCGATCCCGCGAAGGAGTGCGTGCCGTGAACGCCGTCGAGTCCCGTGTGACTGAGCCGCGGACCGATCGCCTGACGGTCGAGTTCGCCGGTGAGATCTTCCACGTCGAGCCTTCGCAGACCTTCACGGTGGGCCGTGAGGGCGATCTCGCGATCGACGACAACCTCTTCCTCCACCGCCAGTTCCTCACGATCGAGCGGGTCGACGGGCTGTGGATCCTCTCGAACGTCGGCAGCCGGCTGTCGGCGACGGTGACCGACTCGGGCAGCCGCGTGCAGGCGTGGCTCGCGCCGGGGGCGCGCCTCCCGCTCGTGTTCGCCGCGACCACCGTGATCTTCAGCGCCGGGCCGACGACCTACGAGCTGACGATCCACGCGGCCGAGCCGACGTTCCGCGAGACGCAGACGATCGACGACGAGTCCGACGGGCTGTCGACGATCGGCGAAGTCCCGCTCACGGCGAGCCAGAAGCTCATGATCCTGGCCCTCGCCGAGCCGGTGCTGCGCCGTGAGGGGACCGGCATGAGCGAGCTGCCGACGTCGGCGCAGGCCGCCGATCGCCTCGGCTGGACGCTCACGCGATTCAACCGCAAGCTCGACAACGTCTGCGACAAGCTCGACCGCATCGGCGTGCCCGGCCTTCGCGGCGGAGTCCGCTCGTTCGCGACGAACCGGCGTGTGCGGCTCGTCGAGCACGCGATCTCGGCGCGTCTCGTGACGCGCGAGGATCTTCCGCTCCTCGACGAGGAGCGCGATGCGAACGGCGACGACGACGCGTGATGCCCGGGCTCACCCCTGAGTCGTCGCGCGGACGCATCCGCTGACGCGCCCGCGGCCGCCGTCCGGAAGTTCAGCGCCCCGTGTCGGCGAGGTGGCGCGCCCCGTGCGTCACGACCTTGACGACGACGCCGCGCCGGTGCAGCTCGGCGACCGTTCGGGTCTCCTCGTCGATGTCGCGGCCGAGCGCGTGCACGTTCGCCACGACGAGCACGTCGCCGCGGCTGAGGCGTCCGAACAGGCGGACGAGCCGCTCCTCCCACGTCTCGAGGGTCTCGGGAGCGGGGTGCCGGAAGCCCTCGATCGGCACGCCGAAGTGCGTGAGCAGCTCGCGCTGCTCGACGACGGACGGCATGTCCTCGCGCGCGACGACGAGCCCGACCAGCCGCGAGCCCGCGGGCCGCGCCTGCCACCAGTTGCGGTCACGCTGCAGCTCGGTGAAGCACTTGGGGCATTCGGCCGCCTCGTGCGGCAGGTGCAGCGGGCTCGTGTCGGCGCTCACGTCGGACGCAGCACCGTCCGCACCCGGCCGCACGGTCGCGGAGGGTTCCTGTGTGCCGATGTCGCTCATGTGGCCGCCTTCCCTGACGTCCATTGTGCCTTGACTTCGGCGGTCACGCGGTCCGGGCCCCGCCTCGTCGGCCTTCGGCGCCCACCCGGGCTGGAGGCGCCTCCGCACTCTCGGCGAGTGGCCAGGAACTGCGGGGTGGGGCATCCGTTTGCGGCGACTCGCCAGAAAAGGCCCTCCACGCGTCGCGTCCGACGGGGAATGCCCCGCGGGGTGGTGTCGCGCGCGCGGCGCGCGGCGCTAGTCCTCTCCGCGCAGCCGCAGCTCGAGGCTCACCTGATCGGCGTCGAGCTCGGCGAGCGCGTGGCGCAGAGTCTCGGAGCTGAACTCGCCCCCCGAGCTGAGCTCGACGAGCCGCGCGCGCATCGCCTCGATCATCGTGATCCGCAGCTCGAGCAGATCGCGCGTGAGCCCCGTCTCGTCGTCCTCGGGCGGGCGGGTGAGGCGCTTCCCGACGCGCGCCGTGAGCTCTGCCGGGTACGGGGTGCCGTCGCGCCTGTGGGTCGTCTCCGACAACGCGGATGCCGCAGCCTCCCGCAGTTCGTCGTCGAGGCGTTTCTGCTGAGCGCGGTCGAGCGACTCGTCGGGCGGGTGGATGCGCAGCAGCCGCACGAGCGCCGGCAGCGTGAAGCCCTGCAGCATGAGGCTTCCCACCGCCACGAGGAACGCCACGAAGACGAGGAGCGCGCGCTGGGGCGTGTCGTGGGGGAGGGTCTGGGCCGCGGCGAGCGTCACGACGCCCCGCATGCCGGCCCACACGATGACGGTGCCGTGCTTCCAACCGAGGGGCGACGCGTTGTAATAGTCGATGTCGGCGAGCATGGTGCGCACGCGGCGCCGCAGGAGGTCCATGCGCCGCTCGACGTGCTCGGGGTTGCGCCGGCCGCGCGCCGAGGCCCGGGGCGGCTCGGTCGCGACGTGGTTCAGCCGCCGCTCGATCTCGCCGACTCTGCGCTGGCGCACGCGCGCCCGTCTCGACTGCAACCACACGATGAACGTGACGTACGCCGTGCGCACGAGGAGCACGATCGCGAGGGCGACGGCGGCCAGCCACACGCCGTGCCAGATGCCCTCTTCGCTCTCGCCGTTCGCGCGCACGATCTCCTTGAGCTCGAGACCCATCACGAGGAACACCGCGCCCTCGAGCACGAGTTCGACCGTGCGCCAGTTGACCTGATCCGACAGGCGCTGATCGGGCGTGAACCACCGCGCGGACCCCTGCCCGGTCACGATTCCGGCGACGACGGCGGCCACAAGGCCGGAGCCGCCGAGCTGCTCGGTCGGCAGGTACGCCGCGAACGGGACGACGAACCCGATGGCGGTGTTCGCGGCGGGATTCGAGATCAGCGCGCGCACGCGCAGATTGACCCACCCGATGATCCCGCCGACGATCAGGGCCGCGATCACGCCCCACACGAAGGCGCCGACGAAGCCGGGCCGCGCGACCCCCTCGACCTCCTGCACGACGGTCGAGGCGCCGACGGCGGATGCCGCGACCGCCGTGCGCAGCAGCACGAGCGACGTCGCGTCGTTGAGCAGACTCTCACCCTCGAGCAGGGTGACGACGCGACTCGATATGCCCAGGCGTTTGACGATCGACGTCGCGACGGCGTCGGTCGGACTGAGGATCGCGCCGAGAGCGAGGGCGAGCATGAAGTCGAGCTGGGGCAGCACCGCCTGGAAGAAGAAGGCGAGCGCGACGGCGCTCATCACGACGAGCAGCACCGACAAGCCCACGACCGGTCCGAAGTCGCGACGGAACTCGACCGCGGGAAGGTTCACCGCCGCCGAGTAGAGCAGGGGCGGCAGCACGCCGACGATGATGAACTCGGGGTCGACCTCGATGGGCGGCACGAACGGCAGCAGGCTCACCGCGATCCCCACCATGACGAGGATCAGCGGGCCGGCGATGCGGACCTTGGGGGCGATGGCTGTCGCGACCGAGATGACGACGATCGCGAGGATGGAGAGGGCGAGGGGGTCTTCGATCACACGACCCCCCACGAGGCGACGGCGTCGCGTTCGGCCACGAGCTCGGCCACCGACCGGTCGAGGCGGTGACGGGCGCGCTCGTCGAGATCCAGACCCTCGATCACGCGATAGCCCGCGCCGTCGGATGAGACGGGGAACGAGCACACGAGCCCCTCCGGCACGCCGTACTCCCCGCGCGACACGACGGCCGCCGAGGTCCACTCCGTGCCGAACCACTCGTCACGCACGTGCTGGATCGTCGCATTGGCCGCGGATGCCACCGACGACGATCCGCGCACCTCGATGATCTCCTGCCCCCGCCTGGCCACGCGGGGCACGAACTCGTCGTCGAGCCAGCGGGTCGCCGCATCCGCCCCGCCGAATCTCTCGGCGAGCCGCTCGGGAACGGGCCGTCCGGCTGCGGTCGCGTACGTCACGTCGGGGAACTGCGTCACGGAGTGGTTGCCCCACACGGTCACGCGGTCGATCTCGCCCGCCTTCACGTCGAGCGCCTCGGACAGCTGCCCGATCGCGCGGTCGTGGTCGAGGCGCGTGAGCGCGGTGATCCGATCGCGCGGGATGTCGGGGGCGGATGCCGCGAGCACGAGCGCGTTCGTGTTGGCGGGGTTGCCCACCACGACGATCCGCACGTCGTCGGAGGCGACGCCGTTGAGCGCCGCGCCCTGCGGTCCGAAGATGCCGGCGTTGGCGGCCAGCAGGTCGGCGCGCTCCATGCCCGGCCCGCGCGGGCGCGCGCCGACGAGAAGGGCGATCTCGCATCCGTCGAACGCGACGAAGGGGTCGTCGGTGAGTTCGACGTCGTCGAGCAGCGGAAAGGCGCAGTCCTGCAGTTCGAGCACGGCGCCCTCGGCGCTGCGCAGGCCCTGCGGGATCTCGAGGAGCCGGAGACGCACGGGCCGCTCGCCGAGCATGTCGCCCGCGGCGATGCGGAAGAGGAGTGCGTATCCGATCTGGCCTCCTGCACCCGTGAGCGTCACGGTCAAGGGGTCCATGCACCGAGCCTATGCCCGGTACGGTGGCGCCATGACGTTCAACGACAACGCGAGCGTGGGCGGCAACCGGGCCAGGCGCCGCGGCGGCGCGATCGCGGCGGGGGGCATCGGCGGCATCGGCGCCATCGCGGTGCTCCTGCTGAGCCTGTTCACGGGGGGTGACTTCTCGAGCCTCCTCGGCGGCGGGGCGGCACCCGTCGGTGGCGGGCAGGAGTCCGAGATCCAGCAGTGCGAGACGGGAGCGGACGCGAACGCCCGCGACGACTGCCGCCTCGCCGCGGCCTCGCTCAACCTCGATCAGTACTGGGAGGGCCAGGTGCAGGGCTACCGGGCGCCCGGCCTGATCATCGTGGACGGATCGACGTCCACGCAGTGCGGCACCGCGTCGAACCAGACCGGTCCCTTCTACTGCCCGCCCGAGGAGACGGTCTACGTCGACCCGACCTTCTTCTCGCTCTTGCGCGACCGGTTCGACGCCAGCGCGGGCCCGCTCGCGCAGCTGTACGTGCTCGCGCACGAGTACGGGCACCACGTGCAGAACATCACCGGCATCATGAACGCGCATCCGAACAACGGGACGGGCCCCGACAGCAACGGCGTGCGCATGGAGCTGCAGGCCGACTGCTTCGCGGGCGCGTGGGTGCAGGACATGACCCAGCAGGTCGACGAGAACGGCGTGCCGTTCATGCGCGAGCCGACGGGGCAGCAGCTCCAAGACGCGCTGGGCGCGGCATCCGCCGTCGGTGACGACCACATCCAGCAGCAGTCCGGCGGGTTCGTCAACCCCGAGAGCTGGACCCACGGATCGAGCGAACAGCGTCAGCGCTGGTTCGCCGCGGGATACCGGGGAGGTGTTGAGGCTTGTGATACGTTCACGGTGCCGGGGGGCAGCTTATGACGGAACTCGACGGGATTCTGTACCCGCCGACCAAGCCTTACGAAACGGGATCGCTGATCGTGGGGGATGGTCAGCGCGTGCATTGGGAGCAGAGCGGCAATCCTGACGGGAAGCCCGTCATCGTGCTGCACGGGGGTCCCGGTGCCGGATCCCGCCCCTGGTACCGCCGGTTCTTCGACAAGGACCGCTACCGCATCATCCAGCTCGACCAGCGCGGCACGGGGCGCAGCACGCCGTCGGCCGCCGAGCCCGAGGTCGACCTGCGCCACAACACGACGTGGCATCTCGTGGCGGATCTCGAGCTGCTGCGCCGCAACCTCGGCGTCACGAAATGGCAGCTGTTCGGCGGATCGTGGGGCGCCGCGCTCGCGCTCGCATACGCCGAGGCGCACCCCGACGCCGTGAGCGAGCTCGTGCTGCGCGGTGTCTTCACGTTGCGCCGCCACGAGATCGAGTGGTTGTACGAGGGCGGCGCCGCTGTGATCTACCCCGACCTGTGGGAGGAGTTCATCGCGCCGATCCCCGTGCTCGAGCGTGCGCGCATGATCGAGGCGTACCACCGTCGCCTGTTCGACCCGGACCCGGCGGTGCACGTGCCCGCCGCCATCGCGTGGACGCGCTGGAGTACGGCGATGGGCAGTCTGCTGCCGCATCCGGAGGTCGTCGCGAGTCTCACGCAGCCGCGCCCGGCCGTCTCGTTCGCGCGGCTGCAGAACCACTACTTCATGCACGGCGGATGGCTCGAGGAAGGCCAGCTCATCGCGCGTGTCGACGCGATCCGGCACCTGCCGGCCGCGATCGTGCAGGGCCGCTACGACGTGTGCGCGCCGCCGATGACCGCGTGGGACCTGCATCGCGCGTGGCCGGAGGCGGACCTCACGATCGTGCCGGATGCCTCGCACCTCGCGAGCGAGCCCGGCATCGCCCGCGCGCTGAGGGCCGCGACCGACCGCTTCGCTCAGGAGCTCTCGCCGGTCGAGTAGCGCCCCGAACCGGTATTCCCGCCCCGAACCCGGATCGTCAGCGGGAGCCCACGCCCCGGATGAGGTCGGCCGCGACCTCGCCGATCACGATCGCCGGGGCGTTCGTGTGCCCGCGGATGACCGTCGGCATGACCGAGGCGTCCGCCACGCGGAGCCCTTCGACGCCGCGCACGCGCAACTCCGGGTCGACGGGGGCCGCGGCATCCGCGCCCATTCTCGCCGTGCCCACCGGGTGGTACAGCGTGTGCGAGAAGCGGCGCAGCGACAGCTCGGCGCGCTCGGCCGCGGTCATCTTCTCGCCGCCCTCGGGCTGCACCCAGCCGCCGGTCGTGACGGCGCGCAGAGCCTCGGTGTCGATGAGCCGCTCGCACTCGGCGAGGCCGGCGAGGAGGGTCTGCTCGTCGATGCCGTCGGGATCGGTGAGGTAGCCGGGGTCGATGACCGCCGCAGCGGTCGGATCGGCCGACGCGAGGCGGATCGTGCCGCGGCTGCGCGGGCGCAGGAGGATCGCCGCGACCGTGATCCCCTCGGCCGGCAGCGGCACGAGGCCCTCGCCGACGTACGGCGCTGCGGCGAAGATGATCTCGATGTCGGGCAGGTCGTCGGGCACTCCCGCACGCTCGGCGACCGGCGTGCGCACGAACCCGTACGCCTCCGCGACGTTCGACGTGAGCATTCCGCGGCGGCTCGCGAGGTAGCGGCCGAGCTCGCCGGGCTTCTCGGCGCCGAACAGCGTCCCGCCGTGCGCGGCGGGGGCGAGTCCCGACACGAGGTGGTCCTGCAGGTTCGCGCCGACCTCCGGCGCGTCGACGATCGTGCGGATGCCGTGCTCGGCGAGGTGCTCGGACGGCCCGATGCCGCTCAGCATGAGGAGCTGGGGGGTGTTGATCGTGCCGCCGCACAGGATGACCTCGCGCCGCGCGACGACGTGCCGCGTCGTGCCCGCGACGTCGACGTAGACGCCGGTGGCGCGGGGCGCGTCGTCGCCGGGGCGTGAGAACGTCACCCGCCGCACGAGTGAGTTCGTCACGACACGGAGGTTGCGGCGACCCCGGGCCGGGCGCAGGTACGCATCGGCGGTCGACACGCGGGCGCCGCGCCGCTGCGTGACCATCGTCTGCGAGAAGCCCTGGCGCGACGGCAGGTTGGCGGCGGTGACCGGATGCCCCAGCTCACGCGCCGCGTCGAGGAAGGCCGCGGTGTGCGGGCGCGGGTGCCGTTGCCGCTCGACCGAGACCGCCCCGTTCGTGCCCTGCGACGCGTCGGCCGCGCCCTGCGTGCGCTCCACGCGACGGAAGTAGGGCACCAGCGCGTCCCACGACCACGTCGAGCCCGCCGCATCCGCCCATTCGTCGTAGTCCGCCGCGAACCCGCGGACCCACATCATCGCGTTGAGCGACGAGGAACCGCCGAGGGTTCTGCCGCGCGGCCAGTAGACCGCGCGGTTCTCGAGCGCCGGCTGAGGCACGGTGTCGTAGTTCCAGTCGTACGGACCGCGGAACAGCTTCGAGAACGCCGCCGGCACATGCAGCTCGAGTGCCTTGTCGGGCGGGCCCGCCTCGAGCAGGAGCACCGAGACCGACGGGTCCTCGCTGAGGCGTGCGGCCAGGGCGGCACCCGCGGAGCCGGCGCCCACGACGATGTAGTCCGCCGCCTCGATGGCGGCTGCGGGCCGCGGGCTCATGCGCGGAACGCCTGCACGAGGGTGCCGGCGATGCGCACCCAGTCGCCGTCCATGCGGAACCGCGTGAAGCCCTCGCTCACGGTCGCGCCGGTGCGCGCGGTCACGAACCACGGCGGTTTGGGCAGCACCGTGCCCTTCGACAGGCTCAGTGACCGCGCCATGAGCGGCACAGAGCGGGGGAACGGGCGGAAAGGCCCCCGCACGACCGAACGCTCGACGCGGTCGAGGAGCAGCGCATTGTGAACGACGCCGAGGCCGCTCTGCACGTCGGCGGGAGTCGATCCGGGGAACGCGCCCCACGTGAGCGTGGGTGTGAGGAATCCGAACGCGGTCCACGCGTTGATCGCGACCGTCCCATAGCGCAGGCCGGCCATCGCGCGCTCGAACCCTTCGCCGAGCGCCTCCATCGTCGCCGGGTCGATGAGGACGTTCGCACCGAGCGTGCCCGCGAGCCTCTCATTCGCGTGCTCGACCGCCGCGTCGAGGAACTCCTGCCCGTTGCCGCGCAGCGACACCACCCCGAGCACGGGTGCGAAGTACTCGGTCCTCTCGAGGTCGGTGGCGCTCGCGGCATCCGCCTCGACGATCACGCGCGTGCGCGACGCGTTCCATCGGGCGGACGGGTGGGCGGATGCCGCGGCGTCGAGCTTCTCGTCGCTGCGCGGGTACCACACCGGCCGCTCCGGGGCGCGGTCGTACGCGGCACGGAGCTCGCCGAGGAATGCCTCGCGCTGCGGCCAGTCGGCGCTCATGATGACGACCTGCCCCGCGATGCAGTTGTGTCCGCTGTTCTGCAGCCTCATCGTCGCGATGTGCTCGGCCTGGAAGCGCAGGTCCGCCTTCGTCCAGGCGCCGGGCACGACGATGATCGGCGACACCCCGCCGAGCTCGGCCGTGATCGGCTTCTTCAGCAGCGGCCGGTTCTCGCGTCGGCGCCGCGCGCTCGCACCGGTCCCTGAGCCTGTCGAAGGGCCCCACACGATCGCGTCGAACGTCGCGGCGGCTCCCGTGATGTGCACGTGCGCGACGCGCGGGTTCTTCGTGAGGGCGGCGCCGACGACTCCGCCGCCGGTCACGATCCGCAGGAATCCGGGCTCGATGAGCGGTGCGAGGGCCCGCTGGAACACCGACAGCAATGCGTCCTGCGTCGGGTTGATCTTGAGGATCGCGACCCGGTTGTGCGCGAGCAGCTCGTACAGCACGTCCAGCACCGGGATCGAGGTCACGTTGCCCGCCCCGAGCACCAGCCCGATCCCCCCGGAGGTCGTCGGCTGGAGCTGCGCGAGCCCCGCGGTGCGCCGCGCTTCGTCGTCGGTCACTCCCGGCTCGAACCACACCTCGCCCGTGAAGCCCGACAACAGGAGTCCGTCGACGGGGCTCAGCGGGAAGACGTGCGCGCGCACGCGGCCGCCGGGCGCGGCATCCGTCCTCGCGCCGTCGAGCGGACTCAGTCCCGCCGCGAGCTTCTCGAGCGTCGCACGATACGCGTCGACCGCGACCAGGACGGCGTACGGCCCCGAGAGCCATTCCTCACCGCGAAGCGGATGCCCCGGCTCCACGCCCTTCGACGTCGACGCCGTGTCGGCCCACTCCTCCGCGACGGCCGACACCGTCGTGTGCAGCGCCTTCATGAGGCGTGCGCGCTGCTCGAGCGTGACGTGCGCCCACGCGGCGGCTCCGCGCTCGAGCGCGTCGAGGTCGGCCTCGATCTGGTCGAGGACGGGGTCGGATGCCGCAAGCTCCGCCTTCGCGCCCCGAGGCGGCTTCGTCGTCGACTTCGCGGTGGGCACCGGTGCACTCCTTCGGGTGGATGCCGTCAAGCCTACGCGGGCGGGGCCATGGCGCATTCTGGCGAGTCGCCAGGAAGTGCGGCGTGGTGTCGCACTTCTCGGCGATTCGCCGAGAGTCGCGGGGCAGCGGACGGATGCCGCGCTACGCCGTCCCGTCGATGTCGGCCCGCCGCAGGCGGTACCGCGCGAGGCTCACGAGGCTGACGGCGATGAGCGCCGACGGGATGAGGCTGAAGCTGACGACGATGCCGGCGATCGCGGCATCCGGCTGCGTCACCGACTCGGATGCGGTGCTCGAGATGTACCCGGTCGCGGCGAGCACGATCGACAGCACCGTCGCGCCGAGTCCGAAGCCGGTCGTCTCGCCCGCCGTCCACACGCCGCCGAACGCGCCCGCGCGGCCGTGCCCGTGGGTGACGGCGTCGTGCGCGATGACATCCGGGAGCATCGCCATCGGCAGCGACTGCATGCCCGCGTACGCGACCCCCGCGACCGCGACCGCGCCGTAAAGCCACGAGCCCGGAGCCCACAGCGCCGCGACCGTCGAGAGCGCCGCGATCGCGAACACGATGCTGGCGATCGCGAACGCGCGCTCCTTGCCGATGCGCGCCGCGACCCAGCCCCACGCGGGAGCGGCGAGCAGCGCGGGGGCGATGAGCGCGACGAAGAGCAGCGTGACGGCGTCCTCCGAGCGCATGACCCACGTCGCGAGGTACTGCGCTCCCGCGAGCATGAGTCCCGTCGCGAGGGCCTGCAGGAAGAAGGTCATCAGCAGCGCGCGGAACGGCTGACTGCGGCGAAGGGCGGATGCCGCGGCCCGGAACGTCGCCCGCACCCCGCTCTCGCCTGAGGCCCCGGCGGTGATCGTCTCGGTGTCGGCGGGGTCGGGCAGGGAGTCGCCCGTGACCGCTTCGCCGATCGCGTCTGCCGTCTCGGCGACGGCGGTGCCGGCATCCGTGATCGTCCGCCGGTTGCGGACCACCGCGCGCCGGGCCGATCCGGTCGCCACGAGCATGCCGAGCCCGATCACGACGCCCGAGACGATGCCCATCACGAGATAGCCGGTCGTGGGGTCGCCCGTGATGCCGCGCAGCACCGGACCGCCCGCGCCGAACAGCAGGATCGCGAACGTGAGCACCACCACGCGCCAAGTGAGCAGGCGCGTGCGCGCGTCGTAGCTGTCGGTGAGCTCGGCGGGCAGCGCGATGTACGGCACCTGGAACAGGCTGAACGCGGTCGCTGTCGACAGGAACGCGATGAGCACCCACAGCGCGCCGACCGCGGGGCCGAGCGACGGCGGCACCGCGAACGTCAGCGCGAACAGCACCGGCAGCGACAGCGCTCCGATGAGCATGAGGCGACGGCGCGTGCCGTGCTTCGCGAGATCGCGGTCGGTGAGGGAGCCGATCACGGGATCGATGACGACGTCCCACACCTTCGACACCGTCACGATCACTCCCGCGAGCAGGGCCGTGACGCCGAGGTTGTCGGTCAGGTAGTACGTCAGGACGAGTCCTGGCAGCGTGCCGAACCCGCCGGTGCCGATCGAGCCGACGGCGTACTGGGCGATGGTCCCCGCAGACAGGCGGTCGCGGGGCGCGGTCGCGTCGGCGGAGGGCGACGCGGATGCTGCGGATGCCGCTTCGGGTGTGCGGCGAGCGTCGTTGCTCATCGCGCCAGTGTAAGCGGGAGAGGGTGCCCGTGCGGATCGGGTGTGGATGCGGGCGTAGGAGATGGTCGGGGCGCAGGACGGATCCGGCGGAATCGTCCTGCCCCCGGATCATCTCCTACCCCGGGAGCACGCGAGCCTGCTCGTTCATCCGGAGGGCTCACTCGCGGATGAGCTCCTCTTCCGGCACGACGGTCGCACCCGCGAGCCACGCGGGCACGTGCGCCGCCTCGATCGGCGCCGGCCCCGGCACGAAGGTGAGCACGCCGTCGATGCGCTCGTCGCGCGGCCACGGGTCGGTGAGGGTCGCCAGAAGCGCTGCTCCGCGCAGGCCGGCCGCGTCGAGCAGCGCGAGCTCATCGGCATTGACGCCGATCGGCTGATCGCCGTTGCCGATGTCGGTGCCGTACAGCACGCGTCCGCCCGCGGCGGCGAACCGCGCGACGTTGTCGGCCGCGACCTCGCGATCGCCGGGGCCGTGGATGCACATCGTCGAGATCCAGCGCTGCCCCTGCACGACCGCCGCGGCGACGAGCTCGTCGTCGAGCCGCTCGCTGAAGGGCGCGTGCGAGAGCACATCGGCGCCCGCCGCGATCGCCCGCGCCGCCATGCCCTCGCCCTCGACATGCGCGACGACGGGCAGCCCGCGCTCGCGGGCCGCGGCGACGACGGCCGCGAGCACGTCGTCGTCGAAGACCGGTCCCGCGGTCGCGTTGAGCGAGACCTTGATGACGGATGCCCCGAACCCCGCCTGCTCGTCGACCGCGGTGCGGGCGCCGCCCGGCGCTCCGGCGAGTGTCGACGTCGAGCGCACTTCCCGGCAGATCGCGTCCGGGGCCCAGGAGCGACCGACGGGGTAGCCGCCCGGCGCGGTGAGGAACGCGCCGGCATATGCCACACGCGGTATGCCGTCCGCGTGGCGGCGCGCGAGGGCGACCGGGTCACCGCCCAGGTCGACGACCCCCGCGATGCCGTGCTCAGCGAGCGGCGCCGGATCGAAGAGGTGCAGGTGCACGTGATGGTTCACGAGCGGGGGCAGCGCGACGCCCTGCTCGCCCGTGATCGCACGGCGGGCGGGGGCGGCGTCGGGGCCGAGAAGCTCGCGGAGCGCGAAGGGGTCGAGGTGCAGCATCCGCGTCACCCGTCGGTCGGGGAGGGCGTCGGATCGGAGGCTCGCGCCGGCTCGCGCAGCTCGGTGCGCACCGCGTAGAGCTCGGGGAAGAACGTGAGCTCGAGCGCGCGGCGGAGGAACGGCACGCCGCTCGACCCGCCTGTGCCCTTCTTGAGGCCGATGATGCGCTCGACGGTCTTGAGGTGACGGAAGCGCCACAGCTGGAAGTCGTCCTCGAGGTCGACGAGCTCTTCGCACGTCTCGTACGCGGCCCAGTGCGTCTGCGGGTCGTCGTAGATCGCCGCGAACACGGGCACGAGCTCGGGGCTGTACTCCCACGCCTTGGTGACGTCGCGCTCCAGCACGGCCTGCGGGATCGGGTACCCGGTGCGCGCGAGCAGCCTCAGGAACTCGTCGTAGAGGCTCGGCGCCTCGAGCGCCGCACGGACGAGCTCGTAGGCGGCGGCATCCGCTTCGAACACGCGCAGCATCGCGGCGTTCTTGTTGCCGAGCGTGAACTCGACCGCGCGGTATTGCGCGGACTGGAAGCCGCTCGCATGGCCCAGCACGCCGCGGAACTGCACGTACTCGGCGGGCGTCAGCGTCGCGAGCACCGACCACTGCTCGGTGAGCGTCTTCTGGATGTGCTTGACCCGTGCGATGGACTTGAGCGCGGGTGCGAGATGGTCCTCGCGCAGGAAACGGCACGCGGCGCCGAGCTCATGCAGCACGAGCTTGAGCCACAGCTCCGTGGTCTGGTGCTGGATGATGAACAGCAGCTCGTCGTGGTGCTCGGGGTCACTGAGCGGATGCTGCGCCGACAGCAGTGTGTCGAGCTGGAGGTAGCCCCCGTAGCTCATGCGGTCGGTGAAGTCGGTGACGACCGACCCTTCGATCGTCCGGGTGTTGCGTTCGACCCCATCGCTCACAGGGTCAGCCTATGGGGGCGGGGGCGTTTCGTCTCGGGCCCGCGGCCCTCGCTCGACGACGGAGGAGGGGGTCAGATGAGCGACAGCTCGCGGAGCTTCGCCTCGACGTCGGCGTTCGACGGCTCGACGTGGTGCGACGCGTCGGGGTAGACGACGACGGGGATGTTCGTGCGGCCCGAGATCTCGCGAGCGACATCGGCGGCGGCCGGCTCGGCCACGAGATCGATGTACGTGTAGTCGATGCCGAGCTCATCGAGCTGCTTCTTGGTGCGGACGCAGTCGCGGCACCAGTCGGCACCGAACATCGTGATCGTGGATGAGGCGGGGGAAGTCATGCATCCATTCTCCCGGATGCATCCTGGGCATCGCCCGGACGGCTCTCCCGCCGAATGAGAGGGCCGCCGCGGCATCCGCTGACACCGCGACGGCCCTGCTCAACGGTCGATCACCACACGGTCGGCTTCGGCGGCTGGTAGACCCAGACGTCGAAGAAGTCCGCGAGATCCTGCCCGGAGATCTCCTCGGCGAGGGCGATGAAGTCGGCGGTCGTGGCCGTGCCGCCGCCGAAGCGGGCCACCCACTCCTTCGCGAGGTCGAAGAACGCGTCGTCGCCGATCTTCACGCGCAGGGCGTGCAGCGTCGCAGCGCCGCGGTCGTAGACCGGCGTGCCGAAGATGCCGAGCGGGCCCGGGTCGGCCACGACGGTGTTCCACGTGGCGTGGCCCGGGGCGCGGTTCATGACGGTCTGAAAGCGCGCCTGCGCGGTCGAGCTGCCTCGCTCCTCGAGCCAGATCCACGACGAATAGGTCGCCCACCCCTCGTTGAGCCAGATGTCGGCCCAGCGCGCCGGGCTCACGTGGTCGCCCATCCACTGGTGGGCGAGCTCGTGTGCGACCGTGCTCTCGCCGGCGGTGCTCGAGAAGAACGACCGGGTCTGGGTCTCGAGCGCGTAGCCCACAGAGTCGTTGTCGACGATCGCCCCGTACGACACGAAGGGGTAATCGCCGTATCGCTCCTCGAAGAACGAGATCATGTCGCTCGTGAGCGCGAGCGAGGCCACCTGGCCGGCCGAGCGGGTGATGTCGATCGCGTCGATGATCGGGACCCCGCTCGCACTCGTGTACTGCTCGAGCCGGAAGTTCCCGACCGTCGCGGTCGCGAGGTAGGAGGCCATCGGGTCGGGGGCGTCCCACGTCCATGTCGTCTTGCCGTCCGCGGTCTCGGAGCCGACGAGCAGTCCGTTCGCGACGGCCGTCTTGCCCTCGGGCACCGTGATCTCGAACGAGTACGTCGCCTTGTCGGTGGGGTGGTCGTTGACGGGGTACCACGTCGACGCGCCGTCCGGCTCACTCACGACCATCGCGCCGTCGCGGGTCGTGACCCAGCCGTAGAGGGCACCCTCGATGTCGGTGGGCCGCGTCGTCGTGCCGCCGTATGCGATCGTGACCGTCGTCGACTCGCCCGCCTTGAGCTTCGGGCGCGGCGTGATGACGAGCTCGCCGTCGCTCTGCGTGAACGACATGCTCTTCTTGCCCACGACGACCGACGTCGCCGTCAGGCCGCGCAGGTCGAGGTTGAACTGGTCGAGGTCCTGCGTCGCCGTGAGCTCGATGGTCGCGACGCCCGACAGCTGCCCCTCGAGCGGAGCGGGCGCGGCCGCGGGCGGCGTGTAATCGAGATCGAGGTCGTAGTGCAGCACGTCGATCCCGCCGTTCCCCGAAGCGGGGAAGTACGGATCGCCGGCGCCCTCCGCGCCCGCGCCGTAGCGAGGCTCCCCCGGTCGGCCGGGCGCTGCCGAGGCGGCGGTCGAGCCGACGAGGGCCGTGGCGGCCACGATGCCGCCGATCACGAGAGCACTGCGATACATCCGTCTGGACACGTCATCCTCCTGACACCTTCGGGTTCGAGGTGACGCTAGATTGCCCGCGTTTCGGGTGCGTGACAACGGCATGACGGATGCCGCCCGGGGTTCGCCGCCCCGACGGTCGCGTGCGACGATGTGTTCCACAGTGCAGCTTTCCGTCATCGTGCCCACCTACAACGAGGCTCCCAACGTCGAGGAGCTCGTCCGCCGTGTCACGAAGGCGGTCGAGGGCATCGAGGCCGAGATCGTCTTCGTCGACGACAGCACGGATGACACGCCCGACGTCGTGCGGAAGGTCGCGGCATCCGCTTCGATCCCCGTTCGCCTGATCCACCGCGAGGCGCGCACGGGTGGTCTCGGCGGTGCCGTGCTCGAGGGGTTCGCCGCCGCGGAGTCCGACGCGTGCCTCGTGATCGACGGCGACCTGCAGCATCCGCCCGAGACGATCCCCGCGCTCTACGAGCGCTTCCGGCACGGCGACGTCGACGTCGTGATCGCGTCGCGCTATGCGGGCGGAGGCACCTCCCATGGGCTCGCCGACCGCACGCGCGTGCTCGTGTCGAAGGCGTCGACCGCGCTCACGCGCGCGATGTTCCCGATCAAGCTGCGCGACGTGTCGGACCCCATGACCGGCTTCTTCCTCATCGACCGGCGCAGCGTCGATCAGGCGGTCCTGCGTCCGCGAGGCTTCAAGATCCTCCTCGAGATCCTCGCGCGCCGTTCGATGCGCGTCGCCGAGGTGCCGTTCGACTTCGCGGGCCGACACGCGGGCGAGTCGAAGGCGTCGTTCCGGCAGGGCGTGCACTTCCTGTCGCAGCTCACCGCGCTGCGCTTCGGCAAGATGTCGCTGTTCGCCCTGATCGGCGGGCTCGGGGCGATCGCGAACGTCGCGATCGTGTGGGCGCTCACCCAGCTCGGCGTCGGCTACATCATCGCGGCGATCGTGGCGGCCGAGACGACCATCATCGGCAACTTCCTGCTCCAGGAGCGCTTCGTCTTCCACGACATGCGGGACTCGGCCTCCGCGTGGTGGCTGCGCTTCGCGAAGTCCTTCAGCTTCAACAACGCCGAGGCCCTCGTGCGCATCCCGATCATCGCGCTCATGGTCGAGTCGTGGCAGTTCTCGGCGGTCCTCGCGACCGCGATCACGCTCGTCGTCGCGTTCATCGTGCGGTTCGTCTTCCACTCCCTCGTCGTCTACGCACCCCGCAAGCCCGGCGCCGCGCCGAGCCGCGCGCGCCAGATCGTCGAGGAGCTCGACGCGCAGGCGATGTCTCCCGGCGAGCTCTGACCCGCAGCGATGCCCGTGGCGCGGGTCGTCCGACGGGAGCACACTGAACCCATGGCCGAGACCCGGATGGCCTCCGCGCAGGTCCGGCGCCGCAGCGGTGTCGTCGACGTGCTCTCGACGACGGGCGGCCTCGTGGTCGTCGGGGCCGTCATCGGAGTCACGTGGGCCGCGGCGCTGCGCGCCTACATGGTGGGGCTCGCCGGCGTCGCCACGGTGTTCAGCTGGTGGGGCACGTTCGGCGCGATCCTCATTCCCGGCGCGATCTCCGGCGCGCTGCTCGCCGTCGCCTGGCGGCGCAGCCATCTGGGTCGCGCATCCGCGTGGTTCGCGTTCGCGCCCGCTCCACTCGCGATCGCGACGTTCCTCGAACCCGGCGCCCTGTGGACCCTGCTCACGACCGGTCTCGGCGGAGGCGCGATCGGGGTGGTCGCGACCGGCCTGCTCGGCGGCTTCGCGGCCGGACAGCGGGGTCCGGTCTGGGTGAGAGCGCTGTGCGGCGTGCTGCGGGCGGCGATGGTGGTCGGCTTCGCGCTCACGCCGGCGCTTGTCGGCGGACTGCCGCCCTCCGACCCGCGTGGGACGTGGCTCATCGTGCTCGCGGTGGGCCTGATGACGGTGCTCTCGCTCGCGTGCATCGCGCCGTTCCGGACCAGAGAGGCGGATGCCGCGGCATCCGCCTGAACCGTCCGCCCCGCGCCCGCGCGCTATGATTCACGACAACGGCGCCGTCACGGTGCCGCACGCCTTTGCCGGGGGGTGGAGGCGGCGACGACTCTCGTCGCGTGACATGGGAACCGGGGACTTCCGATGGCTGTCGATGCGACATCTGCGCACACCGCCGATGCCTTCCCCGAGGAGAGCCCGCTCGAGGGCGTCGCCCTCGCGCACGACTACGTGACGCAGCGGGGCGGCGCGGAGCGGGTCGCGCTGTCGATGAGCCGCGCCTTCGCAGGTGCTCCCCTCTACACGACGCTGTACCACCCCGAGGGCACGTTCCCCGAGTTCGCCGACGTCGACGTGCGGCCGATGCCGATCAACCGGTGGGGCGTGCTGCGGCGCAACCACCGCCTCGCGCTGCCTTTCCTCGCGAACGCCGTCTCGGCGCAGCACGTCGAGGCCGACGTGCTGCTCGCGAGCTCGAGCGGCTGGGCGCACGGCATCTCGACGTCGGGCCGCAAGGTCGTGTACTGCCACGCGCCGGCGCGATGGCTGTACCAGGCGGACCGCTACGCCGGAACGGGCGCAGGCTCCCGGGGGCTGCGCTCGCGAGCCGTCAAGGTCGCGACCGACGTGTTCGGCCCGTCGCTGCGGGTGTGGGACCAGAAGGCCGCGCACACTGCGGACCGGTACCTCGTGAACTCGACCGTGATCCAGCGCGCCGTGTCGCAGATCTACGGCATCGATGCGGAGGTGCTGCCTCCGCCGCCCGCCGTGCTGTCGAGCGACGGCGACGTGCGGTCGGTCGACGGGGTCGCCCGCCCCTTCGTCCTGTGCGTCGCGCGACTGCTGCCCTACAAGAACGTCGACCTCGTCATCGAGGCCGTCGCGCGCATCCCCGACCTCGACCTCGTGATCGTGGGCGACGGCCCCGAGCGGCGGCGCCTCGAAGCGCTCGCGCACCGCGTCGGGTCGACGACCCTCGCCGGGCGTGTCACCGACGAGGAGCTGCGGTGGCTGTACGCCAACGCCGTCGGGCTCGTCGCCGCGTCGTACGAGGACTTCGGACTCTCGCCCCTCGAGGCCGCCGCGTTCGGACGCCCGACCGCGGCGCTGCGCGACGGCGGCTACCTCGACACCGTCGACCCCGGCCGCACGGGCGTCTTCTTCGATGCGCCCGCCGTCGACGACATCGCATGCGCGGTCGAGGAGCTCACCCGTGCGGAATGGCGGGACGACGACATCCGTGCCCACGCCGACACCTTCTCGGAGGCGCGGTTCGTCGCCCGACTCCGGCAGATCGTCGAGGAGGAGCTCCATCACCACTGACCGCGGGCCGTTCGCGACGGCCGTGAGAGAGCTGTCGACGCCGGCGGCTTTCGCGGTGATGTTCGGCTCGGCGTTCGCCCTGCTCGCGGTCGTCGCCCTGTGGACGCAGAACGGACAGCGGTTCGACGCGTCCACGCTCGGAGCGTTCGACGCGCTCCGGTCGGACGCGTTCGTGCGCGCGTACGGCGTGCGCGACTGGCTCACCGGTGCACTGCTCGTCGTCGCGGCGGTCGCGGGAGTCGAGGCGCTCGTCCGGCGCGCGTGGCGGGCGGTCGCGGCATCCGTCGTGCTCATCGGACTCTCGCTCGTCGCGAGCTTCGCATTCAAGGCGGGCGGGCTGCTGGAGCGCGCCGAACTCGGCGACTTCGCATACTCGTACAACACATTCCCGAGTGGGCACGTGGCCGCGGCGCTCGCCGCGGTCGTCGCCGTCGCGTGGCTCAACCCGCGGTGGATGACCCGCACGGCGCTCGTGGTGATCGCGGTCGCGTGCGGGGCGGTCGCGGTCATGTCGCTCCTGTCGTTCGCACATCGTCTGTCGGACGTGCTCGGGGGAGTGCTCCTGACGGGCGCGATCGCCTTCGCGATCACTGCGGTGGTGGCGCCGTGGCCGCGCCGCCGGCCCGATCGCTGGGTGTACGGCGCGCTCGGCGCGTGCGCCGTAGGGGGCACGCTCGTCGGGGCGGCGATGCTCGGGGCGTCGGTGCCGGTCGACCTCGTTGTCGCCGCGGGGTTCGCGGGGTGCGCGGCGGCGATCGCCGTGGTGGTGCGGATGCAGCATCCGATGTCGCGCGTGCGTCAGGCCGTTTCCAGAGATTCCTCACGGGTCATCTGAAGGTCGGCGCGCGGGCGCGTCCGTGTAGCCTGTACTTGGTTGCCGTTGCACCGGTTCCAGGCCCGTTTCCGTCTGGGGCAGTATGATCCGCCAGGCGGCGGACGTGGGATCAGCGGTTCGTCGGCGGGCTGACCGCAGAGACCGATCAGGGGTTGAATGTGACGCTTCGACAAGTGCTCGAGGTGCTTTGGCAACGAGCGTGGATCATCATCCTCGTCACCGTCATCGCGGTCGTCAGCGCCGGCGCGTATCTGGCCGTGCGCGACGTCACCTATCGCACGACCGGCACCGTGCGGCTCAACCCCGTCGTGACCGAGGCGTCGATCTCCGGAGAGATCGGCGGTGTGATCATCGACCTCGATCCCGACACGGTCACCGCGCCCATCATCCTCGACAAGGCCGCCGAGCTGCTCAGCGAGCCCGCCGGCACGCTCAACGGGCAGATCAGCGTCGACCTCGACGAGAGCTCGCGCACCGGGCGTCTGTTCGTCACGGGGACCGGACCGTCGCCGGAGTCGGCCCGCGACCGCACGGACGCCGTCATCGAGGCGTATCGTGCCTACGTCGACGAGCAGATGATCGCCGCCGAGGCGACGTTGCGCGAGCGCCACCAGGCCGCCGTCGCGGAGGCGAGCGCGCTGCAGGAGGAGGTCCGCCGCAACCCCGCGAACGCCATCGCGACGACGAACCTCGCGACAGCGCTGGGCGAGATGAGCCGGATGCAGGCGCAGCTGGACGCGATGGCCACGAGCGGTCCGGCGACCACCGTGCTCGACGACGCCCCGCTCGGCACGGCGACCGTGCCCGATCCGGCGCTCGTGATCGCGCTTGCTCTGCTCTCGGGACTCATCGTCGGAATCGGCGCGGCGCTCATCCGGGATCAGTTCGACAACCGTCTGCGGGGCGCCGACGAGATCGAGGAGATCAGCGGGGCGACGTCGCTGGGCGAGCTGCGGTGGGATCCGGCCGTCAAGAAGATGAACCCGCCCCTGCCCGTCGCCAGCAGCCATCGCACCGACCTCAGCGAGGGGCTCCGATCCGTGCGGTCGACGCTCCAGGTGCTCCTGCCGCCCCGCAACGCCGTCATCGTCGTGACGAGCGTCGAGCCCGGAGACGGCAAGTCCTTCGTCACCGCGAACCTCGCGCTCGCGTGGGCGCGCGCCGGCAAGCAGGTCATCCTCGTCGGAGGCGACCTGCGCCGCCCCGACCTCGCGCGGTACTACGGCGAGGCGGCCGACGGCGAGGGTCTCTCCGAGCTGCTGGCACGCCACGCCGACGGCAAGCACATCACCGAAGAGTCGATCGAGTCACTCCTGAACTTCACCGGCTACCGGCGTCTTCGCCTCCTGCCGTCGGGAGCCGAGCCGCCCGACCCGGCCGACCTGCTGGCGGGCGCCGGGTATCCGGTGCTCATCGAGAAGATCCGCGCCCTCGCCGACATCGTCATCATCGACTCGCCTCCGGCGATGGGACTCGCGGATGCGTCGCTGCTGGCGGCGCACACCGACGGCGCGGTCGTCATGGCATCCGTTCGCCGCACCGATCGCGTCCTGCTCGCCGACACCGTCGCGGGGCTGCGTGCGAATGGCGTCGAGGTGCTCGGCGTGGTCGGGAACCGCGGCCGCAAGAAGCTGCCGAAGACGTACTCGGCGTACTACATGCGGCCCACCGACGCGCGGCAGACAGCACCCCGGCTCACGCCCCAGTCGCTTCCGATCGACACCGACGTGGACGACTTCGAGATCGACGCGGGAGAGGCGGCGGATCGCCCCCCGCTCTCACGGCGCCGGCCGAACGGCGCCGTCCCGGTCACGTCGTCGTCGCGCGGTGGGGCGAATCCCGATCCCGAGCGAGAACTGGAGACTGACACCGAATGACTTCGCGCATGCCCTATGGGGGCAGCCATTCGGCCCCGGTCCGGTCCCCCGACCGCGTACCCGGCCAGACCGAAGTCCTGTTCGTGTGCCACGCCAACCAGTGCCGCTCGCCGTACGCCGAGGCGATCGCCGAGCGCCTGGCGAGCGGCCGTCCGATCCGATTCCACTCGGGCGGCCTGCTCTCCGGCGGCATGCCGATGCCCGAGACCGGGCGTCGCCTGGGCGCCGCCCTCGGCTACTCGTTCGAAGAACACCGCAGCCGTGAGCTCGACCTCGGCGACGTCGACGGCTTCGACCTGATCCTCACCGCGGCACGCGACCAGGCGCGCGAGATCGTCGCCGCGAACCCCGACCTGTGGCCGCGCGTCTTCACGATCAAGCAGTTCTCCCGGTGGCTCGACGACCACCGCCGGCCGCCGCGCGCGATCGTGGGCTCGTGGCTCGACGCGGCGGCAGCGGACCGCGACCGGCGGTCGCTGCTCGGCGAGGATCCCGACGACGACGTGGCCGACCCGCTCGGCATGCCCGAGTCCGCATGGACGACCATGGTCGACGAGCTGACCGCTCACCTGGCGCGGATCGTCGACGGGCTTTCGCCGCGCCGCGCGGATCAGGGCTGAAGGAGCGGGTCGATCATGGCGCGGAGCATCCGCCACGATCTCGACCAATCGCGGTCCTCGGCCCGCGCCCGCGCTGCCCGCCCGAGCGCCGCGCGATGGGCCGGGTCGTCGGCGAGCCGTCGCAACTCGGCCGCGAGGGCATCCGGGTCATCCGGCTCCACGAGGATCCCCGCGTCGCCGACGACCTCGGGGATCCCCCCGACGCGACTGGCGATCACCGGCAGTCCGGTCGCCATGGCCTCGCCGAGCGTCAGCCCGCTGGGCTCGCGCCAGCGGGATGGCACGACGAAGGCATCCGCCTCGCGCAGCAGATCCGGGAGCGCATCGCGGTCGACGAAAGGCTCGAAGCGGATGCGGCGGCCCGACTCGTCCGCGAGCGTGCGCAACGACCGCTCGTACGGCGACAGCGCGGCATTGCGGTCGAAGCCGATGCTTCCGACGATCGTGAACTCGAACCGGTCGGCGGGCAGAAGCGCGGCCGCGCGCACGAGCACGTCCGGTCCCTTGTCGGCGAACACGCGGCCGGCGAACATCACGCGCAGCGGACGGACGGGGTCGTCGTCGGCGGCTCGAGGCGCGGGCGAGAAGCGGACGGGGTCGACGCCGTTGTCGACGACGTGCACGCGCGCCGCGAGCGACGCGGGGAGCTGCTCGGCCGTGTGCGCGGCGAGGTCGGCGCTCACGCACACGATCGCCGCGACGTCGCCCAGCGTGCGGTCGGCCTCGCGGCGCGTGACCGTCCGCAGCAGGTCGTTGTGCGCGTAGAGCACGACGCGGTGCGGGGTGTCGCGCAGGAGTCGCGGCAGCACGAGCGCGTTGTGGCCGATGACGACGGATGCCGGGCGGTCCGCGAGCGCCGCCGCGACCGGTCCCCACGCGCGCGCCGCTCCGCGCCGCGGCAGCCCGAGGCGTCCCGCGGCCGCGTCGAGGGCGCGGGCGGCCAGGCCAGGCGGCGCGGCGCCGTCGTACTCGACGATCTCGGCGCTCGGATAGCGGGGACGGTACGTGGACGCGTCGACGACGACGGCGTGGCGCCACGGCGACGACGGGTCGGATGCGGCGGCCGACGCCAGCCCGTCGACGACCGTGGGGATCGCGGATCCGGTCCGAGGAGAGTAGTGATCGCCTGGCGTGATCGCGTGGATGATCGACGGCGTCATATGCGCACGCCCCGCGTGCGCCGGAACACGGTCTGGATCGGCGCGGGCGTGCGCACGACGCCGTTCGCCTTGTCGCGCGCCTCGACCCCGACGCAGATGCCCGCGATCATCCACAGGATCGAGGCGTGGCCGGCGACCCAGTAGATGTCGAACTGCGCCTGCGCGAAGCGGCCCACGACGACGGCGAGCGCGAGGGTGCCGTACACGGGGTTCATCTTCGCGAGGATCCAGATGGCGGCGCCGAACATCGCGATGAAGCCGATGAGCCCGAGGATGCCGACCGTCGTCAGCACCTCGAGGAGCACGTTCGGCGGCTGGAAGCCGGAGTAGCCGGTGTGTCCGGTCGTCCACCACCGGTGGCCGACGCCGAACAGCGGCGACTGCCGCCACACCTTGATCGAGTCGTTGTACCAGCTCAGGCGCTGGTTCGACGAGTTGAACTCGTCGCCCGACTCGAGCTGCTCCATGACCGCCGCCCACACGAAGTACGCCACGGGGATGAGGACGAGCCACATCAATCGCGATCGCTTGCCGTTGTGGAAGCGCGGCCGCAGGCCGATGATGAGCACCCCCACCAGTGCGCCCACGACGGCCTGCCGGGACTGGGCGGCCAGCATGCCCGCGCCGAACACCGCGAAGCTCACGTAGCCGAACGCCGGGCGCCAGTCCAGCCACGCCGGATTCGCGAACGCGATGAGGGACCCGATCATGAGGATCGCGCCGAGGGCGTTCTTGTGCAACTCGCCCAGGTAGACGGGCGTGAACCCGTTGCTGAACGACGTCGCGATCGCCGAGACCGCCAGCACCCAGCAGATGCCGACGTAGAGGCCGAGAGCGAGCCGGGCGTGCCCTTCGCGGCCGACGACGAACCCGACCACGAGGCTCCCCAGCACGAGGGCGATCTCGTGGCCCCACTCGATGTAGTTGGCGGGGTACTGGTTGAGCAGGAGCTGGGGCGTCGAGAGGGCGAGGTAGCACGTCCCCGCCCACACGAGCGGCTGGAGCGCGATGGCGCCACGGCCCCGCAGCAGCAGCAGCGCCACGATCGAGCACAGGCCGAGCACGAGATCCGCCGCGCTCATGGGGCCGACCCGGATGACCGCCATCGACGCGGGCACGGCCAGCACGGGGATGAGCGACAGGTCTACCGCGGCGACCCCGATGAGGAGCACGACGATCGCGAACGGGATCGCGAAGTCGGTCTGGATGGTCGCGACGAGCCCCGTCGCGAGGCCCAGCAGGGCGAGCGCCGCCACGCCGAGGACCAGGCGGGCAGCGTTCCGCAGTCGGAACGCGCGCGCGAGAACCCCAGCCCGCAACGTGGTCACGCCCCCAATGGTACGGATCGCGCCCGAGCACCGTCACCGGGACGGCTAGGGTGGCCCCAGCGCCGTGACAGGGAAGGGGATGCCGTGCACACCGCCTCTCCGCCTCGGCGCGTGCTCGTCGTGACGCACACGGGGGACGTCGGCGGTGCCGAGACGGCCCTCCTGCGGCTCATCGCGGCGCTCGATCCGAGGCGTTTCGCCGTGCAGGTGACCACCCTCGCGGACGGCGATCTCGTGCAGCGCTTCAGCGACGCCGGCGTGCTCGTCTCGGTGCTCGACGCCGGCCGGCTCGCGCGCGTGACGCGCGAGCGCACGATCGCCTCGCCGCTCGCAGTGCTGCGCAACGCGCGCGACACGCTTCGCACCGCGCGGCGCCTGCGTGTGCACGTGCGGGCCGAGCGGCCCGATCTCGTCGTCGCGAACTCGCTCAAGGCGGCTGTGCTCCTGGCCGTGGCGATGCCCGGCACGCGCACGCCGTGGGTGTGGCACCTCCACGACCGGCTCGCGTCGGACTATCTCCCCGCGCCGGTCGCAGCGGCGATGCGGCTGCTCGCGCGGCTCGGACCGCGCCGTGTCATCGCGAACTCGCGCGCGACGGCGCGCGCGCTCGGGCGCTCGGGGCGCGGCAAGACCGTCGTCGCGTACCCCGGGGTCGAGGCATCCGCATTCCACCGCGAGGTGACGGACGAGCGGGACGGGCCCGTCGGCCTCATCGGACGCGTGAGCCGTACGAAGGGGCAGGCCGAGTTCCTCGACGCGGCAGAGCTCGTGGCACGCGCACTGCCCGAGGTGCGGTTCCGGATCGTCGGCGCCGCGCTGTTCGAGGACCGCGACGACGAGGAGGCCCTGCGGCGGCGCACCTCTTCGTCGCAGCTGCTCGTCCCGCGAGTCGAGTGGGCGGGGTGGTCGAGCGACGTTCCGGCGGAGCTCCGCCGGCTCGGCCTCTTCGTGCACGCGTCGCCCACGCCCGAGCCGTTCGGGCAGATCGTCGTCGAGGCGATGCTCTCGGGCGTGCCGGTCGTCGCGACGGATGCCGGGGGAGTGCCCGAGATCCTCGACCCGGAGGGCACGGGCGGCGAGCAGATCGCCGACGGCGTGCGCCGTACGAGGACGGGACTGCTCGTGCGGCCAGGCGACGCGCAGGCTCTCGCGCACGCGATCCTCTGGATTCTCGACCACCCGGCCGAATCGACGGATGCCGCCCGCCGCGCGCAGGTCGATGCCGCCGAGCGCTTCGGGATCGAGCGCACGGCCCTGGTCGTGCAGGACGTGTGGGAAGAGGTCGTCGAGGGCTCGCGCGTGCGGCGTCGGCGCTGACGACGGACGCGCGGGGCGCGGCATCCGTCGGTCCTGACGAATACCGGACACCTGAACCGTCGCGGGAGTCGGTGGGTCGCGTGTACAATGCAGCGAGTTGCGACTGGGGTTTCGCGACGCAAGTGTGACTGGGGTCACCGATCTGGGGGATGTGGTTCGCGTGCACGGTGGCGAGCATGAGGCTGGGGAACGGGCGAGCGGCACGAGCCGACGCCTGCGCGTACGACACTGGGCGATTCCGCTCGCGGCGGTGGTCGCCATCGGGGCGCTCACGGTTTCCCTGACCGGTTGGCCCGGCTCCGGCACGCCCGATCCTGCGCTTGCCGCCGACACCGAATCACACCCGGATCCCGACGTCGTCATCGGGGCCGACCCGCAAGAGGCGCGCGACATCGGCGGCGAGGTCGGACAGGACATCGGCGCGAACTTCCCGTACTCGCAGTCAGGACCCGGCGAGCAGACGACGGTCGTCGGCTCGCTGTGGTGGAAGTACGTCGCGCCCAAGAGCGGCCCCGTGCGCTTCTCGACCGTCGGCAGCGAGATCGACACCGCCATCGCGGTGCGCGAGGCCGCGCCTGACGGTCCGGTCATCGGATCGGGGACGGATGCCGGGGACCTCGACACCGCCGAGGTGACGGTCGAGGTCGAGGAGTCGACGACGTACTTCGTCGAGGTCACCGCCGAAGAGGGCGATCCGCAGGCGGGTCTCGTCGTGCTCTCGTGGCAGCCCGTCACGACTGCGGCCGCGCCGGTCGACCCCGCGTACAGCGCGCCCGAGATCCCGCTCGTCGGCACGACGGGTGAGAAGCCCCAGTCCAAGCTGTGGAATGCGAACGGCTCGTGGTGGGCCGTGCTCGCGTCCGCGAGCTCGCAGGCGCCCGGCACGTGGGTGTGGCGACGCGACGGAGGCGTGTGGTCGGCCGTGCACAAGGTGTCGGACCGCACGGATGTCCGCGCCGACGTCCTGCAGAGCGGCGACGTCGTCCACATCCTGCTCCACGGGCCGTCGACGAGCCTCGTGTCGCTGCAGTACGACGCGGACTCGCACAGCTACGTCCCGTGGGCGTCCCGCACGACGGCGACCTCGGTCTCGCTGCCGGGCAGCGAGACCGCCACGATCGACCTCGACAGCACGGGCCGCATGTGGCTGTCGACCGAGACGTCGAACCAGATCCAGGTGCGCTGGGCGGATGCCCCGTACTCCTCGTTCTCGTCGCCGATCACGGTCGCGACCGGCATCGCCGAGGACGACATCTCGCTCGTCGTCGCGCTTCCCGGCCGCATCGGCGTCTTCTGGTCGAACCAGAACACGGAGCGCTTCGGCTTCCGCACGCACGTCGACGGCACGTCGCCCTCGACGTGGACCGCTGACGAGGTGCCCGCAGGCTCGTCCGCCCTCAACGTGGGCAACGGCATGGCCGACGACCACATGAACGCGGCCGTGAGCTCGAACGGCACGCTGTACGTCGCGATCAAGACGTCGTACGACTCCGCGAACCGCACCGTGATCGGCCTGCTCGTGCGCCGGCCGAACGGCACGTGGGACCCCATCCGCGAGGTCGACCGCCGCGGCACGCGACCGAACGTCCTCATCGACGAGGCGACGGGCACGCTGCGGGTCATCTACACCGCGAGCGAGCAGCTGGACGACATGCTCGAGAAGGTCACGACGCTGTCGGATCTGAACTTCTCCGGCAACCCCGACGTCGTGCTCGACGGGTCGTACAACAACATCACCAGCACGAAGCGGAACGTCGGCGGGTCGGTGCTCGCCATGGCGGGCGGCGCGTCGTCAACGGGGACCGCGTCGCTCGCATGGCTCCACCCCGGTGCGCCGACGGCGAAGGACGTGAGCGCGTCCACCGAGCCGGCCACCGCCGTGTCGGCCCAGTTCGACGTGTCGTCGGCCGACCCGGTGGCGCAGGTGGAGATCGTCTCGCAGCCTGCCTCGGGATCGGTGTCGCTCTCGGGCGTCACGGGCTTCACGTACACGCCGACGGCGGGCTTCACGGGCCTCGACTCGTTCACGTACCGCGTGCGCGCAGGAACCCTGTGGTCCAACACGGCCACCGTGCACATCGCGGTCGCCGAAGACGCGAGCCTCATCGGCGCGTGGGAGCTCGACGAGGGTTCGGGCACGACGGTCGCCGACGCGTCGGTGTGGGGGCACAACGGCACGCTGCTCGGCAACGCGTCGTGGATCCCCGGTGTCGGCGGCGGTGGCGCGCTCAACCTCGACGGATCGAGTGGCCGGGTGTCGATCCCCGACAGCCCGGCGTTCCACGACGTCGAACAGCTGACCGTCGCGGCGTGGGTGCGCAGCGACAAGGTCGACACGCAGTACGTCGTGAAGAAGGCCGACGGCGGCGACGTCGACGGGTTCGAGCTCAGCTTCGCGTCTTCGGGTCGCCCGTACTTCCGCCTGAGCCACGCGACCTACGAGAACGCGTACCGACTCCAGGCGCCTGCGGCGACCCCCGCGGACGGCTCGACGTGGACTCACATCGTCGGCACGTTCGACGGCTCGATGATGCGCCTGTACCTCAACGGCGCGCAGGTCGCGAGCATGGCGGGCCCGCCCTCGATCGCCGACAACTCGCTGCCGCTCATGATCGGCGGCCAGCCGAGCGGCGGCTACAACCTCGACGGCGGCGTCGACGGCGTGCGTGTGTACGACCGCTCGCTGTCCGCTGCCGAGGTCGCGGAGCTCTTCGCGTCCGCATCCGGCGAGACGCCGACCCCGACCCCGACCCCCACGCCGACCCCGACCGAGCCGGCTGAGCCGGTCGAGCCGGGCGCGGCGGGCTTCTGGAGCTTCGACGAGGCATCCGGTTCGTCGGCGATCGACGCGTCGGGTCTCGGCAACGACGGCTCCGTCGGCTCCGGCGTGACGCGCGTCACGGGCAAGCTCGGCGGCGGGCTCGACTTCAACGGCACCTCGGGTCGCGTGACGGTGCCGGATGCCGCATCCCTCGACATCAGCGGACCGATCACGCTCGCGGCATGGGTGCGGCCCGACGCCACGAAGACCCAGTACATCGTCAAGAAGGCCGACGGCTACGCGACGGACGGCTACGAGCTGTCGATCGCCAGCACCGGACGACCGTTCTTCCGCCTCAACGAGGACACGAACGCGAACACCTACCGCGTGGACGCGCCGTCCGCGATCCCCGCGAACGGCTCGACGTGGACGCACGTCGTGGGCGTATACGACGGCGCGACCATCCGGCTGTACGTGAACGGCGTGCAGGTGGCGAGCAAGGCCGGGCCATCGTCGATCGCGACGAACAACCTGCCGCTCGTCATCGGCGACCAGCCCGCCGGCGGCTACGCCTTCGACGGACGGATCGACGAGGCGCGCGTGTACTCGCGCGCGCTGTCGGCGGCCGAGGTCACGACGCTGTTCACGACCGGCTCGACGGCGGGTGGCTCCACGCCGGAGCCGACTCCGGAGCCGACCCCGACCCCGACGCCGACTCCCACCCCGACCCCCACCCCGACCGAGCCGGTGGCAGCGGGCGTGTGGAGCTTCGACGAGGCCTCCGGCTCGACGGCCACCGACGCGTCGGGTCTCGGCAACAACGGCACGCTGGGTGCGGGCGTCTCCCGGGTCACCGGCAAGCTCGGCGGCGCGCTCGACTTCAACGGCACGATCGGTCGCGTGACGGTGCCGGATGCCGCGTCCCTCGACATCACCGGACCGCTGACCGTCTCGGCATGGGTGCGTCCCGACGCCACCAAGACGCAGTACATCGTGAAGAAGGCGGACGGCGGGACGACCGACGGGTACGAGCTGGCGATCGCGAGCAACGGCCGACCGTTCTTCCGCCTCAACGAGAAGACGAGCGCCAACACGTTCCGAGTCAACGCACCCGCGACGATTCCGACCGGCACATGGACACACCTGACGGGTGTGTACGACGGATCGACCATCCGCCTGTACGTGAACGGCGCGCAGGTCGCCTCGGAGGCCGGCCCGGCGTCGATCGCGAAGAACAACCTGCCCCTCGTGATCGGCGACCAGCCGGCGGGCGGCTTCGCGTTCGACGGGCGGATCGACGAGGCACATGTGTACTCGGGTGCGCTGTCGGCAGCCGAGGTCGAGGCGCTGTTCGCAGCGGGCTCCGCGCCGGCGCCGACACCGACTCCGACGCCGACGCCGACGCCGACGCCGACGCCGACGCCGACACCGACTCCGACGCCGACGCCGACGCCAACGCCGACGCCAACGCCGACTCCGACGCCCACTCCGACTCCGACGGTCCCGGTCGGTGACGAGGTCGCGCTGTGGTCGTTCGAAGAGGCGTCCGGCACGACCGTCACCAGCACGACGGGGATCACCGGCACCGCGAGCGGCGGGGTGACGCGCGTCGCCGGTGCGAAGGGCGGCGCACTGCGCTTCGACGGCACGAACGGCCGCGTCACCGTTCCGCACTCGCAGGCGATCAACCTGACGGGCGCGCTCACGATCGCCGCGTGGGTGAAGCCCGAGCGTCAGGGAACGCAGTACATCGCGAAGAAGTCGGTCATCGGATCTGTCGACGGCTACGAGCTCGCGCTCGCGAGCAACGGGTTCGCGTTCTTCCGCCTCAACGAGGCGACCTCAGGGAACACGTACCGCGTGAACGCCACGACGGCCTACCCGACCTCCGGGTCGACCTGGGTGCACCTCGCCGCGACGTACGACGGCGCGACGATCCGCATCTACGTCAACGGCGCTCTGCAGGCGTCGGCGCCCGGTCCCTCCGCCGTGGCGTCCAACACGTCGGCGCTCGCGTTCGGAGATCAGCCCGGCGGTGGCTACCCGCTGCTCGGCGCCGTCGACGAGGTCTTCCTCGATGACCGGGCGCTGACCGCGCAGGAGATCGCCGCTCTCGCCGTACCCTGAGATGGTGCCGGGTGACGCCCGGCATCATCCTGGGGGAACGGACGGGGGTTTCGTGGACTCGCATCCGCACGCCGGTCACGGCGGCATCGAGCTCGTCGCGGCACAAGACGCGGAGTGGGCGAACGCGCCGCGGCAGCTCGTCGACGCGATCGCGGCATCGACTTCGCCTGACGAGCTCGAGGCGGTCCTGCGCGCATCGCAGAGCGGCGCCGCGGCGACTCTGCTCGACGCCCGACCCGCTGCCCTCGTCGCGCTCGCGAGCGTTCCGAACGACGAGGCGGAGGACCCCGAAGCCGACACGATCGGCGGCCTCGCCGGTACGGACGTGCTGCTCGTGGGGGCGACGTGGGCGACCCTCCCGGCAGCCGTCGAGCACCTCGGCGGACGCGTCACGATCGTGGACGAGGTATACGCGCGCGTACATGCGGCGACGCTGCTTCGCGCGGCGACATCGCGGCGGGGCATTCATCTCGAGGCGGATGCTCCGCTCCCGTTCCCCGATCGCGCGTTCGGCACGGTGTTCTACGACATGTCCGACTTCGACGCGCGCGGCGACCGCGAAGCCGTGCAGCGCCGCCTCGCCGAGATCGCGCGCGTCGCGGCACCGCGCGCTGCGGTGGTGATCGGGCTGCGGCACCCGGTCTTCGCCGCCATCGACCGCCACGCCGGCCGCGGACGCGCGGAGCGCCTGCGGAACGCGCTCCGCGAGCTGCGTCTGCGCGATCTTCGTACGCCGTGGGACCCCGGGCTGCGCCGCGCGGGCCTGCGCCCGCAGCGGCTGCTGGTTCCGGCCCGCGACTCCGCCGTGCTCCCGAGGCTCATGGCGCCCGCGCCGGCCCGCGATGCGTTGCGCGACCTCGTGCCGCGCGACGCGCGCGAACGCATCCGTCGCCTCGCCGCCCGCGCGGGCGTCGTGACGGGGCTCGCGCCGCGCGCGGTCGTCGTCGCGCATCCCGAGGGCGAGCCCACGGTGACCCTCGCGGACCGCCTCGTCGGAGAAGGGGCGGAGATCATCCCTCGCGAGACATGGCGAGTGGCCCTCCTCGGAGAGCACAGCTTCGCGAAGCTCGCTCTCAGCGCAGGACAGGATGAGAGCGTCGCGACGGAGATCGCGCGCACCGAGGCGGCCTCCGGAAGCGCGCTCGCGAACCTCGTACCGGAGAGCTTCACAGGACTCCGGGTCGGTCCAGCGGTGGCGGCCCGTACGCCACGTATCAACGTCGAACCGCCCGCGCCGGCGGCGTTGGGTGGAGTCCTGGCCAGGATCCTGGAGTCCATTCCCGTTTCGGAATGCGACTCGATGGGCGACACCGACCTCTTCGCTCGGGTTCTGCATCCGCGCCTTCCCGGCAACGTGACCGAGGGCGGGTGCGATGCCCTGCGCGACCTGCTCCTGCGGCGACACCGAGAGGTTCGCGTGCCGGTGGGTCCGACGCACGGCGATCTCATCGTCGACAACGCACTGCTCGACGCGGAAGGCCGAGGACACGTCATCGACTGGATCAGGTTCGAGCAGCGCAGCCCCCTGTTCATCGATCCGCTGCAGGCGGTGCTGAGCATCCACCAGCGCGAGCGCGGGGGCGACCTGGCACACGCGGTCGCCGCGTTCATCGACGGGGAGGTCGCCGGACCGCTCGCGACACTCGCCGATGAGCGCTCGGCCGGGCTCGATCGCGCCGAGGCATCCGCGTGGCTGCTGCTGCACGAGGTGACCGCGCTTCAGAACCCCGTCGACGCACCGAGCGCGGAGCGCCTGCGCCGCGTGGCGCGGGTCATCGAGGAACGGATGCCGCCTCCACCGTTCCAGGAATGAGCGCCGCTGCCGCTCGCGAGGTCACGACGGAAGCGTCGCGGGCGGCTCGACCTGCGGCACGGACCTGTCGATGCGGCCGAACCGGAACCCGAGCGCGGTCGCGACTTCAAGCGTGATCTCGGTGAAGTCGGACGCCCGCGGCACGCGCCGGAACTTGCGCAGCACGCGCGAGACGAGCGCCCCGATGCGGCTCAGCCGTCCAGGGGATTCGGTCCCGGCGTCGCCGTCGACCGGAGAGCCGGATGCTTCACCCGCGGCCTCCGGCGCGGCATCCGCAGTCGCCGGTGGACGCGCGTTGTACGCCTCGGCGACCCGCGCGAACTTGTACGCGAGCATCTTGTCGCCCACGCCGTACCCGAAGCCCTGGCGCATCGTCGCGCGCAGTCCCGTCCGGTTGCTGACGTTCACGATCGCCGAGTCGTTCGCGATGAGCGGGTAGCCGGCGAGCTGGACGCGCCAGCACAGGTCGAGGTCCTCGCCGGTGCGAAGGGTCTCGTCGAAGCCGCCGACCTCGTCGAAGACCGCCTTGTGGATGCCCATGTTGCCGGCTCCCGCTCCGGCGAGGTACGGGAAGAACGGCATCCGGTAGAGCGACCAATCGAAATAGGTGGGGTTCTCGGGTCGTGAATTGAGCTCGGGGCGGCGAGAGGTGCCGCTCACGAACGGAGCCTCGGACAGCGAGCCGTGCATGAGTGCGAGCCAATCGTCGGCCACGACGTCGTCGGCGTCGCAGAACACGAGGAACGGTGCCCGCGCGGCGCGCGCGCCGGCGTTGCGGGCCGCACCGGGGCCGCGTCTCGCGGACGCGTCGATGAGCCGCAGGTGGGGCGTCCGCTGCATCCGTCGCCGTGTCAGAGCGGCCGTGCCGTCGGTCGACCCGTTGTCGCACACGAGCACCTCGAACGAGAAGTCGGCGGTCTGACGCTCCAGCGCGTCAAGCTGCGCATCGAGGGTCTCCTCGGCGTTGTAGGCCGCGATGATGACCGACACGCGCGGTGCGACGTCATCCGATGTCACGCAGCCCCCAGCACCCCGTCCGACTTTGCGCGTTCCTCACGCTCGACCCACAATACCGGCCCTGTGGATGAGGCCCTTGCGCCGCGTGACGCGCCCGGTACAGTGACCTCACGGGCGCGAGGCCCGTAGCGCGGGAACCGGATCTGGGGAGCGGAGACGCGTATGTCGAGCGATCGACCGGCGGTGAGCGTCGTGATCGCGGCGTACAACGCCGAGGCGACTCTCGCCGAGCAGTTCGCCGCGCTCGAGCGGCAGGTGGGCGATGTCGACTTCGAGATCCTCCTGTGCGACAACGGCTCGACCGACGGAACGCGCGCGCTCGCGCACGCGTGGGCGGAGCGGCTGCCGATGATGCGCGTGATCGACGCATCCGCTCGTCGAGGTCCTGGCGCGGCGCGCAACATCGGCGTGACACATGCGCGAGGGGAGTTCCTCGTGTTCTGCGACGCCGACGACGTGATCGCCGACGACTGGATCGCGCAGATGCACTCGTCCCTGCGCGAGGCGCCGTTCGTCGCGTCGCGCATCGAGCACCGCCGGCTCAACCCGCAGTTCCCCGAGGAGTTCCGCGCGGCGGAGGGCATGATGTATCCGACGTCGCGGCTGCCGCAGTTCCCGATGGTCGGGTCGGGGCACATGGGCGTGCGCAAGGCCGCATTCGAAGAGGTCGGCGGTTTCGACGAGTCCATGAGCACCGCCGAGGACCTCGATCTGAGCTGGCGTCTCCAGCTCGCCGGGCACCGCCTCATCGGCAACCCGAACGCGATCGTGCACGTGCGCCACCGCCCGACGCTCCGCGGTGTCTACCGCCAGGCGTACGGTTGGGGGAGCCTCCACCGGTGCCTCCACCACAAGTACGAGCACGTGTTCGCGGCGCATCCGCCCGGTCCGCCCCATCCCGGCGTCGAGTTGCCGCCGACACCCGCGTGGCGCGATCCCGAGGTCGACGCGCCGGACGAGACGACGGATGCCCCACCCGCCGCAGCGCCCGCGCCTTCCCCTCCCGAGGGCAGGGCCCGCAGGATCCTCCGCCGCGCCGGGCGCATCCCGCGCAAGATCCGGCGCATCGTCCGCTCGCCGATCGAGCTCGCCCCTTATGCGCGCCGCCTCGGCCTCAGCGTCGGTCGCATCATGAGCCGCCGCGATCCGAACGCGCCGCAGCTCGCGCCGGACGGGCGCTCGTGGGCGTCGCCGAAGCAGTGACGAGCGGGCGGACGCGGCATCCGCCGCCGTCTCGTCAAGACCGGAACAGCGCTTCGCGCGACATGCTCTTGACGTGCGGATGCGCGCGCAGCAGCTCGCTCGTCGTCGCCGTCGTGTAGCCCCGCTCGTCGATCGCGGCAAGCACGCGGCGCAGCACGTCGGCGCGGTCGAACTCGGGCAGTCGCTCGCCCGGCGCGAGTCGCTCGGGGTCGGCGCGCGCGTCGTGCAGCAGCAGGATCGCGCCGGGGAAGATCCCCGCCACCGCCCGCTCGGCGACCGCCTCCTCGGTGTCGTGCAGCCAGTCGAGGGCGTCGCCCGACCAGATGATGAGCTCGAGGCCGAGGCGGCGGATGCCCCACGCCTGCCGCAGCGTGTGCGTGCCGTACGGCGGGCGGTAGAGGCGGATCGGCACACCCGCGATGTCTTCGATCGTCGCGCGCGAACGGCGGATGCCGTCGAGCGCCTCGCGGTCGGACATGTCGGTGAGAGCGCGGTGGTTCGGTCCGTGGAGGGCCACCTCGTGACCCTCGACGACGATGCGACGGACGATGTCCGGATGCTGCGCCGCCGGCTCCGCGAGCACGAAGAACGTCGCCGTCGCCCGGCGCTCGGCGAGGAGGTCGAGGATGCGGGGGGTGTCGCGCGGGTTGGGTCCGTCGTCGTAGGTCAGCGAGACGACCCGCTCATGCGTGTCGACGCAGTGGGTGCCGAACGCGGCGAACAGCCACGACGGCAGGAAGCCCTTGCCGTAGCGCACGCTTCGGAACTCTCCAGCGGGCGGGGGGACGGCCTCGAGGTCGCGCCGCCGCACGAGCAGGCTCGTCACGCCTCGTCCTGCTCGGGGAGGGCGCCGTCGATCACGGCGAGCTTGCGCCGGGCATCCGGCGTGCCCGCCTTGTCGAGCCGCGCGCGCAGAGCCTCGAGCGCCTGTTCGAGCGTGACGCCCAGCACGAAGTTGAAGGACCAGTGGTCGTCGGGGTCGAACGCGCGGTCGATGCCGCGGCGCCGCGGCGCGGGGTCGTGCCCCGTGATGTCGCCCGACTCGAGGAACGGGATGCCGGGGGTGCGGGGGCCTGAGGTCTCGAAGTCCGTCACGACGGGCCGCCCGTCGAGCAGCCAGATGTTGTGCGGCTGAAGGTCGCCGTGGAGGTATCCCGCCATGTACATCTCGAGCAGCACCTCGAGCGCCGTCGCGCTCATGTCGAGGCGCTCCTCGCGGGTCATGTGCTCGCTCGCGACGTCGAGGCGCGCGGAGTCGGGCAGGCGGGGCACCGAGAAGCCCTGGCGATGCCACTTGACGACGGGCATCCGCCACGGGCGATCTCCGAAGAGCTCGTAGCTGCGACGCTCCGCGGCGAGGTTGGACCGCCCGATGTCGGTGCGCAGGAAGTACTTGCCGACGACCTCCTGGCCGCGGATCTTCGAGAACACCGTGACCGAGTGGTCGGCGCTCTTGATGAACGTGCAGGTGACCGGCGTGCCGTACAGCCGGACCATCTTGGCGCGCCCGATGACGCGGCTGACGAGCGTCCGGCGGACCCCCGGGTCCTCGTAGACGGTGCGGCCGAGCGGCGCGAGCGTGCGCGGGCGGGGCGGTTCTTCGATGTCGGCGGTCATGATCTCTTCGGGCGGAGCAGGTTTCGGATGCGTCGCAGCAGGTGGTACCCGCCGCGCAGGATGCGCGAGTTGGCGGCGCGCTCGCCCGTGCGGGAGAACCGCGTCGACACGTACAGCTCGCGCTTGGCGGCCGCGTACGGGGTCGGCTGGATCGTCGTGCGGGTCAGCCGGTCGATGAGGGCGTCGTTGCGGTAGACGGCGCGGTCGACTGCGCGCGGCACGGAGTATCCGTGACCCGACAGGAACCCGTCGAGCAGTCGCAGCGCGGCGTCGTCGTCGGTGACGTGCGCGACGAGGTCGTCGGGCAGGTCGAGCTCGCGCGCGAGGCCCTGCAGTCGAGGCACGTACGCGGGCTTGACGTCGGCCTTCTGGAGCTTGGCGTGGTACAGCAGCGAGAAGAAATGGTCGTCGATGCGCGGGATCGCGACCTTCTCGTCGAGCCACGCGCGGCGCTTGAGCAGGTCGTTCTGCCAGAGCGCGTCCATGTAGCCGTCGCCCACCCAACGGATGTCGAAGATGACCTCGCGGCCGTCGACGGACGTCGCGAACGCCGCCCCCGCGACCTCGCCGTGGCGCGGGCGGGCGCCGACCACCGCCGCGAAGTCGCGCTGCTCGCGCGCGAGCACGTCGATCTCGGGGTCGGTCGCGATGATGCCGGGGATGTCCTCGAAGTTGCGCAGGACGACGTACTCGCACGCGAGCTTGAGCACAGCCCACAGCTCGTCGAGGCTCGCCCAGCCGTCGTCGCCGACGAGGTCGGAGCGGATCTCCTCGCGCACGACGTCGTCGCGCGGCGTCTCGGGGTGGAGGACCTCCTCGAGCCGCTCGGTTCCGATCAGGAGGGCGGCGTCGCGGAAGAACTCGCGGATGTTGTTGCTGGAGTGCACGGTGTAACCGCCGGCGAGGGCGCGCGCCGCCTTCTTGGCGCTCGCGGCGTGCACGTTCGTGAGCTCGACGAAGCCCGACACGTTGCGGCGGTAGCGGTAGATCGGCGCCGGGTCCTCGGCGATCACGAGCAGGAACGTGCCCGTGCCGACGTCTTCGTGCTTCGTCGAGACGCCCCACAGGGGGTCGCCGTACAGGCGCTCGAAGTTGCGGATGATGCGCTCGTCCGACCACGTGATCTCGAACTCGCCGAGCACGTCGAAGTGCTCGCGGATGATGTCGAGGATCGCGTCGTCGTGCTCGCGCGCCTTGTGCCACACGACGAAGAGCTGGAAGTCCCGGTCGTACTGGTGCCGGAACCCCTCGACCGTCTCGTCGAACGTGAAGCGCAGGTCGGACGGCGTGAAGGTGCGCACCGGCACCGCGCCCACCTGCGCCGCGGCGCGCGGTGCGCGCGCCGTGTCTGCGTCAACAGCGGTCATTGATCCCCCCAGCGATCTGCCCGTGCCATCGGACATGCGACAAAGATACCGTCCGGCTCAGCTCACTCCCATGGCCCGATCCCGGCGGCGCGCGATCCAGCCGGCCGGGAAGCCGGCGACGAGACCCGTGAGCTCGGCGACGGCGCGAGTCAGGATGACGGGCGACGTGATCCGCCGCACGAGCGGGCGACGCGAGCCGTCGGCCATGCGAGGGCCGAAGCGGACGAGCATCTCCCACACGTAGTCGCTCTGCGCGCGGATCGTCGACCACACGTAGCGGCGTACGAGCGGATGCCGCCAGCCGTAGACGCGCGCGAGCAGCACGATGTGGTTACGCCGGGCGTAGTACAGGTAGCGGCGGTCGAAGCGCTTGCCGCCGCTCGTGTACGGGGCGGCGACGTGGCGCACGAGCGCCGCGGGCTGGAACACGAGCGTGCCGCCCGCGCGCTTGAGCCGCAGCGAGATGTCGGACTCCTCGCACAGGCACGTGCCCGGGTAGTTGCCGCGGATGCCGCCGATCGCCTCGAGCGCGGAGCGGCGGAACGACATGTTGGCGCCCAGCAGGTGGTCGACCTCGATCACCCGGCCGGGGTTCGCGCCGAAGTTGCCCGTCAGGCGACCATCGGGCAGCAGTCGCCCGATCTCGCCGAGCCCTTTGGTCTCCTCGCCCTCGATGCCGTTCGACGCGCGGCCGCCGACGCCCACGACGGCGGGGTCGGCATACGGCTTGCGCAGCTCGTCGAGCCAGTCGGGGTCGACGTACGCGTCGTCGTCGATGAACGCGACGATGTCGCCGGTCGCTGCGGCGAACCCGATCTGCCGTGACTCGGGCATCGTGCCGGGGCCGAGGTCGTTGCGCAGCAGCGTCACGTGCGGGAACTCGTCGGCCATGAGCTTCTTCGTGCGGTCGTCGGGTGACGCGTCGACCACGATGATCTCGTGCGGCGCGGAGTCGAGCCGGCCGAGGTGCTCGAGGCACGTGCGCACGAACTGCGGGCGCGCGTAGGTGATCACGATGACGCTGACGGAGAGGGTCATGACGCATCCGCCTTCGATTCATCGACGTCGACGAGCCGGTACCAGTCGCGACGGCGCAGGGGATTGAGCAGGACGGTGCGCACCGGATGCCGCTGGCGCGACGCCCAACGCCGGTACACGACGGGGCGCGAATAGTCGTGGGTGTGCCCCGACCAGCCGAACTTGCGCCGGATGGTGTCGTGGTCGCGCACCCACGAGTAGTGGAGCACGGCGCTCTCGGGCCGGATCACCTCGTGCACGACGGTCTTCTTCGGGTGGAACGGGTCGGTGTTCCACGGGCGCAGGTCGACCCGGTAGAGGGGCACATCAGCCTGACGCGCCTGCCGCAGACGCGTTCCCGCCCGCACGGCGAGGGGTCCCGGGTACGACGCCGCCGGTCGCCAGAAACGTGTGGAGCCTTCGAGGTAGCGCCCCGGCGCAACGCGTGAGTACAGCCAGCGCGCCGGATAGTGCATGCCCGACGTGCCGGTGGTGTCGGCCCGCCGCAGCGACGCGAAGAACTGGGCCGGGTCGAGCATGACCTCGTCGGTGTCGAGCTGGATCACCCAGTCGGCGCCGTCGGATGCCGCGTCGAGCGCGTTCTGCCGCTGGAAGGTGTCGTTGTCGAGGGGGTTCTCGTCGAGCCGCGCGAAGCGCCCCGGCACATCGACGCACTTGCCGTCGCGGTCGAGCTCGCGGATCGTCGCGAGGCATTCGTCGACCGGCAGGGGAGTCCCCGTCCATGACGTGCGCGTCTCGTCGTACGACAGCACGATCCGGTCGACGTGGTCGTAGTACGACGCCACGCTCTCGCGGAGGTGGTTGGGGTCCCCCACGAGGATGTAGGCGGAGACGCGCATCTCAGATGAAGTCCGCGAACTCGCGCTCGTTCTTCTGGAAGACGATCGTGCCGAGCAGGAACACGAGCGGCGCGGCGATGATGAGGGCGACGATCTGCCAGACGGGCGGCTGGGCCGTGCCGAGCAGCGACCACCGCATGATCTCGAGGAACCACGTGACCGGGTTGATGTCGAAGAGCCAGCGGATGCCTTCCGGCACCTCCGAGACCGAGTAGGCCACCGGGCTCGCGTAGAGCAGCACCTGGAGCGCCCACGGGAGGACGTAGCCGACGTCGCGGTACTTCACGAGGTACGCGGCCGCCGTCAGGCCGAATCCGGTTCCGAGGATGCCGATGAGCAGCGCCCACACCGGCAGCAGCAGCACGCCCCAGCCGGGGACGATCCCGAACACGAAGATGAGCACGATCGCCAGCACGAGCCCGACCGCGAAGTCGAGGAGCACCGATGCCAGGCTCGACACGGGCACGAGCAGGCGCGGGAAGAACACCTTCTGCACGAGCGACTGGTTGCTCACCATCGAGCTGGAGGAGCGGCCCAGCGCACCGTTGAAGAGGTTCCACGCGAGCATGCCCACGAGCGTGAACAGGAACGCGGGCGTCGGACCCGTGGACAGGCCGGCGATGTAGCTGAAGACGATCGTGAAGACGCCCGCGCTCACGAGGGGCTGCAGCAGCACCCACGTGAAGCCGAGGATCGTCTGGCGGTAGCGCACGATGATGTCGCGCTGCGCGAGCCGCACCGCGACCTCGCGTGCGCGCCACACCTCGCGCCAGTCGGGCA
>Ga0180220_1000327_pt1 | contig 59544 bp, 55 predicted proteins | sample eDN5th37CBELigBY_FD_151335 | JGI IMG/M metagenome (GOLD analysis project Ga0180220, IMG submission 151335) | Enriched backyard soil microbial communities from Emeryville, California, USA - eDNA 5th pass 37_C BE-Lig BY (version 2) (version 2) | ecosystem: Environmental > Terrestrial > Soil >...
CGTCATGGGGCACCGAGTGCACCAATTGGGCAACGGCGACCGGATGCACGATGTATGGCTCGCGGGAATATTTACGGACCTGGCCGATCGAAGCGTGCGCCTTGCTGGCGAAATCATGAGTCGCCCTGATCAGGCGGTTATCGCCGATATCGGCGAGGAACCGTTCCTGCGACGCGGTGAGGGAGGTGTCCTGCATTGGTCAAATCCGTGAACAAACCGCCGCAACCGCAGGCGGCCGAATGGATTGGTCTTTTAACGCAATGCAACGCAGGAACGGAGCAGTTTCATGCAAAGCCGCAAGACTCACGAACAGCAGATGCGCATTGTGGAGGGCCGGGAAAAGACGAAGGCCCCAAAGGGGTTCGCGGACCGTGCGTCGCTCGAGCGCAGCGAGAATCCGGATGAAGAACTCAAGAACGCAAAGCCCGCCCGTGGTAGGGGGCCCGACATGAGCACCGGCGATCGCACGATCAAGCGGGGCACCAGCCAGGAAACCGAGCATACCAAACACCGGGCGGATGAAGAATAGGGGAGCCATGCGCTCCCCTATCTCTATTTGTTGGTGCGGCCACGCTGGTTCGGATCGACCCCGCCGGTGGGTGTCGTGTCGTTCAATACGTCGCCTTCGAAGGTGTTCATCCCGTCAAGGGCATCATCGGTTGCCTGTTCGGTCCCGGGGGAAGCGCCAATGCCAGGATTGGAGGCGAGGTCGCGATCAACGCTGCCCTGCGAGTCCAGTTCGCGCTGGGCCTGCTGCCAGTGCTCGTGCTCGCGTCCGTCAGGGTGTCCCTCGTCTTCCCAGATCTGGTAGGCGCGTTCTCGAATTTGCTGATCGTTTGCAGCTTGCATGGGTGTCCTCCGTGGTGTTGTCCACCCGATCAACGCGGGCGATCCGGCCCCGGTTCGCCGCTTTGCATCAGATAATGGAACGGTGGGAGGGGGCTGCCGTTAGTCGCTCAGGATCAGTCCAGCCGCGAAGGAGAGCACCATGCAGGTGAGTGAACTGATGAGCCGCAATGTGCGCATCGCCAATCCCGAGCAGTCGCTCCGGGAGGCGGCGCAGATGATGGCCGAGATCGATTGCGGTTTCCTGCCGGTCGGCGCCAATGACCGGCTGGTGGGCATGATAACGGACCGCGACATTGCCGTGCGCGGCATCGCCCGCGGGCTCGGCCCCGATACGCCGGTCGAGGAGGTGATGACCCACGATGTCAAATATTGCTTCGAGGACGAGGACATCGACGAGATAGCTTCCAAGATGGGTGATGACCAGATAAGGCGACTGCCGGTCATCAATCGCGACAAGCGCCTGGTGGGCGTGCTGTCGCTTGGCGATATCGCGCTCGAAAATCACGCTGCGCATGCCGCCGAGACGGCGCTTTCGGGAATTTCCCGGCACAACCCGCAATTGCCACACTAGGCACTCAGTTGGTGTCTCGGGCCGCCGTTGATCCCCGCCAGCCCGAGGCATCCGGCGGCTGGGCAGCCAGGCAGCTCCGACGGGGTCAGCCATGGCCGGGCTTCCCAGCCGTTTCACGATTTACCGCAATTGCGCGCAGGCGGGCAGGATGATGGCGGCGGCTCCAGCGTAAATGATTGCCAGCGCCGATAGTGCAGCGAGCAGGCGCATAACCCACGTTAAGAATGTGCGATCGGGTGGCGGCTCGCGCCGTGCGAGCCAGCCGAGGACCGTGTGCGGCCGCGCCATTGCGACACCAATCAGCGCAACGAAAGCCAGCGTTACAACGCCGATTATCCCCGAAACCAGCAGGTTCTGGCCGCCATCGGACGTGCCCACGCCAAAGGCGCACATCGACGATTGCGAGCCGTAGATCGCCGTGAGGTGCCCGGCCCACAGCAGTGGTCCGGTTAGGATGAAGATCAGCGTTCCGATGGTGCGTCGCGATTCACTCATGCGATCACCCGATCAGCCGTGGGAAGCCATGGATCAGCAGCAGGCCGAAAAGGCCCTGGGCGGCGGTGTAGTAGTAGAGCAGGGCGGCGTTGTCGAAGGTGACACGCCGCTGGCGGTCCAGTTGGCGCGTCAAGAGGCGTGCGGCGGCGAAGAGGCAGAGGATGACCGTTGCTGCAGCCGCCTGTGCCGTGAGGAATGCGCCCATATAGACCATGGCGCCATAGGGACTGGCGGTGGGGTCCAACCCGGTCTCCAGATGTCCCAGGACTTCGACGATGAGCGCGGTCGACATTGCCGCGGCCGCCAGCACGAGCAGCAGCGGCACCAGCCAGTTGCGCTGTCCCTGAAGCGGCAGTGCCCGCCCTGTTATGAACATCATCACCGCCCCGCCGATGAACAGCAGTGCGGAGATTGCCGGGTATTGCAGGGGCGGCGGAGCCGGAGAGCCCTGCGGCGCCCAGACTTCGGGCGACACCGTCCAGAGATAGAGGTATGAGAAGAAGTAGGAGACGTAGAGCGAAGCCGCGACCAGCATCAGCACGACCATGGCCCACCAGCTGTGGGATTGCGGCCCGGTCATATAGGTCGGCAGCTTGATGCCACCGCCGATTTCGACTTCCCCTTGCGTGGGCTTGTCGAGATGCCAGCACCAGATGATACAGCAGACGATCGCCAGGACGCCTGAGGTGATGGCGATCTCGACCTGTTTGATGGTCAGGAGCAGGAAGAAACCGGCAGTGAATGCCGCGGCCAGGACTTGCGTCCAGCTGGGACCGGGCATCTGGATGATGTATTGCGGCCTGGCGTCGATGGCCGAAGTCACGATGGTTTCGCGGCCGCCGGTCGGCGCGTTGGGTAGATAGTGCAGACCCTGCTCGACTTCGTCGGGAAGCGAGGGGCGGTCCCAGATCGGCTCCCGGCTGGTGACGTGGGGGATGCTGCGCGTCGAATAGAGACCGTTGGGCAGCCACTCCAGCGTACCCGCATTCCAGGGATTGCGTGGGCCCTGCTGGCCGAAGCGGAAGTTCAGCGCCAGATCGATAATGAAGACGAGCACGCCGGCGGCCAGCACAAAGGAACCGACGGTCGAGATCGTGTTGAGCAGGTCCCAGCCGAGATTGGACGGATAGGTCCAGACGCGTCGGGGCATGCCGGCGAGGCCGGTAATATGCATGGGAAAGAAGGTGACGTTGAAGCCGATGAACATCAGCCAGAATGCCCATTTGCCGAGCCGTTCCGAAAGCATTCTGCTGCTGACCAGCGGCGCCCAATAGTAGAAGGTGGCAAATAGTGGGAACACCATGCCGCCGATCAGCACGTAGTGGAAATGGGCGACGATGAAGTAGCTGTCATGAGCGAGAAAATCGAAAGGCACGATGGCAACCATCACCCCGGTCAACCCACCGAGCGTGAAGATGAAGAGAAAGCCGAGGATGTAAAGCGACGGCACGGTCAGCCGGAACCGCTCGCGCCCTGCCGCCATGGTGGCAATCCAGGAGAACACCTGAATGCCCGAGGGGATGGCGACGGCCATGCTCGCGGCTGAGAAGAACGCCAGGCTCAGCCCCGGAATACCGGTCGCAAACATGTGGTGTACCCACAGGCCAAAGCTGAAGAACCCGGTTGCGATCAGGGCGACGACGATGAGCCGATAGCCGACGAGCGGCGTCTGGGCCATGGTCGGCACCATCATCGAAACGAGGCCGGCTGCCGGCAGGAAGATGATGTAGACCTCGGGATGGCCGAAGAACCAGAAGAGGTGCTGCCAGAGGACAGAGTCGCCGCCTAGTTCGGCGCTGAAGAACGGCCAGCCAAAGGCGCGCTCGATTTCGAGCAGCATGGTGGCAAGGATCACCGCCGGGAAGGCGAAGACGATCATTGTGGCAAAGATCAACATCGACCAGGCAAAGATCGGCATCTTGGCAAGGCTCATGCCGGGCGGACGGGTGCGCAGCACGCCAACGATGATCTCGATGGCGCCGGCAATGGCCGATATCTCGATGAAGCCAATGCCCAGAAGCCAGAAGTCGGCATTGGTGCCGGGGGAATATTCTTCAAGGGTCAGCGGCGGATACATGAACCAGCCGCCCTTGGGAGCCAGCCCGTAAAAGACCGTCGAGAAGAAGACGAGGCCGCCGATGATATAGGCCCAGATGGCGAAGGCGCTGAGGCGCGGAAAGGGCAGGTCGCGGGCCGCCAGCATCTGCGGCAGCAGCATGACGCCGAGCGCTTCGACCGCCGGCACGGCGAAGAGGAACATCATCGTCGTGCCGTGGACGGTGAAGATCTGGTTGTAGAGGTCCTGGCTGAGGAAGTTATTGTCGCCGACGGCAAGCTGCGTGCGCATCAACAGGGCGAGAATGCCCGCCATGACGAAGAACAGGAACGCCGCGCCGATATAGACGGTGCCGATCACCGTATTGTTGACGGCAGTGGGGAAGCGCCAGCCGGTCGGCGTTGCCCAGATGCGCTCGAGTTCTTCGAGCTCCTCGGGAGGGCGCGGTCCCTGGTTCGGCAATGGCTCTGTGCGCGGCTCGTCCATGGCTATTTCAGGCTTTCCAGATAGATGGCGAGGTCCTGCAATTCGGCCTGCGAGAAGATTCCGTAGGACGGCATGAGATTTTCCGGCTTTATGTGCTGGTTGTTGCTGATCCAACGCGCGAATGCCTCGGCATCGTTGGGCAGGGTTGCGGCGGCAATCGACATGCGCGCGCCGACATGGGTGAGATCGGGCCCGATGGTGCCCTGCGCGGTCGTGCCCCGCACTGAATGACACGCACCACAGCCGCCAAGCTGAAAGAGGCGTGCGCCGCGCTGCTCGGCTTCGGCCTGCGGTTCACGGGCCGGGGCCGCTTCGTTGGCAAGCCAGGCTTCGAAATCTTCGGGCGACTGCGCCACGACATGGAAGGACATGAAGGCGTGTGCGCCGCCGCAATATTCGGCGCACTGGCCTCGGCTGATGCCCTCTTCGGTCGCGGTCAGGGTGAGTACATTGGTGCGGCCGGGTATCATGTCGAGCTTACCGGCGAGGCGAGGGGCCCAGAAACTATGGATCACGTCCGGGCTGGTGAGTTCGAGCGTGACCGGCATGCCGACGGGCACGTGCAGCTCATTGGCCGTTGCGATGGTGTTGCCCTCATCGTCGGTATAGGTCACGCGCCACCACCAGCGCTCGCCGCTAATGGCGATGCGCAGTCCATCTTCGGGAACGGGCTCGGCACCGGCGCGTAGTACGAAGAGTCCGTAGGTCAGCAGAACCGTCAGCGCGACGACCGGGAAGATGATACCCAGCGCCATGACCAGGTGTTCGCGCGAAAGACGTGCGCGCCATGTTCGGGGGGCCCAGATCGCCATGGCCGTGAGTGCCAGCACGCTGATGAAGATCACGGTGCCGGCGATCGTCATTACCCAAAAGAGGACGTTCACCCGTTCGGCCTCGGCACCGATCGGAGCAAAGCCCGACTGGACATCCGAGCAGCCCGAAAGCGGCAGCATCAGGACCAGGAGGAACGTTGCGAGCACTCGCCGGCTCATGGTGCGTCCTCGCCTTCTGTGCCGTCGGTGCGGGCCTGAGCGGCGAACCATGCGGCGACGTCCTCGGTTTCCTGTTCCGAAAGGCGCCGGGCAATCTGGGCCATGATGGCACCATAGCTCGTGCGATCGCGCAGGCCGGAACGCCAGACATTGATCTGGCTTTCGATGTAGCGAGCCGACTGGCCGGTCAGCAGCGGAAATTGCGGGCTGGCCAGGCCGGAATGACAAGAGAGGCAAGGCGGCACGCCCGTTTGCGAGTTACCCTGCATCGCGATTTTCTGGCCGCGAGCAAGGGTCTCGTCGTCAGCGGTCGCGCTTTCCACAGCCACTGGCGTGAGCCCGGCATAGTATTCAAGCAGTGTCTGCGTCTCTTCCTCCGACATTTCGTGGGCGATGGGGATCATGAAGCCGCTCGCGCGCGTCTGCTCGCGATATTCGCGGATGGACCGCGCCAGATAGTCTGGCGTTTGACCGTGCAGCATTGGCACCAGATTGCTTATCGGGGGCGTGCCCTCGGCGCCGTGGCAGCGGACGCAGTTCTCGAGTGCCGTGGCGGTGATGCCGGTGAGTTCGTCGCTGGGAGTGCGGGCCGGGTTCGGCAAGTCCGCGATCAGGTCGCCATAGACCTGCGGGCCGTTCTGGTAGAGATATTCGAGGAAGGCGACGAGCGACCAGACTTCGTCGGAGCGCGCTTCGGCTGGCCATGGCGGCATGCCGGTGAATTTGAGACCGCTATTGACGATCCAGTACAACTCCCGGGCGGTGTAATTATAGCTGGCATAGGCGAGGTCGGGGGGTCTCGGCAGCATGCCTTCGTAAAGCGGATTGTTAGGCTGACCGGGCGTGCCGTGGCAGGCGGCGCAGCCAGTGCGGTAGTGCTCGGCACCCAGCCGGATCAGGTCTTCGTCATCTAGGTTCGGCATGGGGATGCCGCTTGCTCGAGCGGCGATCGACTGATCGCGGATCGTCTTGAGCACCCAGGTGGTAATGTCCCAGTGCTGGCGGCTGGCGGCGACATTGTAATAGCCCGACCATATGAACGCCGTGCCGCCTACGAGCAGGCAGCCGAACACGATGGCGCTTGCAATGGCGAGGCGCTGTAATCGCGTGAAGGGGCGGACCTTCTCCATGTCATCAGCCATGGGACTCCCGGGCGCTATCAAGGGCCAGGAACCAGCGGGCGGAAATCACGATGCCGACCAGCACATAGGTCAGTGGGCAAGCCGTGAGCATGATAAGGCCCGCCATCTGCTGATCGGCGAGGCTGGCCGCGCCCTGGTGCAGATGGGTGGCGGAAAAGAGCGGGCGAGGTGCGAACACCAGCAGGGCGCCGAGAAGGCAGAACAGCTTTCCGGTAACCAGCAATGCAAGGATCGAGCGCCATTTGGCTTCGGGAGGCGAAAGCAGCACCGCGGCCCAGAACCACATCGCCGCCAGCATCATGCTGAGATGCATCATCGCCATCATGCCGAAACTGGCCATGGCCGATTCAAGGGTCGGCGGCGTGTGCCAGGCCCAGAGCAGTATCAGTTGGAGAGCGGTGGCAAACGGCCAGGTTCGCCAAAGGGGAAAAGGAATGGTGTTGCGGATGGCGTAGACGAGCAGAGGCGCTGCCAGGTTCATGAGCACAAGGTGCTGGACCATATGGACGCTCAACGGACCGAACGCGGTCTCCATCCCTACCCCCAAGGTTCTTTCTTGCCCCTGTTTCGAACGGCCAAATGCGGCAGATGTTCCCCCGAACGCGGGTCAGTCGCCGTTTTCATGGATGAGGAGCCATTTGAGCGTCAGCGTCTCCTCCTCATCGAGGCCCTGCCATTGGCGGCGCGAGCGGCGTGCCGCGGCGATCTCCTCGGGCAAAGTCCCCCGCTGCCAGGAGGAGATGACCTGCGGGTGGACATAGCAGTTGCGGCACACCGTGCGGGTGTTGCCGAGCTGGGCGGCAACCTTGTCGATCACGCTGTTTGCAGTTCGGGCCGTAGCTCGGCCGCTATCGGGTATCGGCGTTTGCGCAAAGAGCACCAGAGCGCGCACGGTTCCGCCCCAGGTGCGGAAGTGCTTGGAGCTGAAATCGGCGCCGGTGACTTCGTGGATATAGCCGTTGATGTCCTGCGACGTTACGGGATGGCGCGCTCCGTTTGCGTCGAGATACTGGAAGAGGTGCTGGCCGGGCAGTTCCTGTACGCTCTTGACGATGCGTGCGATCCGCCGGTCGGCCAGCTTCAACCGCCACTGCTTGCCCGACTTGCCGCGGAAATCGAAGCGAAGGCTGGCGCCTTCCACCTCTACATGCTGATCCCGCAACGTGGTGAGCCCGAAACTCTTGTTTTCGCGCGCATAGGCGGCGTTGCCGACGCGGATCATGGTGTTGTCGAGCAGCCAGACCACGGAGGCGGCGACCCGCGGGAGCGAGAGGTCGCGCCGGCGCAGATCGGCTTCCATTTGTCGGCGCAGTTCCGGCAGGACCTGGGCGAAGGCCACAAGGCTCGAATATTTGACTTCGTCGCGGCAGAGCAACCAGCGTGGATGATAGCGGTACTGCTTGCGACCTCGATCGTCACGCCCCGTCGCCTGGATGTGGCCGTTGGGATCGGGGCAAATCCAGACGTTTTTCCACGCCGGGGGAATGGCGAGGGACGCTATGCGTTCGAGGTTTTCCTTGTCCTTCACCTCGCGCCCGTCGGGACCAAGGTACTGGAATCCCTTGCCGCGGCCGCGACGGATGATACCGGGCGTGTCGTCGCTGACATGGACCAGCGAGGCGCGTTCGGCATCGACGGGCGTGGGGCGCAGGGTTTCGGCGAGCATCAGCGACTTCTGGGGTTCGTGCGTCAACGCATAAAGCCGCTGCTGCAAATGGGTTCCGAGGGGGATGTCAGGAACGCTGACCTGTTGCCGAACGTTGATCGGGCGAGACTTCAAGAGAACGAGACCCGTCATGGCTCCACGTCCGATCTGGAAAGGCCAGCTTCGCCTGTCGCTGGTTTCCATTCCCGTCGAACTCTACAGCGCCTCCAAATCCGGTACGCGCACCTCGTTCCGGCAGATCCACGAGCCCAGTGGCAAGCCCATCCACTATGAGAAAGTGGTCTCGGGCGTCGGGCCGGTGGACAAGGACGAGATCATGAAGGGGTTCGAGTACGAGAAGGGCGATTTCGTGCTGCTGACGGACGAGGAGATCGATGCCGTCAAGCTCGAGACGCGCAAGACGCTGGAGCTGACGCAGTTCGTCGGGGCCTGCGAGATCGACCCGATCTATTACGACAAATCGTATTTCGTGGTGCCCACCGATGAGTTGGCCGAGGACGCGTTTCGCGTCATCCGCGACGCGCTGCGCAAGACCGAGAAGGTCGGGCTCGGGCAGTTGGCGCTGCGGGGCAAGGAGTATATTGCCGCCATCAAGCCTTCGGGCACGGGACTGATGCTGGAGACGCTGCATTACGAGGAAGAGATCCGCAAGGCGGACCCGTTCTTCTCGGAGATATCGGGCAAGAAGGCCGAGCCGGACCTGCTGGAAGTCGCGACGGCGCTCATCGAGAAGAAGACGGCTGAGTTCGACGCCAAGGTGTTCAAGGATCACTACCAGTCGGCGCTGCGTGAACTCATCCAGCGCAAGCTCAAGTCCAAGGGCCGCAAGATCAGCACCAAGGAAGAGGAGGAGCCGGCCGAACGTCCTACCGGCTCCAACGTCGTCGACCTGATGGCGGCGCTCAAGGAAAGCCTCGATAGCGGCGAGGGCAAGAAGAAGCCGGCAGCGAAGAGCAGCTCGTCGCGCTCGAAATCGAAAAGCAGCACAGCGCGCAAGAAGGCGAGTTGAGGATGGCCAAGTCGGAAGCCCTGCTCAAGGAATATCGGGCCAAACGCGACTTCGCTCGCACGCAGGAGCCCAAGGGCGGCAGTCGCAAGCAGGCCAAGGCTGCTGCGCTCTCCTTTGTCGTGCAAAAGCACGATGCGACGCGCCTGCACTATGATTTTCGCGTCGAGCTCGATGGTGTGCTCAAGAGTTGGGCGGTGACGCGCGGGCCTTCGGAAAACCCTGCCGACAAGCGGCTTGCGGTGCGCGTCGAGGACCATCCGGTTGAATATGGCGGGTTCGAGGGCACCATTCCCAAGCACCAATATGGTGGCGGCACCGTGATGCTCTGGGACGAGGGCACGTGGGAGCCGATCGGGGATCCGCATGAGGGGTTGCGCAAGGGCGACCTCAAGATGCGCCTCAACGGTCAGCGCATGAAAGGCGAATGGGTGCTGGTGCATATGAAAGGCCGCGATGACGGCAAGCGGCAGAACTGGCTGCTGATCAAGCACCGTGACGAGTATGCGCGCGACGAGGACAAGTTGACGGAGCGCTTCACCCGCTCGGTTTCTACCGGCCGGGACCTCGATGAGATCGCCAAGGGGTTGAAACCCAAGAAGAAGACGAAGACTCCTGCCAAGGCTGTGTGGCAATCGAATGCGGGAGAGGACGAGGTAAAGTCCGCTTCCGCGAAAACCCGCCGACCCCGTTCAAAGGGGCTGCCGCTGCCGGACTTTCGCGCACCCCAGCTTGCGACGCTTGTCGACGAGGTGCCCGACGGTGACGACTGGCTCTTTGAACTGAAATATGACGGCTATCGCAGCATTGCGGCCGTCTCGGGCAAGGATGTCCGGCTCTATACGCGCAACGGGCTCGACTGGTCCGAGCAGTTCAGCGTGCTTGTCGAACCGTTCAGCCGGCTCATCGGCGGATCGGCGCTGATCGACGGCGAGATCTGTGCGTTCGACGACAAGGGCCGAACGGATTTTTCGACCCTCAAACTGGCGCTCGGCAAGAAGGACCCGCTGGTGTTCTTCGCCTTCGACCTGCTGGAGGTGGACGGTGAGGACCTGCGGCGCAAGCCGCTCACCCAGCGCAAGGAGCGGTTGCGCGAACTGCTGGGCAATATCGATCCGACTTCGCCGATCCAGTATTCCGACCACATTGTCGGCAATGGTCAGCAGGTGTTCGACGGCATCTGCAAGGCGGGGCACGAGGGCGTCATCGCCAAACTCGCCTCCTCGCCCTATCGCAGCGAGCGCACCCGCAACTGGCTCAAGATCAAGTGCATCAAGCGCCAGGAGTTCGTCATCGGCGGATGGACGACTTCGACCAAGAAGAAGACTTTCGCGTCACTGCTGCTCGGCACGTTCGAAAACGGCGAGCTGATCTATCGCGGCAAGGTCGGTACCGGTTTCAATACGCAAAGCGCTGCTGAGCTTCAGGAAAAACTCGACCGGCTGGCTCGCAAGACCAATCCTTACAAGTCGGTTCCCCGGCCCATCGCGCGGGGTGTAAACTGGGTTGAACCGAAGCTCGTGGCGGAGATCGAGTTCACCGAGTTCACGCCGGACGGGCATCTGCGCCATCCGTCCTTCAAGGGACTGCGCGAGGACAAGGCAGCCGGAGAGATCGTCATGGAGAAGGCCGAACCCACCGAGACGGCTGCCGCAAAGTCCAAGCCTGCCGCAAAGTCCAGGCCTGCCGCCAAGCGCTCCAGCAACGCCGAGAGCAAAGTTTCGCTGACGCAGGAGGCCGGCATCGCTGCGGCCAAGGACGTCGGTGTCAAGCTGACCAGTCCCGATCGCGTGGTTTACCCGCAGCAGGGGGTGACCAAGGCGGAGCTCATTGCCTATTACGCCGCTGTTGCAGAGCGCATGCTGCCCCATGTCGCCGACCGCCCGCTTAGTCTCGTGCGCTGTCCGCAAGGCAGGACCAAGCAATGCTTTTTTCAGAAGCACGATACCGGCGGCTTTCCCAAGGAGATGAAGTCGGTCGAGATCGTGGAGAAGGATGGCGAGAAGCAGAACTATTTCTATATCAGCAATCTCGCCGGACTGATCGCGGGCACGCAGATGAACGTGCTCGAATGGCATCTGTGGGGCTCGCGGCGCCGGAGCGTTGAAAAGCCGGAGCGGCTGATCTTCGACATCGACCCCGATGTCTCGCTCGGCTTTGAGGACGTCAAGACGGCAGCATACGATATCCGCGACGTTCTGGCCGAGCTGGGCCTGAAGAGCTATCCGCTCGTTTCTGGCGGCAAGGGCGTGCATGTGATCGTGCCGATAAAGCCGAAGCTTGAATGGCCTGAAGTCAAGGAGTTCTGCCGGACCTTTGCGCAGTTGATGGCGGCGCGCGAGCCGGAGAGATTTACTGCGCAGCTGTCCAAGGCCAAGCGGAAGGGTAAGCTCTTCATCGACTATCTGCGCAATGAACGTGGTGCCACCGCCATCGCGCCATGGTCGACCCGCTCACGCGAAGGGGCGCCGGTTGCAGTACCCGTTTCTTGGGACGACCTGGAGATGGTCGAGGCGGCGAACCAGTTCTCGATCCACGAGGCAGCCGCATGGGCGCAAAAGCCCGACCCGTGGGAGGGCTATTTCGACACCAAACAGACCATCAACAACGCAGTCCGTGCGGCGGCCGGGCAGGAATAATCCCGGTCCAACTCAATCTGGCGGTGTGCGCAAGGTCTGGGATGTGACGCCCTCGTCTTCATCCTTCTTACCCTCACGCGTCTTCTTCTGCATGGCCTTGTTGGCCTTTTCGGCATCAGGAGCGTCGGAGGAGGCGTCATCCTCCTCCATCGGAATGAAGTCAGGGTCTTCGTCATCGACCGCCTTGCCGATCGGACGCTTCTTGTCGGGTTGGTCGCTCATGGGCGTTCCCTTTCGGGCTTGGTTTCGCCCACCATGCGGGCGAGTTGGGAAAAGGTGAGGGAATCGTCACCTGCGGCTGCAAGCAGCAGAACGCGTACGGGAAAGAGCACCGCTTCCTGGTTTGCGGGCGAAATGTCGTCATCCATGCGTGTATCCGTCAGTATGGTGCGCTCGGCGCGGCGCAGGGCCGCCTCCAGTTCCGGGCGCGAGAGCAGCCCCTTGGCAACCAGGGCTTCGTTGACGGCAGAGACGGCAAGCAGCAGACCTTCGAGCTGCAAATTCGCGGTGTTCATCGGGGACCCTCCGGACGCTCTTTCAACTGCAATGCGCGGAGACCGTGCGGGGTTTCAGTTCACACTGATTTCGCCTTTTGAACGCAACCTGACGCCCTTCAGGCGGGTTGAACGAGTGGGCGGAAGGAATCATGGCACCCCATCACGACGACCCGCAGAATCTCGAAGGATTTCAGGAAGCCGTACGCGACACGGCCTATTTCCTATGGGAAGAGGCCGGACGTCCTGAGGGGCGCTCGGACGAATTCTGGTACAAGGCGCTGGAAATCCATTATCGCTCGCGCGCCTATGGCATCTGGATGCGCCAGATGGCGTGCAAGCTGGCTGACGAGGCCGAGGAAAAGGCCGACCACGAGCCGATCGGCGATCTGAGCCACACCGATCTTTCGGAGAAGGAGGCGCTGGAGCTTGCCGAAGAGGTCGAGCGCGAGCGCGACGCCTGATTTCAGGTAGTTTCCCGCTCCCGATGCGCATCATCGGACTCGCGCAGTTCCTCTTTTGTCGGAGCCTGAATCCTGCTCGAGAGCCACTGATATGCGCCAAGGGCTACCAGGGCCAGCATGGATGCGATGAAGAGGGCTGACGGATAGATCGTGTCGGCGACGTTTTCGCGACTGGCCTTGAAGATCATGACGAGCGCCTCGAGACTTGCCGCTATGACGATGATGGTGATGAATTTCGTCAGAGATCGTCGGGACTCCATGGCTGAGCGCAGCTCACGCCGGCGCAGGATTTCCTCCTCGGCAACGAACTTGCCGGTTTCGATCACCGCGAAACCGATGATCACAACGCTGATACTATCGAGCAGGGTCCCGATCTGATCAGGGGCACCAAAGCCAATCACCGCCTGGGAAAGCGCAGTTACGAGCAGGGCGAGCGCCATTAGGATCAGCGCGATGGTGGCGACCAGGAAGTAGGCCTGCGCCAGTAGTCCATAGAGTGTGCGCATATCTCTTCCCCCTCAGATCCTCAAAGGCGCAACGTGCGCTGGCTCAAATCGATCCGGTTGGGCCTGGCTCGCTCAGGCGCTGGTAACGCTTTCGTGCGAAAATTGACCCTGCCGAAGCGAAAGGGCTACGCCCTTCGGCGCGAATAGGAACGATTATGAGACTTGTAGTTATAGAAGGTGGCGCGGCGCCCCGGGGCGAGGATGCCGATGTCGCTCGAGTTGAAGATGTTCTGGCCGAAGCGGCTCGCCGCCGCAGGGCTATCGGATTTGACGACTGGCGCGTTCGCGAGTTCGTCACCGGTATAGCGATGCCAAACCGTATCAAATATCTCGAGCTTCAGATCACCTATGCTGCCGAGGCTCTTTCGCGCATCTCGCCGATACCGACCGATTTTGCCGACGACGTCTACTGGCCGGCTTAGCTGAGCGGTTCTGGCGGTTGGACTGTTTAGAGCCCATTGCCAGTGCGGCGGGCGAATTCTAGCGTGGGGCCATGGCCGACAGTTCCCTCAAGACCTATCGCGGTAAACGCAATTTCGACCGCACGCCCGAGCCCGCCGGTTCGCTGCCTGCCGAAGACGGTAATCGCTTCGTCGTGCACAAGCACTCGGCAACGGCTGACCATTATGACCTGCGGCTCGAATATGGCGGCGTGCTCAAGAGTTGGGCGGTGCCCAAGGGCCCCTCGCTCAACCCTGACGACAAGCGTTTTGCTGTCGAGACCGAGGACCATCCTCTCGACTATATCGACTTCGAGGGGGTGATCCCCGAAGGCGAATATGGCGGTGGGCCCATGATCGTCTGGGACCAGGGCACCTGGGCGCCCATGGACGATGTCGAGAAATCGCTGAAGTCCGGCGCCTTCAAGTTTCGGCTCGTCGGCGAGAAGCTCAAGGGCGGCTGGATGTTGGCGCGACTGAAGAAGAAGCCCGGCGAGACCAAGCAGGGCTGGCTGCTGATCAAGGAGCACGATCTCGCCGTCGATCGCGAGCACGACATTCTCCTCGAGCGGCCAGAGAGCGTGAAATCCGGTCTGCGGATCGAGGAGCTCGTGGCGTCAAAGCCGGAGGCCAAGGCACTCGTTTTGCGCCCCGGCAAGCTCAAAGGTGCGGTGAAGGCGCCGATGCCCGCCGGCCTCGCGCCGCAACTCGCAACGAGCGCTCCGTCGCCGCCCAGGGACAGCGCAAATCGGGAATGGCTGCACGAGATCAAGCTCGACGGCTATCGTACCATGGCTTTCGTCGAGAACGGCAAGGCGCGCCTTGTCACCCGCAGCGGTCTCGATTGGACGAGGCGCTATGGCGACCTGCCGCACGCTTTCGAGCAACTGGGCTGCGAGACGGCTGTAATCGACGGCGAGATCGTGGTGCTGGACGAAAAAGGCATAAGCAGCTTCGCAGCCCTTCAGGATGCGCTGGCCAGCAAGATCAGCAACTCGCTGATCTTCTATGCCTTCGATCTGCTCTATCTCGACGGCTGGGACCTGACCAAGGTGGCGCTGGAGCAGCGCAAGGCCATGCTCTCACAGTTGTTGGCCGGACATCTCACCGGTCGCTCCGCCATACAGTACAGCGACCACATCGCGGGTGATGCGACCGAGCTCCACGAACGCGCCTCCGAAATCGGTCTTGAAGGCATCGTCTCCAAGCGTGCTGACGCGCCCTACGTTTCGGGGCGCACCGATACCTGGCAGAAGATCAAGGCGCTGCACGTCGAGGATTTCCCGATTGCCGGCTACACCCGCTCGCCAGCGGGCGGCCTCGGAGCGCTGGCCGTGGCGGAGTGGGTAGACGGCGAGTTGCACTATCGCGGCAAGGTTGGCACCGGGTTCGATGCCGATGAGCTCTATTCGCTGATGGAACGGCTCGAAGCGCTGGAGGAGGGCGGTGAACCGCTGGAGGGCGGCCCCAAGGAAATCCGCTGGGTGCGCCCGGTGCTGACGGTGCGCCTCCATTATGCCAACCGCACCACGGACGGGCGGCTGCGCCATGCCGTCTACAAGGGCCTGCGCGAAGCCGAACTATCCCGGCCCGCGGTAGCGCCGCGCAAGCGCCTGATCTCGGATGCGGACCTCGCAACCATCTGGGTGACGAACCCGACGCGCCGAATGTTCGGCAAGTCCGGTCCCACCAAGCTCGACATCGCGGTTTACTACGCCTCGGTCGGCGATTTCATGCTGCCGCACCTCTTCAACCGCCCGGTTTCGCTGGTGCGCTGCCCGACGGGCAAACCGCAGGACTGCTTCTTCCAGCGCCACGCCTTCACTGGCATGCCGCCAACGGTCGAGAGCTTCGAGACGACGAACTCCGAGGGCGAAAAGCAAACCTATCTGACGGTCGAGGGCGTGAAGGGCTATCTTGCGCTGGCCCAGTTCGGTGTCGTCGAGTTCCACAGCTGGGGCACGCACCGTCGGCACCTCGACAAGCCTGATCGCATCGTCCTCGATCTCGATCCCGGCGCCGGTATCGCCTGGCGTGAGGTGGTGGAGGCCGCCGTCCACATTCGCAGTGAGCTTGAAACCCTGGGGCTCGTGCCGTTCGTCAAGACGACCGGGGGCAGGGGGGTGCACATCGTGCTGCCGCTCATCCCGGAGCTCGACTGGAAGCAAATCCACAAGGTTTCGGGTAATCTCGCCAAGCGCCTCGCCGATACCGCGCCTCATCTCTTCACCACCGTCATGGGCGAAGCGAACCGCAAGGGGCGGATATTCATCGACTTTCACCGCAATGCACGCAGCGCCACGGCCGCCGCTCCCTATACGCTGCGCACGCGCGTGAACCTGCCGGCCTCAGCGCCGCTACACTGGGACGATCTCGAGTCTATCGACGATCCCTCGGATTTGAATTATTCTTCATTGCCCGGCCTGTTGAGTACTTCTGGCGATCCGTGGGCGCAAATCGACGATTTTGCGCGCGAAATACCAGAAGAGGTGAGGGGGCGAGTTTAGTATTGCGTGGGAGATATCAGCATGGCGCCGAGAGCGAGCTGGAAGGGTTACATCAAACTGAGCCTGGTGAGCTGCCCGGTACGGCTGTATCCGGCAACCAGCACCAGCGAACGCATCAGCTTCAATCAGCTTCACAAGGATACGCACAACCGTATCAACATGAAGCCGGTGGACCCCGAACTCGGCCTTGTCGAGCGCAGCGATCTCGTGCGCGGCTATCAGTATGAGAGCGGTCAGTACGTCATAATCGAGGATAGCGATCTCGAGGCGGTTCGGATCGAATCCAACCACACCATGAACATCGAGGCGTTCGTCGATGAGGACGAGGTGGACGAAGTCTATCTCGATGCGCCCTATTATCTTGCCCCAGACGGGGCCATGGCCGAGGAGACCTTCATCGTCCTGCGCGAAGCGATGCGCCGCGCCGGCAAGCTCGCGATTGCGCGTCTGGTACTCTCGACCCGCGAGCGCATCGTCACTATCGGGGCGCGCGACAAGGGCATGATGGTCTGCACGTTGCGCAATCCCAATGAGGTGCGCAGCACCGCCCAGTATTTCGATACGATCCCGGACGGCAATCCGGACCAGGAAATGCTCGAACTTGCCGAAAAGCTCATTGAGCAGAAGGTGACGAAGTTCGATCCCAAGAACTACGAAGATCGCTACGAGCAGGCGCTGATGGCAATGATCCGCGAGAAGCTCAAGGGTCACAAGCCTGTGGTGGCGGCCGCTCCCGAGCGCGGCAACGTCATCAATCTCATGGATGCGTTGAAGGCGAGCCTCGGCCAGTCGAAGCCGCCGGAGAAGAGCAAGCCCAAGGCACCAGCGGCCAAGAAGCCTGCCAGCAAGGCCGCTGCAGCAAACGGGGAAAAGCCCGCCAAAGCCACGGCGGCAAAGACCACGAAGGCTCCCGCCAGAAAGAAGGCTTGAGGCCGGCATGGATCTGCGCGGCAAGACCATCGGCATCGTGGGGGCGCTGGCGGCGTTCCCGCGACGCATGGCGGCGCGAGGCCTGGAGGCGCATGGGGCACTGCTGCGGCACGGCGCGACCCGCAAAACCAGCCATGTCGTTTTCGGCCGCCGCCTCCTGATCCGGTCGAGCGCCGCGCAGATCGAATCCCGCTTCGATGCTATTGTGGCTGGAGGTCGGATCGCTGTCAGTGAGCAAGGATTCCTGCGCTGGCTGGGACTTGCCGAGACACCCGAGACTGCCTCGATTTCCCTGCTGTCGCTGCGAGAGCAGTCGGGGCTTGCTGGCCGCGATATCCAACTCCTCACGCTTTTTGATGCCTTCGAGCACCATGAGGAGCCTTATTCGTTCCGCGACGTGATCCTGGCGCGCAAATATGCCGGCCTCATCGCGGGCGGCGCCGATTGGTTCGCCATCGCCCGCTCGGTGCACAATGCGCAAACCGTCTCCTCGCTGACGGCTGTTTCCCTGCAACTTGGGCGTAGTGCGGGAATTTTTGCCCGGCGCGGCGAACTCGTTACCGAGCTCGACGGTCAGACGCTGCTTGCCCTGGACGAACCGGAAGAGGACGACACCGACCTGCTCTTTGAATCTGCCGAAGATGCCGAGCAGGCCGGCGCATTTGAAACTGCCGCCACCCTCTACCGGCGTTGCCTCGCCGCCGATCCGCGTGACAGCGTCGCTGCCTTCAACCTCGCCAATTGCCTGCGCAGCGCCGAGAGGACGGGCGAGGCGCAACACGCCTATGCCGTTGCCATAAAGACGGACCCCTCGTTCGTCGAGGCCTGGTTCAATGCCGCCGATCTGCTCAAGCAAAGGGGCGAACTCGTTTCCGCACGCCGCCATCTCGAACGGGCGATCAGCATAGACGCGGACTATGCCGACGCGATCTATAATCTCGCCGTGCTCGAGTACGAAATGGGCGATCTCGATGCCGCGCGGGCACACTGGAAGCGCTATCTGGACTTCGATACCACCTCCGAATGGGCGCGCCTTGCCATGCGCGGCATCCAGTTCATCGACCTCGATCGCAGCCGCCGCAGATCGGGCACCCACGAATGAGCGTAACATTCCTGACCGATGGCGCCGAAACCGCGCAGGCGACTATTCTTCTTGCCCATGGGGCCGGGGCGCCGATGGACTCGGCTTCGATGACTGCCGCCGCCCGCGCGCTTGCGGATGCCGGATTGCGCGTTGCCCGCTTTGAATTCGCCTATATGGCGAGCCGGCGCACCGGAGGTGGGCGCAAGCCTCCACCGCGGGCCGATACCCTGATCGGGGAATATGCAGCGGCGGTGGACGAGCTTGGCGCGAGCCAGCCGCTGATCATCGGCGGCAAATCGATGGGCGGGCGCGTCGCCAGCATGGTGGCCGATCAGCTCTACGCCGATCACAAGATCAGCGGCTTATTGTGCCTGGGTTATCCGTTCCATCCGCCGGGCAGGCCGGAGCAGTTGCGCACCAAGCATCTGGAGGGCCTCAAGACTCCGGCGATCATATGTCAGGGGACCCGTGACCAGTTCGGTACGAAGGAAGAGGTGCCGAGCTATACGCTCTCCGACCAGATCGAGCTGTTCTGGTTCGAGGATGGTGACCATGATCTCAGGCCGCGTAGGGGTGTTTCCGGGTTCACGGCGGCGCAGCATATGCAAACCATGGCCGAGGCGGTGGCGCGCTGGATCGCCCGGCTGCCGTGAAGATTGCGGCCTTTAATATCAATGGCTTAAACAAGCGGCTTGCCAATCTGCTGGCATGGCTGAAAGAGGCGGAACCCGATGTCGTCTGCCTGCAGGAACTCAAGGCCACGGACCGACAGCTCCCCCGCTCGGCGTTGGAAGCTGCGGGCTTCGGTGCTGTTTGGCGGGGCCAGTCGGCGTGGAATGGTGTTGCCATTCTTGCCAGGGGCGCCGAGCCGGTGCTCACGCGTAACGAATTGCCGGGCGACCCTGGCGACCAGCAGAGCCGCTATATCGAAGCGGCGGTCAACGGCGTTGTGATCGGCTGCCTCTATGCACCGAACGGCAATCCGCAGCCGGGGCCGAAATTCGATTACAAGCTCGCCTGGAACGAGCGGTTCATCGCCCATGCGGCGGACCTGCTCTCGGCGGGCGTGCCGGTGGTCCTGGCAGGCGACTATAATATCGTGCCCGAGCCGCGCGACATCTACGAAACCAGTTCATACAAGGACAACGCCCTGGTGCAGCCGCAGCCGCGCGCTCAATACGCCACCTTGCTCAAGCAAGGCTGGACCGACGTGCTGCGCCGCGCCTTCCCGGATGAGACGATCTACACCTTCTGGGACTACAAGCGGAACCGCTGGGAGCGTAACGCGGGGCTGCGCCTCGACCATATTCTCGTCAGCAAGGAACTGGTGCCCCGGCTCACCGGTGCCGGCATCGATCGGCAGGTGCGCGGCGTGGAGGGGGCGAGCGATCATGTGCCGGTTTGGGTGGAGTTGAAGGACCGGTGACCGGAGGCATTTGGCGCGCCTCGTTTTAACCTTACCGGATTGAGAATCCCGGGCCGAAATCTTTGCTCAAATCGCAGCGGTCTTAAGCAGGCTTTTACCTTACCCGCATTAGTCTCAGAGCTGTGTTGAGTACCTGCGTACGAGTGAGCTTATGAGTATCCGCGTATCCCGTAGGACGTCCAAGAACGTCGTGGCTATCGCTGCCCTTATGGTTGGGGCGGCAGCCTTGTCGGGGTGTACTGCTCTTGGCAGTCGCACGTTCGGTGATCCGGTTACCACCGGCGCGAATGCGCAGGCCACCCCCAGCAATCTTAGTCAACCCATGCCCTCCAATATCGGTGCACCGATGCAGGTGGCCGAAAGCGAATTTTTGCCGCCGGCCTATGTCGGTGGCGGCATGGTGCAGCCTGGGTTTGCCTCGCCGGCAGCCTCGCCGGCGCCGTTCGCGACCGGGGCGGGCGGTGGTTCGTCCGTCTCAACCCAAGATCTGCCAGCTCTGAACTCTTCCACCTCAACGGGATCGCAAGCCATGCCTGCCCAGCAGACCCTTGCGCCGGTCGCAGCCCAGCCACAGACCGCTGCTCTCGGCGCTCCTCCGTCAAACCTCGGAACCCTGCCAGTCGACAGTTCCGTTCCACGCCAAGCTACGGCGGGTACGCCCACAGGGGTCGCTGCCACGCCGACCGGCACCTACACTCATACCATCCAGAGCGGGGAGTCGCTCTATACCATTGCGCGGCGCTACGACGTCACGACGCAGGCTTTGGTGCAGGCCAATGCGCTCTCGTCTCCCGACAAGATCGTGGTCGGCCAGAAGATTGTCATTCCCGGCCGCGCCGACCTGCTCGCCAACCGGGCGCCGGCGCCCGCTCCCGTCACCGAGGTGGCGACCACCAGTCCGGTCGTAACGCCAACGCCCGCTGCCGGCACGACTGCAGCCGTTGGTGACGCAAAGGTTCTCGACCAGGCAGAAGTGCCCGCCCCGGCTCAGGCTGCTCCCGCGCAAGCCGCGCCTACGCAGACTGCCGCCCTACCGGCTCAGGAGCCCGCATTGTCCGGCGCCGACAAGTTCCGCTGGCCCGTCAGCGGTCGCGTCATCACCGACTTCGCGGCCTCCAAAGGCACCGGCATCAATATCGAGGTGCCCGAAGGCACCGCGATCAAGGCTGCCGAGAATGGCACGGTGATCTACACGGGCTCGGGCGTCGAGGGATATGGCAATCTTGTGCTGGTTCGCCATCCGAACGGCTACGTCTCGGCCTATGCCCACCTGCAGAATATCAGCGTGTCGAAGGGCGCCGTGGTCAACCGCGGCGATCCCATCGGTACCGCGGGCATGACCGGCTCGGTAAGCCGTCCGCAGCTCCATTTCGAACTGCGCAAGGGTGCGACCCCGGTCGATCCGGTGCCGATGCTGGCGGGTTAGTCAGTCAGGCCCCACAGCTTCAAAATCCCCGGTCAGCACGGCCGGGGATTTTGCATTTGTCATCGGCACATCGTCAGTCGATGGCCTTGCCCATCTCGCCAGCCAGGGTGCGCACGAACTGGATTGCCACTCGGCCCGAGCGCGCGCCCCGCGTCATCGCCCATTCGATCGCCCGGGCCTTCAGCGTCTCATCATCGATATCGAGGCCATAGTAGTCGGCATATGAGCGGACCATGGTCAGATAGGTTGGTTGATCGCAATTGTGGAAGCCGAGCCAGAGGCCAAACCGGTCGGAAAGCGAAACCTTTTCCTCAACCGCTTCGCCCGGATTGATCGCGGTGGAGCGTTCATTCTCTATCATATCGCGCGGCATCAGGTGACGCCGGTTTGACGTTGCATAGAAGAGGACATTGTCGGGGCGCCCTTCGAGCCCGCCATCGAGGATGGTCTTGAGGGATTTATAGGTCGCTTCGCCGCTGTCGAAACTGAGGTCATCGCAGAAGATGATGAATCTTGCCTCGTGCCCGGCGATCAACCGCATGAGGGCGGGCAGGCTCTCTATATCCTCGCGGTTGATCTCGATCAGAACGAGCCGGCCGAAACCTTCGCTCCGGCGCTGATTGATGTCGGCATGCACCGCCTTGACCAGCGAGCTCTTGCCCATGCCCCTTGCTCCCCAGAGCAGCACGTTGTTGGCGCCATGGCCCCGGGCAAACTGTTCGGTGTTGCGCAAAAGGATATCCTCGACCTGGTCGATGCCCTTCAACATGGCGAGAGGAACCCGGCTCACTTTCTCCACCGGCATCAAGCGTGAACGCGCTGCGTCCCAGTGATAAGCATCGGCAGTACTGATTCCCGCATCGGGCGGTGTGGACTGCGGAACCAAGGCCTCGAGTGATTTGGCAATGGCATTCAGCGCTGTGGCGATTTCGGAGAGTTGAGTATCGTGTGACACCTGAATTTCCTTGGTAGACGCGGCAATTTGCTACGTGGTTATTGCCTTTGCATTCGCTCCGACCCGACTGTATAGTCCGCGCGATTTTGAACGGGGTAGGCCGTTACGTCCGCTTCCGTCCAGCACCGCGCATGAGCGTGCCCATTGCCACTGACGGGCGCCTGCGCTCCCGAGACAAACTTCTCCGATAACAAATCCCAATAAGGAGCTCCTTGATGTTCGTTACTCCCGCTTACGCGCAGGCTGCCGGAGCACCGGCCGGTGGAGGGCTGACCGATATCCTCGTCCAGTTGATGCCGATCCTGCTGCTGGTGGTGATATTCTGGTTTTTGATCTTCCGTCCGCAGCAGAAGCGCCTGAAGGCTCAGCAGGCTATGCTGGGTGCGATCCGGCGGGGTGATACGGTGGTAACCACCGGGGGTATCGTCGGCAAGGTGACCAAGGCCGTGGAAGGCGAGGATCTCGAGGTCGAGATCTCCCAGGGCGTCAAGGTCAAGATCGTTCGCTCGATGGTAGCGGATGTGCGCTCGAAGGCCGAGCCAGTAAACGATAACAAGCCGGCCTAGCGGTCGTTTTTTCAAAGACCTACGGATCAGTCCGCCCAATGTTGCAGTTCTCTCCGCTTCGGACCGTTTTGATATTTCTTGTCGCGATCTGCGGCATAGTCTTTACGCTTCCAAATTTCTTCACCCAGGAACAGATCGCATCGTGGCCGGACTGGCTTCCCAAGCAGGCCCTGGTGCTCGGCCTCGATTTGCAGGGCGGTTCGCACCTGTTGCTGCAGGTGGACCGCGAGGGGATCGTCAGCGAGCGCCTTACTGACCTGCGTCGCGATGCTCGCTCCGTTCTCGCCAATGAGAACGGTATCGGCAACATCATCACGACGGACACCGCAAGCAACTCGATCGTCGTCGAACTCACCGATCCAAGCCAGACCGAGCAGGCGCGAACGGCTCTGGAGGGTCTGCAGAACGTGCTCGCCTCCTCGGTGTTCGCGGTTGGCGGTGTGAACGAGCTCGCTTTTGGCGAAACGTCCGACGGAAAGCTGACCGTCTCCCTGACGGAAGAGGGTATCACCCAGCGCATGAGCGCTCTCGTCGCTCAATCGATGGAAGTCATCCGCAAGCGCGTCGACGAACTGGGCACGACCGAGCCAACCATTCAACGGCAGGGCGACAACCGCGTGCTGGTGCAGGTGCCGGGCTTCGAAGATTCGGATCGGCTCAAAGACATCATTTCACGCACCGCGCGCCTAACCTTCCACATGGTCTACCCGAACATGACTGCCGCCCAGGCCGAGGCACAAGGCCTGCCGGTCGGCACCATGATCCTGCCCAGCCAGGATGGCGGCAGTGAACTGATCTATGAAGAAGTCGCGCTCGGTGGCGAATCCCTGATCGACGCGCAGCCCAGTTTCGACCCTACGTCCAATCAGCCGGTGGTGACTTTCCGTTTCGATACACGCGGAGCGATTGCCTTTGGCGAGATAACGAGCCGGAATGTGGGGCAGCGCTTCGCCATCGTGCTCGACAACCAGGTGATTACGGCGCCGGTCATCCAGCAGCCGATCACAGGCGGTACCGGGCAGATTTCGGGAACCTTCACCACCGAGACGGCCAACGACCTGGCAGTGCTTCTGCGTGCGGGCGCCTTGCCGGCCAGCCTCGATATCATCGAGGAGCGCTCGGTTGGTCCCAGCCTTGGCGCGGACAGCGTGCGGGCCGGCGTTACCGCGGGCATCATCGGCGGCATCGGCACCATCATCTTCATGCTTGTCGCTTACGGCCTATTTGGCGCCTTCGCCAATCTGGCGCTGGTTCTCAATATCGTGACCATCATCGGCGCCATGTCGCTGCTGGGCTCCACGCTCACCTTGCCGGGCATTGCAGGCATCGTCCTGACCATAGGCATGGCGGTCGACTCCAATGTGCTGATATTCGAGCGCATCCGCGAGGAGCAGCGGGCAGGGCGCTCTGTCGTGCAGGCGATTCAGGCCGGCTTCTCCAACGCGATGAGCGCCATTCTCGATTCCAACGTGACGACGTTCATCGCCGCCGCAGTCCTGTTTTTCCTCGGATCAGGGCCGGTGCAGGGGTTCGCGGTAACCTTGGCGATCGGTATCCTGACGACGCTCTTCACCGCCTATTTCGTGACGCTTTTCATCATTGGGCGGTGGTACGATTGGGTGAGGCCCAAGAAACTCAAGATCCAGCTCACCCGCTTCGTCCCCGACGATACAAAGATCCCATTCATGCGCTGGCGCAAATACGCGCTGGTGCTGTCGATGGTGCTGATGGTCCTGTCCATCGGCTGGTTCGCCATCCATGGCCTCTCCCTCGGGATCGACTTCAAGGGCGGCTCGTCCATTGAAGTGCAATCGACGCAAGGGCCGGCCGATCCCGGGGCGATCCGTGACATTCTCGGTGGTCTCGACCTCGGAGACGTGCAGGTGCAGGGCTTCGGTCCACCTGAGGACCTGCTTATCCGCATTGAAGCGCAGGAAGGCGGGGAGGGCGCCCAGCAGGAGGCGGTCGACCGCATCAGTACGGCACTTGCCGATGAGGCCTATGAAATTCGACGGGTAGAGAGCGTCGGGCCGACGGTTTCGGGCGAATTGGCGATGACCAGTACCATCGGCCTTTCGGTCGCCGTCATCGGCATCCTCATCTATCTGTGGTTCCGTTTCGAATGGCAGTTTGCCGTGGGTGCCGTTCTCACCACGGTCTACGACGTCATCCTTACCATAGGGTTCTTTGCGGTTACGGGCATCGAGTTCAACCAGTCGAGTATTGCGGCGATCCTGACCATTGTCGGCTATTCGCTCAACGACACTGTGGTCATCTATGACCGCATTCGCGAGTTCATGCGCAAGTACCGCAAGGTGCCCCTGGCGGAGGTCATCGACATGTCGATCAATTCGACATTGTCGCGCACCGTTCTCACTGCTGCGACGACGTTGCTGGTGCTCGTGTGCCTGGTGATCTTCGGCGGGGAAGTGATCCGCAGCTTTACGCTGGCGATGACGATGGGCATCCTGATCGGCACGTTCTCTTCGATCTTCGTGTCGTCTCCGATCCTCATCTATTTCGGCCTCAAGGATCGGCCGGAGCCCGAGAAAGGCAAGGAAACCGAGAAGCGTGCCGACGGTGCGGCCGTCTAGCGCATCGTGAGCGAGAGCGGACACTATCCCTATCAGGCCGCGATCGACGCCTATGGCAATGGCGGTTTCCGCTTTGCCGACATGTCGCATCGCGGCTCACTGCTTTGCCTGCCGAACGGTATGCATGCCTGGTCGGTTCGAGAGGCGGATGACCTGACGCTCGAAAGTCTCGCGCCGGTTCTTGCCGTCGCCGACGAGTTGGACGTGCTGCTGATTGGATTGGGCCATGATATTCGCGCGCTCGATCCTGCCATCAGAACGAGTTTGCGCGAGCGCGGCGTCATTGTCGAAGCGACCGCGACGGGGGGCGCCGTGCGGACCTACAATGTACTGCTTGGCGAAAAGCGGGCAGTGGGCGCGGCGCTTATAGCCGTGGATGTCGTGCGCTGATGGCGCGCGAGAGCTTCGCGCATGCCGAAACATTCCTGCGCGAGACCGATCGCGAGCGGTACCTGATGACCCTGGTGTTGAGGGGGCCGGCACGCGAGGCCATCATTTCGCTCTATGCCTTTGCCGCCGATGTGGCGATGATCCGGGAGCGGGTTTCCGAACCCGCCCCCGGCGAAATCCGGCTGCAATGGTGGAATGATGCGTTGACGGGGCAGGGGCATGGGGCCGTGCGACAGAACCCCTTGGCCGACGCGCTGCTCGAAACCATGGCTCGCTACGACATACCGGCAGGATCGTTGCAGCGCCTGCTGGGTGCGCGCCGCTTCGATCTCTATGACGACCCGATGCCCGATCTCGAGAGTTTCGAAGGCTATGCGGGTGAAACGACCTCGACGCTCTATCAACTCGCCGCGATGATCCTCAATGACGGTGCTCCCGTCGAGCCGGGCGATGCTGCGGGGCACCTGGGTGTCGCGCAGGCAATGACCGGTCATCTACGCGCCTTCGGCTACAATGCCGCAAAAGGACGGATCGTTCTGCCGTGGTCGATATTTGCGGCCAACGGCGTTACCGAAGCGGAGATATTTTCAGGCACGGTCAGCGAGGGGCTGGTCGAAAGCCGGGGGCAGATCATGGAGCTTGCGGCTGGTCATCTGGCCCGGGCGGCTTCTGCCATAGCTAACCTGCCAAGCTCCCTGCGTCCGGCGTTTGCCAGCTATCCAGTCGTTGAGGCACAGCTTCAACGACTGCGCCGCTCGGATATGGATCCCTATGGCCTGCAGCCGGATCTGGCCGACTGGCGCAAGATTGCGATGATCGCCTGGTGGACCTGGAGGGGCGGGCGCTAAACTCTCAGGCCCAGGCCTTCAGGTCTTCGAGTGCCCGTGAGGTGATGGCGCGGCGTTTGGCTATGGTCTTGTCATTGCCGCGCCAGCGCTTCACGCCGTCGGGCTTTGGCACTTCGACTGCCGGAAACAGGCCGAAATTGACGTTCATCGGCTGGAAGCTTCGTGCGCCCGAATAGGCCTCGGCTTCGAGGTGTCCGCCGGTGATGTGGGCGATCAATGCGCCGAGTGCGGTGGTCGGCGGCGGTGTGGGCATGGTTTCGCCTTGAGCCTGCGCGGCGGCGAGGCGCCCGGCGACGAGGCCGATGGCGGCGCTCTCCACATAACCCTCGACGCCGGTGACCTGGCCGGCAAAGCGCAGGCGCGGATCGGCCTTGAGTTTAAGGTCTGGCTGCAAGACTTTGGGCGAATTGAGGAACGTGTTTCGGTGCAGTCCGCCAAGCCGGGCGAACTGGGCGTTCTCCAGTCCCGGGATCATGCGGAAGATTTCCGTCTGCACGCCGTAGCGCATCTTGGTCTGGAACCCGACCATGTTCCAGAGGCTGGCAAGGGCGTTGTCCTGGCGCAACTGGACGATGGCGTAGGGTTTAACCGTCGGGTTACGTGGGTTGGTGAGGCCGACGGGTTTCATTGGCCCATGGCGCAACGTTTCGCGGCCGCGTTCGGCCATCACTTCGATGGGCAGGCAGCCGTCGAAATAGGGCACTTTCTCCCACTCCTTGAACTCGTGGAGCGGAGCGGCGAGCAGCGCATCGACGAAGTCGTTGTACTGCTTTTCGTCCATCGGGCAGTTGAGATAATCGGCGCCGGTGCCGGCCGGCCCGGGCTTGTCGTAGCGCGACTGTGCCCAGACGATATCGCGATCGATGCTGTCGTAATGGACGATGGGCGCGATCGCATCGAAGAAGGCGAGCGCGTCTTCGCCTGTCAGCTTCTGAATCGCGTCTGCGAGGGCAGGAGAGGTCAGCGGACCCGTCGCGACGATGACGTTCTTCCACTCGGCGGGTGGCAGTCCCGCGATTTCCTCGCGCTCGATGCTGATATTGGGGTGCGATTCGAGTGCGCCAGTTACGGCCGCCGAGAAACCATCGCGGTCGACCGCGAGTGCACCGCCGGCGGGCAGGGCATGCTTATCGGCGCTGGCCATGATCAGCGAGCCGCAGCGGCGCATCTCCTCATGCAGCAAACCTACGGCGTTCTGCTCATGGTCGTCGGAGCGGAAGCTGTTGGAGCAGACCAGCTCGGCAAAGCTCTGCCCCTGATGGGCGTCGGTCATGCGAGCCGGCCGCATTTCGTGCAGAATTACGGTTGCACCGGCCTCTGCAGCCTGCCAGGCAGCCTCGGATCCGGCGAGCCCGGCGCCGATGATATGAATGGGTTCAGATGACATGGCCGGGCTGATATCAGTCCGGCCATAGAGTTGCAATTGCCGCTATCGTGAGCGTCAGGCGGCGCGCTGCTCGTGGCGACCTTCGTTGATCTCTTCCGCGATCTTGTCGCAGAAGGCGTCGAGATCGTCGGGTTTGCGGCTGGTGACGAGGCCCTGGTCAGCGACCACGGGGCTGTCCTGCCATTTGCCGCCGGCATTGATGACGTCGGTCTTGACCGATGGATAGGAGGTGACGTTGCGATCCTTGATGATACCCGCTTCGATCAGCAGCCAGGGGGCGTGACAGATGGCGGCCACGACCTTCTTCTGATCCCAGAACGCCTTGATGAACTCGACTGCCTTTTTGTTGAGCCGCAAGATATCCGGATTGATCTGGCCTCCGGGTAGCACGATGGCGTCGTATTGATCGGCCGAGACCTCGTCGAGCAGACGATCGACGCCGACATAGTCGCCCCATTCCTTGTGATTCCAGCCGCGGATGCGCTCGCGCTCGGGAGAAATCACGTCAACGGTTGCGCCCGCCTCCTTGAGCTTGAGGTGCGGCACTGTCAGTTCGGACTGCTCGAAGCCGTTGGTCGCGAGAATAGCGATCTTCTTGCCCGATAGGCTCTGCATGGCGATCTCCTCTGATTGGGGATTGGAGCCCGACCAACGCCACACGATTCAGGCCGTTCCCGATCGAGCGCTCACAAATGGGGCTGAAAACTTCCCTCGCACGGGGAAGTTTGTGGGTGATCCAAGATCACGCTGTGGGGCCGGAGGAATTCGGCCAATGTGCAGAAAGCATTTGGGCGCTTCGAGTACGAGCTCGCGCCACTTGCTTCATAAGAAACGAAAACACCCGCTTCCGTTTAGAGGAAAGCGGGTGCTCGGTTTTGGACGCTTGTGAGTGTCCTCGCCTGAAACTTAGAGCGAAGAGACATGGTCACGAGCGATACGGTTGATGTCGCCGCGGGCGATGCCCAGATCGGTGAGCTGACGGTTGTCGAGCGAAGAAAGCTCGCGAACGGTCTGCTGGTAAGCCGCCCACTTGCGGAAGGTCTTGCGAATGTCCATGGAGGTCTCCTTTCGTGTACGCGACTTATCTAGGTGCGTTCGCGGGAGATGAGCAGGGCGAGATTTCTCAAATGAGCCATGCGACTAGTGCAAGCCGTTAAGGATGGCCATTCACCAGCCGTTAAGCACATGCCGGCACCGGTGGGAGCCCGTCGGTCCGGCTCGGCGGGGTGAGTTTGTCCAGCCTAACGGTCAAACAGACCGCGGGTCATTTTTGAGAAGTCAGGTCCAGAAAGTCCAAGTAAATCAGCGTCCCGGCTACTGGGAACGTCCAGTTCACGCAGTTGCTGCTTTATGTCGATGAAGCGCTTCAGGCGCCACACTGCACGCACGAACATGGTTCGGTGCCTCGCTGGCTTGTGTCGAAAGCAGCCAGAGAATGCGCCTTAAGTCGCAGTCGTGCCATGCCGTATGCGTCAACCTTCCCATGCAATGACTGCATGGCAGATTTCATGCTGACGACATGTGCTTGTGCTCGCCTGAGTCTTATTCAGCAGCGCGACGTTCGCTGCTGGGCCGCCGAGCCATCACGTCCTTGAGGAAGGCGCCTGTATAGGAGCGCGGATTCTCGACGATGTCCTCGGGCGTACCTACACCCACGACTTCGCCACCGCCATCGCCGCCCTCAGGACCGAGATCAATGATCCAGTCGGCGGTCTTGATGACTTCGAGATTGTGCTCGATGACCACCACGGTATTGCCGCCCTCGACAAGTTCATGAAGAACTTCAAGGAGCTTGGCTACGTCGTGGAAATGCAGGCCTGTCGTCGGCTCGTCCAGCATGTAGAGCGTACGCCCGGTCGCGCGCTTTGAAAGCTCCTTCGAGAGCTTGACGCGCTGGGCCTCACCACCTGACAGGGTGGTCGCAGGCTGGCCGATCTTCACATAGCCGAGGCCGACGCGCTGCAGGGTGACCAGCTTGTCGCGGATGGCAGGCACGGCCGAGAAGAATTCGACGCCCTCGTCTATGGTCATGTCGAGCACGTCGGAAATCGACTTGCCCTTGAACTGCACTTCCAACGTTTCGCGGTTGTAGCGCTTGCCCTTGCAGACGTCACAGGTGACGTAAACGTCCGGCAGGAAGTGCATTTCGATCTTGAGGACGCCATCGCCCTCACACTTCTCGCAGCGCCCACCCTTGACGTTGAAGGAGAACCGTCCCGGTCCATAGCCACGCGCCTTGGCTTCCGGCAAACCGGCGAACCACTCGCGCAGCGGGGTGAAGGCGCCGGTATAGGTTGCCGGATTGGAGCGCGGCGTGCGCCCGATCGGCGACTGGTCGATGTCGATGACCTTGTCGAGGAATTCGAGGCCCGTGAGACTCTCATGCGGGGCAGGGGTGACGCGCGCCCCGTTCAGACGGCGGGCGACCGCCTTATAGAGCGTATCGACCATGAGCGTCGACTTGCCGCCGCCGGATACCCCGGTAATGGCGACGAAGAGGCCGAGCGGCACATCGACGGAAACATTCTTGAGGTTGTTGCCGGTAGCGCCGGTCAGGCTGAGCTTACGCGCGCTGGAAGGCTTGCGCCGTTCGGCGGGCATGGCGATGCCGAGCCTGCCCGAGAGATACTTGCCGGTGAGGCTATCGGGGTGATCGAGGATGTCCTGCGGCTTGCCTTCGGCGACGACTTCGCCGCCGTGAACGCCGGCCCCGGGACCAATATCGACAACATAGTCGGCAGTCAGAATGGCGTCCTCGTCATGCTCGACGACGATCACGGTGTTGCCGAGATCGCGCAAACGCCGCAGCGTTTCGAGCAGACGGGCATTGTCGCGCTGATGCAGGCCGATGGACGGCTCGTCCAGCACATAGAGCACACCCGTCAGGCCCGAGCCGATCTGGCTGGCGAGCCGGATACGCTGGCTTTCGCCGCCGGAAAGACTGCCGGAATTGCGGGAGAGTGTCAGATATTCGAGGCCGACATCATTGAGGAACATCAGGCGCTCGCGAATCTCCTTGAGGATGCGCTCGCCGATAGCCAGTTGATTGTCGTTGAGGTGATGGGGCAGGTCCTCGAACCAGCGAAGGCTTTCACGGATCGACTTGTCCGCGACCTCGCTGATATGCAGACCGGCGATCTTGACCGCCAGCGCCTCGGGCTTGAGCCGATAACCACTGCAGGCAACGCAGGGCGCGGTCGACATATAGCGCTCGATCTCCTCGCGCATGCCGGCGCTTTCGGTTTCCCTGTAGCGGCGCTCGAGATTGCCGATGACCCCTTCGAACGGCTTGGTGGTCTTATAGGTGCGCAGGCCGTCGTCATAGACAAAGGTGATCGGCGTCTTCCCGGTGCCGAACAGGATGGCGTTGCGCGCCTCTTCGGAGAGGTCCTGCCAGGCCGAGCCGGTCGAGCCGCCATAGTGCTTTACTACCGCGTTCAGCGTCTGCCCGTAATATGGCGCGGATGTCTTCGACCATGGAACAATGGCGCCGTCGCGCAGCGAAACAGTCGGGTCGGGTACGACGAGACCGGGATCGATCTTCATTTCGGTGCCGAGGCCATCGCAAACGGGGCAGGCGCCGTAGGGATTGTTGAACGAGAAGAGGCGCGGTTCGATTTCGGCGATGGTGAAGCCGGATACCGGACAGGCGAATTTTTCCGAGAAGGTCACGCGGCGAGGATCGCCATTCTCGTCCTTCTCGTCGGCAAATTCGATGACGGCTATGCCATCGGCGAGCTTGAGCGCGGTCTCGAAACTTTCGGCTAGGCGTCCGCCGATTTCTGACGAAACGACAAGGCGATCGACCACGACCTCGATGTTGTGCTTGAGCTTTTTGTCGAGGGCAGGAGCATCCTCGATCTCGTGGAATTCACCGTCGATCTTGACGCGCTGGAAGCCCTTGCGCAGCAGCTCGGCAAGCTCCTTGCGGTACTCGCCCTTGCGGCCGCGGATCATTGGGGCAAGCAGATAAAGCCGCGTACCCTCGGGCAGTTCGAGGGTGCGATCCACCATCTGGCTGACCGTCTGGCTTTCGATAGGCAGGCCCGTTGCCGGGGAATAGGGAATGCCGACGCGGGCAAACAGCAGGCGCAGATAGTCGTAGATTTCGGTAACGGTGCCGACCGTCGAGCGCGGGTTGCGGCTGGTGGTCTTCTGCTCGATGGAGATCGCCGGCGAAAGGCCTTCGATGTGCTCGACATCGGGCTTCTGCATCATTTCGAGGAACTGGCGGGCATAGGCCGAAAGGCTCTCGACATAGCGCCGCTGGCCCTCGGCATAGATGGTGTCGAAGGCGAGTGACGATTTGCCCGAGCCAGAAAGCCCGGTCATCACGATGAGGCTGTCGCGCGGAAGCCGGAGATCGACGCCCTTCAGGTTGTGCTCCCTGGCGCCACGAATGACGATCTCGCGGTTATGGGCGTGGCTTTCAGGCATCTCGTTTTCCGTAAATCATTCGGCCCGGCGGGGCCGGAATCGTGCGCGCGGGAACAGTCTGGAGTTAAGCGGGTCCGCGGAGGTTGGTTTAGACCTGCCGGCGCCGCAAGGTCCTTTACATAGGAGTTCCGCGAAGCCTCTCCAAGTATCCGGCGGCAGAAGCTATCAAATCTCCTGCGAACATAAAAGGAACAAATGGGAGTCGCGTCAAGAGCTCCTGACGGAGGATGTCAGTGGCGGGAGCGCGTGGGGGCAGGGGCTCGCCGGGAACGGCTTATCCCCGCTCGCCTCTGGCGGCGAGGAGGGTTACGGGGGGCGGTTCGCGTTTTACCGGATTGGTGACGACGTAGGAGTAGTAGCGCTTGATGCCGAGGTCGCGAGCGAGCATGCCGTTGATGAGGTTCTGGTAGTCATCGAGGTGGTGGACGATCATCTTGCAGATGTAGTCGATGCCACCGCCGACGGCCCAGCACTCCACGATCTCGGGAATGTCGGCGACGGCGCGCTCGAACTTGGCGAAATCCTCGTGCCGATGGCTTTCCAGTTCGATCTCGGCGAAGACCATGGTTACGGGGCCGAAGGCTTTCAGGGAGATCTGGGCCTGGTAGCTTTCGATGATGCCGGCTTCTTCGAGCCGACGCAGGCGCTCCCAGCAAGGGGTGGCCGAGAGGTTGACGCGCTCGGCGAGTGCTGCCTTGGGAATGCGTCCCTCGCGCTGAAGGATGCTCAGGATCTTGATGTCCCGGTCATCGAGCTTGATGCTTTCGGTTCGCGATGGGCTCACGCGCGTATTTGTCTCTCTCATGCGAGGACACAATAAAGCGCTGTTAGCTCAGGCGTCTAGATCAAGACGCACAAATGACCCGTGTGGATGCCAGCGGCATCCACAGCAAAGATGGAAAGAGCAGGGTGCTCAGTCCTCGAGCACGGCCTTCAGGAATTCGCGCGTACGCTCCTCCTTTGGATTGGTGAACAGCTCTTCGGGCGTGCCTTGTTCCTTGATCTTGCCCTGGTCAAAGAAACAGACACGGTCGGAAACCTCGCGGGCGAACCGCATCTCATGGGTGACGAGCAGCATGGTCAAATCATGCTCGGACGCCAGATTCCCGATAACTGTGAGCACTTCACCCACGAGCTCGGGGTCGAGCGCAGAGGTCGGCTCGTCAAACAGCATGATCTTGGGTCGCATGGCGAGAGCCCGGGCAATGCCGACACGCTGCTGCTGGCCACCGGAAAGCTGGTGCGGATATTTCTTTGCCTGGTCGGCAAGGCCCACCAATTCGAGCAGTTCTTCTCCGCGTTCCACCGCCTCGGCCTTGCTCATGCCGAGGACTTTCATGGGCGCCTCGGTGATGTTGCGCAGGACGCTCATATGCGGAAATAGGTTGAACTGCTGGAAAACCATGCCGAGCTTGGTGCGCATCTGGCGCAGATGCGCTTCGCTCGCGGGCACCAGGTCGCCGTTCTTCTGCTCATGCCAGAGCGGTTCGCCATCGACGTAGACCGCGCCCTCGGTGATGTTTTCGAGTGTCATCAGGATGCGCAGCACCGTTGACTTGCCCGAACCGGAGGGGCCGATGATGGTGACCTTTTCACCCTGTTTCACCTCGAAATCGAGGTGATCGAGCACGGTCAGCGAGCCGAAGCGCTTCACTACCTTGTCGAACTTGATGATGGGATCGGTCATTTGAGTGGCAGGCCTCTCTTGGGCAGGGCGTTGTCGAGAAGGCGCACGGCGCTCGAGGCCACCAGCGTCATGATGAGGTAGAGCCCGCCGACCATCGACAAGGGGATGAGATAATTGAAGGTGCGGTCGCCGATGATCTGGGCGACGTTGAGCATTTCGAGCACCGTGACCACGGAAAGCACCGGCACGTCCTTCATGATCGACACGAGATAATTGCCCATGGCGGGAATGATGCGTGGCACGGCCTGGGGCAGAACCACGTGAGTGAAGGTGTGCAGCGACGTGAAGTTGAGTGCCCGCGCCGCCTCGTGCTGGCCACGTGCGATCGCCTCGATGCCGGCGCGGTAAACCTCGGAGGTATAGGCGCTGTACTGAATGCCAAGCGCCAGCGCGCCGGTGAGGAAGGCGGGAAACACCAGGCCATATTCGGGCAGCACGTAATAGAGAAAGAAGAGCTGGATGAGCAGCGGCGTATCGCGAATGAACTCGGTGATGAAATTTGCCGGCCATGAAATGATCTTCACGGGCGCGGACTTCAGCACGGCGAGAACGAGCCCCAGCACCATGGCGATGAAGAAGCCGAGGACCGTCGCCTGGATGGTCACCCACATGCCGACCAGAAGGATCGGAAGGATGGAGATGGCGAAGGCCAGATTGCTGGAGGTGTCCCACTCGAAACCGAAAAGCATGGCGCGCCCCCCTATGCCTTCGCCCAGCGCCAGCGCCCGACATAGTACTCAAGCGTCTTCATGATGGCGGTGAGAACGAGCGCCATGCCGAAATACATGAAGAGCACCATGGTGTAGATCGTGCTGGAATCCTGGGTGAAGTTGCGCAATTGCTCGGCGCGGAAAGCGAGATCGGATAGGCTGATCAGCGAGACGAGCGCGGTATCCTTGAGGTTCTGGACTGCCAAATTGCCGAAGGGCGGCATCATCTCGGGGATGGCCTGGGGCAGGGTGACGGACCAGAGCGTCTGGCTAGAGGTGAAATTCAGTGCTTTGGCCGCCTCATATTGGTCCTTGGTCACTGCCTGGATGGCGCCGCGCACGACCTCGGCACCATACGCCCCGATATTGAGAGAGAGGGCCAGAACACCGGCAATGACCGGCGGCAGGCGCAGGTCTATGCCTATGGCCTGACCGACGAGCGGCAGGGCGAAATAGAGCCAGAACAGCTGCACCAGCAGCGATGTGCCGCGGAAAATTTCGATATAGACGACGGAGATCGTACGCAGGACCAGATTGGCCGAGGTCTTGCCGATGCCGGCCGCGAAGGCGAGCAGAGCTCCAAGAATGGTCGAATAGAAGGTGAGCTGGACGGTAACCCAGCACCCCTGCAGCAGCGGTGTTAAATACGCAGTCCAGTGCATCGCGTAGCCCGGATTGGGACCGGCCCGGTTAGACCAGTCGCGCCAAAGGGAAGGGCGGGACCACTAGCTGTAGCCCCGCCCCACTCTAATCCGGACTATTCAGCCGCGCATAGCTCTTCTGTCGTGCGGTTGAACGAACCTTCGATGTCGGCATCGGTGAAGCCGTAGCCGGAAACGATGGTGCGCCACTCGTCGGTCTGCTTGAACTCGGCGAGGACTTCGTTCACCGCATCGCGCAGGTCTTCCGAGCCTTGTGCGAAGGTGAAGCCACCCCAGCTGCGAACTTCCTCGCCATCGATCACCGGATCGGTGAACTCGGCGGCGACTTCGACCGCGTCGCTGCGGCCCGCAAGCTCGCTGGCGGTGAGACCGGTAGCGGCATAGGCATCGGCGCGGCCGGTGGAGACCGTCGAGATCGCGTCGGCGTTCGACGAGATGGTGACGATGTTTGACTCGGGAACGCCGAGGGCCTGCATCATTTCAAGCTGGTCGGCGCCCGCCATGATGGCGACCTTGTGATCGCCTTCAGCGAAGTCGCTGTAGGAGTGAACGTCGTTCGGGTTGCCGGCAGCAACGAGAAGGCCTTCACCATAGGAGGTGTTGGGCTCCGAATAGATGACCTGCTCGCAACGCTGCGGCAGGATGGCCATTTCCGCGGCAACCATGTCGAAGCGATCGGCCTGAAGGCCTGGAATGAGCCCCGAGAACTCGGCGGTAACCCACTCGATGTTTTCGATGCCGAGTTCTTCAGCGATGTGCTTTGCAACGTCCGGTCCGGCACCCATTGCCTCGCCCGATGTCGGGTCGATGTAACCATAGGGTATCTCGTTGGCCACCGCGATGCGGATGGTGCCTGATTCCTGGATTTCCGCGAGCGTAGCGGCGTTGACGGAGGTGGACGCCAGGGCGGCGGCCGTCAGCGCCGCAAAGACGGTTGTGACGTGTTTCCGAGCACTCATTTGCGTAACTCCCATTCCCGTTTCCTGTCTTCTGCCAGAGTTCAAGTTGGTCCGCGTTCGTTGGTTCCCGAAAACCAGTTTCAGGACCTCGTTTCTGCGTGTTGCCGGTGGTGAGAACAGAAGGCTAGCGGTCCGGCGACCGATGCAGAGGCGAAAGCGGGATTGTTTTTGTATGCCCTCACGCTGAACTTGACCGATCGCAAGGGTTGCGGAGTGAAACGGCTAAGTCGAGGGACGATATTTCTGTTTGTGAGCCGGTTAGCAGGAGGATCGGCTACAGCGGGGCAGCGGATATGGTGAGATCAACTATCTGGCGCAAAGGCATAGTGAACGTCTGCGTGTGTCGCCCGGTTGCGCTAACCCCCGGGCAGGAGAGGTGAAAATGGTTTCAGAGTCGGTCGTCGTCGGAGTGGCGGGCGCGTGACCATCGCTTTCACCCATATCCTCGAGGCGAGCAGACGGGTCGGCCCGCACGTGCTGAGGACGCCCTTGCGCGAGAGTGTGGCGCTGACCGGGCGCTTCGGCCAGCCGGTGCGGCTCAAATGCGAGCATCAGCAGACGACCGGCAGCTTCAAGCTGCGTGGCGCAACCAATGCGGTGCTGAGCCTCAATAATGCCCAACGTGAGGCAGGCGTCACGGGAGCATCGACGGGCAATCACGGCCGGGCGCTTGCCCATGCGGCCAGGATAGCGGGATCGCGGGCGATCGTCTGCATGTCGAAGCTCGTGCCCGCCAACAAGGTGCGGGCGATCGAAGCGCTCGGCGCCGAGGCGCGGATCATCGGGGAGAGTCAGGACGACGCCCAGATCGAGGCGGAGCGACTTGTCCGCGAGAACGGCATGACCATGGTGCCACCCTTCGATACGGAGGCGGTGATCGCCGGGCAGGGCACGCTCGGACTCGAAATTCTGGAGCAGGCGCCCGATACCGCGGATCTTCTGGTGCCGCTTTCCGGGGGCGGACTTATCGCCGGTGTTGCGCTCGCGGCCAAGACCGTCAACCCGCATATCAGAATCGTCGGTATCACCATGGAGCGTGGCGCTGCGATGCATGCATGTCTTGCCGCGGGCAAACCAGTGAGCGTGCGCGAGGTGGCAACGCTTGCCGATTCCCTTGGCGGCGGTATCGGCCTCGACAACCGGCATACCTTTGCCATGGTGCGAGACCTCGTCGACGAGGTGGTGCTGGTCAGCGAGGCGGAAATCGCCGATGGCCTGCGGTTCGCCTATTTCGAAGAGGGCGAGGTGATCGAGGGCGCCGCAGCGGTGGGGATTGCGGCGCTGCTGTCTGGCAAGGTCGCGCCAAAAGGTCCGGTGGCGATCGTGCTTTCGGGCAAGAACATCGACATGGCGCTGCATCAAGCGATCATGGCGGGCGAGACCCCTGACTTTGGAGCCGAAGATGCCTGACATCGTCGTCCTGACCGAACGGGACCTGCGTGGTCTCGTGCCGCTCGATACTGCCGCCATCGAGTGCGTTGAAGATGCGTTCCGCGCGCTTGCGACCAAGCCCGTGGTGATGCCGCCGATCATGCGGCTCGACATTGCCGAGGCCAATGGCGAGGTCGACGTGAAGACGGCCTATGTTCCCGGGCTGGAAAGCTTTGCCATCAAGATCAGCCCGGGATTTTTCGACAATCCCAAGATCGGGTTGCCTTCGGTCAACGGGCTCATGGTGCTGTTGAGCGCCAAAACCGGGCTACTCGAAGCCTCGCTTCTCGACAATGGCTATCTCACGGACGTACGCACCGCGGCGGCCGGAGCAGTAGCCGCGCGTCATCTTGCACGCGAAGACGCGCAATCAGCCGCGATTCTTGGTGCCGGTGTGCAGGCGCGGCTGCAGTTGAAGGCGCTCACGCTCGTTCGGCCCATCCGGCGCGCAGTGGTCTGGGCGCGTGATCGGGCCAAGGCGGAGACGTTCGCCAGCGAAGCGGGCAGTGATTTCGGCATCGAAATCGGCGTCGCCGGTAGTCCCGAAGCGGCGGTCAGGGACGCCGACATCATCGTGACGACGACACCCGCAAGCGAGCCTCTGATCAGCGCAGACTGGTTGCGGCCCGGCCAGCACCTTACTGCCATGGGGTCGGATGCCGAGCACAAGAACGAGATCGATCCGGCGGCGATTACGCGGGCTGATCTCTATGTTGCCGACAGCCTCGAGCAGACACGCGTGCTCGGTGAACTCCACCACGCTATCGAGGCGGGACTGGTTCCGGCCGAGGCGCAGTTCGCCGAGCTCGGCCGGGTAGTTGCAGGCCTTGCGGCCGGTCGCACCAGGGCAGACGAGATCACCTATGCCGATCTGACAGGCACGGGGGTTCAGGATACCTCCATTGCGACGCTTGCGCGCCAGCGCGCGCTCGCCGCAGGGGCAGGACAGGTTTTTTCAAGCTAGAAAGTACTGGGGTTCAGATGAGGACGACGCCGAATTCGTCCTGATCTGAATTTCAACTCTGCCATGGCCGTTGGAGGTCCCCATTAATTGTCCGAAGTCGCATCGCTGACTACAAGTGCTTTCTCTCGCGCCGAGTATGCCGAGAGGCTGGCAAAGACCCGTTTCGCAATGGAGCGCGCGGGCATCGAGGTGCTGATCGTCACCGACCCCTCCAACATGAACTGGCTGACCGGCTATGATGGCTGGTCGTTCTATGTGCATCAGGCGGTCATCGTCATGGGCGAGGGCGAGCCGCTCTGGTTCGGGCGTCCGCAGGACCTCGCCGGGGCACGGCTGACGAGCTATCTCTCGGAAAACGCGCTGTTTTCCTATCCCGACCACTACGTGCAGAACGCGGTGCTGCACCCTTATCAGGTGCTCGCCAGCACGTTGCGCGACAAGGGCGTCGCGGCCGCCCGGCTGGGGGTCGAGATGGACAATTATTATTTTTCGGCCAAGTGCCTCGAAACCTTGCGCGCCGAACTGCCGGATGCGCGGATCAGCGATGCGACCGCGCTGGTCAACTGGCAGCGCGCGGTCAAATCCGAGCAGGAACTGGTCTATATGCGGCGCGCCGCAAAGATCGTGGAGGTCATGCACCAGCGCATCCGCGAAGTCTCCGAACCGGGCCTTCGCAAATGCGATCTCGTCGCCGAAATCTACGATGCCGGCTTGCGCGGCACCGATGGGTTCGGGGGCGACTATGCCGCGATCGTTCCGCTGACGCCCTCAGGCAAGGACGCTTCGGCAGCGCATCTGACCTGGGACGACCGCCCGATGCGCATAGGCGAAGGTACGTTCTTCGAGATCGCCGGTTGCTACAGGCGCTACCATGCGCCGCTCTCGCGCACGCTCTATCTAGGTGAACCTCCGGCCGGAATGAAGAAGGCCGAGGAGGCGGTACTGGAAGGTCTTCAGGCCGGTCTCGAGGCTGCGCGCCCCGGCAATACCTGCGGACAGGTCGCCGACGCCTTCTTTGCCGTTCTCAAGAAGCATGGTGTCGAGAAAGACTCGCGCACCGGCTATCCGATCGGGGTCTCCTATCCGCCCGATTGGGGCGAGCGCACCATGAGCCTGCGGCCAGGCGACCGGTCGGTTCTCGAGCCCAACATGACGTTCCACTTCATGCCGGCGATCTGGACCGACAATTGGGGGTTCGAGACCTCCGAGACTATCCGCATCCGCGAAACCGGTGCTGCCGAATGCCTGGCGAACGTTTCGCGCGAACTCGTTATCAAGCGCTGAGACGGGAGGAAGCTCGTGGCACACGCGTTGCTGGAAGATACCGTCTCGGTCCTGGCCGATCTCATTGCCTTTGAAAGCGTTTCGCAGGACTCCAATCTCGAACTGATCGCCTATATCAACCAGAAGCTCGATCAGATCGGGGGCGTGCGCACCTATCTGACACTGGACGAGAGCGGCACCAAGGCCAACCTCTTTGCCACCTTCGGGCCCCCGGAGACCGATGGTGGCGTGGTGCTTTCCGGGCATACCGATGTCGTGCCGGTCGACGGGCAGGACTGGACCGGCAATCCGTTCGAAGTGCGCGAAGCGGATGGGCGCCTCTACGGGCGCGGCGCTTGCGACATGAAAGGCTTCCTCGCCTGCGCCATCGCGCACGCGCCATTGCTTGCCGAGGCGAACCTGACCCGCCCCATCCACATGGCCTTCACCTATGACGAGGAGGTCGGGTGCCTGGGGGCGCAGGTGATGCTCAAGGGGCTTGCCGAGACGGGCCGCAAACCCGCGATCTGCATCGTAGGCGAGCCTACCGAAATGCGTATCGTGGAAGGCAACAAGGGGTGCTGTGAGTATACGACGACGTTTTCTGGCACCGAAGGTCATGCATCGCAACCCGAGTTGGGCGTCAACGCCGTTGAGTATGCGGTGCGCTATGTCACGCGGCTGCTCGAGGTGGGCGAGATGCTACGCCAGCGCGCGCCAGAAAACTCGCGTTTCGATCCGCCCTGGTCCACCATACAGGTCGGCCGATTTGCCGGGGGCGTTGCGCGCAACGTCATTGCAGGCTCGTGCGAGGTGGACTGGGAGCTACGCCCGGTCTGCGCTGCCGACTTCAACTTCGCCAAGCAACACATTCAGGAATATGTGGAAACCGAATTGCTGCCGCGGATGCGCAGCGTCTATCCGGACGCGACGATCCTGACGCAGGTCATAGGCGAGGTCGCCGGCCTCGAGCCCATGGACGCGAACGAAGCCGAAGCGCTGGTGCGCGCCCTGACCGGCAACCGCGATCCCGCCGAGTGCGTCGCGTTTGGAACGGAAGCGGGGCTTTACCAGCAATATGGCGTTTCGACAGTCATTTGCGGGCCGGGCTCTATCCTGCAGGCACACAAGGCCGACGAGTTCGTCGAACTCAGCGAGCTCGAGGCCTGCCTCGACATGATAGGCAAACTCGGCAAGCGCCTTTCAGGTTGAATTCACCGGCCCAGGCGCCGGTATAGCAGGTAGCCGGCAAGGGCAATGGCGGCGGCCAGCACCAGAAAGAACAGGATGACGATGCCGACCGCACCGAACAAGGCGGCGAGGGTATCCCAGAAGCCGATCTGGGCAATGAGTATGGCAAGCAGAACGATCAGCAGTATGGGCACGATGAAATCTCCGGCGTCGCCCGATGAACGCCGGTGCTGGTGGTTCGTTGCAGGGACGCCTCTTACCGCTTGATGCTGAACAGGGTGACCGGTGCGGGGGAGGAGCGACCGGCGATATGTGCGGTCAGGCTCGATGCCGATCCGAAGGCGAGGGTCAGGCCGAGCGCTCCGTGACCCACATTGAGGAGCAGCCGGTCGACGCCGCTTTCGCCGAGAATCGGGGTGCCGCGCGGAGTGGCCGGCCGCAACCCGGCCCACACCCTTGCCGCATCCCAATCGGCGGCCGCCGGAAAGTCGGTGCGGGCATCGGCGAGGAGCTTTGCGGTGCGGCGCTGGTCGATATCGGTGTTCTCGCCGACGAGATCGGCGGCACCGGCGAGGCGCAAGCGATCGCCAAGCCGCGCCAGCACGACCTTACGCTTGGCGTCGGTGATGCTGACCTGCGGTACGGCGTTGCCGTCGGTGACAGGAGCCGAGAGGCTGTAGCCCTTGAGCGGGTAGATGGGCAGGTCGACGCCGGCAGTGCGGGCGAGGGCGCGGGCCTGAACCCCTGCGGTCAGGACGTAGAGGTCCGCTTCCATCGGGCCAGTGGTCGTTTCGAGTGCTACTACTTTGTTGCCCTCGCGGCGCAGGCCCGTAATCGTGGTGCCATAGCTGAACCGCACCTCGCCGGCACCGGCCCGCAGCCGATCCTCGAGCGCTTGTGCCAAGAGGTGTGGGTCGGCTGCTTCATCACCGGGTGAGAACAGGCCACCGACAAGCCGGTCGGCGATGCCGGTGAGTGCCGGCTCGAGCGCGAGACACGCGTCGCGGTCGAGCGCGCGCCGTTCGGTGCCGGTTTCAGCCTGATGCTCGGCATGGCGCCGGGCCGCGGCGAAGCTGTCGCCAGTGCTGTAGACGACGAGCTTGCCGGTTCGGGTCCAGGCAAAATCGGCGTCTGCGAGTTCGGTGGTCGCGTGCAGGACATCGCGGCTGAGTTGAGCCAGTGCGCCAAGCCTGTCGATAGTGTCGCGCGCCTGCCGGTCGTTGCAGGCGAGCAGGAACTGCGCCAGCCAGCGGTATTGGAACGGGTCGATACCAGGCCGGAACTGCACCGGCGAGTTGGGATCGAGCATCAATTTGGGCAATTGCCGCCAGATCGTCCCGTCGGCGAGCGGAGCGACGTAGGAGTAGCTGAGCTGCCCGCCATTGGCGTGGCTCGCGCCCTGCGCCGGCCCGGCCGCCCGATCGACCACAGTCACGTTGTGGCCGTCGCGGGCCAGTTCCCACGCGGTGGTCATGCCTACAATACCGGCGCCGATAACGATTATTTCCATAAAAACGACCTGCAACTGCGAGTAGCCGTTGCATAGCCCCGAAGTGCCGTTATTGCCAGCCCGCGGTTCGCCGCACTTGAGGCGAAGGTGGATTTACTATCCAATTGCGGTTGGTGATGCTGGATTTGCCGGAATCACCCAACGAAGTCGGCCGCTTGGTCGGTCGCAAGACAAGGAAGGACACGAAAATGAAACGATTCCTGATGCCCATCGCCACCGTTGCGCTGCTCGCGGGTGCCGCACCGACCATGGCGCAACAGCAATTCATCACTATCGGTACGGGTGGCGTCACTGGTGTCTACTATGCTGCAGGCGGTGCGATCTGCCGGTTGATGAACGAGACACGCGACGAGCACGGTTTCCGCTGCTCGGTCGAATCCACCGCAGCTTCAGTCTATAATCTCAACGCCATCCGGCAGGGCGAGCTCGATTTCGGCGTCACCCAGTCCGACGTCATGTATTTCGCGGTCAATGGCGAGGCAGATTTCGCCGATGCCGGGCCGTGGGAAGACCTGCGGGCGGTGTTTTCGCTGCATCCTGAGCCGTTCACGCTCGTGGCTCGTCCAGACGCCGGCATCGAGAGCTTCGAGGATCTGGCAGGCAAGCGGGTAAATATCGGTGCGCCGGGCTCGGGCACCCAGGCCTCGATGGATATCATCCTCGATGCCATGGGCATGTCGCGGGATGATTTCGCACTCGCCTCCGAGTTGCGGCCGGACGAGCACGGACCGGCGCTTTGCGACAACCAGATCGACGCCTTCTTCTATGGCGTGGGACACCCGTCGGCCAATATCGCCGACCCCACCACCACCTGCGAAGCGCAACTGGTCCCGATCACCGGCGAGGCCATCGACGGGCTGATCGAACAGTTCCCCTATTACGCGAGCGCGACCATTCCCGGTGGCACCTACGCCAACAATGATGAGGACGTCGAGACGTTCGGCGTGCTGGCGGTTCTCGCTACATCCACTGATACGCCCGACGATGCGGTCTATGCGCTGGTGAAGGCTGTTTTCGACAATTTCGACAGCTTCAAGTCGCTGCATCCGGCCCTGGCGAACCTCACCGAGACGGACATGATCGTCGACGGTTTGTCGGCGCCGCTGCACCCGGGTGCGGAGCGCTACTACCGCGAACGTGGCTGGCTGTAGTTCAGCCGCTGAGTGTAGGGCGGCCCGTTGCGACGGGCCGCCGTTTTTTGCCGCGCAGGGGAACAGGCAATGAGCAGCGACGAGGGCACGAGCAGCAATCCCGCAGAGGATTCCGCCGACCGCGAACAACTGGCGAAACTGGTGGCCGAGAGCGACACCGGCGGGCGGCAACCGCGGGATCGGTTCGGCAAGGCGGTGTTTTTCGTCGTTCCGCTGCTCTGGGCGTTATTCCAGCTGTGGTATGCCTCGCCGCTTCCGTTCCAGCTGCGCATCGGCGTTTTCAACGCGACCGAAGCACGTGCCATCCACCTTGCGTTTGCACTCTTCCTGGTGTTCACGGCATTCCCGATGGGGCGCTGGGCCTCGCGCGACCATGTGCCGTGGTATGATTGGGTGCTGGCGCTGGTGGCCGCCGGCTGTTCCGCCTATCTCTTCGTCTTTCAATCGGAGATTGCCAACCGGCCGGGCCTGCCAACGACGCTCGATCTCGTGGTCGGTGTCGCCGGCGTGGTGTTCCTGCTGGAGGCGGCACGGCGCTCGCTGGGGATTGCGCTGCCGATCGTGGGGATAGCGTTCCTCTGCTACGCCTTTCTCGGTCCGTATCTGCCTGATCTTTTCGCGCATCGCGGCGCTTCGCTGCAACGAGCGGCGACGCAGTACTGGTTGACCACTGAAGGCGTTTTCGGCGTAGCGCTCGGGGTGTCTACGGCGTTCGTTTTCCTGTTCGTGCTTTTCGGGTCACTGCTCGAACGCGCCGGCGCCGGCAATTACTTCATCAAGCTGGCCTTTGCCATGCTCGGGCACCTGCGCGGTGGACCGGCCAAGGCCGCAGTACTGGGCTCGGGCGCGACCGGGCTGATCTCCGGTTCCTCGGTCGCCAATGTCGTCACCACCGGCACCTTCACAATCCCGCTGATGAAGCGCGTGGGCTACAGTCCGGTAAAGTCGGGCGCCATCGAGGTGTCCGCGTCCGTCAATGGGCAACTCATGCCGCCGGTGATGGGCGCGGCGGCCTTCCTCATCGCCGAATATGTCGGCATTTCCTACGCGCAAGTGGTGATCCATGCGATCATTCCGGCGGCGCTGACCTACATTTCGCTGTTCTACGTGGTCGATATCGAGGCGCGCAAAGCTGACCTCAAGGGTCTGCCACGCGAACGCAAGCGCTCACGGCTGATGAGCGCGGCGCTCTTCGGGATGACCGCCTGCGCGTTCATCCTGTTCGCCGGGGCAGTCTATTACGGCCTGGGTTGGACGCGCGCGCTATTCGGCCCGGCCGCATCATGGGTGGCGATATTGGGGGCGCTTGCCATCTATGTCGGCTCCGTCGCCTTCCGGGCGCGCTTTCCGGACCTCGAGATCGACGATCCCAACGATCTTGCGGTTCGGGTTCCCGATACGCTGGAGGTCGCGCCGACAGGCATCCACTACCTCATGCCGGTGTTCATCCTGGTCTGGTGCCTGATGGTCGAGGAGCTCTCGCCAGGCCTTTCTGCCTTTTACGGCACCTGCGCGCTGATCTTTCTCGTCGTGACGCAGCGGCCGCTCATCGCGCTGTTTCGGGGTGAGGCGAACTGGCTGACCCCACTCAAGGCAGGGTTCGTGGACCTGCTGGAGGGGCTGGTCACCGGCTCGCGCAACATGATCGGCATTGCCATAGCGACGGCGGCAGCGGGTATCGTCGTCGGCACGGTCGGGCTGACCGGCATCGGCCTGGTGCTGACGGAAGTGGTCATCGGCATCTCCGGCGGCAATTTGGTGATCATGCTGTTGATGACGGCGGTCATCTGCATGATCCTGGGGCTCGGCATGCCGACGACCGCCAACTATGTCGTCGTCGCTACGCTGATTGCCCCGGTTATCGTGGATGTTGCCAGCCTCAACGGGCTCGCCGTCGCGCTGGTGGCGGTCCACCTCTATGTATTCTATTTCGGCTTGATGGCGGACGTGACGCCTCCGGTGGGGCTCGCCTCTTTCGCAGCGTCGGCAATCTCTCGTGCCGATCCGGTGCGCACCGGCGTACAGGCATTCCGCTATGAGATGCGCACGGCCATTCTGCCGTTGATCTTCATCTTCAATCACCAGCTTCTGCTGATCGGGGTCAACAACTGGTTGCATCTGGTGATCGTAGTCGTGGCATCGTTGCTCGGCATGCTGATGTTCGTCTCGGCGACGCAGCAAGTCTTCATCACCCGCAGCCGCATCTGGGAAACCGCCATGCTGCTGTTAGCGACGGCGATGCTGTTCCTGCCCGGACAATTCATGGATCGCATCACCAACGGCACGCTCGATGCTCCGGCGGCAGATATCGTTACGTTGGCCGAGGAGGCACCGGAGAACGCATTCCTGCAGGTTGAGGTGTCTGGCGTCGACCTTTCGGGGAACGACTATACGAGGGTAGTGCGGCTGCCGCTGGGCGAAGCGGGCCCGGGCGCCGAACGTCTCGCCAATGCCGGTTTGCAGGTTGCACCGCTCGCCGGCGACATGCAGGTGATCAATGTACGCTTCCGCAGCCAGGCGGAACGGTTGGGGCTGATGATCGGCCAGTCGGTGGAACGGGTATTGATGCCCAATCCCAACCGTCCTGCGCCCGAATGGATGTTCCTGCCTGCACTGGCGCTGATCGGCGCGGTTGCCGCGTTGCAGTGGCGACGGCGTGACTGGGATCAACCGGGCCGGGCGCGGGCAAAGCCGGCATAGTGAGGAACGGCGGCGGGGTAGGGCGGTTCGCTGATGGCCACCTAGAACACTTGTCGCATAGACGAGTGAGCCTTGCGGGAGTACTCACCGTCGCGACGCAGCGAACTGTTACTCCCGAGGAGTTTGTTGCGTCGTTTCCTGATCACTCAGCCCCGCCCTCGTGCGGGGCATTTTCTTGAGCCTGCGGAGAGTTGCTGGCTAGGCCACTCCTGCCGCAGCCCTGGTGAACTGGATGGTGACCCTGGTGCCCTGTCCGGGCTTGGACTCGACCTTGAGCTGAGCATGAGCGTTTTCGCGCAGCGTCCGAACGATCAATGCGCTGAGTTTGCCCGGCTCAGGCCACTTCAACTCGGCTGGCAGGCCGATGCCATCATCGGCGATGATGACCTTACAGCCAGTGTCGTCAACGATGCAGTGAAGCGTGATCGTTCCGCCGGTGCCTTCGCGGAAGGCATATTTGAGTGAATTGGTCAGCAACTCGTTGACGACCAGGCCGGCGGGCATGGCGATATTTATCGAGACCGGCCAGGTATCCACCTTGGTTTCCAGCCGTATACCCTCGATCGCCTGCGCCTGCATCGCGGCCGATGCGATCTGGCTCAAATAGCTTCCCAAATCGACTTCGCTGGTTTGCTCTTCAGCCGTCATCGCCTGATAGAGCAGGGCCAAAGCCTCAACGCGACCTGCCAGCCGGTCGAAAACGGCCTCGTCGTGCTGGTCGGCCACCTGACGCGATTCCAGCCGGATCAACGCCGTGATCATCTGCAGGTTGTTTTTTACCCGGTGCTGAAGCTCGCGCAGCAGAGTATCCTTTGCGCGCAGGCGCTGCTCGAGTTGCTCTCGCTCAGCTGCCTGGCCTTCGTGAATCAGCGCCACGAGCCGGAACAGTTCGGCGCCGTCCTCATCGTGTATCAGGTTTGACCAGGCATTGACGATCCTGGAGCGCCCTTCGCTCTGCGGAATCGTAAACCGGCCGATGAAATCACTGGACATGGTGACGGCGCGGCCCAATGGAGCGCCGTCCGCATCGCACGATTTTCCAGGCAGGACATCCCAGCGCAGTCCCGTTGGCCAGTCGGGGACCGCGCCTATGAGTTTGAGCAATTCGGGGTTGGCGTAGACGATACGTTCTTCGGGCTGGAGCTCGGACACGGCAATCGCGATGGGGAGATGGTCAAGGCATTGCTTGAAGCGATCACTCTCGAGCGCATCGGCCAGTTCCGGGCTGTCGAGCAGCCCATCCAGCTCGGAGGGCGGGCCATTCTCGTTCTCAGCGCCGGCCATAAAGGCTCCGTTCATCTCTAAGGGGCAAAGGCATCAAGCGGCTCCGGGGGCACCAGGTTCGGATCTCGCCCTTGCCGGTAGTTTGTGCACGAATTCAGCTCCGACTGACAAGGCGCGAGAGATTATCAAGAACGCTGCGGAGCAACTCAGGGTTGCTCCACAGCAACCACGCACCGCCGGCAATCGCCACGAACAGCACCAGACCAAAGATCTTTCGGGCCAGCGAAAACACCAGCCAAAGCACTATGACACCGGCCACGGCGGTGCCGATGAGGGTATAGGTGTCGGACGGGATCGTTCTTCTCCAGAATCGCGGGCGCTAAACCCAACTTGCCGCTTCAAGCGGCTTTTTCATGTCCGAAAAGGGGGTGGCGGCGTCAAGGTATGTGGGCGATCGGGCAAGCCAGACGTTGGGGCGCGTTTCGTTGCGTGTTGAGCAACGCCTTGGACTTTATTTGGCGCTGGATGCTCCGGCCGGCTGTTCGTTAACTGCCTGTGCCGTGTGGCCCTTCGACGGCGCCGTCGGCACCGTTCGGGTTCAGTCCGGACGATTGGATCGGAGTAGAAGCAGTCAGTCGCCTCGTGGCGGCGGGTCATTGCTCCCTGTCGGTGTGAAGACACCAGGAAACAGGAGACCACGCATGTCTACCGCAACCAGTGCACCCTATGGCCTGGCCGAGCTCAACAAGGAAACGGGCATCGGCGGCGTCGGGACGACCAAGCAGCGCAACGTGCCGCAAATCGACATGAGCGATTTCGAGAATCGCAAGGCCGAGATCGCCGACGAGCTATGGGCAGCCTCAACCGAGATCGGATTCTTCCAGCTCGTCAATCACGGCATTCCTCAGAGCCAGATCGACGAGGCGTTCGATATGACCGAACGCTTTTTCGCGTTGCCGAATGAGGTCAAGGCACAGTACCCGTTGGGGAAGGGGACCAATGCCGGGTGGGAATACAAGGCGCAGGTTCGCCCTTCCACCGGGACGGCCGACAACAAGGAATCCTATCAGATCACCTTGCCGCGCATGGCCAATCTCTGGCCATCAGGCGAAGAACTGGCAGGATTCAAGATCACAATGCTGGCCTTTGAGCGCGCCAACTGGGCCCTCGGCATGCGCGTGCTGTCGTGCTTTGCCCTCAAGCTGGGCTTTGCACCGGACTTCTTCACCGAGGCGCACGATCCGCAATCGACGGAATATCAGAGCACGCAGCGCCTCATCCACTATTTGCCGATGGAGAACGCCAAGCCCGACGACTTCAAGGGCTGGCGGGCTGGCGCCCATACCGACTTCGATTGTCTGACCCTGCTGCATCAGCGCGTTGGCCAGGGCGGTCTGCAATTGTGTCCGGGCCGCGAGTCCGACGGAGAGCTGGCGTGGACCGATGTGGAGCCCAAGCCCGGTGTTGTCACCTGCAATATCGGCGACATGCTGATGCGCTGGAGCGACGATCAACTGCTTTCGACCCTGCATCGCGTCCGCATGCCGGCCGAGCATGAATATCTCGGCCCGCGCTATTCCCTGCCGTTCTTCTGTCAGGCGAACAAGGATGCCGTGATTCAGGGGCCAGGCAAGAAGTACGAGCCAATCACGGCACACGACTATCTGCAGCAGCGGATCGCGGCCAACGCTCTTTGACTACATTCGCATAACGGGAGAGAGGGGGAGCCGATGGCTCCCCCTCTCTGATTTGGTCCCTCCCGCAGAACTCGTCCTACGTGTCCCAAGGACGATGCCTGGACGGTGGGGTTGTGCTTACTGTTCGTTGGCGATGTCGAAATCGACCGCGGCCATGGGGTCGAGCGCGTCCATCTCCAGTCCACGCTGGCGGGCGACCCAGCTCCAGGTGGTCTCCACCAGTTCGGGGGAATAAACGCCGAGCCCGGCACTATCGGTATTCTCGTTGAAAAGCAGCGGCAGGGTGGCTTCGGCCACGGCTTGCGTTACGCCAAGATCGAGTTCGGGGACGGCTTCGACCACTGCTGCGGCAGCCATGGCCGGGTCGTCGCGCATCATCTCTTCCGCTCGCTTGAGAGCGCGGGTGAAGCGGATCACGACATCGCGGTTTTCTGCAAGAAAGGTGTCGTTGACGAAAATCGACGCCGAATAGCCTTCGAGCCCATAATCCGCCCAGGGGATCATACGCAGGGTCTTGCCCGCTTCCTCCAGCACCACGCCGGTTGCGGGCGCATTGGTCACATACTGGATGATGCCATCCACCTGGCCGGTGGCGAGCATGGCAGGAAGTGTCGCGGCGTCGGCGTTGATGGTTTCCACCTCGTCATAGGCTACGCCGTTCATCTCGAGGACGAAGGGCCACGGGCCCACGGAGGAGGTAAAGGGAGAGGTCGCGATCCGTTTGCCGGCAAGGTCGGAGAGCGAGGCAATGCCGCTATCCTCTGCCACGGCAATGGCGTCGGGAGCCTTGGTGTAGAGCGGCATCACGGCGGTGACAGGCACCTCGGATTCGGTTTTGGCAGTCAGCAAGGCATCCAGCCCGCCTTCGCCCATCTGGGCGACGCCTGTCGCCACTTTGGTGATCGCATCGGAGGAGCCGCGGCCGGCGAGCAACTCGACCTCGAGATCCTCCTGGGCGAACAGACCCTGCTGCTGCGCGACATAGAAGGCGGCACGGTCGCCGCCCACCAGCCAGGAGAACTGAAAGCTGACCTGATCGGCGGCACTAGCACTGGCGGTCAAAAGAGTGGAGGCGAGAAGGACATTGAACAAAGTCTTGTGCATGGCGTGTCGGGTTCCTGTGGTTGAAAGGGTTGGTGCGAGCGTAATCAGGCGGCGGGGCTGTAGCCGTAGGAGCGCTGGAACATCTCGGCCATGTGCTCGGCGGCCGTGACCACCTCGAAGCGAGGCGGGTTGTCCGGGGTTACGCAGGTGGGGATCGGTTCGATCACCGCGGTGGGGGTGGGACTGTAGAAGAAGGGGATCGAATAGCGGTCGCGGCCGCTGGCATTGTTGTTCACCCTGTGCATGTTGGAGTTGTAGATGCCGTTGGTCCAGCGGGCCATCAGGTCGCCCAGATTGATCACGAACGCGCCCGGCACCGGCTTGGCCGCAATCCACTGCCCTGACGCATTGCGCACCTCGAGCCCGCCAATATCATCCTGCGCCAGAATGGTGATACCGCCCCAGTCAGTGTGGGCACCGGCGCCGATCTGGTTGAATTGCGCATCGGTGGGCTGAGGCGGGTATTTGATCATCCGCAGGCTGCCGACCCCATGTTCATATTTGTCGGCGAACCAGTCTTTGGGCAGTTCGAGGGATAGCGCCAGCAGCGAGAGAAGATGGTCACCAAGATCGCGCAGGGCGTCGCCATAAGCGGTGGTTTGTTCCTTGAAACCGGGGATGGCGGGCCATTGGTTGAAGCCGAAGCCGCGTGCCTTGCCATGAAACGGATTGGTTTCATCTGTCTCACGGCCCGCATAGAAGCTTTCCTTGAGATCGGGCGGCGCCGCCTTGCCGGTTTTGTCCTGGCTGTCGAGCACTTGGCCGCCCACCGGTTCGTAGCCGGACTTGGTGGGTGACTGCTTCATATGCAGCGCCATTTTTTCGGCCAAAGGCAGGTCGAACAGCGCCTTGGCAGCGGCGAACTGTCCGTCGATCAGCTCCTGGCGGACGCCGTGATTGACGATGTACAGGAAACCGGTGTCGCGGCAGGCGCGATGCACCGCATCGGCGACGGCTTTGCTGCCTTCAGGGTCGCCGCCGCGGCTGGGCGCCAGATCGATGATGGGCACGTGATCAGCGGGTTTGGGCGGCGTATAAAGCAGCATGACGATCGTCCTTTCGCATTTCTGATGCGAATTAAGACCGATGCGGGTGGCAATTAGAAAGCGTTGAAAAAAGCGCATAGTGCTGCGTAAAATCGAACATGCAACGAGGTCGGCTATGCAGCAGCGGGCGATGATCTATTTCGATGCCGTAGTGCGCGCCGGGTCGGTGCGCAAGGGCGCGGCGGCACTCGGCATTGCCTCATCTTCGGTGTCGCGACAAATCACGGAACTTGAAGCACAACTGGGCGTGCCGTTATTCGACCGCCTGCCGGGCCGTATGCGTCTCACCGCTGCCGGCGAACTGTTTCTGGCGCATGTGCGCCGCACTATCCGCGAGAATGACCGTATCCTCGCACAAATTGCCGAGCTGGCGGAGCCTGGTTCGGGCAGCGTCAGCATCGCTGCCACCGGGGGCCTTGCCGGTTCGTTCGTACCGGGGGTTTCGCTCGGCTTTGTGAACCGCTACCCGCTGGCCAAGGTTATGGCGCTGAGCAAGGTCCGGACAGAAATCGTGCACGCCGTGACCGAAGGCGACGCAGATCTCGGCCTCGGATACAATCTGCCCCGCGATCCCGACCTGCATGTCGTCGAAGCCTTCGCGCTGCGGGCGGGCGCAGTGGTGGGCAATCGGCATCCATTGGCCAAGCGTGACACTGTGCGATTGTCCGAATGCGCGGAATTTCCGATCGTCGCTCCCGATGCCAGCTCGTCTCTGCTCGGCTCGATGCAGTATGCGTTCGAGCGGTCCCGGGCAGCCTACCGCACCCGGATCGAAACGAACTCGTCCGATCTCATCAAGTATACGCTGATGGAGAGCGATGCCGTATCGTTCCTGAGCTTGCCCGATGTTTTTGAGGAGGTCAGCGCCGCTCAGCTGGTCTTCATTCCCATCGAGGAGCGGGTTGATGTGACCCACAATCTGGTACTGGTGCAGCGCGCCAATGCGGTGCTGAACCGGACGGCGAGCCTTTTTGCCGAGGCGGTGAGCACTGCATTGCGCGAGATAGCAAGGGTCCACGAAGGACGTCTGCGTTATTCGGCCGGCAGCGAATAGGGCTGCAATGCGCCGCGCAGCTGCTCGATAAAGAGCCGCGCCGCTACGCCCATCTGAGCGCTGGCGCGCTGTACCAGTTTGATCTCGCCCGGTGGCAGATACCGGTCGGCTATACGCCGGAATACCAGCGTGCCTCGCCTTTGCTCCTCGACGATATCGGGCTCGCTCATGCAGGTCAGCCCCCCACCTTTGGCGGCTATGAACTTCATCATCTCAATCGAGTTGGTGGTGTATACGATATTGAGCTCCAGCCCGGCGCGCCGGGCGATAATATCGATACTGCGGCGGATCGACATGGATTGGTCCGACAGCACGAATGGCAGGCCGGCACAGTCCGTAAGGCGCACCGTCGTCTTAGCGGCCAAAGGATGATCGGGGCGCATGACGACGCCGAGCGGCATTCGCAGGCGCTCCAGGACTTGCAGTGTGGGTTTGTTCTCGAGGTTGTAACCCAGGCCGAAATCAACCTCGCCATCGCTGACCGCCTGCACAATATCGGGCCCGACAAGGCTCAGGATCTTGAAGCGGACACCGGGGTGATCGCGTTCGAAGGTGACGCACAGTTTGGGGATCAAGCCGCTGGCCAGTCCGTTCATGGTGGCGATGTTGACGCTGCCGCGCCCGACACCTTCCAGTTCGAGAATATGATGGCGCGTCTTTTCGTGGTCGCGCAGGGTGCGGCGCACATGGGAGATCAGGGCTTCGCCGGCGGCCGTAAGGCGTAAACGTCGGGGCAGGCGGTCGAAAATAGGCGCGCCGAGCTCGGCCTCCAATTCTATGATTTGCCGATTGATCGAAGACGCGGTGACGTTGAGCCGTGCGGCTGCCTGCCGGATCGTGCCGCGCCGTGCCACTTCATCGAGATAGCGAAGCATGCGCGAATGAAGCATCGGTGTTCTTCGTGTCCCAGCGTGGTTGTCAGCACCCGATTTAACGGCTTGCGTCGTCCCGCGGCAAGGACCAGGGCGCAAGCCTGCGTTGCAGCAAGCCGACCAGCTGGAACAGCAGCAGGCTCATCAAGGCGAGAATGATCAGTCCGACAAAGGCGGCGGGGATGCGGAAGAACGATGTGGAGATGGCGATGAAATATCCCAGACCCCGATCAGCGGCTACAAACTCGGCAACCACTGCACCGATGACGGCCAGGGTGGTGGAAATCTTGAGAGCCGAGAAAATGTGGGGCAGGGCATAGGGCAGGCGGATCTGGGTAATCTCGCGCCAGGTGCCCGCACGCAGCGATCGCGACAGCTCCAAAAGTTCGGGCGGGGTGGATGCCACGCCGGTGGCGCTCGAGACCACTATGGGGAAAAAGGTGATCAGAAACGTGATCATTACCCTGGGCAGGTCGTTGGCGCCGAGGGTGACGACGATGATGGGGGCGATGGCAACCACCGGCAGGGATTGGACCACGATCAGCAGCGGGTAGAGCGTGCGGGACAGGAAGGGCGATGTTGCCAGGAGGACCCCCAGCGGAATGGCGATGACCGCTGAAAGAATATAACCGGTCAGCGCAATGCGAAGGGTCGCCCAGATGTGGCCGAGCCAGACGAACCAATCCGTTTGCGTGAGCGCAATGGCTATGCGGCTGGGCGCCGGCAACAGGAAGTTGGGAATGTTGAAAGCCAGCACCGCCAGTTCCCAGGCGGCCAGCACCACGACGAAGGTCAGCACCGGCGCCAGGCTATCGGCCAGCGCCAGGGCTCGCCTGGCAAGGGTGCTCGCAGGGGCGGTATGGGCCGCTTCCGCCTTATCAGTCATGACTGCCACGGGCGAAAAGCTGTTGGCGGATGTGGTTGGAAAGTTCACTGAACCGCCGCTCCTCGAATGTTCGCATCGAACGGGGCCGGGGCAGGTCGACCTCGATGATCTCGCGCACCCTGCCAGGGCGCGCCGACATGACCACGATCCGGTCGGCAAGCAGAAGCGCCTCCGGGATCGAGTGGGTGATAAACAGCACCGCCTTGGGCCGATCCGCCCATATCCGCAGCAGTTCGAAACTCATCTCGTCGCGCGTCAATGCATCGAGAGCGGAAAACGGTTCGTCCATCAGCAGGATGTCAGGGTCGAGCAGCAGGGCGCGCGCGATGGCTACGCGCTGTTGCATGCCGCCGGACAACTGGTCCGGCATCTTCTGCCAGAACTCGCTCAAGCCCACCAGCTGCAGCAGAAAATCGGCACGCGCGTACTCTTCCTTGGTCACCCGCCCGTATTTATGGCGCATGGGAAAGACGATGTTTTCGCGGACATTGAACCAGGGCAGCAATGTCGGCTTCTGGAATACGATGCCGATCTCGTCACGGGGCTCGGTAACCTTGAGGCCATAAATCTCGACCGTGCCGCTGGTGGGCTGAAGCAATCCGGCGATCTGGCGCAGCAGGGTGGATTTTCCGCAACCCGAGGGTCCCAGAACCGCAACGAACTCACGCGGCGCGATCGAGAAACTCAGGTCGTCGAGCGCCGTTACCGCGCCTCCCTTGCCATCGCGGAACACCTGGCCAACGCCGGAAAACTGTACCGTCGGCGCCGGTTCGGGCATGGTTATCGCACTCATGAAGCGTGCCCGAATAGAGGTTGAGGCGCGGGGAGGGGGCCAGTCAGGAAAGGCACCATCGCATCAGCGAGCAGATCGGGTCGGCTCGCCTGCGGCACATGCCCGGTGGGCAGGCTAATCCGCTGAGCGCCCGGCGATAGCTCCTGCATTCTTCGTTGCATAGCCAGGGGAATGGAGCGGTCGTTCAAGGCTTCGATATAGAGGCGGGGGATGCGGCCGAAGCGCTGTGGCGTCAGGTGCGGCCGCACGGCCCGCCCAGCTTCGGGCTGACCCGTCAACCTGACTGCCAATTGCTCGGCCAGCGGGGCAGGACAGTCAGAAAAGAAAACAGTACGCGCAGCGTCCGGCTCGACCCAACTGACGGCTCGATCTGGCGACCAGCGTAGGTGTGGCACGATGCCGGTGGTGGCAAGCGCCTCGGCTCCGAGCGTTTCGCCCAGCAGATCTGCATAGCCCATTCCATTGGGCAGCATCATGCCAGCCACGTAGACCAGTCGCTCAACGCGCTCAGCATGCCGCTCTGCCGCCAAAGAGGCGAAGATACCGCCGCCGGAATGGCCGGCCAACGCGACGGGCCCGGGCTGACTGGTGATCAGTAGATCGAGATAATCCAGATAGTCCTGAAGCCGTATCTGCTCGGGCGCCCGCCCGTCCCGGCCGTTACCCGGCAGGTCCACGGCGAGGGCGCGGATGCCTGCGGCGTCGAGATAGGGTTTGAGCAGGTCCCAGGCCCAGCTGCCTTGCCAGGCGCCGTGGATCAGGATGGTGGCGCAAGCACCGTCTTCTGGCATAAAATCAACCTCGCTTGCACTGTCGGCACCATGTCACGCTAGGCATGCCCCCCAAGGCGCACAAGCGCCTTTCGCAGTGCAAGGTGTTGCGTTTTCTGCAGCAGGCAGCGGAAAACCCGACGGCCGATATCGCTGTGGATCGCTGCGCTTCTCGCAGTTCATCGCGTCTCTGTTCGCGGTGCGTTGCGGCTCTATCGGAACCTCGACGCGATCACAGTGCGCCCGCCAGCTCTTGTGCCGGCCGGTGACCTTCCACGAGTCCGTCCAGACGTTCGACCAACCGCCGCGCCGATCGTGCCATGCTGACGAGGTCCAGACCGGGGATTGCTCCGTCCCTGACCACCTGGTGGCCATTGACGAACACGGCCTTGAGGGCTGCGCTTCCGGCAGCGGCCACGGGGCCGATGAGCGGATCATGCAGGCCCATATAGCGGGGGTGGGACAGATCGAAAATGGAAAGATCGGCTGCCATGCCCGGTGCCAGCGTACCGACGTCGTCAAAGCCCAGCACCTTGGCGCCATTGGCGCTTGACCAGCGCACCACATCTTCAACCGTCACAGCGCCGGCGTCGCCCTGAGCGCGGTGCAGATGCCAGGCGCTGTGCAGTTCGCTTATCATGTCGGCGGCTTCATTGGATGCCGCACCATCGACGCCGATCGTCACAGTGCCGCCCAGCGCATCCAGCCGTGGCGCCGGAGCAATCCCCGAGCCCAGCCGTGCGTTGGATTGAGGGCAATGGGCCATGGCGGTGCCGGTTTGCGCGAGAATCGAGAGTTCCGCCTCGTCCACATGTACGAGATGAGCGAACCAGACATCCTCGCCCACGAACTCGTTAGCCTCTGCATACGCCACCGGGCGCAGGCCGCGGGTCGCAACGCAATGCTCGACGTCCCCTGGCGCTTCGGAAAGGTGACTATGAAGTCGCAAGCCAAGGGCGCGGGCGCCACGCGCCAGCTTATCCTGCGGCTCCACGGACCAGATGAGGTTGGTGGGGGCCAGCACCACCTTGCGCATCGCTCGGGGGCCGGCATCGTGGTAGCGCTGCGCCAAGCCATCCATGGCTCGCAGCGTTGCAGCCACGGGCTCGGCCGGCACACCCACCGCGCCGGCTGAAGACAAGCGGCTAGGCCTGGTTGCGCTGCCCCGGCAGAGGACAAAGCGCACTCCGAGTTCGGCGGCGACTTCGAAGAGGATTTCGGATGGGTCGTATCCGAGATCGGGCGAGTAAATATAGTGGTGGTCGGCAATCGTGGTGGTGCCGGAGAGCAGCATCTCGCTCATTCCGATGATCGCTGCCAGCCGAAACGTTTCGGCGTCCAGGTGCCGCCAGTAGCGGTAGGGCACTGCCGTCAGCCAGTCCGTCACCGGCAGGTTCAAAGCAGCAGGGATGCCCTTGAGCATGCTCTGGGCGAGGTGGTGATGGGTGTTCACGAAGCCCGGATAGATCACGCATCCGCTGGCATCGATGACACAATCACCCGGCTCGGCAACGGCATCGCCGACATGGGTGATAACGCCGTCGGCAAAACGCAGCGACCCTGCGGTTCGCACCGGGTCACGCCCGCCGGTAAACAGGCCATCGGCCCCGGTGATCACAGTGGCCAAGACTGCCTCCAAAAGCACAAAACCAGGAACATAGCAGAGTGGACCGCGGCTCCTATGTCAACCGCACCGCGCAGCCCTTGTCTGGCCAGATGGGTCGTCCGGTCGGGAAGCGGCAAACTCGGCGCGATCGGAACGAGCAGTGTTCCTAAGGCGTTACCCGACCCGGCGTCCGGTGGACGACTCCGCAAGTACTGCCAAGGGAGGAAATCGGCATGGCTGCGATTAACCAGGATGATGAGCCCCCCACCTCGTCAGGCTCGCATATGAACCGCCCTGTGTTTATCATCTCTGCCGTTACCATCCTCGGCATCTCCCTCTGGGGGGTCCTGGACCCGGTGCTTGCCGGTGAGGTATTTGCGGCCGTTCAGTCCTGGATCATCGATAACCTCGGTTGGTTCTATGCCCTGGCCATCGCTGTCTTCCTGGTCTTTTGCCTCATCCTGGGATTGGGTCCGCTAGGTCAGATCAAACTGGGGCCGGATCACTCCGAACCCGAGTTCGGCTATATCTCGTGGTTTGCCATGCTTTTTTCGGCCGGCATGGGCATCGGCCTGATGTTTTTCGGAGTGGCAGAGCCGCTGACGCACTTCGATTCCCCTCCGCTGGGCGAAGGCGGCACGCCGGAGGCCGCCCGTCAGGCGGTTGTGCTTACCATCTTCCACTGGGGCATCCACGGCTGGGCGGTCTATGCAGTGGTCGGTCTCGCCCTTGCTTTCTTTTCGTTCCGCCACGACCTGCCCTTGAGCTTGCGCTCGGCGCTTTATCCGCTCATTGGCGAGCGCTTCAACGGTCCGATAGGGCACGCGGTCGATATCTTTTCGGTCGTGGGGACGATGTTCGGCATCGCGACGTCCCTGGGGTTGGGTGCATTCCAGATAAATGCCGGACTGAATTTCCTGTTCGGCCTGGAGGAGACGGTCATTGCCCAGTTGGTCATCATCGCCGCCATTACCTTGATGGCAACCGTTTCGGCGGTTGCCGGACTGGACGCCGGCATCAAGCGGCTCAGTGAGCTCAATATTCTGCTGGCGCTCCTCATTCTGTTCGTCGTCATCGCCTTCGGCCCTACCGTGTTTCTTGCTCAGGCGCTCCTGCAGAATACGGGCAGCTATCTGGGGTCGTTTATCGAGCGCACCTTCATGCTTTACGTGTTCGAGCCCACGGACTGGGTCGGAGACTGGACGCTGTTTTACTGGGCGTGGTGGATGTCCTGGTCGCCTTTCGTTGGCATGTTCATCGCGCGGATCAGCCGAGGGCGCACCATTCGCGAGTTCATTGCAGGTGTCATTCTCGTTCCGACCCTTGTGACGGCTATCTGGTTCACCGCTTTCGGCAATGCGGCGATTGCCTTTGCCATGGAGGGCGCAACCGAGCTCACGGACGCTGCCATCAACAACACGCCCGTTGCCCTCTTTCTATTCCTGCAGCATTTCCCGTTCCCCCAGGTCACGTCGGTGCTCGCGACACTATTGGTCGTGACGTTCTTCGTCACCTCCGCTGATTCCGGGGCGCTCGTCATCGACACGATTACGGCGGGCGGATCGGAAGATGCGCCGGTATGGCAGCGCATTTTCTGGGCGATTTCCGAGGGTGTCGTGGCGTCGGCACTGCTCCTGGCAGGCGGCCTGACGGCGCTACAGACGGCGACCCTGCTGGGGGCCCTGCCATTCACCATCGCATTGCTGTTCGTCTGCTATGGCCTTTATCGCGGTCTGGCCCTCGAAAGGGCGCGGCGCATCAGCAGCCAGAAGCCCAGGCGTCCTGCACTCGCAGGTACGCCAAGTCTCAACTGGCAGCGGCGCCTGGCGAACATCCTGTCGCATCCCACCAAGGCGGACGCGCAAAAATATATCAAGGAGACGGTGGAGCCTGCCTTGGCCGACGTGG
>Ga0180220_1000328_pt1 | contig 59499 bp, 93 predicted proteins | sample eDN5th37CBELigBY_FD_151335 | JGI IMG/M metagenome (GOLD analysis project Ga0180220, IMG submission 151335) | Enriched backyard soil microbial communities from Emeryville, California, USA - eDNA 5th pass 37_C BE-Lig BY (version 2) (version 2) | ecosystem: Environmental > Terrestrial > Soil >...
CCCGGAACCCACCCGCCCCCCCCCCCCCCCCCTACTGCCCCGGGCGAGTAAGCGGCTCGCCCGGCTGCACCCCCGAGAGAGGAACACCCTTGAAACGCCTATCCCAGGCCCCGACGTCCAGACATATTGCGCTTCCCAATATTGTTGACATGCTGTACGGGATACTGTATAATCGTGGTGTTGGGGTAAGCGGCCCCGGCGCAGGGCACACGAGAGAGGACAGCTCCATGTACCAGCACGATGAAACCGGTTATCAGGCGTTCCGCGAGATGATCGAGCTCGATCGCCACGCGAGCGGCACGTATGACGAGTACGGCGATCCGGACGGTCGCGAGCCGGGTGAGCCGATCTTCTGCGCCCACTGTGGCGGCGCGACCGGCGAGGTATATGACCCCGAGGCCGACGGCCAGATTGACGTCTGCCCCACGTGCTACGACCGGATCATGTACCCGCAGTACGACTGGCGGTAGCGACAGGCGACCGGGCGGGAAGCGGCCCGCCCGGTCCGACTTCCCGAGAGAGGACAGCACCGTGGACACCATCACGTCGGAGATCCAGATCCATGCAGAACAACGTGACGGCATCGTCGGGATCGCGCGCTCAGAACGGATACACGCGGAGATCATGGCTTCGGCATCGGCCAGCGCGATGCTCCGGACCCTCGGGAGCGCGATAGCCGACATGGAAGAGGCGCTGGCGTCGCTCCGGCGATTCGTCGAGGACACCGAGAAGTCCCCGCAGGACATCGTGACCAACGAGGCGCTGCGCTGGGTCGTGTGGGATCTGCGCAATCGCGCGATCTCGCTCGACCACAAGCTCACGTCGACCGGCACGGAACTCGCGGTCCGCGACGCGATCGTGTCGCGTATGAGCGGGATTCTGGAGCGCGCGGGCATCGATCCCACGACCGGAAAGGCTCGGCAATCATGAGCCGCATTCCCGAGTACCAGCACGTTGAGACGGCAGACGGCCAGCGATACGCCGACTACCTCGCGAGCCCAGGGGGCAAGGCCGAGGTGCGGCTAATCAAGCTCATGCGGGCCCTGGAGGAGGCGCAGCAAACCATCGCGCGGCTGGAAACGGAACAGCCCCGCGCATACGGGCAGGCGATATCCGCGTGGGGCAAGACGTTCGAGGAGGCCCCTGCCGACGTGATCCCCCGGATCGACAAGCGCATTGCCGAGGTACTGGACGAGATGGTGCGCGCCACGATGCGCCTACAGGAACGCCACGACCTGATCGTTACGGAATCGCTCTAGGGTTCGCACAACGCCCGTCACGGGCCAGAAAGGGACACCACCATGTCAACCCGCGCAATCATCGCTCGCAAGACCCCAGACGGTTGGGAGGGCCGATATCATCACTTCGATGGGTATCCCTCGGGCCTCGGGGCCGCGTTGCACGAGATTGGCAACGAGGTGTTCGGCGGCGACATCGGGGCCATGATGACCACGCTGATCGACGATCATCCGGCGGGCTGGTCCAACATCCAGAATGTTGACTGGACCCGTGAGCCAGGGTTCGGAGACCCGAAGGGCCCCGAGTGCTACTGCCACGGCCAGCGCCACGAAGGCCCGGACCTCCGGACCAGCGCCGGCGCGCCCGACTGTTTCGAGGAATACCTGTACGTCGTGGACGTGGACGCCCGGACCATCGCGGTCTACGCCACGCCATACCCGCACGAACGGGACGCGTTGCATGTCGCGACCGTGCCGTTCGGGTGCTCCGCGGACTGGCGACAGATTGAGCACTGGGGTGATCACGTGGACGGAAGCCCGGTGGATCCCGACTGACAACCCTGGGATGGCGCATTCGTGCGCCATCTCCTATCCCCCATCCTGATATTGTTGTCATGCTGTACGGGATATGGTACACTTATGTTGTCCCGGGGTAGCGGCCCCGCGGCAGCGAACGACAGAGAGGACTCCCCCCATGGCCAAGCGATTGATCCTGAAATACGCGGGCGAATGCGTAGCGTGTGGCGCTGAGCTTGACGCCGGGGCCGAGGCGATCTGGTGGTCACGTGGCCGGGTCTCGTGCCTCACGTGCGATGGGCGCATGAGTGAAGACGAGTACCAGGAGCGCCGGGATGCCAAGGTCGAGCGGTTCCAGGGGTACGCGGACAACGCTCGGGCCCGCAGTAACACGGCATTGGAAACCGCGAGTCAGATTGCCGACATGATCCCGGCGGGCCAGCCGATCCTCGTGGGCCATCACTCCGAGGGGCACCACCGGCGCGACCTCGCGCGGATTGACCGCAACATGCGCCGGGGTATCGATGAGCACGACCGTGCGGAGCACTGGGATCGCCGGGCCCGCGGGGCCGAGCACGACACCACGATCCACGCGGATGACCCGCTGGCCGTCGACAAGCTCCGGGACAAGATCGCGGAACTGGAAGCCCAGCGAGAGCGCATCAAGACGGTGAACCGGTTGGTCCGCAAGGCCGCGGGCAAGGACCCGAGCCGGGAGCACGCCGCTGAGATCATCGCCGCGCACCCCGACCTGACGGCACGCGAGCGCGCAACGCTCCTGAGCGACCTCACGATGTACCACGGGATCGTGCAGGTCGGGTATCCGGGGTATGTGCTGAGCAACCTCGGGGCGAACATCCGGCGCTATCAGCAGCGGCTCAAGGGACTGGAACGCCTGATCGCGACATTCGAGTAGCCGCACGACCGCCGGGCCCCGAGGCATCCTCGGGGCCACTGGACAGGAGCAGATGATGAGCATCCCGACGACCCAGGGCCCCACGTACATGGGGTGGCATGACCCGCGCAAGGGCGCGACTCCCACGAGCCTGACGGACGGCGCGGTTCGGCGCTTCGAGCGCAAGCACGGGCGTGGGCCCGCCGAGTTGGTGGCCCATCCCGACACGACGCTCGATCCCGAGGTCGCGTCCGGTGTCATGATCCGCACCAGCACCGACGTTCCACTCGGGGTCGTGTGGGTCGGGCCAATCGACAACGTAGCGCGGCATTAGCGCGCCTGAGACATAAACGACGAAACGATGCACAATGACCGGCGTGGGTGCCGGGACTGACCGGCAAGGAGGCGGACACCGAAAGAGGCCGACACATGGGAGTCATGGATCGTGTACGTGAGCAGGCCAAGCAGGACATGCTCCCGCGCGAGGGGCGAGACAAGTGGGACCCGCGGGGAGCCCAGCGGGTCATGTGCATCTGGTTTCCCATCATGGCCCTGGCGATGTGTGTCGTGATCGGTGTTATCAGCGCGATTGCGGGCATCGTGTAACCCCAAGGAGAATCCCATGACGATTGGCGAAGCGATTGATCGGGCGATAGCCTCAATCCGGCAGCGCGGCACAAGCGATGAGGTGCTGCTCGACGAGTTGGCGCGCGTCGCCCGGATAGCGTTCCAGCTCGGCAGCACCGCTGCGCTCGATACCCTGCTGAGTGCCCGCGACGTAGCCGAAGCCCTCGGGGTCTCGCACGACAGCGGCTACGTGGCCCGAATGGCCCGGAAGCACAACATCGGCGCGGTGATCGCGGGAACGCGGCTCTTCCGCCCCGAGGACCTGGACGAGCTCCGGGCCATCAAGGACGCGGCAGTGCCGGGACGGCGCAAGAGCCACTACCGCATAATCGACGGGCCCGCGCGACCGCGCGATGACCAGTAATGATCCCACGGGACAAGCAGACGGCCAGCGGTTGTTACGCCGCTGGCCGTCGCTATGGGGATGGGAGGCACACGCCGGGCGTTGACGCTGTACGCTGGTCGCCACTACGGTCAAGGACGACCATCGCCCACTGCAACCCCTATCCCCAGAGAATCAGATTGAACCCGTCGATCTCAGCCTGCGTGAGCCGGCGCGGATCTGCCGACAGCGCCCCGCTCAGTCGTATTTCCATCTGGCTCGCCCCCCGAGACTCCAACTCGGCCAGCACCTCACGGATGAGCCATTGATTGAGGCGCACGACCGTGTTGCTCGCCTTGCGGTTGCTCCCGAGGTCGATCCGGGGAACTGGTGCCGTCGCGCGGCCCGTCGCCGTGGTCATGATGTCGCCGGCTCCGACGAACGGAGCGTTGGTTCGCACTAGTCGCCTCTCACAACCTTGCCGACTCCCACGGGCGAGTCGTCGGTCACGTCATCGACCACGAACTCGACCTGCTGGATCTCGTACACCGCCTTCTCGATCAGGGTCCGCCACTGCTCCTCCGTGAGGTTGATCCCGTGGGCTTCGGCGAGGTCGTAGGCCCTGCTCATCGCGTCGTTGAACTTCTGGCGCGCCTGCGCCCCGGTCCCCGGGGCCAACTGCTCGACCGCCTGGACCGCGAATTCCGCGATCTGCCGGGCTTTCGTGAGCTGCGCGTCACTTACCTGTGTGCGCAGGTACGGGATCAGTGCCTTGGACACCACGGCCCCGAGGAGCCCCATCAGCGCAACCACGAGGGTCACGACCGCTTCCATGATGGTCATGTCGATCTCCTATGCTGCAAACCGATATCGGTTTGCCTAATAACCTCAGGCGCGAAGTTGCGCCAACTCGGCCTTGAGGGCCGCGAGTTCATCGCGTAGCGCCCGGTTCTCCAACCCGAGCAACCCGCGGGTAATCGAGCCGTCGGGCCAGTACTCGATGCGCGCGCGCTCGAAGTCCTGGGCGATCAGCGCGGTGCCATCGGTCGAGGTTGACCCGTAGGCCCCGGAGGTCACGTAGCCCGTGTCCTCCCACGGACGCGCGTTGACGTGATTGACGAACACCCGCGGCACCCAGAACTTCCCGTGTGGCGATCCCCACGGATCCGGCACCGCATCCTCGGTGATGTCGCGTGGCACCGGCGCGGGCGCGGGCCCGAGTTGGCCGGCACGATACGGACGCACGAACGCGCTCATCAGGGTCCCGGGGCACGACGTTGCGCTGAGTTCCTGATGTCCCCACACCTGCGAGCGCGCGCTACCGGACCACTGGATCCACGCGTCCACGACCTCCTGCAGGGCCTTGAGTTGCGCCGCGGTGGCCGACTGGCCGTCCCCGAGGGGCAACTGCACCGCGATGGCCGTGCGGTTCTGCGAGGCCCCGCAGTGCCACAGCACGCGCTCAAGGTCTCGCATCAGCCACTTGGTCCCGTCGCCGTCGATCCCGATGTGGTACATGATGCCGCTGCCGTAGATCGGGGCTTCGCCGCCGGTCGCCCAGTTCTTGCCCACGTGGTACACGGCATCGGCCTGGAGCGAGCTGAGCCCCGCCCCGGGGTTCGTCACGACCCCGCGGTAATGCACCACGAGCCCACGCTTGTCCTTGAGCGCCACGGTCTCGTACGGCCCTCGTGGCACTCCGTCGTCCCCTGGCTGCTTGGTCGCGAGCATCGCGCGGGCGTCGCGCAGGCCGGGAATGATGTGATCGTATGGTGTCGCCATGGGCTCCTGCCCTTCCATGATGTCGGCCAGTGCGTTGATCTGACCCGCGATGAATTCCGCGTACTGGCGCGGCTTGTTGCCGTCCCGGCTCGGGGCCCAGACGGCGACGACCTCGTAGATCGAGACGGCCCCCGCGTTCTGGTAGTCAAACCCCGGTTCCTCGATCCGGTAGATCCCGTCCTGCACGGAATCCAGCACGTCGCGGTACTCGACGTACAGGGAATCTCGCACCGGATCCCTCACGCGCTTGGCCCTGTCCATGATCTCGGGGTCTCGAATCGACCGTGCGTTCGTGAGGCTCCGGGTATCCATGCGCCATAGCACGGAATCGCGGTTCATGCCCCACGTGTGCTCGCGCCCCGCGATCCCGAACCAGCGGGCCGGATCATGACCGCGCGCCACGATCAGGCGATAGAGCGCTCGCGCGGCTTCCTCGGGCGTGCTGAATCGGTCTTCCAGCCCGTTCCACAGCGGATGGGTCGCGGGGTTGAACCGATCGGGCAACGCGCCCTGCGCACGCCACGCCTCGATCCAGCGGTCTTCCGTGATGGTCGCGGTCGCTTTGAACGGGCTATCGATGGTTACGGCCATGAGTCACGTCCCCTCGGATAATGCGATATCGCCGACGGCCCCGAACCTCGGAGCGCCACCGGGCCCACATGACCACGCCGAACAGCATCGCCACGGTGATGAACCCCCGACCATTCAGCGGGGCGCTGGGTTGCGTGAACGCCACGATCCCGATGAGCGCGAGCACGAGCTTGACCAGCATCCAGTCGAACTCGTTGTCCGAGTCGTTGCGAAATAGCGCCAACGCGCCGGGCGACGACGGCAGGGCCCCGGCCTGCAACAGGTCAATGTCCCGGTCGATCTGGTGCCACAGTGCGGCATGGTGCCGTGCGCCCCACAGGCAGATCAGTACCCATGCGATTTCGTGGATCCCGACCGTACTCGGTAGCATGTTCCCCCTACCCCTCTGCTCGCCGTCGCCGGATCTCTTCCAGCCGAGGGAGGAGGTCTGCGCGCTCCTCATACGCCGACAACATCATCTCGAGATCATCGAGCCGTTCCTCACTCTGCTCGATGTACACGTCGATCGCGTTCCGATATGTGCGCTGCCGGTTGGCCCCCATGAGCCACCGCCAACAGCGCCCCAGCGTCGCGGTGATGGTCTGGACGACGCGACGCACGAACCCGATCATCGATTCCGCTCCGCCGGGTGATCCACCGCCTCGATGATGTCGGTCATGCGCTCGCTCAGCGAGATCATGCGCTCGAACACAGCGGACAATTTCTCGTTGCGGTCGATCTCGCGCCGGTGCGTCCTGCCCGCCACGATGTCCTCGCGGATGAACAGGAACACGACCAGCAGCAGCGTGGCCCCGACCCCGCCCCCACCGACAACCGCCCACGCGTCGGCCAGCGTCATGGAACGCGCTCACTCATCACCCGCGATCCTCTACGGGGTCAAGCTCGTCCGCCGTGACGGCCACGACCTCCTGCATATCCAGCAGCACCAGTGAACGGGTCCGATCCTCCGGGGGCGTGAAATACAGGGTCGGGGGCGTAACCCCGCCGTCCGGGTTCGGGGTCGGGGGATCGGCGGTCGGCATCCCGACGGATTCGACCTGAACGACCTGCCCGTACCGCAGGTACAGCGACACCTTGAACCGGCGCTCATGATCCACGGGCAACACTCCCTTCCTTCTTGCCCTTTGTGGCCTCGGCGCGACGCTCCGCGGCCGCGCGTTCGGCCCTCAGGTCTGCCGCGGCCCGCGGACGCCCAGACCCGTCGGCCACGCGCGCGCGGCCCAGCAGCGCCTTGACGGGTGCGGGCGGGGGCGCGGGCGGGGTTGTCAGGCGCTCAACCTCGGGACGCCGGCGCTCAATCGCGTCGTCGATCATGGCCTCGGTGACCTGGGCGGTCGATATCGCGGGCAGGACCACCTGATCGACCAGGATCGCGGGCTGCTGGGGATTCTCCTCGGGGTCGCGCTCATACCACGTCATGTCGAGGATGACGCCCGAATGGTTATCGGTATCGCGCAACTGCGTGGGGATGCAGAACAGCATGTGACTCCCTTTCCTATCCGACCGGCACGACACTCGTGATCGTCACGAGCGCCTGGACCGTGCACGTCACGTCCATCAGTTGTGCCGACGTGATCTCGATGTTGTTGGTCTGGCGCAGGGGTTGACCCTGGCCGTCCACCAGATACGGCGTAATGTCGACCATGAAATCGTTGTCCCACGGACCCCCGAGCGCCGCGGTGCGGTCGGTCCCGTTGATCGAGACCCGCATCTGGGGCTCCGTGGGATTTGGGCCCCGGAACACCCCGTAGACCAGCGCGTGGGTGTGGTCCTGGATCTCGTGGTCGTGGGGGTTGACCGCGTGGGTATGGAGCGGCAACGTATGGCTATGCTCGCCCCCGGCCACCGCGGTCTGGCCCGACACCGTGTGGGTGTGGTTCAGGATCCCGTGGGTGTGGAGGTTCTCGCTCTGGGTCGCGACACCCGTGATTGCGTGCTCGTGGGCTTGGGTCTGCTGGGTCGTGAGCGCTCCACTGGCCCCCTCGGTGCCGTTGCGCCCCACGTAGAACCCGTAGTTGGGACCCGTCTGGGGCCCTGTATTCATGACGATCTGCTGCAGATAGCCGGGATCGGCCCACGGGGTGGTCTGCTGGTACTGCCCGATAATGTGGAAATGCAGGCCGCCCGGCTGCGTGGTCGCGCCCGTCACCGAGTGGGTGTGGGGTGAGCCGCCCTGCGACGTGTGGCCCCCGCCCGCCGGTGTCACGGCGGTCGAGATTGCGTGCGAGTGCTGGCCCGCGGCATTGGCCGTGACGCCACCGCCGCCCTGCACCACCACGACGGTCGAGCTTGAGGTCTGGCCCCCGCCCGCCGCCGCGCCCTTGACGTTGCTCTTGACCCGCGACTTCCGTACCTGCATCTCGGCACGGTGCAGGTACGTGATGGTGTCGTTGATCCACACGGGGAACCGGGCGCTTTCGCCCACGTCGACGCTTTCGGTATAGGGCCCGAACGGCATGTTGATCGGGAACGGGCGCTTGGCCGTCTGGATGGCCCACAGGTCTTCCAGGGCCTTGGCCACGATGTCGGCGTCATCCGGGGTTTCGCGGTCCACGGTCGAAACCGTCAGGGACCAGCGATCCACCCCGTCCTCGTCGAACTCTCGCTTATACCCGAGGATCCAGACGTCGGTGTCGATGTCGCGCCACACCCGCGTGCCATGGGGCAGGGCCACGGCCCCGCGGTACCGGAGCCGCGCGGTGTCGCCGGTCCGGAGCTGCACCTGACCGCCCACGATATGCCGGAGTCCCACGACATCGACCTTGTAGGACTCCTGCGCGGTCCCGTGCCACCCGAGCCACGCGGCAGCCACGTCGTACAGGGCGTTGGCGGCGTTGCGGATCTCCGCCGGGCTGTTGGACAGCGGCACCAGATCCTTGGCGATCAGGGCACGCTCGCGCGGCCCGTGGGTCACGATGCTGTCGCCCCACTCGATGTACCAGTACGGGTTGCCCGCGCGATCCGTGCCCTGGTGGATCGGGTATGGACTCGTGCGGTCGCTATATTGCAGCGTCAGGGCCGAGATACCCTCGCCGCCGCCCAGCGGGACCACGCGGTTCCAGAGCTCGTCCTGCTGGGTCGTGATGGTCAGGTGGACAATCGGCTGTACCGCCATGTCACCAGTCGGGTTGACGTACTGGACGTTACTGAGCACGAGTCCCGAATCCGCGCCCATAGGTCCGATCTCGACCTGTCGCGTGAGATTGCGTTCCCGGATGTGCCAGCCGAACATTTCGGCCGCATGGGCCATCGCCTGCCACGCCGACGCCCCGGTGTACTGCGCCGTGACGTTGCGGGGGTCCGGCGCGACGCTGAACGCGCCCCACGCGGTCCCGACGAGCAGGTCATCCACGACGTCGGGCATAGGGACGTTGGCGTACTCGGTCCCAACCAGCGTGTTGACCCACACGAGCTCCTGAGCCAACGACGATCCCGAAACCGTCGCGATCATCTGTCCATCGGGCGTCACAACGGTTTCGACCGGCCCCACGACCCCCCGGAACACCAGGCCCTCGCCCGCGCGATGGAGATTGATACGAGTCCCGTCAACCACCTGATCGAGCGCCGGATCGTACGCCGGGACCGCGATCTCGAACGCCCCGATGCCGTCGAGCGCGGCGTCATACCAGCCCCCGAGGATCGTGAGCAGTGGCCCGCCGTCCAGCGGGTTGCCCGCGGGATCGAACAGATCGGCCCGGAGCCCAGCGCCCCCGACCGTCGCGTACTCCATGAGCGTGGCCTCAACGGTCGCGCGGCCCTGTATCCCCACGGTGATGTCAGCGCGGAACGACACCTCGGCCTCGACGGTCGCGGCGCTCGTGATCCCGACCACGATTTCGGGCACCACCGCGGCCCGTGCCTCGACGGTCGCGCCGGAGTCGATGTTCACGACGAAACCTGCGGGCACCGTGATGCCGGAGCCGACGGTCGCGACACCTGCAATATCCACGTCAATCAGGCGCGTTGCACTGACCCTGGCATCCACCGTGGCCCACGTGTTGACCTCGACCTCGATCATGGCCGCGGGGAGCAGCCGGGCGCTGACCCATCCGGCCCCGTAGATCGTGGCTTCGATGCCCGCCGGAGCCGTTGCCCGTGCCTCGACGGACACGCTACCCGCGATCCCGACCGTGATCTCCGTCGTGACCGTGACATCGACCTGCACGGTGGCCGCGCCCGCGATTCCTGTCGTGATGAGCCGTGACGCCGTGACGGATGCCGCGACCGTGGAGCTACCCGCGATGCTCGGCTCGATCTCCTGCGGGACCTGCAACAACGCCTCGACCGTGGTGCTGGTGTCGTGCCAGTTGCCCGCGCCGTCGCGCGTGCGGATGTAGCGTGTGTTGTTGCCGTTGACGATTCCACTGTCGGTCAGCAGGGACGTCGATATGGGCGTGCCACTCGTGCAACTGATCGGCCCGATCAGTTTCGTGCCGGTTCCACCCGCCCCGGTCCAGATTTCGTACCGCATCTGGCTCGCGCCGGTTGATGTGGCGTCGTTGGGCGTGAACGTCAGGCTGTACTGTTTCTCGGTCGAGACAGGGTTCGGCGTGTGGCTGATGCTCGTTGAATTCGCCGGCGCGGTTGCGTCACGGTAGACCGTGAACGCACTGGACGTCGCAGAACCGCCCTCGCCGTCATCCACCTCAAGCACGAGACTGTTGGCCCCGTCGGTCAGGTTCGCGTCGTTGTAGGCGATGGTGATCGAGCGCGCACCCGTCTGGACGCTGCCCGACTTGACCGTTGCCGCGCCCTTTTTGACCGTGTAGTTGAGCGTTGATTGCTCGGCGTCGGCGACGGTGAACGAGACTGTCGCGTTGGCGTTGTTCGGGCCGATATGCGTGTAGCCTGAGTTATGGTTGACGCTGGGCTGGGCGGTGAATGTCGGGTTTGTGTTGGGCGTGTAGTCAATCGTGAGCTTCGCCGGCGCATAGGTGCTGTGGCCGTATGGCGCGATCTCACGCTGAGCCTGCCCGGAGCTCGCGACCTGCACGTAAATGGTTGCAACGCCAGACGCGAGATACCCTGAATCCGAGAGCGACTGAAATAGCGCCGTCAGATCAGGGGTATCGTACGTCGCGCCCTCGGACCACGTGCCGGACTGGTTCCATGTCACCGTCTCGGCTATACGAGCGGCAACGACAACGCTGTTGTAACTGGTAGGTGCCGCCCCGTTATCAACGGCACGCGCACGGATTGTATAGGTACCGCTCGTGTCCGAGCTGTCGCCCGATGCGACGAACGTGAGTTTCGCACTGGTGATCGTGACGCCGTGGAGTGCAGACAGGCCAGTGAAACGCCAGAAGCCGCTGTTGCTCGCGCCCCCGATGTACACACGGGTTGTGTTGTTGTTATTGAACGTCGACGACGGACGCCAGTATCCATCGTCAGCGCTCGCTCCAATGGAAACGACAATCTGGGCCACGTTGTCCTGCCTGCCAGCCTTATCGTGTCAGTAGCGGAGAACCAGCGCCCCGCTCCTGCGTGCTACTAGTCCTCGGTGAGGGTCAGTGCGCCAGCCCGAATAACCGGCGGCGTCTGGGTGGTCGATACCCCGATCGATCCAACGTCGCCGTCGTAGTACAGGACGTTGCCCCCAGAGGCCGCGTCGACGAACGCGACCGCGACCGCGGTGTCAGAGCCGCCCTGCACCTCGGGCCACTCAATGTCTGCTGAGTTCGTCATGACGCCCCCGGACGCGGCGTTGAGGCTCGCGGACGGGACCTGCACCCGGGCATAGCCCGTGTACGCGACCTCCGAGATCGTCGACCCGGTGCTCGACTTGCTTGGCGCGACTTTGCACAGAGCCGCGTAGACCGTGCTGGGCATCGTGAAGGCCGCGCGCCCCATCACGTGATCCAGCACCTTGGATGCACAGTAGTTCGATTTGGGCATGGTGTTCTCCTACTCGTAGGGCGCGTGGAACGCGACCGTCAGGGTCATGTCAGGGGTGCCCCCCGACGTCACTTCGATGTAGTTGCTACCCGGGACCAGGCTCATGAGCGCCGTCTGGGTCGCCCCGAGGGTCGCGGCCCCGTAGGCTGATATCCATGTCGTGCCTCCATCCGTTGACCGCTGGAGCGCGGCGTGTTCGGTATCGATCCGGAGCCGGTCATTCGGGCCCGCGGCCATCAGCCCGAACGCCACGGACTCGCCGGTTGTCGTGTTGGTGATCTGGGGGTTCTGGTACCCGCTGGCCCCGTGGGCCGCGAGTTCGACCGTGAGGGCGAGGGCATCGGCGGTCCCGTGATTCACGACCTCCAGCACCGCGGGCGACGCCCCGATCCCGAGGGTCGAGATCGTCAGGTCCTCGGCGTGCCAGTCGGACACCCGGACGAACTCCACGACCACCGGGACAAATTCGCGATCGCGCACCCCGTACTGGAACCCCGGGACCGTGACCGCCGAGGCCCACGCCCAGCGCCGCACAGACGCGCCGTAGCCCTCGATCACCTGCCAGAGCTTTCCCGTGCCGTAGCGCCGGAGCGCCGCGTTCATGGCGTCGACCTGCTGGTCCACCGATTGCCCGTCACCGTGGCGCACGAGGAACCGCGCGCGTTCGCGCCCCGTGCGCTTCGGCATGGGGCCAGCGCCCAGCAGGTTCACCCCGTAGCCCGCGCCCACCACCGTGGCGATCGGGACCACGAGCGCCTGATCGGGAGTCCACTCGTGTTCGAGCCGCGAAAACTCGATCAGGTCCGTGCCATCGGCCCGCGAGAATCCCTGGAGCCAGCGCCGTCGTGGAACCGTCATACCGGTGCTCCTCTCCGGCGCTTCGCCGCGCGGATGCCCCACCCGATGTCCTGCATCGCGCGTTCTGCGTCCTCTCGGTCGCGGGCGTTGATCGTCACCGGCGCGTTGAAGATCAGGTCGATGTCGTCGCCTCCGAACCGTGGCATCACCGCGGTTGCCGAGAGACTGGCGGGGCTCAGGGCCGTCATCGCGGCCCACTCGGGAGACTGGCGCATCCGATCGACCAGCGCGCTGGCCACGACCGACGCGCCCGCGGACTCCAGCGGGATCACGGCCTCGACCCCGCGTTCCGCCACCGTGGCGTCGAGCTCACGGGTCACCACGCCCCCGAGCGCGAGCTTCGGGAGCTCGATCCCCTTGGCCGCGCGGGTGATCGTGTTGTCGGTTCCCACAGGATCGGGGTTCCACCCGCCCGTCGTGGTGGTGCCGTCGTCCTTCGGGACCGCCACGCCCACGAGCCCGGTGGTTGTGTCGGCCTTCGGATCCGTCGCGGTGGTCGTGGTCGTGTTGGTCGTGGTGGCCCCGGTGCTCGGGACCGCCGGGAGGTCCGCGGGCTGCACCGCCGCGATCGTGGCGTTGGCGGCCTGAATCAGCGCCGCGATTTCCTGCACGGCATTGAGGAACCGCAGGGCCTCCTGAACGCCCTGGGTGCTCGCGAGTTGCGCGACGTCCTGCACGAGATCAATGACGATCTGCCACGATGCCAGGAACGCGTCGGCGTGGGCCTGGGTAACGCGTGAGTGATCCACCATCGCCTTGAACGCGTCGGCCGCGCCCTTGACGAGCCCCAGGAGATCGCTCGCGACATCGGCGAACTGCTGGAGGTAGTCGAGCGCGTCGGTGCTGTAGTTCGCGGCGATCTGGCGCAGCATGTCGAGGATGTAGTCCGCGACCCCGGTCATCTCCCACGCGAGTTGCCGGAGGTTTTCGCGGGTCTTGGGATCGAGGTCCCCGTACATCAGGATCGCGGCCAGGGCCTCGCCCGTGGTCTTCATGACCTCAAGCCCCGCGTTGGCCGACTCCGAGAACGCCGACACGGCATCGAGGCCCTTGGTGTCCCACAGGACCGCCACGGCTTCGAGTTGTCGGGTGATCAACTCCACGAGCGCGACCATCTGGTCCGCCGTCGCCGCGAGGTCGTATCCCGTGGTGTCGATGGTGCTGAACAGCAGCATGGCGTTGAGGGCATCGCCCGCCCCGCCCATCGTGTCCATCGCGGAATTCGCGGCCTCGGCGTATTCCGTGACCGCCGTGAGCCCCGCGGTATTGAAATTGGCGCTCGACTCCTGCATCGCCGCGACGATGTACTGCGTGAGCTCGATCATTCGGTCCGCCGCGTCCCGGAGATCCGCGTCCTGGACCTTCATGCCCGCGAACGTCAGGATGGCCTCGACGCCGGCCACGACGTCGCCCATGAGCCCGTAGGCCGCGACCGACGCGTCGACGTATTCCTGGAGGTGGGCCAGCCCTTCGGACGAGAACAGCACCGCGGAATCCCCGAGGCTCTGGACGATGTGTTCCGTCAGGAACTTGACCTGTGACGCGGCCTCGGTCGCGACCGCGAAATCGGTATCCACGAGGCTCTGGAGCGATGCCAGGGCCTCGGACGCCGCGGTCATGAGCTCCATGCCCGACGTCGCGGTCTCGGCGTAGGATCCGGCGCGCTCGATGAATCCGCCGCCCCGTGTGGCCGTGATGTAGTCCGCCGAGTCCCCGATCGACAGCATGATGTGTTCGGTCAGGAACTTGACCTGCGAGGCACCGTCGCGCGCGGCGTCGAGGTCGCCCGACAGCCCCATGAGCGTCGCCATCACGGCAGCGCCCTGGTCCATGAGGTCGAGCCCGGTCTTTGCGGATTCCGCATACTGCTCGGCGTCCGCGACGAACCCCTCGCCTCGCTGAGAGTCGAGGAACCACGCGGAATCCCCGATGCTCGTGACGATGTGCTCGGTCAGGAATTTGATCTGGCTGGCCGCGTCCTTGGCGCGCTCAAGGTTCGCGTTGAGGTCGCTGAGCGTGACCAGCAGGTCCGCGCCATCGGCAACCAGATCGACCCCGGTCTTGGCCGCGTCCGCGTACTCGCCCGCCCGCGTGACAAAGCCCTCGGGACGACTGGCGTCGATCAGCGCCACGGAATCGCCCAACGACACCACGATGTGCTCGGTCAGGACCTTGAGGTCGGTCGCGGCCTGCATGGCGCGCCCGAGATTCGCGTTGCTGGCGTCGAGCTGTGCGATCAGCGCAAGGCCCTGCTCGAACAGGTCGTACCCCTGCTTCGCGGCGTCCATGTAGGCCGACGCCGCATCGAGCATCCCGTCCTCGAACTCGCTCGCCGTGTCCGCCACCATGTCGATCACGAACTTGGAGAACGCGTTGAGCTCCCGGAGGAACGACTCGCCCTGGAATTGGCGCGATTCCGTGATCCCCAGGACCACGCCCTCGGACGCGGCCTCGCTGGCATCGGTCGCGGCGTCGACGATCTCGGGGGTCGAGTCCGCGATGCCCCCGGCGTACTGTTCCCCGAGGTCGCGCCCGTACTGCCACCAGTTGCGCCGCTGGCCCCGGAACGTGTTGCTCAGGGCCCCGACGCCATGTTCGACCGCCGGGAGCGTGTCCTGGGTAAACGTCGCGGTGATGTAGGACCAGTCGGGCTGGAATGCCAGGGGGCCCCATTTGGCCGGGGAGTGCGGGAGCAGGCCCTCGACCCGCGCGAGTCCGGCGGATAGCGCGGTGTAGTCCAGATCGGCATAGATGGTGAACGACCGTGTGACTCCCGCGAGTCGCGATTCAACCTCGTTGATCCCCGAGATCGCGCCCGAGTTATCGGCATCCAGCGTCGCGGTGTAATCGCCCTCGGCAAATCCCGTGGCTCGGCCCCGCGCGTACTCGGTCGGGGTGACGGCTGGCTGGTTATCGGCCTTGAGGGTCGCGGTATAGTCCGCGTCGGCGAACGTCCGGGCCGCGTCGCTCGCGTTGTGGGCCTTCTCGACCGCGTGGGTGTCGTCACCCTCGAACGCCGCCATGTAGTCGCCCGCGGCGAACTCATCGCCCGCAGTCGTGGCGTCCGCCGCGCCCTGCTCCGCACCACTGGCATCGACCCCCAGCACGGCCTCGGCCTGGGTCTCGTCGAAGATCCCGAGTTGGACCAGCAGATTCACGATCTTCTCGATCGTGGTGTCCATGGATTCGGCCAGCGCTCCGAGCGACTGGGCCATTTGGAGCCCCGCGGATGCCGCGGGATCGTACTGCGCGGTCAGGCCCGCGAGAGCAATGCGGTACTCGTCGCTGCTCTTGTCCTCGTACTGGGCGTTGAGCTCGTCAAGTTTCCGGGTGAATTCGGCGGTCTGGACCGCCGATTCAACGAACGCCCCGGCCTCATCCAGCGCCCCGCCCTTGGAGCGTTCCTGCAGCCAGACTAATTGCTCCTTGGATGCGTTGTACTGGTCCTGGGTAATGCGTCCGTCCGCGAGCTGCTGGTCCAGGACCGCGATGGCGTCGCCCGCCATTTTGCCCCGGTTATTCCACTCGTCCATGTGGGCCGCGGCCTCGCCGGCAGCCGACCCGATGTTGCGGTACGCCTCGGCCACGGGATCGAGCATGCGGCCAAATGCCCCGGCCTGATCGACGCTCGCGGCGATGATCCCGTTGATCGCGTCCATGTGGGCCTGAATGGCCGCGATCTCCGCAGGGTCGGGTTCCGGCGCGGCCAGCGCCTCGGCCAGCTTGACCCGCAGGCCCTGGAGCTCGGATTCCGCGGCCTCGCGGAACTCGGAGTAGCGGATCTTGCCGTTCTGGACGAACGCATCGACCGCGCCCTGCGAGGTCGACATCCCCGACACCACCGCGGTGGTCGCGAGCCCCACGGCGGCAACGGCATCGCTCCCCATCCCCATCATGGCGTCGCCGAGGGCTGATGCGCGGCCTACCAGCACGTCGACCTCGGACTGCGTGTAGCCGAGCCCTGACCCGAGGTCGTCCCACACGCGGTTCCAGTCCGCGGCCATGCGCTCCGCTTCGGCGGGCAGGTAGTGGAGCCCGTCGCCGAGATCCCCCATGCTGGACTGAATCTGGTCCGCCGCCGCGACCGTGGTTGCGGCCATATCGTCTGCCGCATCCGCGGTGTCGCCGAACAGTTTGCTAATCACCCAGTTCGGCGCGGCCTTGATTTGGTCCCACAGCCAGACAAACGCATCGGCAGCGGCCCGTACCGCGGTCGCGAGAAGCCCGAGGGCCTTGGACACGAGCCCGGTGTGCATTTCGAGCGTGATGAGCCCCGCGCCCACCACCGCGACCGCCGCGGCAACCGCGAGCACCGGGAGCGACAGGGTCCCGAGCGTGACGACCAGCAGTCCCGTGACAACCAGCAGCGGACCAGCAACGGCCAGCAAGGCCCCGAGCGCGATGGCGAAGGTCTTGACCGGGCCCGGGAGACCGTTGAACGCCGGAATCAGGGTGCCGCTGAGGAATCCCGCAAACCTTCCAACCACGTCGACCGCCGACTGGAACATCGGGATCAGCGCGGTGCTGAGCTCTAACGCGGCCTCGGACAGCCGGTTCTTCATGATCTGGATCTGGCTGGCCGTGGTCTCGTACCGTTGCGCCGCCTCGTTGGTCAGCGCGGTGTTTTCCTGCCACGCGGTGGACCCGAGCTCAATGGCGTTGCGGAACAGGTCGCCCGCGCCCGCAGCCCGCAGCAATGCGTCGCGGACCCGAATCTCCGACAGCCCAAGCTCGTCCAGGACCCCGAAGACATCGCCCCCGGCAGCCTGGATGCCCCCAAGCCCCTCGATAAACGAGACAATGGCCCCCGAGGCATCCTCCTGGAACGCACGCTGGAATTCCGCGCTCGTCATCCCCGCGACCGACGCGAACGTTTCGAGTTTCGCGCCGCCCTGCGCAACCTCCGACGCCATGTCGATCATGACGCGCGAGATTGCGGATCCACCGGCCTGGGCCTCGATCCCGACGCTCGACAGCGCCGCCGCGAACCCCATGATCTGGGGCTCGGTCATCCCGACGGTATGGCCCGCGCCCGCGATTCGCAGCCCCATCTCGACGATCTCGGACTCGGTCGTGGCGAAGTTGTTGCCGAGGGCCACGACGGTTGAGCCGAGGCGGTCGAACTCGGTTTGGGGCATCTGCGTGATGTTGGCGAGGCGCGCGAGGCTGGTGGCGGCCTGTTCGGCCGTCATGTTGGTCGAGACCCCGAGGTCCACCATGGTGCGCGTGAACCCCAGGATGTTGGGCGTCTGGATCCCGAGCTGCCCCGCGGCTTCCGCGACGCTCGCGATGGACGACGCGCTGGCCGGGACCTCAAGCGCCATTTCGCGGATCCCGGTCGACAGCGCCGAGAACTCGGTTTCGGTCGCGTTGACGGTTTTGCGGACGCCGGCAAACGCGCTCTCGTAGTCGATCCCGGTCTTCAGGACCGCGGCCCCCATGGCCAGCGCGCCGGCCGACACGATCGTCATGGCCTGACCGGTCTGCTGCATCGACTGGCCCGCGGACACGAGGGAACCCCGGAATCCCTCTACCCGGTTCTTGGCACCCTCGATCCCGGCCTTGAGCTCAGCGTCATCGACTTTGAGCTCAAGGACCGCGGTGCCGAGAACGCTGCTGGCACTCATGCCGCAGCCTCACTATTCAGATGCAGGATATCGGTTTGGCCGATAGCGCGGGGCACAGAGAACCGCCCAACTACACCCTGACCCGGCCCTCTCGCCAGAACCAATCACGAATATCATCTGCGCCGTTTAGAACCGTTTTCCCCGCATGGAGCGCGGTGTCCAACACGACGCCGTCCCGGATGTTCGCCAACTCCTGTCGTAGAGCCTCATAGCCGTCGAGCGCGGCCTGCGCGGCCTTGCTGCTGAACGACGCGACCGATGCGCCCGCAGCGCTCGCGACTCGGATTACGTAGGCGTTCATCAGCGCCTCTTCGGCCTGGAGCCGTGGTATCCAGTCAACCAGCGGCTGGAGCAGCGGCTCGGGCTCGTCTAGCCACTGATCGGGGGTTCCGCCGTAGAATCGGCAGAGTCGAGCGAGACTTTCCCCAAGGTCAGACGATCGGCGAGGCGACGCAGACGCGTCGGACCGGTCGGCAGCGGGGTCGGCGGCTCCTGATTCATCGGGGGCGTCGGAGTCGTCGCCCCCTGGCTGAAAAGCTGCAGCACATAGGCACACAAGCGCCCGTGCTCTCGCATGCTCAACTGCTCGACCACCGCGAGCGGCACATCGGGCATCGCGATGATCATGACCTCTCGCATTGCGCGCTCATAGATCTTGACGTCGTCCTCGGTGACGTCGTCCTCCTCGGCCTGCTCGAACTCCACGATGCCCTTGAGGAGTCCGGACAATCGTTTGCGCTCGCGCGTCGAGTACTCGGCGGTATCGCGCAGCATGTAGATCCGGCGCTCGCCGGCGACGTTGATCGCCACCGGCAGGCGGTCCGGAACCGCGGTATCGAGTGACAGACGGGGCCGCTGGTTCACGTGTGTGCCTCTCGTGCTAGAACAATCGAGCCGTCACGCCGCTAGGCGGAGGCGGGCTCGTACTTGCGGAGCGTCAGGATCCGCGCCGGCGTCGCGGTATCGTCGGGCAGCGCGGTGGTCTCGATGGGGATTCGGGCCGCGGTGGCGCGCTGCCCCAGGGTGGACTGCAACCCGCCGGTCGCGAGGCCCTTCCACACGATGATGCGGAACGGCTCGCCGTTGGTCGGCTGCTCCGCGTCGATGCCCCACGAGCGATAGTCGTCCGACACATTGGCCGTGACTTCATACTCGTCGAACCCACGGGCACCAGATGTCGGGGCCGTCGTCGCGACCGTGCCCTGCCCGAGCCCGAGCTTGAGGTTTTCGGGCGTGAACTCGATCAGGTTGCTGCCCAGCGTGATGGTGCGGCCCGTGATCGGACGGAACAGCGGATCAAGGACCTGATCCGCGGGGATCTCGCCGCGCTCAACCGCCATGTTGAACGTGATGCCCTCCTGGGTGTAGCCCACGGAGGTCCAGTCGTTGGCCTGCCCCACGGCCTTGGTCCACGGGACCCCGAAATCCCCGGTGGTCGGGGTGTCGATCGGGAACGCGTTGTCCTCGTCGAACGGCGTCGCGTACAGATGCGCGACACCGAACAGGACGGCAGAAGAATCAGCCACGTGAATGCTCCTCTACGGAATCGGTCGCCCTGGCCCTCTACGGCCCAGAGTCAACCCAAGATCAGAACGGCAGGTCTTGGTCCGGCGCATCCGCCGGAGCTTCGCTCGCCGGGGGCTCCTCAGGCTCAGGATCCTCCTTCCCCTTGGTAGACGTGGACTTGAGCTCGAACCGGAACCCCCGGCCCTCGTAATAGGCCAGTTGGTCCTCGGTGAGCGCGATCACGCCTCCACGTGCAATGCGCTGGTCGGGATCAGCGCCGATCCGCGAGATCGCGATCGGCCCGTCGATCCATCGGTACTGCCGGGTCTTTGGCTTTGCCAATCGGCATCACCCCCTTTCCGCGTAGTTGTGATCGCCGGGTCGTGGCCCGATGTTGGCCGCGGGCCCGACACGCGCGCGAATCCGGTCGTACAGGGCGCGCGCCTGCTGGATCGTGATCGGCTCGATCATGCCGATCACGTGGGCTTCGAGCGTCATGGTGTGGGCGAATTCGGAGTCCTGGGTCAGGTTCTCGAACGCCGCGTAGATGCCCCAGACCCCGTGATACGGTTTCTCAATCCCCGCGACCGTGAAATAGCGATCGACGCGACCGTTGCGGCTCTTCCACCCGTGGACGTTGCGGATCAGGTACCAGCGGTCCAGCATGGCGTCGCGCCGCGCCCGCAGGGCCCGTGCGGTCAGCAGGCCGTTGTCGTCGTGCTCGGTCGCGATCCGGAGCTGCTCGTCGGTCATGGCGCGCCACGTGTCCGGCTGGTCCGGCAGCACCGGGTCCATCACGGGGATCATGTCGCTCATGCCACTGCCTCCATCAGGACCGTCAGGCCATACGACGCGAACACGAACGGCCATCCCTGCTGAGTTTCGAGCCGCAGGAGCCCGCTCTCGGGCTCCACTTCGGCGATCACGCAACCCTGCTCGACAATCCGGCTCGATCCCCACGGTGGCGTCAGGATGCTCGCGACCACCCGGGCCCCGCGCATCGCCTCGTAACCCGTCGAGCCGTAGACCTGCACGTCAACCCGTGCGTGCATGTAGGGCGAGCGTCCGAGCTGACCGCGCCCCCCGGCAGCCGCGACCCCGATGTAGTTCTCGGGCATATCGGCGGAATCCGGGATGTGGAGCACGACCCTCGCGGCTGGCGCAAATGCCAGGATCTCGGGCTGCCGCCGTAGATACGCGACCACGGCACTGCTGTAGTCAGGCTGCACGGGCCGCGTCATCGTGGCCCCACGCGCTGCAACAGCGTCGGGAACAGCCGGTCGGCCACGGGCCGCAAATATGGGTGCGCGGGCATCTTGTAGGTCCCGAGCTCCTGGTAGATCGCGTACCGGACCGTGTAGGCCCCGAATGAGCCCGTGATGCTGCCGCCCGAGCGCTTCGCGCCCTTGAACTGGATGTCGTTCTTGAGGGCCCCGGTGTCGACGGCAACGAGCGTTTGGGCCTCGGCCGCGCAGTCCGCGAGCACCGAATCGACCGCCTGGATCATCTGGTCCTGGAACTGGCGCAGCAGTTGGTCGCCGTACCATTCGAGCGACATGGTGTAGCCGTTGGCCATTACGTCACCCCGTACTCTTCGAGCACCAGCAGCGCGTGGGTGCTGCGCAGCACCACGGCGTCGACCCGCATGGGCCGGACGTTGAGTTGCCGCCCCGTCAGATCGATGACCTGCGAAACGCGATCGCCCTCCAGCACGTTGGCGTCCTGCGCGACCGTCATGCCGTAGCGCCGCTGCACCGTGTCGATTGCCGCGCCCGGCACCTGCCCTAGCACCGAACCCGCAATCGGGACGGGGAACCGGCACGGGATCGTCCCCACGGTCGTCCACGTTGGAGCGCCGCCATAGCCTGCCGACGGCTCATCCCCGAGCGTCGCGCGCTGGATCGTCGCGCTGTCCACGTGGAATCCCTCGACGCCCCGGCGATGCCGCTGGTACGTGTAGGGCCGGATACCCCCGGTGCTCATACGCTGAACTCCGACTCGACCGTGGGGGCTGGACCGACGCGCCGATCAATGACCGACCGGTAGACGATCGCGGGAACCGACAACCCCGGGACCCCGAGGGCCCGGGCTTCGGAGCGCGCGACCTTGTACATCTGGCGAGCCTGCTCGTGCATCTTCTGACGGATCATCCGCACGCCATCGGGCGGCGTCACGTCGTAGAACGCGACCGTGTGCTCCATGACCGCGCGCCACAGAGCCACGCGCCCCGCGGCCCGCAGGACGGGCGGTTCCACCGCGCTGGCGTCATCAGCCTCGACCATGTAGAGCGTGTCGGTCACGAGCTCCTGGTACTGGCCCAGAGACTCGTCATCCGGGACGCTCCACCCGAGTTCACCCGTGACATCGGGCCCCGCGGTCGTGTGCATGAAGGTCGCGAGTTCCAGCGCGTCCACGCTACCCCTCGACTCCGCGCAGCCGCTTGATCGCGGCCTTGGTCATGTCTGCGGCCAGCAGCGATTCATCAGACAGCGCCTCCACGGCCTCGCGGGTCTCGATCCCCATGGACACGAGGTTCATCAACACCGCGTCCTTGGCGTTGATCTCGTGGCCCATCTGGACCAGTTCCTCGGGCAGCAGCGGGTTGTGCTCGTCCCCCGGGTTGCCCGTGTCACCGGACTCCGCAGTGGATCCCCCGGTCCCGGCAGAAGTCTCACCCTCTACCGGTTCCGGGGCTTCATCGACGGGCTTGCCGTTGGGATCAACCCGAATGCCGTCGACGATGTAGGTGATGCTCATGTGTCGTGGCCTCTCTGGTGATGCGCGGTTACGCGCGCCGCGTGCTAGATCGACGGAGCCGTGTAGGTCCCGCCCCCCGTCACGGTGTCGAGTACCGCGCCGTTGGCCCGATTGTGGATTCCCACGCCGTATCGGTGTTCCCACTCGGTCGCACGCAGCGGATAGTTCTCGTCCTGGGCGACGACCCGGAAGTTCTGAGCAGCGGCGACCAGCGGCTGGCGCAGCGCGACCGGCGGCTCAACCCCCCGGATCGTCGCGAACGGATAGCCAGCCTCGACCCACGGCTTGACCACAACCTCGGCACCATTGAGGAGCCCGATCGCCCGGTCATACAGGTTGCGCATGTCGAGCGTGCGGAGCGCCACGAGTTCGGCTCGCTGATCCCTCAACCGCGCGTCGACGTATTCCTTGAAGTCCGTGAATCCCCGGACCTTGGACTCGTCCGCCCGGTTGATGTACACCACGGCATTGCCCACGTTGAAGTGCTCGACCACGTGCTCAATGAGCTTTTCGTAGTCGGACTGAGTCGGAGTGTTGGCGGTCGTGATCCCGAGGTAGTGCGTGTGGGACGCGCCGTTGAACGCGGTGCCCCCTGGGCCCGTCGGGATCGGCAGGCTATCGGCGTTGAGCAACGCCTTGATCGGCAAATCGATCGCGGGCATCTGCTGCTGGTCCTTGAGCGTGTAGTTGGTCGGGTTGTAGATCGCGCGCTTGATCTGCCGATACAGGTTCTGCTCGTCCGCGTCGGTGATGACGTTGACCTTGCGGATGAACTCCTCGGCCGTCATGTTCTCGAACGCAAACCGAGTCCACTGGATTGCCCCGCCGTAGCGGCGTAGCGGCCACCCAATGTTGTAACTCGGGACATCGCTCTTCTGGGCCGACGGCTGGCCGAACTCGTCCAGTTCCTGGATCTCTCCGTCGGTCGTGCCCCCGAAGATCCCAAGCCGGTCGGTTGTCCGGTGCCCGATCTGCTCGGCGGCCTGGTTGAACAGCAGTGTATGGGCCGCGAGATAGCCGTCGAGGTTCTGCCACAGCAGATCCTCCCCGACCTCGGCAGCCGTGGTCTTGTGGACCTCCGACACCGCATCGAGGGTGAAAATCGTTCCGAATGCCATGCTTTACCCCTGTTCCTCAGTTGCCAACGAAGCCCGCCGGTGTTCCGGCTTAGGCGGAGCCGACGAAAAAGATGCGCGTGGCGTCGACCACGAACGCAACCGGCACGGTGCCCCCGGTGGTCGCGGCACCGTCGAGTCGCCCCGCGGTTGCCCCGACGTACAGGGGAGCGCCCGGCGTCAGGCCCGCGCCGTACCGGAACTCCACGTTTCGGAACAGGGTGACGGCCTCGCCCGACGCAGCCTCGCGGGCCGCGATCCCGTGGGCCTTGGCCTTGGCGTCGGCGGCGGTGCCGTCGGACCGCATGGCCTTGCCGGAGCTCGCGATGTAGCAGACGTCGCCCGCGGCGATCGCCTCCCCGGCCTTGATGCCCGACGCGATCACGCAGTTCTGGGGCGGAACAACGGAGCTGAGCGACGGCACGCCGCTCTTTGCGATGAGTGCCATGTACTGGCCCTTTCGTGCTGTTCGCCGTCCGCCCCGGTACTAGACCTGGACGCCGGCGTCCTTGAGGTACTTGTCGCGAATGTCATCCCGTGTCGTCGGCGGCTGCTTCTTGCCCGTGCGTGTCGGCGGAACCCCCTGGCGCTGCTCTTCCTGCTCGGGCTTTAGCGTGTCGCGGTTTTCCGCGATGTAGGCCAACTGCTCATCAACATCCATGCGGTCCAGCAACGTGATGATGTGGGTCGGCAACCCTTCACGTTCCGCGTCGAGGTATTTCTGCAACGCCGTCTTGAATCGCTCTGCGGACTCAGCCTTGGGCCGGAGTTCGTCGATCTCGGACTGGCGCTTGTCTGCGAGCTCCTGAAACTTCTGCTGCTCGGCCAGGGCTGCCTCTTCCGCGCGCTTGCGCTCGGCTTCGGCGTCATCGACCTGCTTCTTGAGCTTCGTGTACTCGCCCTCGGTTTTGCGGAGGTTCTGGATCGTGGCCCATGCCCGAGCCGGGTCGAACTGGTCGCCCCAGGGTGGCGTCTCGCCGCCCTTCGGGTCGGTCTGCGGATCATCCGAGGTGGGCTTCTCGCCCTGTGGCTGATCCGGGTCCTTGAGGTCGCCCACGAGGCATCTCGCCTTCATGTTTGCGACGCCGCAGCAGCGCGTCAGGTTGCGCCCGATCAGCGCCGCGTCGTTGTGGCGATTATGACATCGAATATCTCATGTATCAATATCTGTCAAGTTGATTCAGGATGACAGCGGGGTGATGAGCAAGAGCCCCAAGGTCGTGATACGTTGAAGCCACGAGACACAATTCGCGTCTCGCACGGCTCACGACATAGGAGAGGCATATGTCAGGCATGAAACCACTGTTTGAGAAGCACGATGCTTCCGCCGTCTTCGGCGCTCAACGGCGAGCGATTGAGGATCGCATCCAGAAGGAATCACGGCACTACGTTCTCAACGTTGACATTCAGGAGTATGTCAACTTCATCGTTAGCGAAAGAGGCATAACCCCCATCGTCCTCTACCCGGATCGCATGCAGATGGACCACTATGACACCCTGGTGGATCGCAGGTACGTTCGGAACATCGGGCCGTCTCTGCGGGGTGAGAGCGCTAAGGTCCCGGGCAAAGTCTTTACGTTCTCGGTGCCATTCACAGGTGATTCGGGATTGTTTGACGTACAACCGAGTTCACACTACATGAATCATCCGTATGCCCAGGTAAACCTCGAGACAATTGAATTCGAGGCTCGAAGCGGACGCCACTACGATCCAGCAGACATTCGGCGCGCATTCGACCGAGAACTTGACCTCGCCCAGAAGTACATCGCTCACCTCACGGAAGATGTTGATCGGTTCAACCAAGAGCTTCCCAAGTTCGTCGAACAAGCCCTTTTGTCCCGCCGGGAAGCCATTCTTGAGGATGAACGCAAGCTCAACGAGATCGGGATTCCGCGCCGCACCGATCCCATCGCGACCTACAGTGTGCCGCTGGAAACACGCAAGGAAGTCGTGCCTCCCCCGCAGGTCACACGTGAGATCCGCAACCCCGACCCGGTGCTCGCATTAGCCCAGTACGACGAGATCGTCAAGACCATCTATGACGCAACGCTCGTGCTGGAACGTAGCCCCCGGACATTCCACGACTTTGAGGAGGAGCAGGTCCGCGACATCCTGCTTGTGCTGCTCAACAATCAGTACATCGGCACCGTGACGGGCGAGACATTCAATGGCAAGGGCAAGACCGACATCCTGATCCGCCATGAGGGCAGCACGCTCTTCATCGGGGAGTGCAAGATCTGGACGGGCCCCAAGTCGCTCAAACGCGCGGTCGATCAACTGCTCGGGTACGTGACGTGGCGCGACACCAAGGCCGCGATCATTGTCTTTGACAAGCGAGGGCAGTTGACCCGGATTCTGGACCGCATCCCCGGGGTCATGGCCGGGCACCCGAACTTCAAGCAGGACCTTGGGCCCGTGGGCGAGGCTGGTTATCGATCCATTCTCCGGCAGCGGGACGATCCTGCTCGGGACCTCATGGTCACGGTCCTGGCGTTTACGGTGCCTAACCCTGACCCGAATGCTGAGCCGGAACCCGAGGAGGAGGAGTAATCCCGAGGTCACGGTTCGAGCAACGGCGTAGTCCCGGGCCCCATCGGGGATCGTTGACGCGCTGGACGAAATCCTTGAGCGCCACGTCACCGTTCAGATACGCCGCGTGAGCCGTGGGCCCGAGGAGCCGGCGCTGAACCTCGTCGGGCTGGTCCTCGAACCAGTCTTCGCCCGTTGGCCCGAGGTCCGCCATCGAATCGACCGGCAGGTATGCGGCACTACACCGACAGTTCGGGTGCGAGTCCAGCGTTTCGTTCATGGTGTGCCATGTCCCGTGCATCGCGAGGCACACGACACACGGGGCATCGGTGCTGTCGACGGCCGCGAGCCACGTCCACCCGGCCAGCAGGTCGTGGCGCGCCTGCGCCTGCTCAGCACTGGCGCGCCGATACGCCCCCACGACCTCGGTGCGGCTGATCGTCAGGGCGCGGCTCATGTTGCCCCCGAGCGCAGTCCTGACCTCACGCGCCACCTCCCGGGGCCCGATGCCGCGCCCTACCCCGGCGATCAGCGCCCGTTCCACCTGTTTCGCGGCGTCCGGCCCAAGCTCATCGAGCAGCGCGCGCAGCGGCGAACCGTCCTGCAGGCGTCCCACGAGCCCCACGAGCGCGGTGTTGGGCAGGGCCACGAGATCCTGATAGCCCGCACGTGCCAGCATCGCCATGGTCGCGCCTCGGCCCAGCACCACGGCTTCGGCCTGTAGGCGCTCCATCGTCGCGCCATGCCCCGCGACGATGCGCCCTACCTCCTCCTCGGTCTGGCGCAGCAGGATACGGGCACGCTCGTACTCCCGGATCTTCCACGCGGGCAACTCCTCGCCCTCCAGGAACCGCGCCTGCAGGTCCTGCGCGATGTCCGTGACATCCTGCTCCAGCCGCGCCCACGTGGCCCCGTAGGCGCGGATCAGCGCCTCCTCGGCCACGGCCTCACGGGCGATCAGGCGCAGGCGGTACGCCTGGGCGATCGCGTGGATGTCCTCGACGAGATCAGGCATTGACCGGCTCACCACGGTTCAGCGCGGCTTCCAGGAGGTCCTGGGCCTCGCGGTCCAGCGGATCGTTCAGCAGGTCGCCCGCGGCCTCCGGAGCCTCGGTCTCGGCCAGCGCGTCGTCAATCTGCTCCTTGCTGAGCCCGTCCTGCTCCATGAGCAGGCGCTTGCTGTACCCGTATTCGCGCTTCTTGGCCTGCGCCTCGGCCCGCAGCTTGTCGATCGCGGCCTCTTCGTCCTCGGACAGCGGCAGGACGGACCGATCCTCGAACCGGTGGTTGAGCTGGCCCGCGCGGTAATCCCCAAGCTCCACGAATCCCGGCAGTTTGTGGAAGCGCCCCATCGAGCACCCCATCTGCTGGGCCCGGATCAGCGCGGCCTCGTGGTTGCCCCGCACCTCGACGGCACGCGAGATCGCGGCGATCAGCATGACGCGCAGCGCCTTACCCGAACGGTCGCCGTCGGACTCCGCGATCTCGCCGAACCCAAGCTCCGGGAGATCCGTTTGCTTGGTGTGCTTGAGGTGATCGTTCAGGACCGCAAGATGCACCTCGTACGGCAGATCCTGGATCATGGGCGCGAGGCCCCAACCTCCGGGCAACCGCCACAGCGTCATGCCCCCGATCTGGATGCGCTCGCCGTCGTCCTCAATGATCGGCGGCATCATGGGGTTGCCGTCTTCGTCCGTCAGGCTGGATTGCAGCACGAGGTCCGGGCGTCCGAACTGGAACAGCAGGTCCTCCATGCGGACGGCGAGGCGGTTGCCGTGCAGTGCCTTGACCAGCGCGGGCGTGATGGCCGCGACACCCCGAGGCTGCTGCCGGACGGCCCGGTGCTTGATGTGGGAGAACGGAATGAAATCGTCGCCCGTCATCTTGACGATCAGGCGCTCCTCATCGGGCTCCCCGAGATCGGGCAGCGTCGCGCGGGTGCCCTGCTCGTGCTGCCAGCGGCGCATTGTTCCGCGCTCTTTATCCCATACCTCGGTGATGACCACGTCGGTGCGCTCTCCGGTCTCACGATCCAGCTCCGCGACCTCGGTGTCGAGCCGCAGGTACGTGAAATACCCGCGTTCGTCGACCTCGAAATCCGTCAAACTCGCGGGATCAATCGACTGGATGAACACGCGGTTGACCCGGCCCAGCCGATCCACGCTGGTCGCGACCTTGAGCAACCCGTCGCCCAGCATCGCGGTGTTGCGCACGTGCTCCTGTTTGTTGACCGACCAGTTGCTCCACTCCCAGATCTGGTGGATCGCGGCAATCAGGGCGTCGGGATTCTCGACATCCTCCCCCGGATCGATCGGCAGCGCCTCGGGGAGCGCACCGGGCCAGACGGTCGCGACGTAGAACTCGACCGCTGCCTGCGTGGGGTTGCGGTACCCGGGGATCGTCTGCTCGCCGGACAGCTCGACCCGGTCGTTGAAGTAGAGGTCGCTCAGGACCTCGTACATCCCCACCACGTCCTCGACATCGCGCCCCTGGCTGATCTGGGCCAGCATCGCGTAATCGCGGTAGCGGTCGCCAAAGAGCGCCCGTAGGGCATCGACCGCCGTCGCGGCCCGCTCAACTATTGTCATGCTGCTTCCTGCTCCTTCTTGGCTCGTCGTCGGAATCCGTGTTCAAGCTCGCGCTTGACCCGGTTGATTGCGCCGCTGGTTGCGTCGACCTGATCGGCAAACGCGCCGGTCGGGAAGTCGAATAGCTCGCGCTCGTAGTCGTTGAGCCACGGGACCAGCGGCCCCGGCTCCGGCAGTTCCACCATCCCGACGGCGCACCACGACGCCGCGGCATGAGCCCGCGCGACCTTGGAGAGTCGTGGGATTGAGCGCCGCATGAGCCGCGCGAGCCACTCATCGGCCTGCATCCGCAGACTCTGGTACGCCTGACGCCCTGACGACGCGTACTCGATGTCCACGACCCGCAGTTTCCCGTCGTGGTTGTGCCGCGTGGCCGTGGACTCAATCAGTGCCAGCAACGCCGGGAACTCGACGCGTTTACGCACCACCTCGACGATGCGCAGCCGGTACGCAGTGGTCAGCTCCGCCACCACCCCCACGGTGTACGCCGCGCTCGTGTCATCCTCTTCGGCGGTGTCCCAATAGATAAGGCGCGCAACGGTGTCGTGATAGTCGACCTCGGGATCGTAGCGATTGCGCCGGTGCCACCAGTCCGCGAGGAATACCGCGCCACCGTCGGCTTGTGGCTGACCCTGGTACAGGGCCCAGAATCCCCGTTCGCCCTGCGCCACCCGGATGGCCGCGAGCTCCTCCTCGTCGAATCGTGCCGGCCACAACGCCGCGCCGGGTTTGCGTTCTAGCGGATCATCATCGAGCGCAAGCGCCGGAAGATGCACGACCTCCCAATTGGGCCCGTCGTCCGATGCCAGAATGCGACCCGCGAGATCATCGCGATGCCACCGCGTCATGATCAGGATCATGGCTGCGCCCGGCTCACGACGCGTCAGCAGATCATCGGTGTACCAGTCCCAGACTTTGTCGCGGAACACCGCGCTATCGGCCTCGGCACGGCTCTTGACCGGGTCATCAATGACGATCAGGTCGCCACCCATGCCCGTGACACCACCACCCACGCCAACGGCCCGCACGCCGCCGCCCTGCTCGGTTTCCCACTGGTCCGCGGTGTTGCGCTCGCGCGACAGTTGCACGAGCCCACGATCCCGCGTGATGCGCCGGATCCGGCGCGAGAACGAGGCAGCCAGCGTGTGGTTGTACGCCGCGACGATGACGCGCAACCGGGGATTCTGCTCTAGCCGGTACGCCGAATACCGGACCGTCACGGTCTCGGACTTGGAGTGACGGGGTGGCAGGAACAGCATGAGTTTCCGAGTGGTGCCTGATGTGACGCGCCCCACGGCATCCTGAATCATCCCGAGGTGCGCGGGCGTCCAGTCGAATTCCGGCGACGCCTCGGGCAGCCACGCGCGGAAGTTTTCGGCCGAACGCTGCTCATCCTCCGGGGCGATCCGGTGGGTGAACTGATCAAGCAGTGATGCGGCTAATGTCGGCCTGGATTGCGGCCAGAGCGTCGCGGTCACGCACGTTCTTCCTCACCGATTCGGCAATCGTGGCAATCAGGGTCATGGCCTGTTCCGCCGTGATCATCTGCTGCATCGCGACCATGCGTTTCTGCTCGGACTCCACGAGCTTGCGCCGCTGCTCGATCAGCGCCATGACCTCACGCCACGCCGCGTAGTCCGCGGCACCACGACCAATCAGCGCATCAACCTCACTCAGGGCCTCGGCGATCTTGTCGCGATCGCGTGACGCGTGCGCCTGCTTGAACCCCTGCCACGCGCTGAAGATCCCGCTCCACAGGTGCCCCGCTTCCCCTGTGTCGACGCGCCCCAGTACGTCGGAAAGCCGCGCATCCACGAGCGAAATGTCAGCCCGCAGTGCCAGCAACTCAGGGTCCTGCAACGACGCATCGAATCGCTCTAGCAGGCGCGCGGGCATGGCCTTGGAGTAGCGACCGTGCCGGAACGCCGGGTTAGCGATGCCGGGCAGCGATTTGCCCCCGTGCATGCGGCACCGACCGTTCGCCATTGGCCGCTGCGTACAGGGCCTGCCACTGCGCGTTTTGGCCCCGCAGATGGCATGGGGCGGCTTTTCTGGCATGGGGTGCGAACTCGCGGGCACAGCGCTCACCGGTGGTCATTCCAGCACGACACAATGCAGGCGTCCGGGTAGAAATCCCACGTGGGCGAATTCGCGGGCATCTTGCGCGTTTCCACGTGATCGAACCATCGGCGCATCCGCTCCATCCGGGCCATCAGGCTCGCGACCACGCGGTCAGCGTTGAAGTGGTACTCAAACGCCATCTTCTGGACTCCGTCGAATCGGCACGTGTCCAGGATCGCGAGCTCCGCGCCCTCGATATCGAGCTTGATGCCGTCCGGCTGATAGCGATCCAGAATGTCGTTGAACGCGACCGTTGGGACCGGGATCGACTGACGTCGCAGCGTCGGGATGATCGTGTGGCGATACAGGTTGCGCCCCGACGACGCGACGAAGAGCTCGACCAGTGGGCCCTCGGGTTCGGCCAGGACGGCGGCGTGCTCGACGTGGCCGTGCAACCCGTTGATCTTGAGGTTGTGGCTCAGCATCCGAGCGTTATCGGGATGAGCCTCGTACGCGAACACCTCGGCCCCGAGCGCAGCGGCCATCACGCTGAATGACCCGATGTTTCCCCCAAGGTCCAGCCAGCGTTCTCCCCGCTCGATCGTGACGCCGCGCTGCAGATAGACCCGCTGATCCACGACCTCGTGGATTGCTTTCGCGTCGGTGGTGTCGGGCCGTACATCGAAGATCAGGCCACTGGTCGCGATGCGCTCCAAGTCGGTTGTCGCGGTCATGAGGCACCGCCGTTCAAGCGCCGGAGCTCACGATCAAGACGACGCTTCTGGGCCCGGATAATCTCGTCGTCCAGCGGCAGGCACGACCACATTTGCTTGAGCGAGTAGTACACGATGCTATAGCGATAGGCGTCCTCACTCAGCAGCGCGATGGGTGTGACCCCGTGGACCAGAGATTGACCGTCGAACATCAGGAGCGAATTGTTGGGCAGGTGGAACGCGCAGTCGAATTCCGGAGTCGCGAGATAGCCACCCCCGATATCCCGCTTGAATACCAGCATGTTGGACCAGACGTCCGCGAAGTTGCCGGCGTCGAAGTGATAGAGCAACGGATTGTTGAAGTTGATGATCCCCGAGGTGAACACCGAATCCTCCATGCGCCACTGCTCCCGGACCTTGCGGGTCTGGTGCTCGTGCCGATGGTAGCGATCGGGGTTGTACTGCTCGTAGTAGGTGCTAACCCGCGTGGCATACCGCGCGATGATGTCGTGGGCCTCGGGATTCTCGCGGGCCAGCGCCGCCGCAGTGCAGAAGTCGCGTCGCGGCAGTGATCGCGGCTGAAAGCCGAACACCTTGGATCGACTCTTGACGCCGTTGAATCGCGCGCCCTCGGGATACTGGATCTCCGGGAGCACACGCTCGATCTCGGTCGAGTCATCATCGAGCACCAGATACACGATCAGCAGTTCCCCGGTGTCGGCATCGTGGATCAGGGCACTGTCACGAATCAGAGTCGTGTAGTCGCTCTCGGCGGGGGCGCGGTTTTTGTACTCGTGGAGGTCCAGATCCCGCCGTTTCAGGTGCAGGACATCAGGCTCACGCATGGGGTCCAGCCTCCAGGTGGTGCCGCAGCGCCGCCTCCACCACGTCGACACTCGTCTCGGCTCCGTCGCGATCCATCAGGTCGCGCACCAGCCCCAGAACTCGGGCGTACCGCTCGGTATCCATGATGAGCACAATCTGTCGCACCGAAGTGTTGGCGTAGGACGCGGCGCGCGCGTCCTTGGTTGCGCTCTCGTCGTACCCCCCCCTCCAGCACGATGGCCCTGGTGTGATCGACACGCATATCATCGCGGGGATCCGGTTCGCCGCCCGGCTGAGCCGCGGCCCCGAGGATGCTGTCGAGTTCCCACGAATGCCAGAGCCCCCCGAGATCAACCTGCTGCTCCATATCGCGCAGCACATCGGTATCCCACTCGGCCAACTCCGCCGCGCGATTGTCGTAGAGCGCGAGCCGCGTCTTCTGCTCCTCGCTCAGGCCGGTGCGCCGTACCGCCACGATGGTGTCGCCGTCGGCATCCACCACAACGACGCGCTCGATCCCGGCCTGTGCCGCGGCCTCGATCGTGGCATTGCCCGCGAGCACGACGTTGTTCTCGTCCACAACTATGGAGCGCCCGGCCCCAACCTCACGCAGCGCCGCCTCGATCATCCCGACGTTCCGCGCGGTGTGGCGTCGTGCATTCTGGGGATCAGGGGTCAGGTGTCCGATATGGCTCACCTCTGGTCCAGGGTTCGGCATGCCGATCCTCTCGTTGTCCAGTCGATCCACCCGGGAGGGGGCCGGGACCCGCGTGGGGTTCGAATCACGAGCCCCGGCAGCATGAGTGTACGGTGAATACATAATCAGGGCAATATCAAGAGAGTCAATAGTATTGACATGCTGTACAGGATACCGTATAATCATGGTGTTGGGGTAAGCGGCCCCGACGCGAGAGACCAGAGAGAGGACAACCCCATGGACAACCCCGATTTTGTCGCGATGTTTGCCGAGGCGCTGGACGACGAGATGTTGATCGCGCAGTACCGGGTGTACCGCGAACGTGCTGCCGCCGACACCGCTGATATCGCGGCAGATGCGATTGTCCAGTCGCTCACCTCGGTGCTGAAAGATCGCGGCCTGTCGATCCCCCAAGAGGACTAGCACCAAGCGGCGCGGGGCTTCACGGCCCCGCGCTCCCGAAAGGATCACGACATGACACGCACAGGATTCCCGCAGCAGGTCGATGCCAGTGATCGGGTCAACGCAGTCAACGCGATGATCGGGGGCAACCCGTGGTTCATCGACGTGCTGTTCAAGGTCTGGACCAGCGGGGTCCAGACCGGCGTTGTCACGATCTCGACTGTCACGACGGCAGGTGGACGCGCCGAATACGCCGAGCGGGCGGTCCGGTACGCCGCGGACCGCTTCCGAGCCGCAGGGATCGCGGCACCGGTCGACAACCACACGGGCGAGTGGCGCGCCATCGTGGACCTGCCCGACGATGTGGTCCGCACGGTTCTCATCGGAGCCGGACTCGACACCACCATCACGGTCATGATCCCGGGCAAGGCGTGGGACCGACTAACCGACTGGCGCGACGACCGACCCGTGTACGCGACGCTCATGCAGGCGCTCGACAACGCCACGGAACGCCGCTGGGGCTCTGGTACTCGCGTTACCGTGACAGTCACGCGGGAAGATGCGCAACTGCTCGCCACCGAATGCCAGGAGCGCGGGGACTACGAGATCGACACCGCCGATGGCTGGCGCGGCTATGACTCCTACACGGCTCGGGATTTACGCGCCGTTGGACGCGCGCTCATCAAGACCGGCCAGCAGATTCGACAGCAACTCGCATAGGAAGAACGACCGGGGCGGGCTAGCAGGCCCGCCCCGCACACGAAAGGATCACCCCCCGATGCTATGCGACAAGCGCGCACTCCGGGGTTTCATCACTCGCTCGATCAACGGGGTGTCACTCCGGGTCATCCCGGCAGGCGATAGCCAGCCGTACGACTACTGGCTGACCGACGGGTATGCGGCGTACCGCGTGCCGGCCAACCTGCTCACCACGTTGCTCCCGGACCAGATGGCCACGATCCAGCAGCATGACTCCGGGCAGGGCTGGAAGCTCATGAAGGGCGAACCGCTCGAACCGTGCGACTTCACCCACGAGGACATGCTCGGCTTGGTGGACTACGACCACGATCACCACGCCGCCCAAATCACCCGCGTGCTGATCGACCTCATCGGGCGCTATCAGGGCGAGGTTCGCTGCCGGGTCGTGATCCCCGTGCTGCCCGAAGGCCAGGACCCGAGCCCTGATGCCCCATCGTTGTTCATCAACGAGCAATACCTCGCGATCCTGAACGACGCGCTGCACGGCTATCGCTACACCATTGCGCCGTGTCGCTGGATTTCCACGACCTACGGCCACGGCCTCGCGGTCTACCGAGGCACCGGCGATCACTATGAACCGGAACGTGACGACCTCGTGGCCTTCATCATGCCGATGGTCGGGGAGCATCCCGAACGCCTCGATATCCGCGCGATCATCAACGCGGCCAGCGTGCTCACCAACGTATAGGCCATGACATCCGGGCACACCTTGCACTAGTGCTCGCGCCGAGTATCATCCGAACATGGGTTCTACCAGAGAGGATGCACAGCATGGTCAAAGAACCGCAGGTTGTCGTCAGTATCCCGATCCCCGAGGGCGTCGACGTGGGGGTGATCGAGCGAGCAACAGGCTCAATCCTCACGTTCGCGGGGAATCCGTACGAACTGGTCCGGATCGGGGTCCTGCTCACCGAATACGTGAGCAACGCGAAGCGCATGAATCGTCATCTGGAGAACACCGGGGACGGCAGCATGGCATTCGGGAACCTCACCGGAATGCCTGAACTCGACGGCATGTCGGTCGACAGTCTCCGGGCGTTCGCGAGCGAGCTCCGAGGATGGATCAACGATCAGGCGCAGTAGCGCCACAATCCCGCGCAGCAGAAAGCCCCTCGTTTAGAGCGAGGGGCTTTCTGTACTCCGCCTGCACGTGGCAGGTGAGCTACTGGCATCAATGCCGTGTGCACCACCGAGGAATCGCACCCCGTCCTCATCACGCCAACAGGGGGTCTCCCCTGGTATCGCGTAATGCGTGCTGCTGTTACACCAGTCGTGCAAGTGCGGCTCTAGCCGCAAACCTCAACCGCCAGGAACACGCCATGACAGCCGAGATAGTGGCGGGGGCAGGATTCGAACCTGCGACCTCGGGGATATGAGCCCCGCGCGCTGCCACTGCGCTACCCCGGCATGGCCGGGCGGTTCAGGCCCGGCGCGAGGTCGGGGTCACGGGCGCGAACCCGTGAGCTCGACCAGTAGGCCCGGCTACTCCATGGTGTGCCATGTTTCGACCTGGCCGGAGCGACGGGAGGGAATCGAACCCTCAACATCCTGCTTGGAAGGCAGGCACTCTGCCGATTGAGTTACCATCGCGTGCTGGCCCCTGAAGAGCCAGTCGAGGGCCGTGGCCCTCCCCCTCCGGCGCTTGACCGGATTGTCCCAACGGTACAGCGGACTTGACTCTGTAGCCACATCGCTCGAACCCCCGAAAATTGCCCCGAGCCTCATACGTCCTCAGGATCGACGTAGCGCGTGCCCCGGAGGGTCCAGCCCACGACATTCAGCCGCGCCTCAGCGAGCTGCCGGCCCCAGTAGACTCCGTACATCCAGTGATGCCCGCCGTTGATCAGCAGGTCCATGTCGACCTTGTCGTAATCCGGTCGCCCCATCTCGTTGTGCACGCGGAGGAATTCGTCCTGCGCCTGATCCTGGATGCGCCGCGCTTCAGCCCACGGGATCCCAGCCTCGACCGCCATTTCGAGCGTGTCCATACTGGCACGCGCCGCCGCGTCTCGCAGTTGCCGCGTCAGTGACGGATCATCGCTGCCGTAGCGCGATTGCGACTCGCGCCACGCCCAGAGGCCCGCGTAATGTCGCAGGTACTCGACAATCGTCTGCTCAGCTCGTGATCGTTGCTGCGCTGCTGTCATTGCCCATGCCCTTCACTGTTTATGCACCAGACCCGCGCGATCATGACGCCGAATACCGTCGCTATGATCACGACCCCCCAACCTCCGGGATCGATCAGCGCCCCCAGAGCCCCGACGCCCGCACACGCGAGCAGGACGCCCACGAACCCGAGGTGCTGCCTCACGTCGCGCCAGATCATGCGCGACGCCGTACCCGTCGCTGCTTGCGTGCGCGTTGGCGAGCGTACCGCGCCTCGAATCTCGCGACAGCAGCGATTCGGTCGACCTCAGCCTGCGCAGTGTCCATAAACCCCAATGGGAACAGCGGCACCCACGATAGACAGTGCTGCATCGCCTTCGACACCTCGGCTATGGCGTCGGCCATAGCCCTGCAGTACTCCAGCGCCTGTATCTCCCAGCCGTCCGGCAGCGCCCGGAGCATGCCGGGAATCTCGGACAACGATGGCTGGATGCCGCGCTCTTCATACTGCCGGTACCGTGGGCTCGCAACCGTCACTCGTTCGTCCTCCAGTTCCACACGGACTCGCGGCCCGTCACGCTCTCCAGATAGCATCCGTCCTCCTTGTCGTGCCGCACGAATTTGACCAGGAAATCGACCTCGCCCTGACGCTCGACACGCCACACCGCACCCTCGACCGGCTCCAGCGCCCCGTAACCCCCGTAGGTGCCATTCGTGCGCTGATTCGCGCACCACGCTGCCGCATGATCGACGCTCGTGGGATTCGTGGCAATGAGCGGCGGGGTCGCGAACTTGAACGCGAACCCCAGGCGGTCCCTGTTGCGCCGCAAAGCCATGTCCTCCAGGGTCATGCGCTCCGCCCCGACCATAATGTCGAACAGCACGAACGGCTCCCGGTTTGCCAGATCGTAGCGGGTGCCATGAGCTTGGGCGAGCCATTCCCCGACCGCGCGCTCGCCCTCGTCCAGCAGTGCATCGAACCGCTGGTAGTTCAGTGGTTCCCGGACCCACTGGTCCCAGAGGATGTGCTGGTAGTACCGCGACTGGATGGCCCGATATCCCGCGCGGATCAGCGGGATGATCTCGCCGCCCACTTTCGCGACCGCGACGCACGAGCCGTCGAGCTTTTCCTGCACGTAGACCTGATCGTGCTGGTCACGCACGCGCTCAGTCGCGATTCGGGCCTGCCCTGGATGGCATGAGCGATCCGCTGGCCCGAGCCGACTGCCGGGCAAGTGCGGAATCGACCCGTACGCCTTGATCCCCAGGGGCTTGCGATTCTGTACCGTCATGACGTCACCATGCTCTCATGCTCTACCGTTCGGCCCGGTGGTGCCCCCGCGGCTTCGCCGTAGTAGGCCGCGGCCAACTCGACCCGCAGGCCCTCGATAGTCCGACTCATGCGTCGATGAATCCCCCGGACGTCATCCTCGGGCCCCCGCGCAATCGTCGTCTCGTCGCCTCCGGGCAGCCTGATGACCAGCACGTAATCGGGGCCATCGGGAGGCGGTGGCGAAGGCGGCGGCGGAGCCACGTCATCAACCTGCAGACGATCCATCCGGCCCTTACACGACGATGATGTGCGGTTGAGCGCCAGCGCGACGTTGGTCCACGTCACCCCCGCGGCCCGCAGGCTCAGGAGTTTGGCGTCCTCGTCCTCGGTCCAGTCCCGTCGATAGACCGATACAGCACGCCGGCGGTTGCGGTTGGCCCGCTGCTGGACCGACGCGATAGACCGCTCCATCGCGTCGCTGATCTCGGCCCACGAAGCCCCCTGGCCCAACAGGTCCTGCAGCTCGGCGTCTTCCTCGGGGCTCCACGATCGCGCCCGGTAGCGGTCCTGAATCACTCGTCGCCCTTCCGGTACCGGACGTTGTAGTCCTGATCGATGTAGATCTCGCCGCGCTCCTGCAACCTCTTGAACGCCACGCGGCAATGCTCGTCCAACCGCGGCTTCTGGCCCTCGCGCTTCCAGCGGCGCGACGCGATCAGCACCGCGAGGAAACTGCCGCCCGGCCCCTCGGTCACGACCTCGCGGATCGCATTCTCGGCGTCGATAATTGCGGCCGCACGCTCCCGTTCCCGGTGTCCCATGTCCTCGTCCCAATCGTTGTTCTGGTGCCACTTGGCCGATGCCACGCCGAAGTGCGCGACTGCCAGTCGCTCACGTTCGCCCTTGACCGACGCGTCGCTCGTGTAGGACCGCAGTGCATCGTTGAACGCGATCCTGGTCGAGCCGTCGGGCCAGCGGTTTTGAATGAACCAGTCGGCCATGTTCCACAGGTACATCTCGCCCTTGACGAACGCCCCGATCACCCCGCGCTCCTCAGGATCAATCACGCTCATGCGATCTTGACTTCCTCCGGCTGCCCCAGCGCCTTGACGGCCAGCGCACGCGGGCGCTCACCCCCGTGGTCCGCGATCCACATGAACGCGAGGGTGAGTTGCGCGACCGCGCGTTCCTCGTGGAATATCCACTCGCCCCACGGTCGCGAATCCTCTTTCCATCCAGCGGGCCGGAGCTCCGCGACCAGCACGTGACAGAGTTCGTGGACGATGATGCGCTCAAGGTGTCGCAGCCGCTGCTCCGGCGTCGTGCCGTACTCGTCGAGCGTTTCCGCGATTGACGGCAGGTAGTATCGGATTGTGAACATGAGACGGTCGGCCTCGGCGTGGACATCGGCTTCTGTTCGGGTGTTCTCGTCCTCGTCGCGGCATCGCTCACGTTCGTAGCGCAGCACCCACTCCCAATGACTCAGCCCGAGCCACTCGATCCACCAGTTGGTGTGCTCAAGGATCTCGTCCTTGAGCACCGCGAACTCTGCGTCATTCACGGGCATCATCCTGAACCGTTGGCGCTTCGCAGCGCTCGAACTGATGTTCGTGGCACCGCTGGCATGTGCGCGAGTGCCACCATTCGCCACCACCGGCCTCGTAGGGCTCGCGCCAATCGCCCCAGTCGTGCCCTGGCTGCCCGTGGTACTGGCCGATCCGGTAGCACAGACTGCTCAGATCAACGTAGTCCGCCCCACTGCGCTTCATCATCTGCTCGACGTCGCTGGCGATCTCATCCAGCAGCACCACATCCCCGCTCTCGAACGTCAGCGGGACGGACTTGCCGGCCACCAGCCCCGCGATGTTGATGCGCCGCAAGGCTTCATAGACTCGCGCTTTCGGCGTCTTCTCGCTCATGTCCATCCTTTCAGCCCGCAGCGGTGAATGATGTCCTCAATCTGTTGCTCGATCTGTAGCTCGCGCGCCCGTGTTAGTCCGCTCTTCTGCCCCACATAGACGGCGAAGACTTCGGTATCAGTTGGGACATGGAAGAACGCGGCGTACTTGTCGATCGCGTCTTCGACGTCCTCAGCCTCAACGTTTACCGGGCACCTGACCGCGCGCTCGTGCGTGCAGAACACGCGATACACCGCTAGGCTCATCCATGCCTCCCGCCTCATCTCAGGGACGAGGGCAGCGTCGCTACGACGCTGCCCTGCTGTTCATCAGGGGATCGCTACCTGCCGCGCTGTCCGCGTGGTGCAGGTTTCCACGGCCCAGCCGGTCCAGTCGGCATGTCCTCAGCCGCGACGTAGTGGCCGTTGCCCCGCGAGTCCGAGAGCCAGTACGCCACGGTGCGGTACTCGTACGTGATGTCCCCGACGGTCGAGCTCTCGCAGACCGTGGTCTTGGTGACCTCGATCTTGTTGCGTGTCACGTCGTCGGTGAATTGCCTCACCTCGACGCCCGCGACACACCACGGCTCCGGCGGATTGTCGGCAGCCATGGCCGGGATCGCGAACGTCCCGAGCATCAGGACCGCGGCAATCAGGGAAATGAGATATCGTCGCATCTCGCAGGTTCCTCCATTGATCAGACGTCCATCAGGGCCGCGCGTGTCCTTACTCCGGCCTCACCCCCTTTCTGGCTTCAAGGCGCTCGCGCTCCCACGGCGCGATCCATTCGCCCTCACACGCGATCAGCGTGTACGGCTCCGCGCCGTCCTCATCCTCGTAGACCTCGCGGTAGAACTGATCGGCCCCATATCCGTCGTCCGCAGTCGTCACCTGCATCCATGTGTGACGCGGCATCGTCAGTCCGTCCCATTCACCCTCGGACCATTCGACAACCACCGCGCCCAGCATCATGAGCATCTCGGATACAGACAAGTGCCCCGGTACGACGTAGCAGCCCGGTTCACCTACGGCGATGATCGCGGCGGATATGTCACGCTCTGGCTCGGGGATGCGACCGCTGCCGTTGCATTCCGGGCACGCCTGCCCCCCGAACAGGCTCCCCGAGCCATAGCAATCAGGACACGAGAAGACGACGCTCATCCGTCACTCCGTTCCAGCCCTACAAGCCGCCGCGCCACCCTGTACGGGCAGTCGCGCGTGTGCGGGACGTGCTGCCATGTGCCGTGCATCCGGCAGTCGATGCAGATCACGGATTTCGGGTCGTTGGGGTCCAGCGGGCGCAGCGGCTCGTTTATCTCCGCGGCCTTGCACCCGATCACGTAGGCGATGTCCCGCGACTCCGCGACCGTGATCTCGATCGGGCCCGCGAACCACGGGCCGTGATCCTGCATCCGGGCAAACGGGCGCTTCATCTGCTCGCACACCAGGGAGATGCGATACCAGAATTCCGGGTTCATCCCGAACGCCCGGCCCAACGCGTCAGCCTGCTCGCGCGTGATGCCGTGGCGTTGAATCAGCAGTAGTTGGAACTCTTCGACTGGCAGCCCGGACGCCTCAGCGAGGTCCTCCAGTGCCCAACCGCGCGCGTCTAGTTCTTCCTGGATATACGACCCGACAGTGAATACCTCGGCGAGGATGCTGCCCGTTCTAGGACTCATTCCGCACCGCCCAGACTAGTTCCAGCGCCGCGAGAGCGACACGGGCGCGTTCGCCGTAATCTGCCATCCAGGCATACATCGGCAATCCCGGCCCTTGATGCAGCGACACTTTCTCTCCCGCTGCACTCGATTCATCGTCGTAGTTGCTCTTGTCCGCGTACCAGCGCAGCGTGCCGATCATCAGGCGAATGAGATGCGGTTCAGTCATGAACCCGCGGGCGCGGGATTCCTCCGCGAGCTCAAGGCGCTTGATCAGGGATAGTTCGGCGTCTCGGTGCCATTGGCTCATGACTGCCACCCCCGCGCATCCACGATCAACATGACGGTCCGGACCCCGGTGCCCGAGGGCTTGAACGCGCCGTCCGGCAGGTCCAGGAACGTGCCGCCCATTTTGTCGATGAAGTCGCGGAACTCCACGGTGTTGCGATTCGAGCGGAATCGCACGCTGGCCGACATGATTGAGACCAGTCGCCCGCCGCGCTTCAGGAACCGCAGCGCGTGCTCCACGTGCGCAATGTCCTGCTGCCGTGCAAACGGCGGGTTCATGACCACGCGGTCGAACAGACTCGGGTACCGGCTCGTGAGGAAGTCGTCGGGGGTTGTCGGGAAACCCTGACCTATCAGCTCCACCGCCCGGCCCGCGTGGATCTCTTGGCACACGACCACGCCGCCCGCGTCGCGTGCTGGCCGCGCCAGAGCCCCGAGCCCCGCCGACGGTTCCAGTACGGTCATCCCGGGCTCAATCTGCGCGGCCTCGATCACCATGTTGGCGATGTTCGCCGGCGTCTCGAACCACCCGAGGTCATCGGGCCGGTCATACGTCCCGGTCAGCACCACGGCGTCGAGCGCGTCGCTCGGGTCCGCGTCGAACATGTGGCCCCGGGCGCGGCGATTCCACCGACCCCCCAGAGCCGTCAGAACCTTGTTGACCGCCTCGTAGAGCGGGCGGTCGAGCTGTCGATCCGGCAGATACAGGGTCGTGTCCTCGACCCGACAGTCCGCCAGAACATCGAGGGTTTCGTTGCTGATCGCTACCATGCGCATGTCCTCTACTTGAGCTTGCGGTGCAGGTCCGCGAGCGTGCAGTTACGGCAGATGACCGCCCACGCCGTTCTGTAGCGGGGCTCAGGATCAAGGGCTGGTCGCGTGACCAGCATGGACTCGAAGTACTGGAGCGACGCATCATTCCTGACCCACGAGTCGCCCCACTCATCACCACAGACCGGGCAGTACACCGAGACCTGAATCCCTCGCCCCACGTGATCGATCATGTGGAAACTGGCAACCGGGCCGTCGTCCTCCGCGCTCATCGCCATGGCTTCCGTTCCAGCAGCGTCGCGGCCTTCCACATCCACCCGAGCCAGACGCCCGCGACAAGCCCCAGCACGGCCCCCAGGACCCCGGCCTCGATCATGTAGACCATGAACAACGTGCCGTTGCGCGGGATGAACGCGGATCGAACAGATCGCCGTGTCATCGGAGTACCGCCCTTCTCAGAACATCCCGAGTGACCGTTGCGCCCTGATGCGCTGGTGCCACTCCTCAACCAGTCGTGTGCATTTCTCGGGGTGGAACGCGATGAACGTCCCGTCGGCGGTGTCGTAGCCACTGACCGCAGCGGCTCGAAAACGAATCCACGAGTTGACCCGGCCCATGTGCAGGTGTTTGCCCCGTCGTTTTGCCTCGGAGGCCAGCCGGTACGCGGCCTCACTGAGCTTCCATTCAGTGCTGCCGCCCGTGAACCACGCATCGAACTCATCCCACGGGACCTCGATGTCTTCCTGGCCGTCCTGCCCGACGAACGCCGCGGGCAGGCCCATGTCCCTGATAGCTCGGAGCCATGGCCGTGACCGCTCAATCGTCGCCGCGGCATCGGCTACAACGTCCGGCGCGACCGCGAACAAGCACTTGTGGCGTTGCGGCAGGAACCGATTGAGCCACCGGAGCCAATGGTCCGAGTCGAACGAATCGCCCGCGGCGAAGCACCCGTTGTCCAGCGCGTAGGCCGAGTATCGTGAAACCCGCTCGACCGAGTAGCCGGACCCCGGGTTCAGCATCAGGCCGCAGCCAGCCCGAATCAGCCGTGCCTCATAGCCGTCGTTCGTCGACCCCGTCAGGTACATCACGACACCGGCAACTCGTTGAATCGCCGCATGATGATGCGGAGCATTGGCCACAAGCAGGCAGGGCAGGCAGGCGGGTGTGTGCCCGGCAGTCCTCCATGGCGCGTCCGACGTGGCAGGTTGGCATCCTGCCCACAGTGATGGCAGTGGTACGCATCGCCCGCGTCGTAATCGACGTCGGCCTGGAACGGATACGGCTCCCAGACAGCAGGCGTGTCGAGCATCATCGGGAGCTGCCCCACGAGCTCGCGCTGGCCGCGCTGGATCAGTACCTCGTCGTCGGCATGACCGTTGCGGCCTTCCTCGTACCAGCGATCACCCACGCGGAATACTCCGCCCACGCCCCACTCGCGGCGTCCGTCGGTGCCATGCAGTGAGACGGTCGGGTAGTCGCGGATCAACAGCACATCGCTATAGCCCGCGCGGTAGTCCCACAGGTGGGCTGTGCAGGGCTCGGGCTTGACACGCTCGATCTCACGCCAGACAGGGCGCGACTGGCACAGCCCGTCCACGATGTCCCACGCGATATGGCACATGAGATCGCCCGGTCGAATCCCGAGGGCTTCGGTGTAGGTCTCTGACATCGTGGCGCTCATCGGGCGGTCCAGATCAGGATCGCGACCGCCACCGAGGCCACGCCGGCGTGCCACGCGGACCAGCGCCGCTCGCCGCGCGATCCACATAGAACCGCCATCACGACGTTCATGAACAGCAGCACGGTCCAAGCGACGAACGTCAATCCGTCGTACGTCATCGGTCGTCCTCCATGACGCGCCGGATGGACGACTTGCGCCCGATCACAACCTCATGGACCGACGAATACCGGGCACAGCGGCGACACCGCTGCATCACGGCTCCACGCCGCCATCCGGTCGTGTGCCACGAGTGCCAGCCGACGCGGCAGAGCAGGCGCTTCATCGCTGCACCTCTTCCAACGTGACGGGGTTTTCGAGGAATGCGATGCGCAGGGCCTTGCGCCACGCCGGGTACTTCGCGACCATCAGGTAGCACCATGGGCGTTCGTCATACGCGAGACCCATGATGTTGATCAGGACCCGCGGGATATCGTCGATCTCGACGTCCTCGACCATCATGATCAGCAGCGCAGTAAACTGCCCGAGGTGCACGCCCAACCGGGTATTGCGGCGGTTCCACCGGACCCTGATCGAACTCCGGCGACCGGCCTCCACGACCGCGTCGCGGCAGAGTCGCCAGCGCCTCGCGTCGAGCTCATAGGTGGGGCTGACCGGGAGCTTCTCGGACTTGTCGAGCCACTCCTCCAGCGTGATGCTGCCGTCGTCGTGGTGCCGCACCGTGAAGTGCCACGCGGCGTTCGCGTCCCTCTTGCTCATCCCTGCACCTCGGCTTCACCCGCGTTCGTGTGTCGCTCGAACATGGACTCTTCGAGCAATCCCTGCATCCATTGCCACGTCTGCTGGCCGATCCGAACGTACTGCCCGTTATCGTCCTCGTGGATCAGGAACGTCTCGGTCCCGAGGTAGTCCACGACCGGACGCAGGCACTCGGGCTCGATGCGCGACAGGTGCCATCTCCGGTCCTGCTTGACGATCTCGGCGTGGCAGTCCTGCATAATCGCGTCGGTCACCGCGTAGGCGCTGGGGAACACCATGTAGCCGTCGCGGCGCTTCTCTGCGTACTCGCGGAACACCCGAAGGATCGCCACGGCCATGGTGTCGCGCAGACGTTCCAGCCGCGCCATCGTGATCGGATCCGGCAGGTCCGCAACCGCGATCCAGCGCATCCGCCGCCCGGACTCTTCGGTCACGATCCACAGACCTTCGCGCGGCAGCGACTCGCGCTCTCGGTCCAGCGCCCGCAGCGCGTTGTCCCGCTCGTTGGTCAGTTGCGCGACCATGAGCGAGAGATCCGCGCACCGGTCGATCAACGCCTGCATCTCATCGGTGGTATCGGGATAGTCGCTCATGATTGTTCTCCTGGGCTTGGCAGTGCCATGACGCGTGGATCCACGCCCGGCAGCATCGGCGGCATCGCACGGGTTCGGTAGCTCTCGGCAATCTGTGGCGCGAGGTACTCCCCGACGGTCGCGCCGTCCGGCAGCACCACGTTGGCGAGGAATGCCTGCTCGAACGTCTCGATGCCGCTCTCGACTGATTCGAGCTTCGACTTGATCACCAGCGCGAGACTGCGCCACAGTCGCCGGCACTCCTGCGCGTAGGCGTTGTCGGCCTGCGTGGCGGTGCGGGCCTGCCCCCTTGCGTTGTGCGTGAACTCGCGGTCCCGTGGATTCGGCATCGTCAGGCGGAACAGGATGCGCCGCCCCTGGGCCTCGAACTGGATCACGGCCAGCCGCTTATCCTCATCAAATCCGCTGGCATAGCGGCGCGCGCCGTAGCGCCGGATCAGCCCCGCGATCTCGGCCTGCGAGGATTCGATCGACACGCTGGTGTTCTCGGCATATCGGGCCATCAGTCGACCCTCCACATCTGCCGATTGGCGTCATAGTCCTGCTTCCAGTTCTCGACCGCAGCCTCGCGGGTGTCCCCGATGCCGAACGCCGTGATGGAATACGCGATCCAGAACTCGATCTGGCCGTCAGGAGCCCGCAACGACTTGATCGTTAGGTCGAGCGCGGGAGCTTGCGAAGAGGGCTCATCCGCCGGGACGTGGTTCTCGCGGTAGTCAATCCACCCGAGGGCCCAGAGCAAGTTGAACAACTGGCCCAAGATGCACAGCCCCGAGACTGCAAGGGGCAGCAGCGCCCACATGCTCGGGACCAGCGCCATGGCCGCAAGGGCCGCGAGAACCCCGATGAACCCCAGGGGCATGCGCGCCAACGGACTCATGCCGGGATGCCTTCGAGCGAGCGCACGGGCTTGCCGATGCGCTCCGCGTACTCGATCTCACGACGGGTCGATTCCCCGATGTAGCCCCCGGGGTTGATCACGAGGATTTCGTCCGCCAAATCGATCTTGCGCAGGTGCAGCTCATCAGATCCGCCCGGTGACAGGACGATGTGGCCCTCACGCATCAACCGAATGCTCGCGTTCGTGTACTCGAACACGTCCTCACCACACAGGCAGATAATCCGAGGCATTGCATCGGGGTGACTGCCGCCGGGTCGCGCGTACAGGTCCTCAGCGTTCTGCATCCCGAGGGCTTCGCGCGCTTGTCGGCGCTGGCAACGGTCCTTGTGGCCCTCGTAGGGGGCAGAGCCGCAGAACCAGCAGTAGTACCCGCCGGTCTCGCGGTGCTGGTGATCCTGTCCGTCGCGCCCGCGCCAGTAGTAGCGCCACGGGTCGCACGTCGCGAGCGCGGTCAGCAGGCTGTGGACCTGATTGACCTGTTGCGCCATCTCGATCGCTGCCTCAAGGTACGGGAGTCTCATGGCGTGGCGTCCTCTCTTACGCACGCTGCACGGAAGCCGCTTCTTCCGCTGCACCCGGGATACTGAATATCGTGGTATCAGATATCAGTATCTAGGATATTAGTCATTATGCCTCATTGACGCGCGCCCGTAAAGGGCCAAGGGGCTTTTGCTACCGCGCGTTCCAGCGGCGTAGTAGGTGGATCAGGACCAGCAGGGCCCGGTTGATCCCCTTGAGCACCTGCGCGATCATCCGGTCAATCACGTTTCTCTGCCTCCCATGAAGTAGCGCCGAACATCCATCTGGCCGCACGACCGACAACGCCGTCGCACCCACCAGACCCCATCCCTGCCGTCCCACCATGGAGCTGACCACGCGGTCCAGTAGTGCCGATGTTGATCCACCATCGCTACACTCCTCGGCGAGCTGCAGAACGCGCCGAGCCCACGTACTCCGGCAGGCACCTGCCCACCAGCACCCGCGCGGCGTCCTCAGCGGTATCAAACGTCTGCTCGTTGTTGAGTGGCGGCATCGTGGCGCTCGAGGGACCACGGCATACCCACCCTCGGGCACCCCAGTCCACGACGTGCCCGAGGACACGGCCCAGCGCCAAAACCTCGACGATCATGTGGGGCCACTGGACGTTGCCGAATGGCCGGATGTTGCTGCCGGTCGACACATCGGTCAGCGTGGTGTTGACCACGATGTTGTCGAGCTCGACCGCGATGGTCATCATCCTGCTGCCTCCTCTCGCACTTCCACCTGATTGAGCAGCGGGGCATCGCCCGCGATCCTGCGCCGCGCCATCGCGGCATAGTCGGGGTTCAGCTCGATCCCGAGGAACCGCCGCCCGTGTCGTAGCGCCACAACCCCGACGGTGCCGGAACCCGCGAACGGATCCAGCACAACATCACCCTCGCGCGAACCCGCGAGCACGCAGGGCTCGACCAGGGCTTCGGGAAACGTTGCGAAATGGACCGTTGGGACGCGTTGCGGCGCAACGGTCCAGACCGATCGCTTGTTGGCCCCGTGGGCCATCTGCTCGGCCCGGGGCATCGCGTCCCAACGGTCCGCGAACCCATCGTGCCGGCGCGCGTGACCGCGCTGCCGTTCGGCTCGGCCCTGCCGGTGGAATCGGCCATGTGGGCCAGCATCGGTGTCCCAGCCGGTCGGGACGCGCAGCGGGGCCGTAGACCGCGCGGGCTCACGGATCGCGGCGGCGTCGTACCGGTAGTGGCGCTGCCGGGCCAGCAGGAACAGATACTCGTGGGCCGTGGTGCAGCGATCCTGCACACTCTGGGGCATCGGGTTGGGCTTCGCCCAGATGATGTCCTGCCGGAGTATCCAGCCATCTGCCTGTAGCGCGAACGCGACACGCCACGGAATCCCCAGCAGGTTCTTGTCCGGCGCGTAGGCATCGCCGAGATTCAGCCACACGACACCATCGGGCCGCAGAACCCGCGCAACCTCGCGAAACACCGCGACCTGCCCCGCGATGTACTGGTCGAGCGTCGGCTCAAGGCCCATCTGGCCGGAAACGCCGTAGTCTCGGAGTTGCCAGTAGGGCGGCGACGTGATGCAGCACTGAACCGACGCATCCTCGACGCCCTGTAGCACGTCGCGCACATCTCCGACGCGGATTTCGGCACTCATGCCTCACCCCCGAGGATCCGGGCAATCGTGCCGTCGAGTCGATCCAGCGGTCGCCACACGCAGTACAGGACGGGCGAGCCCGGCAGGTCCGCGACGTGGAGTGACAGCGCCGCGCCCCACTCAGCCTGGTACTCCGTAAGCGCACCCTTCCTGGGGTCCTGGACTTTCAGTTCCGCGAAGATCAGCGACCGTTGCGGTCGGCGTTCCACTGGTCCGTCCCACACGATCACGAGATCCGGGAACCCGAACGCTGACCGGCGGCTATCGAACGTGTGGTACACCCTCCATCCAGCAGCGCGGGCCGCCTGGATGACCCACCGTTGTAACTTCCGCTCGTCCATCGCGGACGCTTCGCCCAGTTGGTATTCCGCCGCCGTGACCCTCACGCCATCACCTCGTATCGGTAGCCGTCGTCGCCGGATTCGACAATGCGGTACATCTCGCCCGCCGCCGCGCAGAACAGCCGGGGCGGTGGCATCGAATCCCAGACCTCGTGCCAGCCACGTTGCTGACCATCCAGCGTCCCGCCGGTGAACCGCACGGGCCGGGTCGGGTACGGCGACCGCTTGCTGATGAACTCGTTTTTGCGGTACTCGGGGTTACTCATGCGCGGCTCCTGCGCGCGCCCGTAGCCGCGCCTTCCATTCAGCGCGCGTCACCCGAGGCGCGGCCTCGGCCTCTGGCTCATGCCAGACGCTCGGGTCGGGCGCGTCCACCGTGTACTGGTTGCTGCCCGTGCGTGGACGACCCCGCGGACGGTCGCCAGATGCCCCGACGCATTGCTTGCACGTCCCGATCCGACTCCCCTGCCCGATCCCGGGCCCGAGGATGCCCGCGCGACCCTGGAACTCGTGCGCAGGCTTCTCCTCGCCACAGCGGCGACACTGCATCGTCCGCGTGGTGCTCATGACTGACCACCTGCCAGCACAACCGCGTGGGCGATGATCCGCCGGAGTCGATCGGCCACGGGCTCCGGGGCGCACTGCAGCACGTCCATGGCGTGGCGCAGCACCGGCTCATCGGCAAAAACCTTGGCCTCCATGTCCTCGGGGTCCGGGGCATGGCCCGCGGCCAGCAGGAACGTCGCGCGGTCCGAACCGGTGAGCCGGAGCCCGTTGGCCAGCGATTCCGCGACGGCACGGCGGGGCACCCGATCTCCCGACTCCATGCGGTTGATGTAGGATCGATCCACCTCTGCCGCGATTCCAAGGTCGACCTGACTCATCCGCGCGGCGATACGCCGGGTCGTCAACTCCTGGGCGAACACGATGTTGGTCATCATCAGTTGAGCTCCATTCCCCGCACCTGCGCCACAACCTCCAGGTACTCGCGCATTGCCATGCGGATCGCAATCAGGCCCGGCACCGTGATGTGGTGGCGCTCGCCGAACGACGGATCTCGACGACACATCTGCACCAGCGTCACGGTCATCGCGTAGATCGTTTTGGCGTCTTCCCAGCCCAGCGGGATCGTGACCTCGGCATCAATCTCGGTGTCCTCAATGCACTCGCCCACGCGCCCCGCGAGTCGCTTGACGTTCCACAGCTCATCGACACCCGCGACCACCACGGACGAGAGCCCGTGGTACAGATCGCACGCGATATCGCGCGGCATCGTGGCCTCCCGGACGTACTGGGGCAGCCGTTGTTCAACACTCATGCGCGTTCCTCCGGCGTTATCCACGGGCGATCCAGGACCGCGAACACCGCGGCTTCATCAGGGGTTGGGATGATCTCGATCAGCGCGCCCGCGCTGCTCGTGCGCCAGATCGCCCCGTCCTTGACCCGCAGGTCATCGGGCAGCCACCCGCCCGCCGAGACATGCGTGACGATCCGCTGGCTAAACGCCGCGGGGCCCGTGCGGATCATCTGGATGACGCCCCACTGCGCGGGCTCCAGCACGCTGAACAGGTCGATCCCGATGCCGGGGAGGAAACCTGTGTTCAGCACGAGGCGCTTGTAGCGCGCCCCGACGGCCGCACGCCCGTTGACGTCGAGCCGCTGGCCCCACACGCCGTGCTGGAGCTTGTCCGCCACGTACTCATCCAGCAGGTTCAGCTCGGAGATCACCGTGCCGAACAGATCGGTTTGGCCGGGCATCAGGATTGGGCGCGCCAAGATCTCGATGTCCTTGACCATCGGCTTCTTGCGTCGGATCGACCCCGCGATCTCGACGCGGCTGCATACGTGGCGCAACTCCTTGGCGATGGCATCAGCCAGGGGCTTGGCGCTCCCGAGGGGGAATCGCTGATACGTGCGCTCTTCCACGAGGCGCACCAGCACGTCGGCATGGCACGGATCTCCGATGCGGCACCAGCACCCGAGACGCTGGCCCTCAAGCTCCCCGAGGCGCGCCATGAGCGCCGGGTTCGTCAGGATGTACCGCTCGTACTGCTCGACCACCTCCTCGCGGGTGCCGTCGCGCCCCACGACAAACGGGTTGCCCCAGATCGAGGCGGGCAGGTCGTAGCCCTGGTGGTTGAATGCCCGCCCCACGTAGACGTCGAACTCGGATTCCCGCAGGTTGACGCGCGTTGTCCCGGTCATCGCGCCACCTCATCCCACGGATCCATAGGCGCGGCATTGATGCGCGCGGCAGCACGCCGGCGTGCCTGATACGCGACCACGGCCTCACGCTGTCGCTCCGGGTACCACAGCCACCGGGGCGCGCCCGACGGGAACCGCTGGACCTTGCCGGTCTGGTGGTCCTCCATACGGTCGCAGCACAGCGGGCACACGTCATAGTTGACGTTCTGGCCCGGCACGCTCACGAGTCGCCCGTTGCGACATCCGGGGCACACGGGCTTGTTGCCGCAGACCGTGCACGCGCGAGACTCGTGTTCCAGCCCGAGGCACCGGGGGCAGACGGTGCGATCCACCGGCAGGCCGTCTCGGACCTCGGGGTACTCGACCCCTCGTCTACCCGACTTCCCGATATCGGTTTGGCTAATAACGTGTTGCATGCTGATTCCCCGTCCCGATCGCGCGAACGCCATCCCGTTGTGCTGCGCCGAGCGCGTGGTCATCGGTGTAGCGCGCCTGTAGTGCCGCCACCTCCAGGGCCTCGCGGTACTGCTGATACGCCGCGCTGAACCGCCGCTCGATGCGCTCTAGCTCATACTCTCCATCGGCCTGCGCAACCGCCCGGATGCCCCCCGCGGCCCCGAGGGCTTCGCGGACCTGCTGGGGTAGACGATCCTGAATGCTGGCCCCCTCGTGCCACGTGCGCGCAACCCCGAGGATCGCGGCCCACGCGTCGACCGGGCCGGGCGGCAGCACGCCAGCACGTACCAGCACCCGACTGGCAGCCTGTCGCACCTGCTGGACGCTTGGCATCCAGTCGTACGAATCGATGCATTCCTGCACGGTCGCGCTGAAGAGCCGCGCATCCATCGGGGCGAACCGCTCGGTGAACACCGCGATGGTCGTGGCGGAGATCTCACGTTGCGGGTACGCGGCCATCAGGATCCCGAAGAGCCTCTCGAACTCTCGCGCTCTCATCGGTCACCCCCGTCATCCGGGCCGGAGCCCATCGCCGCCATGACGCGCGCCAGATTCGCGAGGCTCCGATCAACCGTGGTTCCTCGGGGCGGAGCGGGCCGCGTGCCGTGCGCCCGGGGCTGAGATGAGCGCGAACCCATGCGCGTAAACCAGTTGGTTACGGCGCGGTGCCAGTCCTGCCGACGCCACGCCTGACCACGCGGATGCGATGCCCGGTGCTGATTCCAGTACTCGCGGAACCGCATGGCCTCGGCGATCAGGTCCCCGTCATCCACCGCGAGGCCCAACGTCGTGAGGACGCCGTCGAGGTGCTGCGCGATATCCACCGGGTCGACGCGTTCCAGCCCCCGGACCTCAGCCACGATCCCCGCGGCTTTCTCGACGGCATGCGAACCGGAAAATTCCTCGCGCGCGCGCGCCGTAGTAGTTCCGGTTCTATAGGCGGTTCTTATAGGTGGTTCTTGGGGGTCAGGTGTTGTACCCCCCCTGGGTATAGGAGTTGACCCACCCCCCGGTAGCTCCTGACCCACCCCGGTCACGTCCTGCCCGGCGTCCGTCTCGTCGTACGGCGCTGCGCCATCGTCCAGCGCCGCGTTGTTCTGGAGCATCCGCTGATAGTGGGACGAGTGGGCGTAGTCGATCAGTCGGTACGTGTTGCTCGTGTTGGAGCCGTCGGGCCGGAGCTGAGTTTTGATCTCGATGAGCCCGGCGTCGGCCATACGCGCAAGGTGCGTTTTGACGGAGCCGGGCGACATCTCGGTGACGCGCGCGAGCGTCCGGTGACTCGGGTAGCACGTGCCGGCGTTGTTCGAGAACTCGGCCAGCGCGAACAGCAGGCATTTCGCCATCGGGGAGCCGGTCTGGGCCTCGCGGGCCCACGCGGTCGCGTAGACGCTCATCGGCCACCCCCGGGGGTTCCGTACTGCTCGGGGTTGCACAGGAGCCAGCCCCGCTCCTCGACCTGCTCGAACGTCTCGGCCTTGCGACCCCGCGTCCACGTCGAGTAGCGCCGGGTATACGGCTCGATGTAGCCCATGGACTGCAGGAGCGCGAGCGCGTCGGCCAGTTCTGTGCGCGTCATGTTGGTGCGCGACATGAACCACCGGGAATCATGCTGGACCCACAGGGGCCCGTCCTCGCCGTCCAGCGGGGCCGCGTTGTCCCCCATGACGACCAGCAGCAGTTTCATGGCGGGCGAAACCTGACGCTGGGCGTATGCCCAGATCACGCCGTCGGAACTCATCCGCGACCTCGCTCTCGTGTGGTGGTTTGATCCATGGGGATGTCCGCGATACGATGGTGGTACACGGTAGACCTCTCTCTACTGTGTCATGGGGCAGGGAGCCGCTTACTCCGCTGCCCCTTCTTCATGCCGTGTGTCTATTGGGAATCATAATATCATGATTTACGATATTACGCTCCGCAATGACACACGATTCCAGCGCGCTCCTACTCGGGCCGCGGGAACGGTTCCTGCACCGATCCCCCGGGCTTCCAGCTCAACTGCCGGATCTCGCGCCCGGCACGCCAGTAATTCCACGCCTTGATCGTGATAGCCGCGATGTAGTCATCCGGGAGCTTGCTGACACCCCCGGCGTTCGCGAGCAGGCGTTGGCGGAGCGTCAGGATCGGGTCGGCCTCCTGGAGCCCTGCGCCCGATTCAAGCTTCCCGTAGAACGCCTCAGCATCCTCATGGTCGATGTTGCGGAACAGGTAGTACAGGACCGACCCGACGGTCTTTTTCAGCCCGAGGGATCGCATGGTTGGTCCGCTCGTGCGATTGAGGCATGCGTACAGGATTTCCGACTCCGCGGTGACACGGGCCAGTACCTGCTCATTCGAGGGGGCGACGCGCGATTTGCGCTGTTTCGCGAGATTCATGTCGCCATACCACTCGTACGCGATGATCGCGCGGGCCAGCGCGGACACGCGGTTGGCATTGGTGTAGCCCGCGATCGACACGACATCGGCCTGGGTGCGGCTCTTGCCGGAATTCATCTGGGTAAATGCATCGTCGTGGACCCCGGTCACGACCATGGACTCGATGGTTGTTCCAGACTGCACGACGGCCGCGAGGCGGTGCTGGCCGTCGTGCAGTCGACCATCGGGCGACAGAATGATCGGCTCCCCCGTAATCTTCCATTCGCCCCTGACCATCGCATCGGCGTAGCGGTTGACAATCGTGGTGCTCATGCGTCGGTTTGCTCCCGGGCGCGCGAGCCAGTCGCCCGCGAGCTCCGGGGTGATGGTCTGGACCTCCGCGTGGATGCCCCGAAGGGCATCCAGTTGGACGACAGGTTTCGCCATGGTGTTAGCATCCTCTCGTGCTATTTCGAGTCGCGGATCTACCGATTCGCGTCCTGCTCCCACGCGGTGATCAGGGCCGAGGCGTCGCGCTTACTCATGGTGTTGAGCGTCGCGCCGTTGAAATGCTCCGCGATCCACGCGTCGATCTCGTCCTCACCCATGTCGAACACGTGGTCCCCGAGCGCGAGGATCTTGCGCTTCTGCGGGTCCGTGATCCCGGCGTTCGACTGCTGGCCTGACTGCCGCGCCGCGCCGGACTGCTGACGCTGCTGCTTGTTGGCCGACGCGTCCGCGACCCCGCCCTCATCGATCTCGCGCCCCGTGAACTGCGTGCCGTACCCCAGGACCGCGAGCGCGCGCCCGATGGCTTTGGTCTCGGCTTTCTCCATGTAGTCGTTGAATTCCTCCGACGTACACATCCCGTGGCCGACCGCGACACCCCCCGTAGCGCCGTCCGACGGAAGCGTCACCGTCGCCTTGAACACTGCGCCACCGTCCCGCAGCTCAACGAGTTCCGTCACCACGTGGGCCCCGGGATGCTCGGACCGTAGCCACACGATCCGCCACTTGACCTGCAAATAGTCGTTCCCGCTGACCTTGGTCAGGTGGTTCGCGGGATTGAATGGTGTCGCGGCCATGCTATGCCTCACTTTCGGGCGCGAGATACGTGTCGCGCATGTCCTGATCGGCCTGCTTGAGTGCCGCGAGCACCGCGTCCTGATCGTCGCCCCGGACCGTGATGCTCCACCCGTAGCCGCCGCGCTGGCCCCGATCCAGGTTCACACGAACTCGTGGCTCAGTCGTGCCATGAATGGTTCCGCTGGTTGTCTCGTTCATCTGTGCCTCATCCTCTAGCGGGCCCGTCCCCATGGGCACGGGCTTCATGGGTCGTGGAGCCGTCGCGAGAAGCCGGTCCACAACCTCGGGAGTGTAGAGCGCGTGCGGGGTCGGGCCATCGGGCAGCGCGGTCCCGACCGTGTGGAGCAGGTGTGCGTGCTTCCAGCACAGCGCCTCGCCCATGTCCTCAATCGCGAGCTCGCACCCCGGCACCCGACATGTCCCCATCACAGCATTCCCCCGATCCATAGTCCCAATATCCCCATCCCCAGAATCAGCAGTCCGCCCACGATTCCGGCCAGCAGGTCCACGGCAAAGCGCGTGAGCCGTGGACCCACGACCGGAGCGCGCTGCACCTCTGGCCGGCGTGACGGCGCGATATAGCGGCGCGGACGCTCAGTGATCACGGCGTCACCTGCGTGCCACATGAGCACGCCTCATCCACCTGCGCGAGGAACTTCCCCAGCGCCGCCAGATTCGTGACGCTGGTGGATGAGCAGCACCCGCACGGAAGACACATCGTGACGTTGAATGCGCGGGAATACTGGTCCCGATCGCTCGCGAGAGCGCGCAGGTTGTCGGTCTGGAATCGAGACTGAAACAGGATGCCCTCGACCATGGTGAAGGCCGAAACGACATCATGCTTAGGCCACTCGTTGTCCACGTCCACGACCGAGAGCTTGACGCCGAACAGGCGCTCCATCCCTCGGCAAAACAGCACCGACGCGCTCTCTTCCGCGACCAGGAGTGCTTCGCGCCGCTCCGCCGCTTCACGCCGCTGTTTGTCGGCAAGGGCTTCTGCCGCTCTAGCACGTAGTGACATGGTTGCCGTGGGGTAATCCATCGTTGCGTCCTCTCTTAGCCGTTTTTCGGCTAACGCTCGCCTCGGTGCTCCGCTAAGAACCGGGCGATCTCATCAGGCGTGTACAGAATCGTTTGCCCGTAGTGGAACGGTCGTAGCACCCCTTCCTTGCGCCACCGCCGCAGGGTCGAGACATCAACCCCGAGCCAGTCAGCAGCCTCATCGGTCGTGAGTGGTCGGTCCGGCAGCCACGCGGGCACCTGCTCGACAATCCGCGCCGCCACCGCCGCGGCGATGCGCTCAATCACGGCGTCGGGGAGGTCCAGCGATAGCGCAACCTGCCCGACCGCAGGGATCTGCTCAACCATCGCCCCGCTCAATCCGCCGCAGGTACGCATCAAGCGCCTCGCGGACGACACGCGAGCGGTTGGTATCCCGCCGCGCCGCAACAATGCGATCAAGTGCCTCGATGTGCCGGGGATACAGCGAGAGCGAAACGTTCTCCGCGTACTCCCGCTCCTGCGTCATCTCGACCTCCCTTCACGGATGTGGGTATCCAATATCCTGATATCTAATATTACTACAATCTAATACCACTTGGCAAGCATCTCGAATACCCTGATATCAGGTATCGCGATATTAGAGGTTCGCATCGAGCGGGTCCCGCGGTGCCGTCGAGAGAGAGGCGCTGGCAGTGAGCACCAAAGTGGGCCAGTTGATTCGGAATCGACGCCGTGAGCTGCAGTTGACACAGGAGGGGCTCGAGGAATTGGCACAGGTGAGCCAGACCTATATCAGCATGTTGGAGACGGGGCAAATCACGCGGCCCGAGATCGAGACATTGCGGCTATTCGCTGACTCACTGAACATCCCGATGAGGGACTTGATGATTGCGGCTGGTTGGCTCCAGATCGAGCCAGTGGTCGTGACCGAGGATGCGGTTGAGGTCGCAGTTCTGGGTGATGTCCCGGGGCCCGTGCCCTCGACTAGCGAAACTGAAGGCGGCGATGCAGTGATCCGGGTACTGCCCGAGATGATCGGGAGAGCGAACGAACCGTTTGCCCTGCGCGCAACTGATAACGAGTGGATGCAGCGCGGCATTGTGGCGGGCAATTACGTGCTATGCGAGACATTCGACGATCAGGACGGGGCCCACGAGCCCGAGGTCGGGCAACTGGTCGCGGTCGAGATAGACCGCGAGATCGTGCGGCTCGTCACATGGTCGCGTGAGGGCGATGCCGCGGTGCTGGACGGTGGTCAGGGGGTTGGCGAGGTGCTGCGGTCCCGCGCGTGGGCCCGGCGTGTCCGCGTCCTCGGGACCTACATCTATCATCTGGCCCCGCCGCCGGCGTCGCTCCTGGAACTCGCGACCACCGCGCCCGAGAGCCGGTGACGCGGTGGTGAAGCCGAAGAAGAAGCCGGAGAAGCGCACCAGCATCCACGCGGGCGTCTACCCGAGCGGCGCGACCCACTGGCAGTACAAGCTCCGGTTACCGCGCCAACCCGACGGTACCCGGCCCATGGAAACCCGCGGGGGATTCCCGACCGACCAAGCGGCCCACGAGGCCCGGGTGCGCCGCCTGGTCCAGATCTACGATGGCATCGCGGTGGAGCCGGGTGACGAGACGGTCGAGCAGTACCTGCGGGCCTGGCTGAAACTGCGGGCTGACCACGTGCGCCCGTCGACCGACTATAACTACCGCCGTACCGCGGAGCTGTTCATCTACCCGTACATCGGCGACATCCGCGTCCGGGCCCTGCGGGCCGATCACGTCGAGGCGTGGTTGCGAAGGTTACGCCACGAACATCTCAACGAGAAGACGGGCAGACGGGGGCTGGCCACATCGAGCATGAGGATGGCCCGGAGCATTCTGGTCGCAGGGCTCAACCACGCGGTGACGGTCCGGCGCATCCTGCCGTTCAACCCGGCGGCCAGCGTCGAGATCCCCCAGGGGGAGCCCACGGGCCGCGTGCTGGCGTGGACCGAGGATGAGCTGGCCCGCGTGCTCCCGTTCATCGATAAGGATCGCCACGCACTCATCTGGTACCTCGGGCTCTTCCTGCAGATGCGCCCCGGCGAGATTCTGGCGCTCACGCGCGACGACGTGGATCTCGCGCGTGGCGAGATCGCGGTCCGGCGCACCATTGCGCGCACCGCCTCGGGGCGCTTCGTGGTGTCGAACATGACGAAGCGCGAGTCCAGCGCGCGTACAATCCCCATGACGCGACGGATCCAGGAGTTGATGCGCGAGCATCTGGATCAACAGGATATCATCGCGGCCAGCCGCGAGCGCGCGCGCGAGTGGAACATCCAACGGCTCGTCTTCCCCTCGTCCCGCACCGGATCGATCCGGGGGCACGCGTGGATGCGTGGATGCCTCGCGACGCTGTGCACGGCCGCCGAGGTGTCGCGTATCTCGCCCCACGGCCTGCGTCACACCGGCGCGACGTGGCTGATTCGTCGGGGCGTGTCAGCCGCGGTCGTGAGCCAGCGCCTCGGTCACTCGTCCGTGGCGTTCACGTTATCGCGGTACGTGCATCCCGATATGGGGGACCAGCGGACGGCGGGCGAGATACTGGAATCGTAAGGGTTGTTCTACGGTTTGTTCCGCCGAATAACTATCAACGGCGCTTTTCCGCATGTGGACGCGGAATCTGCAAATCCGATTACTATTTGCAGTATAGCGGGGCTTGTCCTGCAACGCCACCTATCAGCGGGCAACGAGCATGGGGTTTGAGCGCCCACATGCGGAAATCGACCCCGATGACCACGGTTCCCGTAGACCACGGCCCTGCACCCCAGGGCCGTGGTGTTCTACCGGGTGTTCCGTGGCGCTGCGCCACGTTCCCCGAGCTCACGCGCCCCGCCTGTTCTACGGGATGTTCTGCCGAATTGCTGGAATATCATTGACATGCTATACGTGATACTGTACAATCTAGTCATTGAGGTAAGCGGCCTCGATGCGGAACGTGGAACAGGACTGAGAGGAGTCCAGGACATGGCAATGACGATGAGCAAGGCCACGATCGACAACACCGAGCGCGCCACCGCGAACATCATCCAGTTCGCCCGCACCGAATGGGCGGTGCCGAGCCGCACTGAGCTTGGCGTCGTGTATCGCGTAGATCACACGCCCGATGGCTATCGGTGCAACTGCCCAGCGGGCCAGCGGGGGCGCGGGTGCTGGCACATCAAGGCGGTCGACGAAATGGTGAATCCCACGCCCCAGAACCTTGAGCCCGAGTGGGTGCGCGAGCGCTTCGAGGCGGATCGCCGCGCCCTCGGCGTTGCCCTGCTCCGGGGCCAGATCGACGGCTCAGGACGCCCGATCAAGAACCGCTAGTCCCCACGAGCGGGCGCAGAACGCGCCCGCTCTCTTCACGAGAGGAATGCCCGGTGAAGCAGTTCATCATCACGGCGACCACCAATGTCGTAGTTCCCATCACATTCCGGGTCAATGCCCGGAGCCTGGACGACGCACACGCGATGCTCGCAGATCAGGACAGCAGGCAGTACGACGGAGACCAGATTGTCGCCGAACTGGATGACTGGGACTTCGACCTCGACGCTGGCGATATCGACGTCAAGCACATCGACCTCGACGGAGCCGAATCCCGCGAAGCCAACTAGCCACCCCCCCCCCCCCCCCCCCCCCCCCGCGCGCGCGCGGG
>Ga0180220_1000329_pt1 | contig 59417 bp, 47 predicted proteins | sample eDN5th37CBELigBY_FD_151335 | JGI IMG/M metagenome (GOLD analysis project Ga0180220, IMG submission 151335) | Enriched backyard soil microbial communities from Emeryville, California, USA - eDNA 5th pass 37_C BE-Lig BY (version 2) (version 2) | ecosystem: Environmental > Terrestrial > Soil >...
CGGTCTCTGCCTCACGCAGGAAGCCGATGATCTGCGCTTCGCTGAAACGCTTCTTCACGTCCAATCTCCTCTTCAGGTGGGGATTGGACTCCAGATCGCGGTGCTACTCAAAATCGGGGGGACGTCGCCTGGTCCATCTGCCCGCCCGGCTGGTTCGTCGTCGGGCTCGGTCGCAACGGCATGGAGTACAGCGTGCTGCTGATCGTCGGCCTGTTGTGCGTCGGGCTCCATGACCGGCGGCCTCGCGGCACGGCCTGACCATCGCTCGATCCGGTCGCGTACGGCGGCGTGGGATTGCGCCATCCCGCAGGGTTCTTCCCTGTGCGCATGCGGCCTGTCATCGCCTCCTTCCGCTGCGGGCGTTTGCGTCCCCGGCCCCGCCGGCGCGCCCGGGCGGCCGGCGTGACGGCCGCCGCGGCTTGTGCTTTGATTAAGAGTCGCGACCGCTGGCGGTCGCCGATCCGAAGGGGTGTCGAATGAGTTCCCAATCCGCCGCGGCCCAGCCCGTAGCGCAGCTGACGCTACGTGCCGTCGTCCTGTCGATCGTGCTGGCGATGATCCTCGCCGCCGCGAATGCCTATCTCGGCCTGTTCGCGGGCCTGACCATCGCGACCGCGATCCCGGCCGCGGTCGTGTCGATGGCGGTGCTGCGCCTGCTCGGTGGCGGCACGATCCTCGAGAACAACATCGTCCAGACCGGCGCCTCGGCCGGCTCGTCGATCGCCGCCGGCGTGATCTTCACGATCCCCGCGCTGGTCATGATGGGCGCGTGGCAGGACTTCAAGTACTCGTGGGTGCTCGCGATCGCCGGCCTCGGCGGCCTGCTCGGCGTGCTGTTCTCGGTGCCGCTGCGGCGCTCGATGATCGTCGAGGAGCCGCTCGCGTTCCCGGAGGGCAAGGCCGCGGCCGAAGTGCTGCGCGCGGGCGAAAACCCGGGCCCGGGCGTGAAGATCCTCGCCGTCGCCGGCGCGATCGGCGCCGTCGTCAAGCTGGCTGCCGAGAGCGGCATGCGCATGATCCCGGACAACGCGAGCTGGTCCGGCTTCATCGGCAAGTACCTCGGCTACATGGGCACGAACCTGTCGCCGGCCCTGCTCGGCGTCGGCTACATCATCGGCCTCAACGTCAGCATCGTCGTGCTGTCGGGCAGCATCCTGTCCTACAACATCGCGATCCCGCTCTACCAGGCGTTCTTCATCGACCACGACCCGGCGATCGCGGCGCAGCTCGCGACGGCGAGCGCCGCGGAAGCGGCCAACCTGATCCGCGGCGCGCAGGTGCGCTTCCTCGGCGTCGGCGCGATGCTGATCGGTGGCGTGTGGACGCTGTTCTCGCTGCGCCGGTCGCTGGTGTCGGGCGTCAAGAGCGGCATCGCCGCGGCGCGCAAGAGCACCGGCGCGGTCGCCGTCGCCGAAACCGAACGCGACCTGCCGATGAAGTGGATGCTGGTCGCGCTGGTCGCGTTCACGCTGCCGCTGCTCGCGCTGTACCAGGCGATCGTCGGCCAGTGGACCGTGAGCGTGCCGATGACGGTCATCATGATCGTCGCCGGCTTCCTGTTCGTGTCCGTCTCCGGCTACCTCGCCGGCCTGGTCGGCTCGTCGAACAACCCGGTGTCGGGCATCACGATCGCGACGATCCTGTTCGCCTCGGTCGTGCTGATGCTGCTGCTCGGCCCGCAGTCGACGATCGGGCCGGTCGCGGCGATCATGATCGGCGCGGTGGTCTGCTGCGCGGCGGCGGTCGGCGGCGACAACCTGCAGGACCTCAAGGCCGGCTACCTGGTCGGCGCGACGCCGTGGAAGCAGCAGCTGATGCTGATGATCGGCGCGTTCTCGTGCTCGCTGGTGATGGCGCCGGTGCTGAACCTGCTTGCGACCGCGTACGGCATCGGCCCGAAGGACGCGCTGCACCCGAACTCGCTCGAGGCGCCGCAGGCGATGCTGATGAAGTCGGTCGCCGAGGGCCTGTTCGGCGGCCACCTGCCCTGGGACATGATCGGCATCGGCGCGGTGATCGGCGCGGCCATCATCGCGCTCGACGAGTGGCTGAAGTCGCGCGGCTCGCACTTCCGCGTGCCGGTGCTAGGCGCCGCGATCGGCATCTACCTGCCGCTGGAGCTGATGGTGCCGATCTTCCTCGGCGGCCTGATCTCGTGGTTCGTCGAGCGCGCGCACGGCGTGCACCCGCACGACGAGGCCGAACGCGATCGCGTGCACCGCCCGGGCACGCTGTTCTCGGCTGGCCTGATCACCGGCGAGGCGCTGATGGGCATCCTGATCGCGATCCCGATCGTCGTCTCGAGCCGACCCGACGTGCTCGCCGCGCCGGAATGGCTGCACTTCAACAAGTACGTCGGTCTCGCCGTGCTGGCCTTCGTCGGCTGGCTGCTCTACCGCAGCGCGAGCCGCAAGTCCGCCTGATGCGTGGCGGCCCCGCTGCGGCGGGGCCGCCCCCTCCCCTCGCCGCGGCTCAGCGCCGTCGCCGCAACGCGAGCCGCGGCGCCTGCAGGGCGAAATGTGCCCAGATGCCGCACCAGACGAGCGCGCGCAGCAGCGGGTTGCGTGCGGCCGCATCGAACCGGCTGAAGTAGCGCCACATGCCGCGGTGCTTGTGGCGGGCGACGAACAGCGGTCGCGCGCGACTCGAGCCGCCCTGCTCGTGCACCACGCGGATGTCGTGGTCGATCGCCACGCGCCAGCCGGCGTCGCGCACGCGGCGGCAGAGGTCGAGGTCCTCGGCGTGCAGGAAGTAGCCCTCGTCGAAGCCCCCGACCGCGTCGAACGCCGCGCGCGGCAGCACGAGGCAGGCGCCGGAAACCGCCTCGACCGCCTCCAGCCCGGTGGTCGGTCCGGGCGGCATCTCGACGCCCTGCCAGCCCGGCCGCGACGTCTCGTGACGAGCGAGGCCGCTGAGCGTCGCCAGCGCGCGACGCAGGGTGGGGTCACGGCGCCGGTTGCCGCGCGCGGGGCGGCCGTCGCGGTCGGTCACGCAGACGCCGAGGACGCCGAGGTCGGGCGCGCGTGCGAGCGTGTCGCGCAGCTGCGCAACGAACGCGCTGCCGACGCGGCAATCCGGGTTGAGGAAGACGAGCACGTCGCCGCGCACGACGCCGGCGCCGCGGTTGCAGCCCGGCCCGAAACCGAGATTGCACGGGTTGCGCAGCACGCGCAGGCGCGCGTCGCTGCCGTGCGTGGCTTCGACCGCGTCGACGCTGCCGTCACTCGAGGCGTTGTCGACCAGGACGAGTTCGAACGCGGCGTCGTCGATGGCGAGCACGCTCGCGACGCAGTCGCGCAGCAGGGCGCCGCTGTCGGCGGCGACGACCACGATGCTGATCGAGGCGGGTCGCGCCGGTTCGGGCACGGCCGTCAGACGGTGCCGAGCAGGCGTTCGCCCTGCTCGCGCGCGCAGGACCAGAGTTCCGGCCAGACTTCCCAGGCCTGCGCGAGCTGCGTGGTCGAACGCTGCAGCAGGTCGGCGCAGGCGGCCTCGTCGGCGTCCTCGGGCCAGTCGCCGAGGCGCGGCGGCGCCTTCGCGATCAGCGCCTTGCCGTTCTCCTGGATGATCGTGCGCACGTCGGCCTGCCAGTACACCGGCGCATCCTGGGCACCGTCGTAGATCTGCTGCAGGCGCTCGATCGTGTCCGCGCGCGCATAGGCGAGGTACTCCTGCAGCTGGCGGACGCGCCCGTGGCGACTGCCGGCGGCGATGTCGCGCAGGTGCGCGGCGAGCAGGCCGAGTCGCTGCGCGGGGTCCTCGGCGAGGAACTCGGGCAGCTGCTGGCGCACGAAGTCGGACACGAAGTAGTTGAAGCGCGGCGTCTGCGCCGACAGCGTGCGCTGCGAGCGCTTGCGCGCGCCCTCCTGCACGTGGCCGATGGCGACCGGCAGCTCCAGCGCGAGCGAACCGCCATGGCAGAGCTCGGTCACGCGCGAGAACAGTGCGTCCTCGCCGCGGCCGACCGGGTTCGTGCACGGCAGCAGCACCGCGTTGTCGAGCGCGAACGGACTGAACGTCGCCGAGCCGGTGGCGCGCGCCTGGCGGTAGCCGTACCAGACGCTGCCGCCCTCGACGTTGTGCAGGTAGGCATCGCGGTCGCGCGTGAACTCGGCGCGGTCTTCCGGCGTGAGGTGGTACAGCCACAGGCCCGATTCGGTGCGCGAACTGCCGTAGCTGCCGTGGTGGGTGGCGAGCACGCGCGCACTGCCGTCGAGGTGGTCGAGGCGGCTCAGGGTGAGCCCGCGCAGCGCGGTGCGCGCGATCGCGTAGCGCGCGGTCGACGCGAGTGCGCCGAGCGTGTGGCCGACCGCGCCGAGGTGCAGTTCGATCGGGTCGCCGTCGACTTCCTCGCCGGCGCCGAGCGCGTTGTCGATGTTGCGGAAGAAACGCGTGGTCGACGCCGCGGACGGGTTCGGGTCGAGCCCCTCGCGCGCATCCTCGAGCCGGCGCAGCGGCAGGCGGTGGTCGTCGTCGAGCAGGATCGCGCGGCCGCCCGCCGACAGCAGCAGCATGAGGTTCCAGGCGCGGCCGCCACCGAACGCGCCATCGCTGCGATCGGCGAGCAGCCACGGCAGCACGGAGGCCGCCCTGGGCACCGCGCGCGCGAGCGAGGCGACGAGGCGCGCGCGCTCGGCGGCGCCGACATAGGTGACCTTGCAGCCGGTCGCGCGCGCGAACTCGCGCAGCAGGTCGCGGTGCCGGTCGACGGACTGGCGCGTGGTCGAGTCGTCGAGCACGACGTAGTGGCGGTTCGCACGGTGGCGACGCTCGTACTCGGTCAGCGAGGCGAGCAGGTGCTCGAGCCGGTCGGGCCGTTCGCAGGCGCGGATGAACACCGCGCGCAACGGCGCCGGTGTCGTGCGTGCGCCGCCGGCGGCACGCTCGAGGAACTTCGTGTCCTGCACCAGCAGCCCGCGCTTGACGAGGCTCTCGAGCACGCGTCCGACGCCCTCGCGTTGCGAGGCGAGGCCGGGAATGGTCGACATGAAGCGCGCCGCATGTTCGTCGAGGCTGCGGAACTCGCGGCTCTGGTCCAGCGCCTGCAGGACCTGGAAGGTCATCACGTGCGTTTCGCCGCTGCGCTTGACCTGGAAGATGCACTCGCTGTTGGACAGCGACGCGACCACGCCGTCTTCCGACGCGTACAGGGGCGCATCGGGATCGATGCGCGGCTGGGCCGGCTGCGCGGGTGCGCCGCCGAAACTGACCTGGTAGTTGAACGGGCTGCTCATCGACTCATCGTCCGCGCCACCATCGGCGCCATCCTGTCGCGCCGGGCGCCTGCCGGCGCAGGCGTTCGACCTCCGCCTCCAGTTCGGCGATGCGCGCCCCGGCGGCCATGTTCTTGCGAACCTCGTGATTGTAGTGCGCGTAGACCGATTCCTGCTCGTCGCCGAACAGGGACAGGTCGGGCAGCCCGGCCGGCAGCTCGCGCCGCGCGCAGACCGCGACGAAGTAGAGCGGCGCCTGGGCGATGCCGGGTCGCGCCTCGCGGTCGTCGCCCATCGTGACCGCGTCGACGCTGGCCGGCGCCCCGTCCAGCGACCACAGCGCGGACTGGAACAGCAGCTTCTGGCCATACAGCCGGATCGCGCCGAAGTGCGGTCGCAGCAGCGCGACGAACTCGTCGCGGTACAGCTCGCGCACGTGGTATTCGTTGCGGAAGCCGGCCACGTCGCTGTAGGCGTGCCGGTCCGGGGTCGAGATCACCAGCACGCCGTCCTCGTCGAGCACGCGCGCGAAGCCGGCGAGTAGCTCCTGCTGGGCGGCGAGGTGCTCGAGCGTCTCGAACGAAACGACGAGGTCGAACGCGCGATCGGCGAATGGCAGGCGCGTCGCGTCGGCCTGTTCGTAGCGCAGGTTCGGCAGCGCGGCGTAGCGCGCGCGCGCGTGGGCCACCGACGCCGCATCGATGTCGACGCCGGTGACTTCGCGCGCGCCCGCCGCGAGCAGCGCCGAGCCATAGCCCTCGCCACAGGCGGCATCGAGCACGCGCTTGCCGCGCGCGAGCCCGCGCACGAAGGCGTAGCGATGCCAGTGCTCGTACCAGATCTCGCGCACGCACTCCGGCGTGAAGCGCTCGCCGGTGAACGGAAGGTCGTCCGCGTCGCTCATCCCAGGCCCCCTCGTTCGTCCCAGCGGTGCGCGAGGCGGACCAGTCCGAACTCGCGCGTCGAGCCGCGCACCGTGAACGGCCGCTCCATCGTGTCGAACACGCGCACGCCCTCCGGGTCCATCGGATGCACGCGCACGAGGTAGCTGCCGGGGAGCAGCGGCAGGCGTTCGAACACGAGCGCACAGGCGTACTCGTCCTCGCCGACGCGCCGCAGCGACTGACCTTCCATGTCGCTGGCGAGGCCGTACACCGGCGTGCCGTCGGCGCGCACGACGCCGATCGCGACCTGCGGATCGCGCCCGTCGCGCGAACGGATGCGCGCCCGCACGCACAGGTCGTCGCCCGGCTGCAGCAGCGGCGCGACCGTGCCCTCGCCGAGGCGCACGTCGACGACGGAGAACTCCACGTCGTGGCGCGCGCCGGCGCGTTCCGCGTCGGCACCGTCCTTCCGCTCGTGCCAGGCGAGGTAGGCCTGGGTCACCTCGAACACGTCGCCGCTCATCGCGACCGCGCCGTCGCGCAACCAGCATGCCTGGCGGCACAGCTTCTGCACGTGGTACATGCTGTGCGAAACGAGGATCAGCGTGCCGCCACCGTCGAGGTAGTCCTGCATCCAGCGGATGCATTTCTTCTGGAACGATTCATCGCCGACCGCGAGCACCTCGTCGGTGACCAGCAGGTCCGGGCGCAGCGAGGCGACCACCGCGAAACCGAGTCGCACGACCATTCCCGACGAATAGTGCTTGACCGGTTCGTCGATGTAGCGACCGATGTCGGCGAATTCGACCATGCCGGGCAGGCGGCGCTGCAGTTCCTCGCCCTCGAGCCCGTGCAGCGCCGCGGCCATCACGATGTTGTCGCGCCCGCTGTATTCGGGGTGGAAGCCGGCACCGAGTTCGAGCAGCGCGCCGATCGTGCCGTTGACGGTGACGCTGCCGGTCGTCGGCGTGAGCACGCCGGTGAGCAGCTTGAGCAGGGTCGACTTGCCGGCGCCATTGGCGCCGACCAGGCCGAGCGACTCGCCGCGCTCGACGCGCAGGTCGACGTCGCGCAGCACGCTGATGCGGTCGGGGTCGGCGCGCGAGAACAGCAGCCGCCCGAGCGCGCGCAGGCGGTCGCCGCTGCGATGGACCTGCGGGTAGGACTTGCCGAGGCCGCGGGCTTCGATCAGCGGCGCGTTCACAGGAAGTCCTCGAAGTGCGGGTCGAGGCGGCGGAACAGTCGGTGGCCGACGAACAGCACGGCGGCCGCGACGCCGACGGCGATCGCGCAGCGCGTCGCATCGAATTCGCCGTGACCGAGCAGGATCGCGCGGAACGTTTCCGCGTAGAAGGTGAACGGGTTGGCGGCGAGCAGGCCGCGGAACGCTTCCGGCAAGGTCGCGCGGTCGTAGAAGATCGGCGCGCCGAACATCAGCAGCGGCAGCAGCTGTCCGAGCAACTGCACCAGGTCGCGCACGAACACCTGCACGGCGGCGCAGGCGAGCGCGAAGCCGAGCGCGAGGCCGAACAGCGGCAGGTACAGCAGGACCGCGACCGGCAGCCACGCAAGGCGCACGCCCTGCCCCAGCATGCCGAGCGCGAAGGCGACCGCGACGAAACCGGCGACGTGGATCAGGAAACTGGAGCAGACCACCGCGACGACGAGGATCTCGCGCGGCAATGCGACCTTGCCGATCAGGGCCGCGTTGTCCTGCAGCGCCGTCGTCGAGCGCAGGATGGCCTCGGCGAACGCCGCCCACGGCCACAGGGCGGCGACCAGGAATGGCACGTAGCCCGGCGCGTCCGCACCGGGCACGCGGGCCTTGAAGATGTGCACGAAGACGAACGCGTACACCGCCAGCTGCAGCAGCGGCTGCAGCAGGGCCCACAGCCCGCCGGAGAAGCTGCCCGCGAACCGGTTGCGCAGTTCGCGGCGGACGAAGTGCGAGGTCAGCGCGGCGGCGGACATCGTTCGCTACGCCCTCCCTCCGGCGCGGCGGCTCACTTCGCCGGCGTTTCGCGGTTCGCCGATGCGTAGCGGCTGCGCAGGGAAGCGATCAGTTCCGGGTTCGCGTCGAGGCGCTGGTTGCGCAGCTCGTCGCCGTGGCCCTTGACCTCCTTCTCGATGTAGTCGTTGCGCAGCTGGGCGACGATCTGGTCCTTGACCTCCGCGAACGTCGGCTGCCGGTCCGGCGTGCGTTCGACCAGCTGGAGCACGTGGTAGCCGAAATCGGTCTTCACGATCGGCGAGATCTCGCCCTTCTTCGTCAGTGCGGCGGCCGCCTCGGCGAACGGCGTGACGTAGCGCTTGTCCGCGGCGTCGATCATCAACCCGTGGTTCTGCGTCTTGCTGGTGTCCTCGGAGTACTTTTCGATCAGCTCGTCGAACTTCTCCGGGTGCGCCACCGCCTCCGCATGCACCGTGTCGGCGAGCGCCTTCGCCTGGTCCTCGTCACGGGTCTTGAGCGCGATCAGCACGTGCTTGACGTCGACGCGGCCCTTGATGATGTAGTCCTTCTTGCGGCCGATGAACTGTTCCTGCGCGAGCTGGCTGAAGTCGGGGATCACGAGGTCCGCCTTGAACTTCTGCATGCGCGCCTTCGACAGCGCTTCCTCGGTGGCGAGCTCGATGCGGCGCTCGACCTGCGGGTCCTTCTCGAGACCCAGTTCGCGCGCCTCGCGGGCGAGCTGGCGCTGCACCAGCAGCTGCGTGATGATGTTCTCGATGCGCGTCGGGCTGTCGAAGAAGCCGGCGCGCTTGTCGTCCGGGATGCCTGCGGCGAACGCGTCGAGGTCCTCGAGCGTGATCGACACGCCGCCCTGGCTCGCGACGACGGTGCTGCCGACGACGGGCGTGTCGGCGATCGCGACGGAGGTGGCAAGGGCGCCGGCGAGGAGCGCGGCAGTGATGCGCTTGAGCGTCATGGATCTTTCCTCGAATGTGTCACGGATGGCGTTCGAACGCGGGCGACGCACAAATGCGAAGACGCGACCCGCGAAGGCCGCGTCTTCTCGTCGCCAGCGCCGCGGCCGTTCAGACCGCGGCGATGCGCGTTCGTTCACCTAGTTGTGGTAGCTCACGGCCGACAGGTTGCACACGGACAGGCCGGCGCTGCATTCCACGGTCGACGTGTGGTCGGTGAACATCATGTTGACGTAGTAGTCCGTGTTCGGCTGCAGGTTGCAGTACGAACCCGGTGCGTTCGTCGTGAACTTCCACTTGACGAGGTTCGCGTCGGCGGTGGGGACGTCCTGGGTCAGGCAGCCCGGCGTCGGCAGGTGGTCGCTGAAGTCGCCGCACACCGTGCTGATCGCCATCGTGACGTTGGGGCCGGCCGCGAAGCTCGGATTGGAGAAGTTGCCGGTCCACGACGTGCTGGAACCGGTGCGGAAGTGCGCGCCGATGTAGCTGGTGCGCGTGAAGTTGCGCAGCACCGGCGAGGCGCCACCCACGCCCGGCCACGGCGTCGGGCTCGACGCGGTCGTGTTGTTGTAGCCCCAGATGTTGTTCCACTCGGTCACGTTGACGTTCGGGCGCTGCTGCGGATACACGCCATACGAGATGCCGCTGGTCGTGAGCAGCGTGCGCGGGCCGTCGCTCGTGGTGATCGTGGTCGGGCAGCCCGCGACCGGCGCGGTCACCGTGATGTCGCTCGACGTTCCGACGGCCGAGGCCGAGTTGTCGGCGTTCCAGCAGGTCAGCGTCAGCTTGACGACGCTGCCGACCGCCGCGCTCACCGGGATCGTGGCGTTGCGCGAATTGGAGCCGCTGTTGCTGACCGTCTCGAGCGTCGTCCAGTCGCCGAGCGACGGCGCGGCGACGCCGCCGACCGTACCGGTGCCGACGCAGCGCGCCGCATTGGTCATCTGCGGCCAGGTGATCGCGATCGTGTTGCCCTGGCCGCCGCTCGTCGGCGCCGTGAGCGGAATCGGGTTCGGCGTCGGCGCGCCGGCGGGCGGGTTCGGCACGGTCACGTTGCTCGTCGCGTAGCCGCTCGCATTCGTGCAGGTGACGGCGAAGCCGTAGTTGCCGGCCGCAGTCGGCGTGACCTGCACGGCGTGCTGCTGCGAGCAGCTGGCGCCGTCGGAGCACGCGAGCGCGCCGAGGTTCCAGCCGCTGATGCCGCTGGAGAAATTGCCGCCGTAGGTGCACGCCGTCGCATCGGCCGAGGCGGACCAGATCACGTAGAACGGCGACCCGACCGCGGGCGTGACCGGCGTGCCGGGCGTGGCACTGCCCGACAGCGAGACGCTCGCGTTGAAGTTGGACGAGGAGCCGCCCGCAGGATTGCAGGCTCCCTGCTGCACCGCGGACAGCGTCACGCCGTTCGCCTGCAGCGCGGTGCTGCCGGCGACCGGTTCACTGGCCAGGCCGGACGCGTCGGTGACGGCGACGCAGGTGCCGTTCGCCGTATTGAGTTTGATCGTCGTCTGCGCGTGGGCGGCGACAGCCGACATCAGGAGGACCGCGGAGGCGGGCGTGGCGAACAAACGCAGGGGATTGGAGGACATTTTGACTCGAATCGAAGGCAGCCTCGTCGGCCCCTCATTCTAACCATGCTGGCGTGGGATCGCCATTATGGCTGCGTTAACCGCCTCACGTTCCACGAAAAAAAAGAGGGAGCCCGGAGGCTCCCTCTTTCGTACTGCGGTGAAGCGTACCGATTACGAGCAGGCCGGATCGGTGCCGATGCACGAACGGTGCATGCGGTGACGATACACGCCGCTGTAGTTGGCCAGCTTGCCCGGGTTCGCGTTGGCGTTGATCACGTTCATCGCGTAGAAGCCGGTCGCCGGCAGACCCGGCAGGACGACGGCCGTGCTGCCCGTGGCCGCCGAGGTCACGCCGCCCGACAGGCGGTGCGCACCGGAGTCACCCGCCGCCATGGCGATCTCAGCCCAGCCGCCGAGGCCGAACGGAACGATCGTCTTGTACAGCGCGGAACCGAACACCAGCGACTCGGACGGAGCCGCATCGCCAGCCGCCACGAACGTGATGACGTTGACTTCGTACGGCAGGTACGGCGCCTGCAGGAAGCAGGAGTCGTCCGGCGGCGACGGGCAGCGCGGCGGAACCGTGACCGAGGAGCCTTCCTCGTGGTCCCACGTGCCCATCGACAGCTCGACGCGCGAAGCGCCGCCCGCGAACGGCTCGGCGAACGGGTTGGTGATCGCCGAAGGATACAGCTGCTTGTCGACGTAGAAGCGCTTGGTCGGGAACGTGACGACCCAGTCCGACGTCGCACCGAAGTCGGAGTCGATGAAGTACTCGTTGTAGACCGAGTCCGCCATGAACACGGCCGAGACCGCGTCTTCGCCACGCGGATAGTCGACCGTCAGCAGGCGGCCGCCGTCCGTGAAGACGAACGCACGAGCCACGCCCGAATCGACGACGCTCGGGGTCGACGCGTTCTGCAGCGTCGGCTGCAGCGAGGACGGGGTCGTGTACAGCTTCGACTCGATGAAGCCTTCGATCGCGTCGGCGTTGTACGAGAAGTACGTGCCCTCGCCGACGTTGGCGATGGCCGCGCCGCCGAACAGGCCGCCCGTCGGGGTGGTCAGGTCCGCGTCGGTCGCGACGTCGTCGCCGACCGGGTAGCCGCAATCCGGCACGCCGCCGTCGTACGAACCGTTCTGCACGTGCGTGGTCGCGTCATCCAGGTCGCTGCCCGGGATGATGTCGCCCATCTGGATCATCTCGATGTAGCCCTCGCGGGTACGCGTGATGCTCTGCGGACCGGAGTCCTTCGCGTACGACGCGCCGCCCGGGCCCGCCACGCCGCCGGTGTAGGCAGCGCTGGAGAACGGATACGGGAACGACGGGATGAAGTCGATGCAGCTCGAGTCAGCCGTGTTCAGCTGCGCGCCGCCATCATCGGAAACCTGGCTGACCGAAGCCGTCCAGACGTCGAACGGCGACAGGAACAGGTTGAAGTCGAGCACTTCGCGGCTGTTGTAGCCTTCGAGGAAGCGAACCTTGACCGCCTTGCCGATGTCCGTGGTGTTGACCACCGAGATCAGGGTGTCCTGGTTCTTGTTGACCGTGTAGTACGGGTAGATCAGGACCTGGCCGAGACCATCGGGATTCAGGTCGACGGCGTTCGCCAGGCCCGCGAAGCCAGCGACGCCGGCGATACCGGCGACGACGGCAGTCGTCAAGCTGTTCTTCTTCATCGCAACACTCCTAAATTTGACCACAGGGCTTTTTGCTTTACCGCCGACCCCGCTCGTGGAACGCGCATGCCCGACGGGGCATGGGCAGGGTCAGGCAACAGCGCGGCCATGTTAAGACAAAGGAAAGGGCCGTGCAATCCCCCTTCCAATGCCCGCAACTGGCTGCGAATTCAATCACTTGGGAAGAAAATACCACTCGCCGTCGACGCGAATCCAGGTTTCGCTCTGCGAGCTCGTCGTGTCGACCGAACCCGCGCTGCCGGGCATCTTCAGCGTGTACGACACGTCGAGGTAGACCGTGCAGCGATCGTCTTCGCAGTCCTTGCGATTGAACGCGACGTTCTTCCACTGCAGCGGACGGTTGTTCATCGCCGTCGCGTAATCCTCGCGCGTCTTGGTCTGGCGATAACCGGGCGTGAGGTAGTCGTACGCCTTCTCGGACTGGCGCGCGATCAGGAAATTCCAGCGCTCGACCGCACGGCGGTCCACGTTGCTGTCGTTCGCCTTGTCGGCGCAGCCGGCAAGGCCGAGCGCGAGCAGCGCAGCGGCGAGACGGGCGCTGTTGCGCAGCGTTCTACGGATCATTCGGGACTTCCTCTTGCGGTCTGGCGTCGTCGCGCGCGGGATAGGTGCGTGCGGGTTCCGGTTGCGGTTCCTCGGCCTGCTTCGCCTGCACGCGCAGCGGCTTGAGCGATTCGAACTGGCGCGCGTAGTCCTGCGTGACCTGGCGTCCTTCGTCGACGCTCGAGATCACGCGCGGCGTGATCAGCACGATGAGCTCGGTGCGATTGCGGCCCTGGGTATTCTTGCCGAACAGGCCGTTGAGCACCGGCACGCGCGAGAGGAACGGCAGTCCGGTGCGGGTGTCGTCGCTGTCCTCCCGGATGAGGCCTCCGAGCATCAGCGTCTCGCCGCTCTGCACCGCCACCTGGGTCTGGATCTGGCGCTGCTGGATCGCGGGATTGCCCTGCGACGCGGAATAGCCCGGCGGCGGATTGCTGACTTCCTGCGTGATGTCCAGGTACACGAGGCCGCCCGGATTCACGCGCGGCTTCACGTCCAGCATGATGCCGGTATTCATGTACTGCACCGAGCCGTAGCCGCTGTTGATCGGCGTGCCGTTGTTGCCGACGCCGGTGAGGCCGGTGAAGTAGGTCTGCTGCACCGGGATCTGCTGGCCGACGTTGATCTGCGCCTCCTGGTTGTTCAGCACCAGCAGCGACGGCGCGGCCAGCGACTTGGCCACCTTGTTCGTTTCGAGCGCGTTGATCGCCGCCTCGAAATGCCGGTTGAGGAACGACCAGTAGAAGCCGCCGTTGTACGGGTTGGCCGGATTGCCGGTCGCGCCGACGGAGGAGCGGTGTCGGCTCTGCAGGTTGCCGCGGTACTGCGGGTCGTACACCGTGCCGCGGCCGACCGAACCGTCGGTCGAACCGATCAGACCGTTGAGGTACCACTGCACGCCGTAGCTGAGGTCGCCGATGAGGCTGACTTCGAGGATGCGCGCCTCGATCTGCACCTGCAGCGGCACCACGTCGAGCTTCTTGATCGCCGATTCGATGCTGGTCCACTCCAGCGGCGTGGCCTGGATCATCAGCTGGTTGTTCTCCTCGATCGCGGAGATGCGGATGTCCGTGTCCCTGCTGCCGCCGCCACCACCCGCGGCGGGCGCCGCCGTCGTCGTCGTGGCCGCCTTGTCGTCCTTCGGCTGCGCGCTGCGCAACGAACTCTGGTAGTTCATCGAGCCGCCGCCGCCGCCGCGCGAACCGAGCGTGGTCGAGCGCAGGCCGGGCGCGACGCTGCCGGACGTGCTGCTGCGATGGCTCGCGCCGGTCGACGTGCCGAGGAAGATCTGGCTGAGGTAGTCGGCGAGGTCGGGCGCCTTCAGGTTCTTCACGTTGTAGACGTACAGCTGCACGGCGTTCTCGGCGCCGCCGCGATCGAGCCGGTACAGCCATTCCTCCGCCTGCTTGAGGTATTCGGGCTGCGGCGTGATGACGATCATCGCGTTGGTCTGCTCGATCGGCATGAAGCGGAACATGCCGGCCAGCGGCGACTCGCCCTTCACGCCGAACAGCGTGTCGAGGTCCGGCATCAGCTTGGTCACCTCGACGTGCTGCATCGTGAACACGCCGACCGACATGCCCTTGAGCCAGTCGACGTCGAACGTGTCGATCGTGCGCTGGTAATTCTCCAGCTCCGACGGGTTGCCGGCGAGCACGAGCATGCTTCGGTTCGGGTCGATGCTGACGAACGCGTCGGGCTTCGCGTACGGCTTGAGCAGCTTGGCCATCTCGCTCGGCGAGATGTACTTCAGCGGGAAGATGCGCAGCGAGTAACCCGGCTGCTGGCGCGCGCCGACGGTCGGCGACAGCTTGCCCGCGATGGCGTCCTTCGACTGCAGCACGGTGTAGCGGTTGCCCTCGCGCACGAGCGCGTTGCCGGTCCACGACAGCAGCATCTCGAGCACGGCCATCGCATCCTCGCGCCGGATCGGGCGCGAGGTCGAGTAGGTGACGTTGCCGTTGACGTTCGGCGCGATCGTGTAGTTCTCCTGCAGCATGTCGCCGAGGATCGCCTTCACGACCGCCTGCACCGGCTGGTTCTCGAAGTTGAAGGTGACCTGCCCCTCGCCACCGCTGCGCGCGGGCACCGACTGCGGCTTGAAGAACTCGCCCGTGCCGACCTCGATTTCCGGCTTCGGCGGCGGCCGGTTCGCGTCCGCGTTCGGCGAGATCGAGATGCCGCTCAGGCCGTCATCGGTCGCCAGCGGGGGCGCCGGCTTGAGGATCGTGTCGGCCGTGAGCACGTCGCCGTCGCGGCTGCCCGCCGTCCTCGGTCCGGGTGCGGCGCAGCCGGCGAGCAGCGCGATGCCGCAGGCCAGCAGGAGGATCGTCAGTCTGGATCGCACTTGGCTCACTCCGTCACGAATTCGGTTTCTTGCCGCCGCGCAGGCGCTCGGCATCTTCGCGCATCTGCTTGCGCCGTTCCTCGATCCGGCGCGCGAGGTCGCTGCTCGCGTTGGCGGACTTGTCCTGCGTGCCGGACGCCGGCCGGCGCGGGTTCGCGGCGGTCGCCGTGCCACGCCCGCCCGCCGGCGGCTTCTGCCCGGGCGCCGGCCCGGTCGCGGTCTCGAGTTCGACCTCGGCGGTCTCGTTGGCGGCGTTGCGGAACACGACCATGCGCGGCTTGACCTCGACCAGTGTCCAGCTCGCCTGGTCGCCTTCCAGCGGCATTCCGACCTTCAGCGCGACCGCTTGGTTCCGCGCCTTGTCCTGCAGCATCGCCACGCGCACGTGGTTCTGTTCGTCGAGGATGACGCCGGTGAGCGCGACATTGAGCGGGCTCGGCGGCGGCACGTCGCTCGCGACGGCCGCCTCGACCGGCGTCGGCTTGCGATCGTCGTTGAACAGCGGGCGCTCGCTGACCGCGGCGAACGCGCTCACGGGCGGCAGCTGCACCGGTTGCCGGTCGATCGCGACCGACGGCGCCGTGGCCGCTTCCGATGCAGCGTCACCGGACCAGGAATAGCCGCGGCCGACGCCCGCGTATTCGGCGATCGCGACCAGCGCCAGCACGGCGCAGGCGGCGGCGAGCACGTTCGTCGTCAGGCGGGCGGCTCGGATGTTCATTTGGCCGCCTTGCCGGGCTGGCGCAGGTAGCCGGAGAGATTGAAGCGCACGTCGAGCGGCACCGCGGCCGCCTTGCCGCCCGGCGGCGTGTAGGTCTGCTGCTTGTAGATCATGACCTGGTCCACGAACAGGTACGGCTTGCCGTTCTCGAGGTCGTAGAGGATCTCCGCCAGCGGCTCGAGGTCGCACTTCAGGCGCGCCTGCACCGTGACCCGCTTGTAGAGCTCTTCCTCGCCGGCGTTGTAGCTCTGCGTGCTGACGTTCTGGCAGCGGCTCTCGTCCTTCGCGTGCTGGCTCATGGCCGCCTTGAGGCGCTGGATCAGCGCGGCCGACGCCGCATTCGCGTCGGTTTCCGAAAGGAACGCCTGGTTGCCCTGCTCGTACTCGCGCACCTCGGCCACGCGCTTCTCGATTTCGGGCTTCTGCTCGATCGCCTGGCGGTAGCGCGCCTGCTGCTCGCGCAGGTCCTGCATCTGCGCGGAGATCTCCAGGTGCGGCGCGATGAACCAGAAATGCACGAACACGAGGTAGAACAGCGCGACCACGATCAGCAACAGGACCACGGCGAGGAAGCGCCCGTCCTTCGGCTTGAGGCTACTGGCCGCCATGCGAGGCCTCCGCTGGCTTGCGCGCATTGTTGCCCGGCGCATTGTTCAGCGGTGCCTTGCCGGCCGACTCCGGCGAAGGCGACTTCGTCGCCGGTGCGGCCGGCGCAGGCGCGGCCTGCGCCGCCGCGGCGGCGCCGCCGGCCCTCGGCATTGCTGCCGGTGGCGCTGTCGGTGCGGCAGCGGCCGCCGGCTTCGCCGGCGCCTTGCCTCGCTCGGTGGCAGGCGGCCGTGCCGGCTTCGCGGCGTCCTTCGCCGCGTCCGGGACCGGCGGCGCGGCCGGCGCCGTATGGCGCGCCGCTGCGCGGGTCGCGGCCTTGCCGTCGGCGGGGGCGGGTGCGGGCGCCGTTCCGCCATCCTTCGCCGGCGTGTTCGTGGGAGCGGCCGGCTTCGATTCGGGGGCCGGCTTCGATTCGGCGGCGGGCTTCGTTTCGGCGGCCGGCTTCGACTCGACCGTCGCGCTGCATTCCTTCAGCTCGGCGTTGATCTGGAAGCGCTCCTTGCCGGTGCGCGAATCGGGCTGCACCTGGCCCTGGAAACCCGGGTTGCCGAGGCACGGCGATGCGCCGAGCAGCGCGATCAGCTTCGCCGCTTCGGTCGCCTGCCCCTGCAACTGCACCTGCTTGTTCTCGATCTGCAGGCGCTCGAGGTAGGCGTCGTCGGGCAGCCGGCGCGTGAGGTCGTCGAGGAGCGCGATCGTCAGCGGCCCCTTTCGCTTCTTGTCCGAAAGGAAGTTCGCGCCCGCGATCGAATCGGCGAGGGTCTTGCGCAAGTCGGCGACCTGGCGCGCTTCCGTGTTCGCGCGGGTGACCTCTTCCTGCATCGCCGCCAGCGCGACGGTGCGGTTGGCGACCGATTCGTCCATCGCCACGAACAGCAGCACGAGGGCGAGCGCGGCGAGGCCGAGGTTCAGCGGCAGGCGCATGTCGCGGCGCTTGGCGCGCTTCTCGGCCGGCAGCAGGTTCGTCTGGCGGCGTCCCGCACCGGGTCCGCCGCGCCAGCTGTCGACGCCGTCGAGCTCGCCGGCGACGGCGAGCGCGGCCAGTTCCTGGTCGAGCTGGCCGCGCGGGATCAGCACCAGTTCGACCTGCGCGGTACGACCGCTGGCGTCGCGGCCGACGACGCGGCTGTCGAAGTAGACCTGGTCCGCCTTGAACGGCGTCTGCCGGTCCATCTCGAACGTGAGCACCTGGCGCAGGTTGTCGGTCGCCGCGGCCGGCAGGCTCAGGCGGCGCGTGAGCACGCGCTCGGCGGGAATGCAGAACACCGTGCGCGCCTGCGGGTCGTCGAGCGCGTCGCGCAGGCGGCGGAACTCGGCGGCCTGCGCCTCGGGCGAGAGCTCGCGCCGGATGCGCGCGTATTCGGTCGCGGCGTCGCCCTTCTCGCGCCAGACGACCAGCTCGTCGCCGTCGAGGCCGAGCAGCAGCGACTCCGGCCGCTCGGACAGGAATGCGCGCCAGCGTGCCGGCAGGCACGCCAGCAGTTCGCGTCCCCACCAGGCGAAGAACCCCGGCAGCGGCGTCTTGGCAAGGCGCGTCCGCAGACGCGCCAGATGTCTGTCAAGGGTCGGGTTCACGTCAGGAATTTTCCCCATCGCGCCAGCGCAGGATCACGTACGGCCGGCCGGCCACGTTGATGCCGCCCATGCGAATGGTCGCATCCAGGATCGTGCTCGCACCGTTCGGCAGCTTCGCACGGGACTGCACACTATACGTCAGCCCACCGCCCCCCGCCAAACCGATCGGAATGCCGGCCTGGACGGCGCAATCGGGCGGCGGCGGCGCGGCGGGGTCCCCCGGCGGCACCGACTGGCGCCATTGGATCACCATCTGCGCGCATTCCGGCGTCATGCCTTCCTGCGCGAGCAGGGCTTCCAGCGGCGCATAGCCGAGGTTCGGCGTGCCCTGGCCGGAGTAGATCGTGAGCGCGGGCTCGACCTGCCGGAACAGCTCGTAGTTCATGCCGAGCACCTGCTGCAGCTCGCTCACGGTGTCGAACGGCGCGTTGCGCGGGCCGTAGGACAGCCCGGCCGCCTTGTACTGGGCGATCTCGGCGCCGTTGATGCGGGTGTCGTCGTCGGGGTCGGTCCAGTCGAGGATCGCCGCAGCCAGCCCCTGCGCCTCCTCGGCGTCGAGGCCGCGCGAGGCGAACAGGTTGCGCAGCTGCTGCTCGTTCGGCGTGTTGATGTCGATCTTGCCGGAGTCGTCGGTGATCTTGACCTGGACCTCGGCGTCGCCGAAGCCGAACGTGTACGGCCGCCCGTCGCCGACCCAGCGCGTCATCGGATCGCCCTTGCGCAGTTCGTACACCGCGAGGTCGAGGCCGGCCTCGGCGGCGTAGCGCGCCTGCGCGGTGTCGAACAGGTGGCGCGCCTGCACCAGCTCGGTGCGTGCGATCAGGGCGAAGCTCGCCAGCAGCACGCCGAGCATGGCGATGACCCACAGCACGAGCAGGAACGCGATGCCGCGCTGCCGGCGTGGCGCGAAGCGGTGCGGGAAGGTCGCCATCGCGCGCGTCATCTGGGCTGGTTCAGGCCCTGCGCGCCGCGCAGGCCGGGCGGCTGGTACTGGCGCGACATCGAGCGGCGCGCGCTCGCGTCCAGCATCAGCGGGATGTCCATCGTCGGGAACACGACGCCGGCGGCGGGCTCCATGCGCACGACGATGCGCACCATCAGCGGCGTCATGCCCGGCTCCTCCCAGTCGTCGGTCCAGTCGGTCAGTTCGCCGTTCTCGTCCAGGCTGCGGAACTCGAAATGGCCGTCGGCGATCTGGTCCAGCAGCAGCGAGGGCTCGACGTCGCGTTCCGACTTCATCTGCTCGAGGTCGAAGCCGTTGAGCATCGCGTGCGTGAACAGCAGCGCGCGCCCGCGGCTGCGGTCGCGCTGGAACGCGATCGTCTGCACGTACGGCCCGCCCTTGGAGAGGTAGCCCGGCATCGGCGCGACGAAGCGGATCGCGTCGCGCGAGCCCTCGAACACGAAGTTGGAATTGGTGTGCTCGTCGCGGCCGAACGGCAGCGGCAGCGTGCGGCTGATCTGGTGGCGCAGGAACTCCTGGGCGACGCGCAGGCGGTTCATGCGGTCGATCGCCGCCTCGCCCGACTGGATCGAGCGCGTCGCGGTGCGGATCGCGCCGTACGAACCGGCCAGCAGCAGCGCGAACAGCAGGATCGCGAGCGTGACCTCGACCAGCGTGAACCCGCGCGCCACGCGCTTCATCGCTTGCCTCCGCCGAGTCCGCCCGGCTGCAGCATGGCGCCGGCCTCGGCGCGCACCTGCTGCTCCTGGTCGGGGTTGACCGCGCGCAGCGTGCCGAAATGCGCGGTGCGCGGCGGCCTGCCGCCGCCGCTCGGCCACGACACGACGAGGTCGACCTGGTAGAGGTCGAACGGTGGCTGTGCCTCGATGCCGCCGCCGAGGCCGGCGTTCGCCGCCGACACGCCCTGCGGCATGCCCTGCGGCATGCCGCGCGGGCTGCCCTGCGCATCGACCAGTTGCTGCGGCGGCGGCTCGACTTCGGACGCATCGACCTTGTGCACGTCGAGGTCCCACGAGAAGCGGTCGTCGAAGCGGCCGCTGCTGTGGCCCTCCTCGACGCGCTCGACGACGCCGACGCCGTCGAGCTTGGTCTGCGCCCACAGCGCGGCCATCGTGTAGTCCGCCGACAGCCGCGCGTTGCGCATGGAAGAACCGAGCACGTCCAGCAGCAGGCCGATCGCGATCGCGAAGACGAGGAACGCCGCGATCATCTCGATCAGCGTGAAGCCGCGCATGCGGCGGGCAGCGAAGGGGGCGCGCGGAATTCTCATCGCGTGAATGGACAGCGGGCGCGAGCGCGAGTTCGCACGCGTCATTGCGGCCGTTCGTCGAGCGCGATCTCGCCGGTCAGCCAGGCGACGTTGATGCGCCATTCGCGCTGGCCCATGAGCACCGAGACGTGCCCGCCGGTGGAGCTGCCGTCGGCGAAAAAGCGGATGCCGCCCGAGTTCGCGCCGGTCTGCTCGATCTCCGCTGTGGTCAGCCGCAGCACCATGTCCTTCGGCAGCTTCACTGCGCCCTTCCCGGGCGCCGTGTAGGTATTGGCGTCGAGGTCGAACAGCAGCACCTGCGGCTTGCCCTTCACGATCGCCTGCCCGCGCGTGTAGCGCAGCGCGGCGACCAGGTCCTTGCTCGCCGCGCGCACCTTCGCGCTGGCGAGGCTCTTGGACAGCGACAGCGTCGACACCGCGAGCACGATCGCCAGCAGCACGATCACCGCGATCAGCTCGATCAGGGTGAAGCCGCCGCTGCGGCGCCGCGGCGGTCGTGATGGCAGGTGCGGGCGCATGATGCGCGGCGCCGGCGCCGTCTTACTTCGACGCGTTGTAGTCGGCGTTCATGTCCGTGCCGCCCTGCTGGCCGTCCTTGCCGAGGAAGATGATGTCGAAGTCGGTGCCGTCGCCGGGCACCTTGTAGGCGTAGGCGTGGCCGAACGGATCCTTGAGGTTGGCCTCCTTCGTGTACGGACCGAGCCAGTTGGTCGCGTTGCCCGGGCGCGTGACGAGGTCGCTCAGCTGCGCCGGGTACGCGCCGTTGTCCATCTGGTAGTTCTGCACGGCCTGCGCGAGCTGGCCGGCGCCGACCTTGCCCGCGTTGTACTTGGCGCCGCTGAAGCGGTTCATGATCGGGCCGCTGACCACCGTGATGACGATGCCGAGCAGCACGATGACCGCGATCATCTCGACCAGGGTGAAGCCGCGGGCGATGCGGCGCGGCAGCGCGCGCGCGCGACGGGAGGCGTTCATGTGCATGGGTGACTCCTTCATTGGATCGAACCGGTGATGCTGAGAATCGGCATGATGATCGCCATCATGATGATCGCGACGACGACCGTCATCAGCACGGTGGTCGCCGGGACGAGCGCGGCGAGCATGCGGTCGAGCGTGTTCTTGACCTCGATGTCGAAGATGTCGGCCACCTTCAGCAGCATCGTGTCGAGCTCGCCCGATTCCTCGCCGACGCTGATCATCTGCAGCGCGAGCTTGGGGAAGCGCTTGGATTGCGAGAGTGCGTGGCCGAGTCCGCCGCCGGACTTGACCTCCTCGGCGGCGACGTCGAGCGAGGCGGCCAGCGCGGCGTTGCCCATCACGTTGCGCGCGACGGTGAGGCCGCCGAGCAGCGGCACGCCGTTCTTCAGCAGCGTGCCGAGCGTGCGCGACAGGCGCGCGGTCTCGAGCTTGCGGACGACGTCGCCGACGATGCGCATGCCGAGCAGGCGCTCGTCGATCGCGAGCCGCGAGACCGGGTCGGCCATGCGCCGGCGGACCCAGGCGGCGACGACCACGATCAGGCCGAGGATCAGCCACCAGAAGTTCTTCAGCGTCGCGCCGACGCCGACCACGACGCGCGTGATCAGCGGCATCTCCACGTTCATGTCGGCGAACATCGCCTGGAACTGCGGCACGACGACGACCAGCAGCACGAACAGCGAGACCATCACCATGCCGATCAGGAACGCGGGGTAGATCAGCGCGTTGATGACGTTGCCCTTGAGGATGCGGCTGCGCTCGAGGTAATCGCCGAGGCGTGCCAGCGTGTCGCCGAGCGAACCCCCGGCCTCGCCGGCGCGCACCATGTTCACGTACAGGCGCGAGAAGTTGCCGTGCTCGGCCTCGAGCGCGTCCGACAGCGGCGTGCCGCCGCGCACCTGGTCGCGGACTCGCTCGAGCAGGCGCCGCGCCTTCTCGCTTTCGGGCAGGTCGAGCAGGATCTGCAGCGCGCGATCGAGCGGCTGCCCCGCGTTCAGCAGGGTCGACAGCTGCTGCGTGAACTGCACGATCTGCGCCTCGCGCAGGGTCGAGCGCTTGAGCAGCGATCCGAACAGCGTGCCGGCTTCGCCGGCGTCCGCCTCGCGCACCTCGAGCGGGATGTTGCCGGCATCCTGCAGCTTGCCGATGACGTCGTCGCGCGTGGCGAGGTCGTACTGGCCCTCGAGCGTTTCGCCGGACGGCGTGACGGCCTTGTAATAGAACACGGTCATGGGCGGCGGCGCTCGTCGATGGCGCGAGCCGCGCCGGCGAGGCGCGGCGGCGCCCGGTGGGTGGTGCAAGGCGCCGTCATCGTCAGCTCTCCTGCGTCACGCGCAGGACCTCCTCGATCGTCGTCGAGCCGGCGAGCGACTTGACCAGGCCGTCCTCGAACATCGTGCGCATGCCTTCCTGGCGCGCCTGCTGCTCGATCTCGCCCATGCCGGCGTGCTGCATGATCTGGCGCCGGATCGCGTCGCTCATGACGAGGAACTCCATGATCGTCGTGCGGCCGTAGTACCCGGTCGGGTTGGCCGGCGACGAGCCCGGGCGGTACAGGCGGATCGGCCGCTCGTCGGTGAAGCGCTCGAGCTGGTACTCGCGCACGACCTCGGGCATCGCCTCGAACGGCTGCGCCGTCGCCGAGTCGAGTCGGCGCACCAGGCGCTGGGCGAGGATGCCGTTGACGGTCGACGTGAGCAGGTAGTCCTCCACGCCCATGTCGAGCATGCGCGTGATGCCGCCGGCGGCGTTGTTGGTGTGCAGCGTCGACAGCACGAGGTGGCCGGTCAGCGCGGACTGGATCGCGATGCGCGCGGTCTCGAGGTCGCGCATCTCGCCGATCATGATGATGTCCGGGTCCTGGCGCACGATCGAGCGCAGCGCCTGCGAGAAGTCGAGGCCGATCTGCGGCTTGGCCTGGATCTGGTTGATGCCCTCGATCTGGTACTCGACCGGGTCCTCGACCGTGATGATCTTGACGTCGGGCGTGTTGAGCTTGGACAGCGCGGTGTAGAGCGTGGTCGTCTTGCCCGAACCGGTCGGGCCGGTCACCAGCATGATGCCGTGCGGCAGCTCCAGCACGTCGAGGAACTGCTGCAGGAACTGGTCGGTGAAGCCGAGCGTGTGGAAGTCGAACACGACCGCCTCGCGGTCGAGGATACGCATGACCACCGACTCGCCGTGCGCGGTCGGCACGGTCGACACACGCAGGTCGAGCTCCTTGCCCTGCACGCGGATCATGATGCGGCCGTCCTGCGGCAGGCGGCGCTCGGCGATGTTCAGCTTCGCCATGATCTTGATGCGCGAGATCACCGCCGCGGTCGACGCCGCCGGCGGCGATTCCACTTCGTGCAGGACGCCGTCGATGCGGTAGCGCACCTTGAGCCGGTTCTCGAACGGCTCGACGTGGATGTCCGAGGCGCGCTGCTCGACGGCGCGCTGGATGATCAGGTTGACCAGGCGGATGACCGGCGCTTCCGACGCGAGGTCGCGCAGGTGCTCGATGTCGTCCTCGCTGCGGTTGTTCTCGTCGGTCAGGTTCTCGACGATCGTGCCCATCGCCGAGCGGCCCGAGCCGTAGTAGCGCTCGATCAGGTCGTCGATCTCGCTGCGCAGGCCGATGGTCAGCCGCACCTGCCGCCCGGTCGCGAGCTGCAGTGCCTGCACCGGGAACGCGTCGGCCGGGTCGGCGACCAGCAGGGTCACGTCCGTCTCGCTTTCGCCGATCGGACAGACGTGGTGGTGCTTGAGGAAGCGGACCGAGGCCTGCACGTTCGCTGGCGGTGCCTCGGGGAACTCCTTCGCCGACAGCAGCGGCAACTGCAGCAGTTCGGAGACGGCCTCGGCCATCTCGCGCTCGGACACGAGGCCGAGCCGGGTCAGCAGCGAGACGAGGCTGCCGGCGGCGGGGTCTTCCTCGTGCAGGCGACGCCCGCGCGACAGGTCGGCTTCCTTCAGCCGGCCGCGCGCGACCAGGAACTGGCAGATGCGATCATCGAGGCTGCCTTCGTCCGTCGGGGCGATGCTGGCGGGGAGTGCGGAAGCGGCTGCGACCATGGATCCTGCTGCGGCAAGCGGTTGAGGGGCGGCATTGTTCCACATCGGGGCCCCGGATCGGGCCCCGGCGGGGAACATCGCCGCCATCCGGTGCTGCTCAGACCCCCGCTTCCGGCCGCGGGTTCCCGCGCCAGCCGACCAGTTCCTCGATGTACGGCCGGTTCAGGCCGATCCACAGCGCGACCGGCACGACCGCGGGCAGGATCAGGGTCGCGAACTGGTACGCGAGGGCAATCGCGTCCGGCTTCAGGCCGGCGGTCGCGATCGCGGCCGCGCCCTCGGCACCGGCATCGAACGCGAGCACCTTGAGCGACTCGGCGACGATGCCGAAGGCCTGGCCGAGCCAGATCACGCCGAGGGCGAGCAGGATCTGCGCCGTGCGGCGGCGGCCCGACAGCGGCGTCGCCATCGCGAGGCCCGCGAACAGCGGCAGCGCATACGCGTACACCATCGGGTTCAGGGTCGGCTCCAGCACGCCGACGCCGCCTGCGCCGGCGCCGTCCGCCGGCACGCGCACCAGCACCCGGGTCGACAGCGTGAGCAGGTAGTCCGCGCGCAGCACGACGCGCCCTGCCGCGTCGAGCAGCTCCCCGCCGAGCGCGAGGTTGGCGAACAGCGCGTCCCAGCAGCGCACCAGCACGGCTTTCGCCAGCAGCGTCGGCGGCCATACCAGCACCGCGCCGAAGCGGAACCACAACACGAACGACAGCGGCAGCCAGAGCAGCGCCTTCAGGCCGAAGTCGCGGATCGGGCGCGCGGCCGGCGGCGTCTGGGCGGCGTTCCCCGGCATCGCAGGCACGCGCCCTTCAGCCGACCCACGCGCGCGCGTTGCGGAACATGCGCATCCACGGCGAGTCCTCGCCCCACTCGCGCGGGCGCCAGGACATCTGCACGCTGCGCACGACGCGCTCGGGGTGCGGCATCAGGATGGTGACGCGGCCATCGTCGGTGGTGAAGCCCGTGCGCCCGCCGGCGGAGCCGTTCGAGTTCAGCGGGAACCGCTCGGTCGCGACACCCTCGTTGTCGACGAAGCGCAGCGCGACGCGCGCCCCGGCGGCATCGGCCGGGTCGTCGTAGAGTGTGCGGCCTTCGCCGTGCGCGACCGCGACCGGGATGCGCGAACCGGCCATGCCGGCGAGCAGGATCGACGGCGACTCGAGCACCTCGAGCGTGACCAGGCGCGCCTCGTACTGCTCGCTCGCATTGCGCACGAAGCGCGGCCAGTGCGTCGCGCCGGGCACGATCGACTTGAGCTGCGCGAACATCTGGCAGCCGTTGCAGACGCCGAGCGCGAACGTGCGCGGATCGGCGAAGAACGCGGCGAAGGCGTCGCGCAGGCGCGGGTTGTAGAGGATCGATGCGGCCCAGCCGCGGCCGGCGCCGAGCACGTCGCCGTAGCTGAAACCGCCGCACGCGGCGAGGCCGCGGAAGCCGTCCAGGGCGATGCGCCCGGCGGCGAGGTCGCTCATGTGCACGTCGACGGCATCGAAGCCGGCGCGCGTGAACGCCGCCGCCATCTCGACCTGGCCGTTGACGCCCTGTTCGCGCAGCACCGCCACGCGCGGGCGCGCGCCGCGCGCGACGTACGGCGCGGCGATGTCCTCGGCCGGGTCGAACGTCAGCACGGGCAGGATGCCGGGGTCGTGCTCGTCGCAGCGCCAGTCGTTCTCCGCGTCCGCGCTGGCCGGGTTGTCGCGCAGCCGCTGCATCGCATGGCTGGTTTCCGACCACGCGCGCATGAGGTCGCGCCAGGTCCACGTGGCGAGCGCCTCGCCGCCGGCGACGAGGCGGATCTCGTGGTTCTCGCGCGGCGCGCCGATGCGGTGGGCGAGCGCGTCGAGGCCGTGGCGCGCGAGGATCGCCGCGAACGCGTCGCCGTCGGCTTCGCGCACCTGCACGATCGCGCCGAGTTCCTCGCTGAACAGCGCGGCGAGCGCGGCATCGGCCCAGCCGTCGAGCACGAGCTCGAGGCCGCAGTGGCCGGCGAACGCCATCTCGATCGCGGCGACCAGCGCACCACCGTCGCTGCGGTCGTGGTAGGCGAGCAGCAGGCCGGCCTCGCGCGCCTCGCCGATCGCGGCGAAGAACGCCTTGAGGAGCGCGGGATCGTCGAGGTCGGGCGGCAGGCCGCCGCCGCGGCCGAATGCCTGCAGCAGGCTGCTGCCGCCGAGGCGGTCGCGGCCGGCGCCGAGGTCGAGCAGCCACAGGTCGGTCGCGCCGGTGTCGAGCCGCAATTGCGGCGTGAGCGCGCTGCGCACGTCGCGCGTGCGTGCGAACGCGCTCACGACCAGCGACACCGGCGACACGGTGCGCTGTTCGCCGGCCGCGTCCTGCCAGCGCGCCTGCATCGAGAGCGAATCCTTGCCGACCGGGATCGACACGCCGAGTGCCGGGCACAATTCCATCCCGACCGCGTGCACCGCGTCGTAGAGCGCGGCGTCCTCGCCCGGATGGCCGACCGCGGCCATCCAGTTCGCCGACAGGCGCACCTCGTCGAGGCGCACCTCGGCCGAGGCGAGGTTGGTCAGCGCCTCGCCGACGGCCATGCGCGCGCTCGCGGCGGCGTCGAGCAGTGCCAGCGGCGTGCGTTCGCCCATCGCCATCGCTTCGCCGGCATAGCCGTCGAAGTCGGCCAGCGTGACCGCGCAGTCGGCCACCGGTACCTGCCACGGGCCGACCATCGGGTCGCGCGAGCAGAGACCGCCGACCGTGCGATCGCCGATCGTGACCAGGAACGACTTGCTGCCGACTGCGGGCAGGCGCAGCACGCGCGCGATCGCGTCGTCGAGCGCGATGCCGGCGAGGTCGGGCACGAGGTCGACGCGGCGCGGCTTGCGACGTGCGTCGCGCTGCATCCGCGGCGGCTTGCCGAACAGCACCTCCAGCGGCAGGTCGATGACGGCATGCGCCGGATCCGACGCCGGCATGCGCGAATCGGTCAGGCGCAGGCGCCGTTCGGCAGTCGCATGGCCGACGACCGCGAACGGGCAGCGTTCGCGCGCGCAGATCGCCTCGAACCCGGCGAGGTCGGCCGGGCGCACGCCGAGCACGTAGCGCTCCTGTGACTCGTTGCACCAGATCTGCATCGGTGACAGCTGCGGGTCGTCGCTCGGGATCGCACGCAGGTCGATGCGGCCGCCGACGCCGGAATCGTTGAGGATCTCCGGGATCGCATTCGACAGGCCGCCGGCGCCGACGTCGTGGATCGACACGATCGGGTTGCCCTCGCCGCGCGCCCAGCACGCGTCGATGACTTCCTGGCAGCGCCGCTGCATCTCCGGGTTGTCGCGCTGCACCGAGGCGAAGTCGAGCTGTTCGGAACTCGTGCCGGCCGCGACCGAGGAGGCCGCTCCGCCGCCGAGGCCGATCAGCATCGCCGGGCCGCCGAGCACGACGACCGCGTCGCCGTCGCGCAGCACCTGCTTCTCGACGTGCGCGCGGCGCAGGTTGGCGAGGCCGCCGGCGATCATGATCGGCTTGTCGTAACCGTGGCGCAGCCCGGGCTCGTCGCCCGCCTGCTCGAACGCACGGAAGTAGCCGCCGAGGCACGGGCGGCCGAATTCGTTGTTGAACGCGGCGCCGCCGAGCGGGCCGTCGCGCATGATCTCGAACGCGCTCGCGAAGCGCGGCGGCAGCGGCCGCTCGGTTTCCCACGGGCGCGGCAGGCCGGGGATGCGCAGGTGCGACACGCTGAAACCGACCAGGCCCGCCTTGGGCTTGCCGCCGCGTCCGGTCGCGCCCTCGTCGCGGATTTCGCCGCCGGAGCCGGTCGACGCGCCCGGGTACGGCGAGATCGCGGTCGGGTGGTTGTGGGTCTCGACCTTGATCGCGTACGGCGTGTCTTCCGCGTGCGCGCGGAACACGCCGTCGCCCGGATCGGCGAAGAAGCGCCGCGCCGGGTTGCCTTCGATGACCGCCGCGTTGTCGTGGTACGCCGACAGCGTGTGCGCGGGTGACAGTGCATGCGTGTTGCGGATCATCGCGAACAGCGACTTCGCCTGGCCGACGCCGTCGAGGGTGAACGACGCGTTGAACACCTTGTGCCGGCAGTGCTCGGAATTGGCCTGCGCGAACATCATCAGTTCGGCATCGCTCGGATCGCGGCCGAGCTCGCGGTAGGCGTCGGCGAGGTAGTCGATCTCGTCGGCGGCGAGGGCGAGGCCGAGGCGCGCATTCGCCTCGTTCAGCGCCGCGTGCGGGTCGGCTTGGAGCGCGACGCGCGCGAGCGGGCCGGCGGGACCGGCATCGAACGCGTGGGCGGCACCGGCGAGGTCGTCGACCACCGACTGCGTCATCGGATCGTGTAGCACGGCGGCGAGCGCGGCGCGTTCGGCCGAGCCCGGCGCGGGCGCGCCGTCGATCTCGAACGCGAGGCCGCGTTCGATGCGCCGCACCGCGAAGCCGCAGCCGAGCAGGATGTCGGTCGCCTTGCTCGACCACGGCGAGCGCGTGCCGAGGCGCGGCACGACCCACAGCGTGGCCGGCTGCGCCTCGCCCGGCACGGCTTCGACGACTTCGCGCAGGCGATCGAGCTGGAGCGCCGCGGGATCGGCGTCGATGAAGTAGACATGGCGCACCGAGCGCACCGACGCCGCGGGCACGGCGCTCGCGAGCGTGGCGTTGAGGCGGTCGATGCGGAACGGGGAGAGCGCGGACTGGCCGTCGAGGGCGATCATGGCGCGTGCGGCTGCTGGGAGCCGCCCATTGTAGCCGAAGGGCGGCAGGGCCGGCCCTGAACGACGACGCCCGGCGGGGCCGGGCGTCGCGGGACAGCGGATGCGTGCCGGGTCAGTTGCGGTTCGCGAGTGCCGGCGCTTCGAGCGCCTGCAGGCGCGCCAGCATCTGCTCCGGCGGCAGGTAGCCACCGATGCGCGAACCGTCCGGCGCGAGCACCGTCGGGGTCGCGTCGATGCCGAGCTGGATGCCGAGGTTGAACTGCTCCGCGATCGGGTTGTCGCACTTCGCCGGCTCCGGCGTCTGGCCGGCCTTGGCCGCGGTGAAGGCCGCCTTGCGGTCCTTCGCGCACCAGACCGAGACGGCCTTGTCGAACGACGGCGTGTTGATGCCGCTGCGCGGGAAGAACAGGTAGTCGATCTCGATGCCGCGCTGGTTGTACTCGGCGATCTGCGAGTGCAGCTTGCGGCAGTAGCCGCAGTCGATGTCGGTGAACACGGTGACGCGGTACTTCGGCTTGCCGGACGGCGCGAACACGATCCGCTTGGCGTCCGGCACGGACTCGAGCTTGCGCTTCATGTCGACCGCGAGGCGCGCCGTCGTCAGGTCGCGCTTGTTGGCGGTGTCGAACAGCGTGCCCTGCAGCAGGTACTTGCCGTCGTCGCTGACGTAGACCATCTGGCCGCCGACGATGACCTGGCGATAGCCCGGCAGCGGCGCCGGCTCGACCGTGTCGATCTTCGCCTGCGGCACCAGCTCGGCGAGCGCCTTGCGCGCGGCGGCGTCGGCCGCGGAGTCGGCGGCGAGGGCCGGCGCGGCCCAGGCGGCGGCGGCGAGCAGGGCGAGTGCACCCGTGTGACGATTCATGTTCGTTCCTCAGTTCTTCGCCACGTTGGGCGACATGCGGTCGAGTTCGGCCAGGAGCCGGTCGGGCGACATCGCGATCTGGCCCGGGATCAGCGTGCCGTCCGCCGCGAGCGTCGTCGGCGTGCCGGTGATTCCGATCGCTTCGGCGAGGTGGGTCAGCTCGCCGACCGGGTTCGGGCAGGTCGCCTTGCCGGGGTCCTGTCCCGCCATCGCCTTGGTGAACGCGGTCGCGCGGTCGGGCGAGCACCACACCGCCTCGGCCTTCTTGTCCGCGCCCGGGTGGATCGACAGCGGGAAGAACAGGTATTCGACCGCGATGCCCTTGGCGTTGTACTGCGCGATCTGCTCGTGGAAGCGCCGGCAGAACGGGCAGTCGATGTCGGTGAAGACGGTGATCGTGTGCTTCGGCGCCTTCGGCGCGAACACGATGCGCTTGTCGGGCCCGACACGGTCGAGCGCGGCCTTGCGCACCTTCGCCCGCGAGATCTGGGTCAGGTCGCGCTTGCCGCCGACATCGAACGCGCTGCCGTTCAGCATGTAGCGCCCGTCCTTGCTGACGTAGACGAACTGGCCGCCGACGATCGCCTCGTAGAAGCCCGGCACCGCCGACTCCTGCACGGCCTCGACCTTGGCCTTGGCCGGCGCGAACGGCGCGACCGCCTGGCGCACGGTGTCCTCGGGAGTCGCGGCGCAGGCCGCGGAGGCCGTGAGCAGGCCGGCTAGGAAGAGCGGAAGACGCATGGTGAACCTCGCGGAGAATGGACGGGAGACCGGCGCGGCGGCCGATTCCTTGCACGCCGGCGGATGGACCACCGATCGCGGCCGGGGTTCCCGCAGGCCCGAACGGCGATTGTCGCATGCACCACCGGGAGGCGGAAGTGAACGCGGTCGCGCTAGCCGCGCGGGTGGTGGCGCGCGTGCAGGCGCTTGAGCCCCTCGCGCGCGACGAGCGTGTAGATCTGGGTCGTCGACAGCGAGCCGTGGCCGAGCATGAGCTGCAGCGCGCGCAGGTCGGCGCCGCGGTTGAGCAGGTGGGTGGCGAACGAATGGCGCAGCACATGCGGCGAGATCCGCGCCGCGGCGATGCCGCTGGCGGCGGCGTACTTGCGCACGAGGGTCCAGAACATCTGCCGCGTCATCGCCGCGCGTCGCGTGCTGACGAACAGGGCGTCGCTGCGGCCACCCTTGAGCAGCACCGGCCGCGCGGCCGCCACGTAGCGCTCCAGCCAGTGCGCGGCCTCCTCGCCGAGCGGCACGAGGCGCTCCTTGCCGCCCTTGCCGAGCACGCGCAGCACGCCCTGGCGCAGGTTGACCTGGGCCGCGACCAGGCCGACCAGTTCGCTCACGCGCAGGCCGGTCGCGTACATGAGCTCGAGCATGGCGCGGTCGCGCACGCCGAGCGGCGTGTCGGGCGGCGCCTGCAGCAGCCGGTCGATCTCGGCTTCCGACAGCGCCTTCGGCAGGCTGCGCGGGAGCTTCGGCGCGTCGACGAGCAGGGTCGGATCGGCGGCGAGCCGGCCGTCGCGTACCAGGAGGCGATGGAAGTGGCGCAACGACGACAGCATGCGCGCGGTGGAGCGCGCGCTGTAGCCGCTGCCGGCGCGCCCGCCGGCGCGCGCGCGCTCGGCGAGGAACTGCTGCAGCGATTCGCGATCGGCGTCGGCGAGGCTGCGACCGCGCGCGGCGAGCCAGCGGGCATGCGCCTCGAGGTCGAGGCGGTAATTCTGCAGCGTATTGTCGGACAGGCCGAGCTCGGACCAGGCGCGCTCGAGGAAGTAGCCGATCAGCGCCGCATCGACGGCGGCCACGGCGGGTCGCCGCGGCCGGCCGCGGCGGCGCGCGCCGGCTTCCCCGGCGGTGACTTGCGTTGACGGATCCATCGACGGCCTCGCTTGCGCGGCGCACGGTAAACCGCGACGCTAGCCGCTGTCACCCTTCCCCGTTTCCGCATGATCGTCGCGACACCGGTTTCGCCGTGGCTGCGCCTGCTCGCGCTGGTCTACGACCTCTTCCCGCTGCTCGGGCTGTGGATGCTGGCGACGGCGGTCGCCCTGCTCGCGGCACACGGCGACGTCGACGTCGCGCACCCGCCGGCCGCGTATCGCGCGGCGCTGCAGGCGGCGCTGCTGCTGGTCGGCGCGGCGTACTTCGTCGCCTCGTGGTCGCGCGGCGGGCAAACCATCGGGATGCGCGCATGGCGCATGCGCGTGGTGGACGAGCAGGGACAGGCGCTGCCGTGGCCGCGCGCGCTGCTGCGGTTCGCGGTCGCACTGGTCTCGGCGGCGGCCGCGGGGCTGGGATTCCTGTGGTGCTTCGTCGATGCGCGGGGCCGCGCCTGGCACGACCTCGCCGCGCGCAGCGTCGTGGTGCGGCTGCCGCGCGCCTGAGCCGCCGAGGTCAGGCGGCGAGCGCGCGCGCGACCATGCCCTCGATGGCGTCGAGGTCGGGGATGATCGCCCGGTCGTCGCGCACCAGTACTTCGGCACGCACGCCGGGCGCGTGCGGGTGTTCGTCGCTGGTCGGGATCAGCAGTTCCTGCGTGACCGTGGTCAGGCGCGGGAAGCCCTGCGCCAGCAACGCGATGAACGGCATGCCCGCGTTGCCGCCGAGCGCCTTCAGCACCGCCACGCGCGCATTGGTGCGGCTCTCGTCGTCGAGCTGGCCGGTCAGCATCGGGAACGAGAACAGCGGCAGGCGCCAGCCGCGCCACGGCAGGCGGCCGAGCAGCCACGACGGCGCGTTCGGGATCACTTCCGGCTTGGTGTAGCTGATCACCTCGGCGACCGTCGCATTCGGCAGCAGCACGCGACCGTCGGTGATCGGCACCATGACGCCACGGATTTCACGCGGTAGTTCGGCCATCTCGTCGTCCTCCGGTCCGCGCCTGCGCGGCCCGCCTCGTCCAGTCCGCGGGAGCTCGTCCCGCCTCGTTTCACTTGCCGTCGCGTTCCGCCATCAGCCGCGCCGAGAGTTCCTTCGGTGAACCGACGAAGGAGACGACGCCCGCCTCGACGACGCCCTCGACCATGGTCGCGACCACGCACGTGTCCGGCGACTGCGCGTAGACGCGGCCGCCCTTCTCCACCAGCTGCCGGCAGCCGGCGACCGCGTCGTCGGACATGCCGGAGAAGATGATCGCGCCGGCGGTGGCGCCATAGCGGTTGGCGACGTCCTCGAGCACGCGGTCGATCGACGGCCGGTATTCGGTTTCGCTCGCGCTTTTCTCGAGCAGCACCACGCCGGCCGGATCGACCTGCAGGCGCTGCGAGGTCGGCACGATGACGATGTCGCCGTGGCTGACGCGCTCGCCGTGCGACGGCGTGCGCACCGTGAGCGGCGTCGCCTTGGCGAGCTGCTTGGCCATCATGTCGACGAACTCGTCGCCGAGGTGCTGGGCGAGCAGGAACAGCGCCGGATAGTCGCGCGGCAGCCCGGCGAGGAACTCGCGCACCGACTCCGGCCCGCCGACCGAGGCACCGAGCACCCAGATGCGCTGGATCTTCGCCTTCACCGCATCCGGATCGAACCAGTTCTCGTGGTCCGGCATCGGCTCGCGCGTCGGCGACACCGCTTCCTCGATCGGGATCAGCTCCAGCGACAGTTCCGACAGTTCGGGCACCGGCACCTGGGCCTGCGCTTCGTCGGCCTCGGGCGCGAGGTACTCGGCCGCGGTCAGCTTCTCGATGCCGAAATTGGCCGGCCCCGTCGGCGGAGGCGGCGGTGCGTCGACGTCCTCGAGCGACCAGGTTTCGGCCAGCGCGCCGATCGTGCGCTCGGCCTGGGTGGATGCCGGCTGCGGCGTCGCTTCGGCCGCGACGGCATCGTCGAGGTCGAAGTCGAGCTCGAAGACGTCCACGGCGGCCGGCACCGTCGATGGGTCGTCCGCGTCGGCGGGACGGATCCCCGCCGCAACGGGGACGTCCTCCGGCGCGACCGCGTCGAGCGCGAACTCGTCGGCGACTTCCGGCTCGACCAGTGGCTCGGGCGTGCGCACGTCGAAGTCGGACAGCAGTTCGTCGATGCTTTCGAGCTCCATGCCTTCCGCACCGACCTCGATCTCCACCGGCGGCAGTTCCTTCGCGCCGGCGCGGGGGCCGAACGCGTCACCCGCCGGCGCCTCGCCGAGCAGGTCGAGGAACTCGGTCGGGTCGAAACCGGCCGGCGCGGGCACCGCGAGCGGATCCGCGGGCGCGCTCGCCCCGGGCGCGGGCGCGGGGCTGCTCTCGGCCTGTGGCGCGGCCGACTCGATCTCGGCCTGTGGCGCGGCCGACTCGACATGCACCGCGACCGGCGCCGCCGCGGCGGTCGCGGCGACGGGCGGCGTCGATGCCGCGCGCGGGCGGACTGGCACCGGTTCCGCATCGGCGGGACGCGGCGGGTCGATGTCGGCGTCGCCGAGGATCTTCGCGGCGAGGTGGCGCACCCAGCGCGCATGGTCCCAGCCGCTGAGCTCGCTGCTGACGCCGCTGTCGTTGAACACGACGCGGTAGCGCGGATCGTCGAGCAGCGCGTAGACGTCGTCGAGCGCCGGATCGTCCTCGTCCTCGAGGTTCACCACCACGACGCTCGCCTGCGAGCGTGACAGCGCCTCGCGGTCGAGCGACTTCGCCGCCGCGTCGTACGCGATCGGCGTGCCCAGCGCCGCGAGCGTGTCGCGCACGTGCCGGGCGGACGACTCGGACTGGTAGAGCAGCGCGACGTGCGGCCGGTCAGACACGTTCGCGCCTCAGCACTTCCTGCACCTGGCGCAGCAGGTCGTCTTCCTGGTACGGCTTGCCGAGGTAGCGCTCGACGCCGATTTCGAGCGCGCGCTGGCGGTGCTTCTCGCCGGTGCGCGAGGTGATCATGATGATCGGCACCTTGCGCAGGCGCGAGTCGTTGCGCATGTAGGTCGCCAGCTCGTAGCCGTCCATGCGCGGCATCTCGATGTCGAGCAGCATCGCGTCCGGCACGGTCTCCTGCAGCTTCTCGAGCGCATCGAGGCCGTCCTTCGCGGTGAGCACCTCGTAGTCGGCGCGCTCGAGCACGCGCGTGGTGACCTTGCGCATCGTGATCGAGTCGTCGACCACCATGACCAGCGGCTTGGCACGCTCGTCGGCCGGCGCTTCGACTTCCGGCGCCATGAACGCCGGCAGCTCGTCGACCGCGCCGGCGTCGATGCGCGCGCGCAGCGCGGCGAGGCGGCGGACCAGCGGCGCGAGGTCGAGAATCATCACGACCGAGCCGTCGCCCATGATGGTCGCGCCGAAGATGCCGGGGACCGAGCTGACCTGCGGGCCGACCGACTTGACGACGATTTCGCGCGAGCCGACGACGCCGTCGATGCGCACCGCGGCGCGCTGGTCGCCGGTGCGCGTCATCAGCAGCGGCACCTGCGTCTCGTCGCTGGCCACGCGCGGGCGCGGCACGCCGAGCAGCTGCGACAGCTCGTAGATGCTGTACTCCTCGCCGGCGTAGACGTGCTTCGGGTTGCCGTCGGCGATGCGCTTCTCGAGGTCGTCGCGCGCGATGCGCGCCACGCCCTGCACCGACGACATCGGGATCGCGTAGCTGCTCTCGCCGAGCTTGACCAGGATCGCCTGCGTGACCGCGAGGGTGAACGGCAGGCGGATGGTGAACTGCGTGCCCTTGCCGCGGGTGGAGTCGATCGTCAGCGCGCCGCCGAGCTGCTTGATCTCGTTGTTGACGACGTCCATGCCGACGCCGCGGCCGGCGAGCTGGGTGACCTGCTCGGCGGTCGAGAAGCCGGTTTCAAGGATGAAGCCGTAGAGGTCGCGATCGCTGAGCTGCACGTCGGGCTTGAGCAGGCCACGCTCGACCGCCTTGCGGCGGATCGCGTCGCGATCCATGCCGCGGCCGTCGTCGCTGATGCGCAGCACGACTTCGGTCGACTCGCGGCTGACCGCGATGTTGACCGTGCCTTCGGGCGGCTTGCCGGCGGTGACACGTTCGTCCGGCGTCTCGATGCCGTGTGCGAGCGCGTTGCGCAGCATGTGCTCGAACGGCGCCTTCATGCGCTCGAGCAGGTTGCGGTCCATTTCGCCGTGCGCGCCGTCGACCTTGAGCTGGGCGCGCTTGCCGATCTCCTGCGCCGCCTGGCGCAGGGTGCGGCGCAGGTTCGGCACCAGCGAATCGAACGGCACCATGCGCGTGCGCATGAGGCCTTCCTGCAGGTCCGAACTCACGCGCGACTGCTGCAGCAGCAGCGTTTCGGACTGGCGCGTCTGCTCGTCGAGGATGCCCTGGATCGACACCAGGTCGGACACCGACTCGCCGAGTGCGCGCGACAGCTGCTGCAGCTGCGAGAAGCGGTCGAGCTCGAGCGGGTCGAACGTGCTCGAGGTGTCGTGCTGCTCGCGCTGGTAGCGCGCGATGATCTGCGCCTCGGTTTCGATCTCGAGCTTGCGCAGCTGCTCGCGCAGTCGGTTGACGGTCTGCTCGAATTCCACCAGGTTGAAGCGGAAGTTCGAGATCTGCTGTTCCAGGCGCGAGCGGTAGATCGACACCTCGCCGGCATAGTTGACCAGCGAGTCGAGCAGCTCGGAGCGCACGCGGATCATTTCCTGCGGCGCGTGAGCGACGTCCTCCTGGTCCATCGCGGTCAGGTGGCGCGGCGCGGGACGCGCCGCGGTGCCGTCCGCGGCGGCCGGCGCAGCGGCGGCATCGGCCGCGGCCTGGCCGGCTTGCGCTGCGGGCGCGGCGCCGAGTTCGTCACCGGCGACGAGGGCCTCGAAGCGCGCGATCGCGTTCGACGGCATCGCGATGGCGCGCCGCTGCGCGACGCGCTTGACCAGCACGTGCAGGCGGTCGAAACCGCGTTCGAGCGACTCGACCGCGGCGCGATCGACGATGCGGCGGCCGTCGCTGACCGCGTCGACCAGCGATTCCATCGCATGGCTGAGGTCGCCGATCGGCGCCAGGCCGGCCATGCGCGCACCGCCCTTGAGCGTGTGCAGGTCGCGCTGCAGTGCGGCGATGTGGGCACGCTCGTACGGCGTCTCGCGCAGGCTCGCGACGACCGAGTCGGCGTGGTCGAGGATGTCCTCGCTCTCGGTCACGAAGATGTCGAGCAGGTCGTCGTCGGCGTCGGTCGACTCGAGCGGACCGTCGGGCTGCGGGTCGTCCGCCAGCGGCGGCGCCTCGCGTCCGCCGAGCGGCGCATGCGGCGTGCTGGTGGCCGGCGCCGCGGCCGGCGGTGCAGCGGCTTCTTCGATCTCGGCGGCGGATGCCCCGCCCGGCGCGGACTCGACGTGTGGGACGGTTTCCGCGGGCACTTCGGCGACCGGTGGCGCGGACGCGGGCGCTTGCGCGGCCTCCCCGAGCGGCCCGCTTGCGACGGGTGGAAGGTCGTCGGGCGGCGTGACGAAGGCGTCGTCGAGCGAGATTTCCTCGATCTCGAGGCCGTCGAACGGGTTCTGCGGCGTGGCCGGTTCGGCCGCGGCCGCCTCCGGCTCGGCGGCGACGCCCGCGGTCGGCAGCTTCTCGAATTCGGCCAGCGCCGCGGCGAGGTCATCGGGGATCTGCGCCTGCGGCGGCAGCTCCTCGAGGCCGGGTTCGTCGTGCGCCGAACGCAGCCACTGCTCGACCGACTCGGCTTCCGGCATGAACGTGGGTTCGCTTTCGGCCGTCGGGTCGGACTGCTCGGCCGTCAGCTCGACCGCGGTGATCGGCGCGTCGGCCGGTCCGGCGAGGTCGATCGGTTCCTGCAGGTCGGCGACGTCGCTGTACCAGGTCAGCGACGCGGCCGGCTCCGGCAGCGAATCGCGCAGCGCGACCATGCGCGCGGCGAGCGCGGTCGAATCGGGCAGCTGCGGGTCGCGCGACTCCAGCCGCTGCATGACCTCGCGGGTCAGCGCGGCGGTATCGCGCATCGCGGCGACGCCGACGCGCGCCGGCACGCGATCGGCCGCGCGCAGGCGCTTGATGTAGGTTTCGAGCGGAGCGAGCACGTTGCCGATGGCCGGGATGTCGACCATCGCGATCGCGCCGTTCAGCGTGTGCACCGCGCGCAGCAGCGACTCGCTCGCGCGCACCGCCTCCGGTTCGCAGTGCGCGACGTAGTCGTCGACGACCGCGAGGTGCGCGGCGACTTCGCTCTGCAGGATGTCGAACAGGACCGGATCGATGTTCGGCAGCGGGCCCGCGATGACCTCGCTCGCGACGGCGGGCGCCGCCGGCACGTCGGCCAGCGTCGGTGCCGCGGCGACGTCCTCGTGCATCGCCGGTTCGCGCTGCGGCGCCGGCACGCGACGCCGCACGACGCGGCGGACCTTGCGCGTGCCGCCGTCCGCGGCCGGCACGTAGGCGTCCTCGCCGGCCGCGATGCGGTCGGCCGTGTCCATGATGCCGGCGACGTTCGCGCTCGCGCCCGCGTCGCCGCGCAGGGCGGCGAGCAGGGCCGGCAGCGCGCCCATCGCCTGGTCGACCAGCGTGATCACCGCGTTGCCGGGCACGATCGTGCGATCGAGCACGCGGTTGAGCAGGTTCTCGACCTTCCAGCTGAACTCGCCGAGGGTCAACGCGCCGACCAGGCGACCCGAGCCCTTCAGGGTATGGAACGAGCGGCGGATCGGCTTCAGCGCCTCGAGGTTGGTGACGTCGCGCTTCCACTGCGGCAGCTGCGTGTTGAGGTTGCCGATCTCCTCCTCGACTTCCTCGAGGAACACCTCGCGGATATCGTCGTCGATCTCCTCGCCCGCGGCGACCTGGAAGCCGGCCAGCGGCTGGTTGTCGGCAGGCAGTTCTTCCTCGATTTCCTCCTCGATCTCGATCCACTGCTCACCCGCGGCGTCGACCGGCTCGGTCTGCGCGAGGCGCAGTCCGGACACGTCGTGCGAAGCGGGTTCGGGCGTGCGCGCCTCGCCGACCACGAGGTCGTCGAGGCCGCGGCCGGGCAGGACGTCGATGGTCGGCACGATGCCGTCGAACTCGCTCGACGAATCGGAGCGGGTGGATTCCTTCGTTCCGGTCGTTTCGACCGCGGGTGCCGGCGCGGCCGGTGCCGCGGCTGCCGGCGTCGGCACGGCTTCCAGGCGCGGGCGGCGCGGTTCCTCGCGCGGCGGTGGAGCCACCTCGCGCACTTCCGCCGGCGGCAGCGGCCAGTAACCGAGCGCCTCGAGGCTCTCGCGGGCGACGTCGAGGATGCGGTCGCGGTTGCGGCGCTGCTCGCGGGTCGCCTCGAGGTAGTACTCGATCGCCGCGAGCGCGTCGGCCAGCTTGTCCATCTGTTCGGCGGTCGGCACGCGCTTGTGCGAGATCAGCTCGACCTCGACGAAGCGCACGACCGCGGTCATCAGCTCGCCCGCATTGGCGAGGCCGAGCATGCGCAGCGCGCCGGCGATTTCCTCCAGCAGGCGCGGGATCTGCCCGACCCGCTCGTGGTCCCACGGCGACTCGATGAACGCGATGATGTCCTGCTTGGCCTGCTGGATGTTGACCGCGGCCTCGCGCATGAGCGCGTCGAGGATGCGCCGCACCTCGGCCTTGGGCAGTTCCAGCTCGCCACTGACCGGGGCTTCCTCGCCACCGTCGCCGAGCCGCTCGATGTGGTCGTCGAGCGAGGCCTCGACATAGAGCAGCGCACCGGCGACGTCGAGCAGGGTGCCCTCGTCGACCGGCCGGCGCTGCTGCGCCATCTCCTCGATGATCTCGCGCTGCTCGCCGACGACGCGCCGCGGCACGCCGAGGCCGAGCATGCCGAGCGTGTCGCCGACGCGGTTCAGCACGTCGGCCTGCGCGGCGAGTTCGGACGCGTCGGTGTTGTGACCGCGCAGGAAGATGTCGAGCGCTTCCTTCACGCGCACGAGGTCGTCCTTGATCGCTGCCGACACGGTGCCGAGCAGGTTCTTGTTGCGGCCCGTCATCGAGCCCTGCGCGTGCTGCAGCTCGCTCTGCGTCGGCAGCAGGGTATCGAGGCGGAAGGCGCGCCGGATCAGGGATGCGCGCTCGCCCGCCTCGGTGCGGCCGTTCGCGCCGGCCTGGGCGATGTAGTACAGCAGGTTCTTGGTCAGCTCGCGCGGCGCGCGGGCGGCGAAACCGTTCTCGCCGGCCTCGGCGAAGCGGTGGATCTCGCGGTCCACGCGGCCGAACAGCAGCTTCACCGCGACGCTCGGCTCGAGGCCGCCGGATTCGACCGACTCGATGACGCCGGCGGCGATCCACCACAGGCGGCGCGCGTCGACGCCGTGCGAGATCGCGCGCAGGCGGTCGAGCACGTCGTTGAGGCGGCGCAGGTGTTCGCCCGCGCTCGCGTCGCGGAACCACTTCAGCAGCGCGGCCTGGAACGCCAGGCGCAGGCGCAGCGCCTGCGCGCGCAGTTCGTTCTGCGGCAGCGGCGCGGCGGCGCCGGCGGCGGCGTCGGGCAGGGTCAGGCCGAGATCGGGCGAGAACAGCGCCGACTCGGTCAGCAGGTTCTCGCCACGCACCGCGCGCAGGTCGTTCAGCAGCGGCAGCAGGACGATCGGAATGTCCTTGTGGCCGCTCTGCAGGCGCTCGAGGTAGTCGGGCAGCTGGACCATGCCGCGCATGAGCACGGAATAGCCTTCCTCGCGCTGCTTGACGGTGTCGGCGACGAGGCCCTCGGCCAGCCGCTCCATGTTCTCGACCACCATCGCCGCGCCGTACAGCTCGACCATGCGCAACGTGCCCTGCACCTGGTGCAGGTGCTCCGAACAACTGCGCATGAGCGCACGATTATCCGGTTCCTCCACATAGGTCTCGAGCGCCTCGCGCGCCTGGGCCAGCGTCGCGTCGAGCGCGGGCTTGACCCAGTTCAGCGCGGTGAATTCACCTTCGTCGTACAGTTTCATGCGGCTGGCCTCGACTGCGACGAACGGCTCGAAACACGCGCGGCGCGCACGGCGCGCCCGCTACGGGTCGTCGGAGGGCAGTGGACGGGGCGATGCTCCATGCGTTCGGACTCAGCCCGGCAGCTTGAAGTCGGCCACCGACCTGCGCAGGTCGGAGGCGAGCTGCGCCAGGTTGCCGATCGACTCCGCGGTCTGGCTGGCGCCGACCGAGGTCTGCGAGGTGATCTCCTGGATCACGTTCATCGTCGCGGAAATGTTCGTCGCCGCCGCCGACTGCTGGCGGGCCGACGTCGAGATGCCCTGAATCAGGGCGGCGAGGTTGTTCGACACCGATTCGATTTCGCCGAGCGCGTGGCCTGCGTCCTCGGCCAGGCGCGCTCCCGACACCACCTCGGCGGTCGTCTGCTCCATCGAGCTGACGGCCTCGTTGGTGTCGGACTGAATCGTCTGCACCAGCGTCTCGATTCGCTTGGTCGCGCCCGAGGCGCGTTCCGCGAGGCGCTGCACTTCGTCCGCGACGACCGCGAAGCCGCGACCCGCCTCGCCCGCCGACGCGGCCTGGATGGCCGCGTTGAGCGCGAGGATGTTCGTCTGCTCGGAAATGTCGTTGATGAGTTCGACGATCGCGCCGATCTCCTGCGAGGACTCGCCGAGTCGCTTGATGCGCTTGGACGTTTCCTGGATCTGGTCGCGGATGTTGTCCATGCCCTGGATCGTCTGGCGCACGACCTGGGCGCCGTTCGCGGCGATCTGCACCGAGCGCTGTGCCACGTCCGCGCTCTCGGCGGAGTTCTTCGACACGTTGTCGATCGAGGTCGCCATGTCGTTGATCGCGACCGAGGCGGAGCTGATCTGGCGCGCCTGGTGCTGCGCGGCGTCGGCCAGGTGCATCGCGGTCGCCTGCGTTTCCTGCGCCGCGGCGGACACCTGCACGGCGGTCTCGTTGATCGTCGTCACCAGGCTGCGCAGCGCCTCGACCGCGAAGTTGACCGAGTCGGCGATGGCGCCGGTGATGTCCTCGGTCACCGTCGCCTTCACCGTCAGGTCGCCTTCCGCGAGCGATCCCATTTCGTCCAGCAGGCGCAGAATCGCGTCCTGGTTTCGCTGGTTGAGCTCGTTGGTCTGCAGCAGGCGGCGGCGCTGGTCGCGGAACAGGTTGATGCCGAGGAAGAACAGCAGCAGCATCGCGAACAGCGCGGCGGCGGCGCCGAGCAGCGGGCTCGGCAGCGCGAACTTCGCCGACGAGCGCGCGTCGATCTTCTGCGCGACGGTGACGGCGCGCAGCAACACGTCCTGCGAGTCGTTGAAGGTCTTGTCCGCCGCGTCCTTCACCGTCTGCAGGTTGGTGGCGGAATCGACGATGGTCTTGACCGGCTCGGTCACCGACGTCCACTGCTCCGCGACGTCGCTGACGATCTGCTTGGCGTTGACGTTGTCGAGCGGCTTGATGTTGAGTTCGGGCGCGCCGCTGAGCAGGCCCTCGACCACCGCCTGGTAGAGGCGCGAGTCGCGGCTCAGGCCGTCGGCGGACATCTGCGTGTCGGCGCCGCCGAGCAGGATGCGCGTGACGCGGTTGCTCATGCGGTCGGCGAGCTGCATCTGGCGCGAGGCGATGTAGACCTGCGACGCGCTCGCATTGCGGTCGGTCAGGATGTTGACGACCTCGCTCATGCGCGAGTTCAGCGCCGACACCTTGTCGGTGAAGTCCTTCGCGTTGGTATTGGCGGTGATGACGACCGCCTGGTTGTCGATGATCTTCTTGGCGTCGCCCTGCAGCTGGCCCCACGCCTTGGTCAGCGCGCCGACCTCGGCCTGCATGATCGAGGCGTAGCTCGGCATGCCGGTGCGGTCACCGGAGTTCAGCGCGCGCACGTACGCGTCCATGTTCTCGCTCGTGCTCTTGAGCTCCTGGAATGCCAGCTCGTTGCCCGCCGCCGCTTCCGCGGCGTACTTCGCCAGCTGCTGCGAGGACACCTGGATCTGCGTCGTGTAGGCGACGGCCTTCCGGTCCTGGACCGTGTTGTAGTAGAGCCACGCGAAGTCGACGATCGCGAAGACGAACAGCAGGCCGAGGACGATGAACAGGACCGTGTTGGTCTTGCCGCCGACGGCACCCGACGTAGTACTCACACTTCACCCCCTGTAGCGTTCTTCCACCGCCGACCGCTGGCGGCCACCGGTGCCGATCTCATGCCGCGGCCTGCTGGAACTGCGCGCTGCGCACCAGCGCCGCCATGCTGAACAGGCCCCACAAAATTTCGCCGAGTTGCACGTTCTCGCCGACGTAGTGGACGAACCTGCCGTCCTCCTCGCCGACCGCCTTCTGCAGCTGCTCTTCGGAAAAGCTGCGCTGGCCGAGCACCTCGTCGACCATCAGGCCGACGCTGCCGCCGTGCTGGCGCACGATCAGCACGCGCGTGGTGTCGGTGTTCGGGCTGCGCCCGCCGCCGACGAAGTCGCGCAGGTCCACCACCGGCACGAGGTTGCCGCGCACGTTGGCGACCCCGAGCAGCCAGCTCTTGGCGCCGGGCACGATGGTCAGCGGCGGCGGCGTGAGGATTTCATTGACCTCGGCGATGCTGCTGACGAAGTAGCGGTCGTCGATGCGGAAGCCGATGCCGCGCCAGAGCCCGGGCGCGTCGACCAGTTCCGGAGCACCGGCGGCATGCTCGAGGCTGCGGCGCTCGTACTCGGCGAGCATCTCGAACGGCGTCGCGGACGGCACGTGCGTGGCCATCGTTCAGGCTCCTCGCGGGCGTGCGCAGGCGACCGGCCCGTGCCCCTGCACGCCGGCTGTGCCGCGGATTTCCGGATTGGCTGCCATCGTCTCCCCTTTGAAACGGCGGTCGGCTCAGGTCCCGTCGACGTGGCGACGGATCGCCCCCAGCAGTTCCTCGCGCGTGAATGGCTTGGTCAGGTACTGCTCGGAGCCGACGATGCGACCGCGCGCCTTGTCGAACAGGCCGTCCTTGGAGGACAGCATGATGACCGGCGTGTGCTTGAACATCTGGTTGTTCTTGATCAGCGCGCAGGTCTGGTAGCCGTCGAGGCGCGGCATCATGATGTCGACGAAGATGATCTGCGGCTGCTGGTCGGAGATCTTGGCGAGCGCCTCGAAGCCGTCCGTCGCCGTGACGACGTCGCACCCTTCCTTGCGCAACAAGGTCTCCGCCGTCCGGCGGATGGTCTTCGAGTCGTCGATGACCATGACCTTGACGCCGTTGAGGCCGCCCTCTTTCGTGTCGTCCACCTAACCCCCTCGCCGGTGCCGGTCGCTGCAGCGGCTGTCGCCATGAATTCGAACGCGTCGCCGAAGCATGCAATCGGCATGCCCGGAATTGGCGCAAACGACGCGCCGGACCCGCTGCACCCCGCGTCCGCACCCCTTATCCAACATAGCTAGCGAAGCTGTCAAGTTATCGTCGTAAGTCTGTGTCCGGACGTGAGTTCGCGCCGCAAAACCCGCTCCGGAAGGCCACCCGGCCGCGCCGGTGGACGGCGACAGTGTAGTACGCCGGACCCCGGGGCGATGCGACCGGATTCGCGCTTGCCCGGCGGTACGGGGCCGCGCAAATCGACGCATTGTGACGGCTCGCGTGCACTGCGCGCCGACCTCGCGACAGCGACGCCGCGCTCCGGCTATCCTCGCAGCCCTCGCACGTGGACATCGCATGACTCGCAGCCTCGCGGTGCTGATGGACCCCATCGGCACGATCAACCCGAAGAAGGACACGACCCTCGCCCTGCTGCTCGAAGCGCAGCGGCGCTCGTACGCGCTGCACTACGCGACCCAGGGTGACCTCGCCGTCCGCGACGGGCGCGCCTGGGCGCGGCTCGCCCCGCTCCTGGTGCGCGACGACCCGCGCGACTGGTTCAGCCTCGGCACCCCCGAGTGGCGCCCGATGGCCGGCATCGACGTCGCCCTCGCGCGCAAGGACCCGCCGGTCGATGCGCAGTTCGTCTACGACACGATGGTGCTCGAGTTCGCCCAGCGCGAGGGCGTGATGGTGGTCAACGACCCGCGCGGCCTGCGCGACGCCAACGAGAAGCTGTTCTCGCTGCAGTTCCCGCAGTGCTGTCCGCCGACCGCGATCGCGCGCGACGCGGCCGAACTCAAGCGCTTCGTCGCCGAACACGGCGAGGTGGTGCTGAAGCCCCTGGACGGCATGGGCGGGCGCAGCATCTTCCGCTCGCGCCACGGCGACCCGAACCTCAACGTCATCCTTGAAACGCTGACCGGCAACGGCCGCGGCTTCGCGATCGCGCAGAAGTTCATCCCGGAGATCACCGCCGGCGACAAGCGCATCCTGATGATCGACGGCGAGCCGGTGCCGTACGCGCTCGCGCGCATCCCGCAGGGCGACGACTTCCGCGGCAACCTCGCCGCCGGCGGCAAGGGCGTCGGCGTGCCGCTGTCCGAGCGCGACCGCTGTATCGCGGCCGAGGTGGGCCCGGAACTGCGCCGGCGCGGCATGCGCTTCGTCGGCCTCGACGTCATCGGCGACTGGCTCACCGAGATCAACGTGACGTCGCCGACCTGCGCGCGCGAACTCGACGCGCAGTTCGGCCTCAATATCGCCGGCCTCCTGTTCGACCGGCTCGAAGCGCCGGCCTGAGATGTCCGACCCGACCACCGGCACGGCCGACCGCCTCGGCGTGACCCTGCTGTTCTCGGTCGTCGCGCACGCCGTGCTCGCGCTCGGCATCACGTTCCAGTACGAGAAGGCGCCGCCGCGGCTGCCGTCGCTCGACGTCATCCTGGTGCAGTCGGCCAACAGCGAGAAGCCGGAGAAGGCCGACTTCATCGCCCAGGCCAGCAACAGCGGCGGCGGCGATGCGGACAAGGCGCACCGCCCCTCGCAACCCCTGTCCGGACCGATCCCGAAGGCGACCCCGGGCATCGCGCCGATCCCGATCGAGGACGGCTCGCCGCGGCCGACGCCGCCGAGCCCGACCGAGATGCTGACCCAGCGCAGCTCCGATTTCAGCGTCACCACCGACCGCCAGCCCCCGCAGGCGACGCCGCTCGACGCGGCCGAACGCGAGGCCGAGCAGCGCCGCATCGAGATGGCGCAGCTGGCGCAGGAGGTGCAGCGCGAGTCCGAGCAGTACGCCAAGCGGCCCAAGCGCAAGTACATCTCGGCCAACACGCAGGAATACGAGTTCGCCGCGTACATGCGCGCGTGGGTCGCGCGGATCGAGCGCATCGGCAACCTCAACTATCCGGACGAGGCGCGCCGCCAGCAGCTGCACGGCCAGCTCGTGCTGACCGTCGGCATCGACCGCCGCGGCAAGGTCAAGAGCATCGACGTGATCCAGTCGAGCGGGCACAAGGTCCTGGACGACGCCGCGGTACGCATCGTGCGCCTCGCCGAGCCGTTCCCGCCGCTGCCGGAGAGCAAGGAGAAGGTCGACGAGCTGTACATCTCGCGCACCTGGCAGTTCCTGTCCGGCGAATCCGGCGACAGCCTGCACACGCGCTGAGCGGCGCGGCCGGTACGGCGCGGCTTCACGATCGCCGCACCCGCCTGCCGTACAATGGCCGCATGGTCGAGTCCACTCCGCTGACGAACCAGCTGCTGATCGCGATGCCGTCCCTGCGCGACCCGAATTTCGCGCGCGGCGTCGCGTTCCTGTGCCAGCACGGCGAGGACGGCGCGATGGGCCTGATGATCAACCGCATGTCCGAGTACCGCCTCGGCGACGTGCTCGCACAGATGAACATGCACTCGGACCTCGCCGACGTCGTCGACGCGCCGGTGCTGATCGGCGGCCCGGTGCAGCCCGAGCGCGGCTTCGTGCTGCATTCGCCCGAGGGCCACTGGGAATCCTCGTTCCGCATCTCCGACCGCATCAGCGTGACGACCTCGCGCGACATCCTCGTCGCGATCGCCGAGGGCAAGGGCCCGCGCCATGCCGTCGTCGCGCTCGGCTACTCGGGGTGGAGCCCGGGCCAGCTCGAGCAGGAACTGTGCGAGAACCACTGGCTGACCGCGCCGGCGAGCGAACAGGTGTTGTTCGAGACGCCGCTCGAGCAACGCTGGGAGGCGGCCGCCGGGATCGTCGGCATCAACCTGTTCCAGCTGGCGAGCTATGCCGGCCACGCCTGAAGGCACCGCGCTCGCGTTCGACCTCGGCACGCGCGTGATCGGCATCGCGATCGGCAACCGGCTGTCGGCGAGCGCGCGCCCGCTGGCGACGGTCGACGCGGTCGACTGGGCGCGCATCGACGCGCTCGTCGCCGACTGGCGCCCGGACGAACTCGTCGTCGGACTGCCGCTCGCGCTCGACGGCGGCGAACAGGCGATGAGCACGCGCGCCCGCGAATTCGCCCGCGCGCTGCAGCGCCGCTACGCGCGCCCGGTGCACCTCGTCGACGAACGCAATACCTCACGCGAGGCGGCGGCCCGCTTCGCGCGCCAGCGCGCGAACGGCGCAGCTCGGCGCAAGGACGCCGCCGCGATCGACGCGCTCGCGGCACAGATCATCCTCGAATCCTGGCTCTCCACCCATGCCGCCTGAAACCGCGACGACGACCGGCGCCGACGCGCGCCTGCGCCACCTGACCACGCTCGACGGCCTCGGCCGCGCGCGCATCGAATCCCTGCTCGACCGCGCCGCCGAATTGCGCGCGCGCTTCCGCGCCGGCGACCACCCGCGCCTGCTCGACGGCCGTACCGTGGTGAACCTCTTCTTCGAGGCATCCACGCGCACGCGCACCAGCTTCGAACTCGCCGCGAGCCGGCTCGGCGCGCACGTCGTGAACTTCGACATCACGAACTCGTCGACCAGCAAGGGCGAGACACTCGAGGACACGATCGCCACGCTGGAAGCCATGGACGCGGACGCGTTCGTCGTGCGCCATCGCGAGAACGGCACGCCGGCGCGCCTCGCCGCGCACGCGCGCCGCGCGAGCGTGCTCAACGCGGGCGACGGCAACCAGGCGCATCCGACCCAGGGCCTGCTCGACCTCCTCACGATCCGCGACCACAAGGGCGGCGCGGACGGCCTCGTCGCGGCGATCTGCGGCGACGTGCGCCATTCGCGCGTGGCCCGCTCCGACGTGCACGGCCTGCAGGCGCTCGGCGCGCGCGAGATCCGCCTGTGCGGACCGGCCGAACTGCTGCCCGACGCGGCCGATTTCCCCGGCTGCACGCTGTCGACCGACCTCGACGCGGTGCTCGACGGCGTCGACGTCGTCGTCATGCTGCGCATCCAGAAGGAACGCATCGAGCACCTGCCCGGGCTCGACGAAGGCGAATACTTCGCGCGCTACGGACTCGACCGCCGCCGCCTCTCCCGCGCGCGCGCCGACGCCATCGTCATGCATCCCGGGCCGATGAACCGCGGCGTCGAGATCGCCGACGACGTCGCCGACGGGCCACGCTCGGTCGTGCTGGAACAGGTCGCCAACGGGGTGTTCGCGCGCATGGCCGCACTGGCGGAGCTGCTCGGCGGCTGAATGCGGGCCCCGGCCGCGCTAGACTCCCTCCCTTCCCCGGGGGACCCTGCCGATGCGCGCTCGCCACCTGTGCCTTGCCCTGCTGTTCACCCTGCTGGCCTGCGTCGGCTGTAACAAGCCGGCCGACCCGGACGCGCCGCTCGCGTTCGCGCCAGCCGACACGCCGTACCTGTTCACGAACCTCGAACCGCTCTCCGATGAAGCGTTCGCCGCCTGGCAGGCGCAGACGCGCGTGGTCTGGCCGCAGATGCGTGAAACGCTGCAGCAGGCCATGGCCACGGTCGCGGGCGCGGAACCCGACGGCGTCGGCACGAAGGCGCTGCAGGTCATCGTGGAGGAGATCTTCAGCGACGAGGATCCGAACGCATGGATGCGGCGCGCCGGCTTGTCGCAGAAGGCGCGCATGGCGTTCTACGGCGTCGAGCTGTGGCCGGTGCTGCGCATGGAACTCGCCGATCCGGCGGCGTTCGACGCCTGGGTCACGCGCATCGAGGGCAGGCTCGGCGTCGCCTTCGACAAGGCGGATATCGCCGGCCTCGCCGTGCGCACGTTCGGCGATGCGAACGCGCGCGCGGTGATCGCGATCCAGGGCCAGCACCTCGTCGCCGCGATCACTCCGGGCGACGCGGATGTCGCCATGCAGCGCCGCGTGCTCGGCATCGACCGCCCGGCCCGGGCGTTCGACGTGGCGACGCTGCGCCAGTTCAACGAGGCCAACGGCTACCTGCCGATCGGCAGCGGCTGGCTCGATACGCGCCGCCTGGCCTCGATCGCGCTGCGCCACGCCGAGGACTACGCCGACCCCGCCTGCAAGGCCGAGGTCGAGTCGATCGCGGCCAAGGTGCCGCGCTTCGGCTTCGGTTACCGCACCTTCGAGGCGCGGCGGATGGCGTTGCACGCGCGCATCGAGCTCGAACCCGCGCTCGCGAAGAGCCTGTCCGCACTGCCGATGCCCCTGCCCGGCGCGGCGGATGCGAACGCGCTGCTCGACGTCGCGATGACGCTGCCGGCGCTGCGCACGCGCGACTTCCTGCGCGCGCAGGCCGATGCGGTAGTGGCGGCGCCGTACGCGTGTGGCGGGCTGGCCTGGCTGAACCAGTCGGCGCGCGAGACCAAGACGAGCCTCGCGCAGACGTTGCCGCCGCCGGTGCGCGACTTCACCGGCGTGCGCATCGTGCTCGACCAGCTCGAGTGGGCCGAAGGCGAGGACGCGCTGCCGGACGCGCGCGGCCGCCTCGTGCTCGGCACGGGCAATCCGGAATTCATCACCAGCCTCGCGCAGGTGTCCATGCCGGCGCTCGCCGGCCTGTCGATCCCGGACGACGGCCGCCCGGTCGCGATCCCCGCGGCCGCACTGCCGCCGATGGCGGCACGCTACGACCTGCAGGTCGCGATGAGCGGCAACGCGCTCGGCATCGCCGCAGGCAAGGACCAGGCCGATCGCCTGACGGCCGCGGTCACGACGAGCGGCGCGGCCGACGGCACGCTGTTCACCTGGTCGATGCGCGGCGCCCTGTACGCGAGCCTCGCCGAAGCGCTCGGCCGTTTCGGCGCGAAGATGCCGCAGGAACTGCGCGACCAGTTCGACGCGCAGCGCAGGATGTACGTCTTCTACGCGAAGTGGATCGAACGCGTCGACGTGCGCGGCTGGCTGTCGGCCGACGGCTTCGAGATCGAAGAGGACATCCGGCTCGGCACGCCCTGAGTGCGCCGCCGCGCGCCGCGCCTGCGGCGCGCGCGGTCAGGGCGTCAGCAGGAGATCGAGCGGCAGTCGCCCGCCGAGACCGGCACGCTCGTTCTCGCGCCGCCACACCGCCATCACCGCGTCCGCGTCGACGCAGCGCTCGCGGCTGCCGTCGCGGTGCAGCACGTCGATCGTGCCGTAGTGGCGCTGCAGCCAGGCGAGATGCTCGTGCGCGTCGCAGCCACCGGCGCGTTCCATCGCCCACGGGTGGAACTCGCTGACCAGCGCCGGGCGGAACCGCGCGAGCAGACGTTCCGCCCCACGCAACGCGGCCGGTTCCATCCCGCCGATGTCGATCTTGACGAGGTCGAGCCGGTCGAGCGCCGCGTAGTGCGCATCGAGCGCGAGCATCGGCACCTCGATGACCTCGCCGCCGGCCGCCGCGAGGCGTTCGCCGGCGGCGGCCGGCGTCGCCGCATGCGAGGTGCTCGGGTGCGTGCGCAGCGCCAGGCGGCCGGCCGACGCGCCGGCGGCGGCCGTGACCGCCTCGACGTGCGCATGGCGGTTTTCCTGCGCTGCGCGCTCGAGCAGCACCACGTTGCGCCGCAGCGGCTCGACCGCATGCACGCGGCCGCGCGGCCCGACCAGGGACGCGGCGAGGAGCGTGAACACGCCGGTGTTCGCGCCGACGTCGAGCACCACGTCGCCCGGCGCCAGCCGCTCGCGCAGCACCGCGGCGATGTGCGGTTCGTGGCCGTGGCGGGTGCGCACGGCCGCGCCGATCTGCACGTCGTCGGCATCGACGTAGACGACGTAACCGCCGGCATCGACACGCACCGGCATCGGCGCGTCGTTGACGACGAACCAGCGTCGTCCGCGCCAGCCCGGTCCGGCGGACGCGTCGTCGATCGCGTTGAGCAGCCGCAAGCGCGGCTCGCGCCCGAGCAGCGCGTGCAGGCGCTGCTCGGCCAGCGGATGCATCTCGAACACCTCGCGGCGGCGCCAGCGCAGGCGCCGCAGCGGGTTGAGCCAGCGGTTCGACGCGGCGCCGAACAGGCGCCCGCGCAGGCTGTCGTCGGCGTCGTCGACGAACTGGAACACCGCCGCGCCACCCGGTGCGAGCACGCGGAAGAACTCCGCGACATAGCCCTCGGCGAGGTCGGCCGGGATGTGCTGCAGGGTGATGCGCGAGAACACGAGGTCGACGCTCGCGTCGGCGATGCCCTCGATGCGCGGCGACGGATTGACGCGGAACTCGAGCCCGTCGATGCCGGCGTTGAGGCGGCGCGCGGTCTCGATCATCGAGGCGGACACGTCGACGCCGATCGCGCGCTCGAAATGCGCGGCGAGCGCGCGCGTCAGGCGGCCGGCGCCGCAGCCGAAATCGAGCGCGAGCGTGCGCCCGGCCGGATGGCCGACGACCGCCGCCTCGGCCATCTGCGCCTCGACCTCGAGCCGCCCGGTCGCGAAGAAGGCGTCCGGCTCCCAGCGCCGGCCACGCTTGTCGGGGTCGGACAGTACCGCCCACAGCGGATCGTCGCGCCCGAGCGCTTCCCACACGCCGCGCAGACGGCCGAGGCCGCGATCGGGCCGCGAGCCGGATTCGTCCACCGGCATTCGCGCGCCCCCGCCCTGCGGCGAGCGATCCCGCTCGCCGCCGCCTGGATTCCCGATCGCCACCGGTCGCCCGCGGTCAGGTCTCGACCAGCTCGACGCCGTCGAGGCCCTGGCTCAGCGTGTGCGCGTCGCCGCCCTGGGCGAGCTTGATGCGCAGGCGCACCTCGTTGGCGGAGTCGGCGTGGCGCAACGCATCCTCGTAGCTGATCTCGCCGGCCTGGTAGAGCTGGAACAGGCTCTGGTCGAAGGTCTGCATGCCGAGGTTGGTCGACTCCTTCATCACGTCCTTGAGCTTGTGGATCTCGCCCTGGCGAATGTAGTCCTGCACCAGCGGCGTGCCGAGCATGATTTCCATCGCGACGCGGCGCGCCTTGCCGTCCGGGGTCGGGATCAGCTGCTGCGCGACCACGCCCTTGAGGTTCAGCGACAGGTCCATGAACAGCTGCTCGCGACGGTCCGAGGGGAAGAAGTGGATGATGCGGTCCATCGCCTGGTTGGCGTTGTTCGCGTGCAGCGTGCACAGGCACAGGTGGCCCGTTTCGGAGAAGTTGATCGCGTGTTCCATCGTCTCGCGCGTGCGCACCTCGCCGATCATGATGACGTCGGGCGCCTGGCGCAGGGTGTTCTTCAGCGCGTTCTCCCAGCTGTCGGTGTCGATGCCGAGCTCGCGCTGGGTGACGATGCAGCCCTCGTGCTTGTGCACGTATTCGATCGGGTCCTCGATCGTGATGATGTGGCCGGTCGAGTTCTGGTTGCGGTAGCCGATCATCGCCGCGAGCGAGGTCGACTTGCCGGTGCCGGTCGCGCCGACGAAGATGATGATGCCGCGCTTGGTCATCGCCAGCGACTTGATCACCGGCGGCAGGCTCAGGTCCTCGATGGTCGGGATCTTGGTCTCGATCCGGCGCAGCACCATGCCGACGCAGTTGCGCTGGTAGAAGCACGAAACGCGGAAGCGGCCGACGCCGGTCACCGAGATCGCGAACTGGCACTCGTGCGTCTTCTCGAACTCCTCGCGCTGCGAGGGCGTCATCACGTTCAGCACCATGTCGCGCGACTGCTGCGGCGTGAGTGCGTTCTGCGTGATCGGCGTGATCCGACCGTTCACCTTCATCGACGGCGCGACGCCGGCCGTGATGAACAGGTCGGACGCCTTCTTGTGCGTCATCAGTTTGAGGTACGAGGTGAAATCGACGCTGCTGGTCATGGTCCTTCCCCGTGCCGGCACTCCAACCCGGCGCTGGGGTCATCTTACACCGCGCGGCCGTGCGCGCCGCGGCGACTGCCGCACACTCCGGCTCAGCCGGCGGGCGGCGTGGTCGACGGCGTGGCGTCGCGATGGTAGCGGCCGCGCAGGCGCAGGAACGGCCGCTCGACGCAGCGGTAGGTCAGGGTCGACACCGCCAGCGTCAGCGGCAGCGCCAGCAGCGCGGTCAGCAGCAGCGCGTCCGGCACGACGCGGCCGGTGAAGGCCGGCGCGATGCCGTGCCGGACGAAGGTCCAGATCACGATGAAGTGGATCAGGTAGATCGAGTAGGAAACCTCGCCGACTCGCGCCAGCCAGCGCGAGGCGCGCCCGTTCCAGGTGTCGGCGACGCGCACGTAACCGAGCACGAAGCCGGCCCACAGCACGCCCTCGAGCGTCGGCCAGGCGATCTTCCAGCCGGCCACCAGTGGCCAGCCGCCGACCGCATTGAACGCATGCAGGGCCACGCCGACGGCGAGCGCCGCGCCGCCGGCCAGCATGCCCGCGCCGCGCGCCGACATCGGGTGCGTGCGGAAGAACCAGGCGGCCCACATGCCGAGCAGGAACTGGTCGAGGCGGCCGACGATGGTGAGGTAGGCGATGTCGCGCGGGTTGCCCCCGTTGAGCACCAGCGCGAAGCGCGCGAGCAGCAGCACGGCGACGAAACCGAGCAGGCCGCGCGTCCAGCCCTGCTTCAGCACCGCGACCAGCAGCGGGAAGAGCACGTAGAACTGCCACTCGACCGCGATCGTCCAGAGCATGCTCGTGAACGGCGGCGCGACCAGCGCGCCCGGCAGGTTGGCGAAGCCGCCGACGGTCTGCAGGAACGAGCCCCAGGTGAACTGCGGCGCGGCGCAGGCGCCGGCGAACACGAGCAGCAGGAACAGCGGGTAGGTGCGCAGCAGCCGGTTGCGGAGGAAGCCGCGCCAGTCGACCCCGCCCTCGAGCGCGGCAAGGGTCAGGATGAAGCCGGACAGCACCATGAACAGGGACACCGCGGTGTGCCCCTCGGCGAGGATCGCGACCAGCGGGTTGGCCGACTGCAGCCAGTGGTCCGTGCCGAAGTCGCGCCCGAAGCGCGCCTGGTACGAGAACACGTGCAGGCCGTGGTAGAAGACGATCAGCAGCGCCGCGAGCGCGCGCAGATGGTCGACGGCGGGAAAATAGCGAAGGTTCGGGCTGCGCATCGGTTCGCGGCGGCGGCTGGCTGGCGGACTATAGCCGCTGGCGCGCGCCGCCGCGCCCGCCCGCCTCAGGCATGGCGGCGGAAGTACGCGAACGCGATCCCGAGCAGCACCAGCGGCGGCGCGAGGTTCGCGAGCGCCGGATGGAAGCCGTAGACCGCGCCCATGCTGACGATCGCGCGCTGCAGCAGGTAGAAGCCGAGCGCGAGCACGATGCCGATGAACAGGCGCTTGGAGAGGCCGCCGCTGCGCAGCGCGCCGAACGCGAACGGCACCGCGCAGAACGCGAGCACGAGCACGTTGACCGGATAGAACACCCGCGCCCAGTACGCCTGGCGGTAGCTCGAGGCGTCCTGCCGGTTGCGGTCGAGCACCTCGATGTTGCGGCCGATGTCGCGCAGCGTCATGTACTGCGGCTTGACGATGCTGTTGGCGAGCAGCGACGGATCGAGGCTCGACGACCACTGCCGCTCGGGCGAAGTCGTGCTGGTGGCGGAGCCGTCGCCGAACTCGGTGCGGCGCACGCCTTTCAAGGTCCACTCGCCCTCGACGTGCGCGGCGCTCGCCGCCACCGACAGCGCCGCGAGCCGGCCGTCGGCGTCGAACTCGAACACGCGCACGCCGTCCAGATCCACCTCGCCGCTGCTGCGTGCGCGGCCCTGGCGCGCGCCGATGACGGTTTCGCCGTCGCGCGCCCACAGCACGCCGCCGCGCGCGAGGGCGACGTCGCGCGACTTCGCGGCGAGCTGCAGCGCCTGCGCCTTGCGCTCGCCGTAGGGGCCGATGGTTTCGCCGACCAGCACGACCGCGGCGGTCAGCGCGGCGAGGCCGAACGCGACCGAGGCGCAGATGCGCAGCTTGGACAGGCCCGCCGCGCGCAGCGCGGTCAGCTCGCCGCTGCCGGCGAGGCCACCGAGCCCCAGCAGCGCGCCGATCAACGCCGCATAGCCGAACATTTCATAGAAGCGGCGCGGCACGGTCAGCAGCACGTACGCGGCCGCGCGCGCGAGCGTGTACTGGCCCTGGCCGACGTCGTCGAGCTCGAAGATGAAGATGCGGAACGCATCGAGGCCGGTGATGACCGCCCACGCGATCGCGACCGCGCCGAGCACGGCCATCGCGACGAGGCGATCGACGCGCTTGATGCCGAAGTCCGTGCCCCGTCGCCGCGGCGGCGCCGTCGGCGCGGCGGGCGTGCGCGGCACGCGCGCACGGGTGACGCGACGCGGCGCGGCCATCAGGCAGCCTCCCGCGCGCGTGGCGCCTTCAGGCGCTGGCCGCTCCAGAGCAGGCCGATCGCGATCGCGAGCGCCGGCAGGTAGACCCACCAGAGCCCGAACGCGGGCGCGAGCTTGCCGGCGCCGATCCACGTGCGGCCGAGCAGCAACGCGTTGTAGTAGACGAGCCAGGCCAGCAGCGCGAGCAGCAGGCGCGCATACCGCGGTTCGCGCGGACTGGAGCGCGACAGCGGCAGCGCGAGCAGCGCCAGCACCAGCACCGACAGCGGCGCGGCGAGGCGCCAGTGCAGTTCCGACGCCATCTGCGGATCGTTGCCCCCGGCGAGCAGCACCGCAGTCGGCGCGCTGCGCTTCTGCGCCGCCTCGTCGTCGTCGGCCTGGCTGTCCGGCAGGCGGATGTCGTTGCGCGCGAAGCGCATCAGGCGATAGTCGTCCTCGCCGAGCCGGCCTTCCACGCGGAAGCCGTCCTGCAGCGCGATGTAGCGGCCCTCGCCGTCGGCGTCGTGGTAGAGGAAGCCGTGCGTGGCGGTGATGACGTCGATGCGCGTCTTGCCGGTCTTCGCGTCCGGGCGCTCGGTCTCGATGAACATGCGCTTGAAGCGGGTGCCGTCGTCGGACATCTCGCCGACGTAGATGACGCCGTCACGCCCGGGCAGCTCGACGAACCGGCCCGGCTCGAGCCCGGCGACGATCAGCGAGCGGTTCGCCTCCACCAGCAGGCGCGCGGCGTAGCGGTCCGCGGCCGGGCCGAGCCAGAACGCGACCGTGCCGATCACCAGCATGGTCGGCAGCACGAACAGCAGCAGCGGCCGCACCAGGCCGCCCTGGCCGAGCCCGGACGACTGCAGTACCGCCATCTCGCTGTCGCGCCAGAGCCGGCCATAGGCGAGCAGCACGCCGAGCAGCACCGCCAGCGGCACCAGGATGGTCAGCGTGCCGACCGTGCGCAGGCCGATCAGGGTGAACAGCAGGTCGGCCGGGATGCGCCCCTTGGCGATCTTGGCGAGCAGGTCCGCGACCGCGCCGCCGACCATGACCAGCAGCAGGATCGCGGTCGCGGCCAGGAACCCGGCCGCGAGCTCGCGCACGAGGTAGCGGTCGACGGTGCGCAGGGCGAACGGGTTGTTTTGCCTTAGAATGCCGGGTTCCATGCGCACTGCCGGTGGTCGCACGGCGCTCGACGCGTCGGCGGCCGGGCCGATCGATCCGGGCTCGCGCCCGGCGGGAGGCGAAGTGTAACCGCGCGCATCCTGAACACCGAACCTGCCCGGAACCGTCCATGACCACCCTTACGTTCTCGACCCGCTCCGATGCGCCGGAAGGCGCCGCCACGCCGTGCCTCGTCGTCGGCCTGTACGAGGAGCGCCAGCTGTCCGCCGCCGCCGAGCGCGTCGACGCCGCCGCCGGCGGCGCGATCGCGCGCCTCGCCGCGAGCGGCGACGCGACCGGCAAGGCCGGCACCTCGGTGGTGCTGTTCGGCCTGCCCGGCGTCGCCGCCGAACGCGTGCTCGTCGTCGGCCTCGGCAGCCGCAACCAGTTCGACGCCGCCGCCTACGTGCGCGCGGCGAACGAAGCCGGTCGCGCGCTCAAGGGCCTGCCGATCGCGTCCGCCTACTCCACCCTGCCCGGCCTCGACGTGCCCGGCCGCGACGCGCACTGGAAGCTGCGCACCGCCGCGCTCGCCGCCGACGCGCAGGCCTACCGCTACACCGCCACCTTCAAGCCCAAGGACGCGCCGAAGGTAGCCCGGCTCGCCGCGATCGAATTCGAAGGCAGCGACGAGGGCGCCGCGCTCGCGCAGGCGCGCGCGATCGCGAGTGGCGTGCGCTTCGCCAAGGAACTCGGCAACCTGCCGCCGAACATCTGCAACCCGGCGTGGATCGCCGCGCAGGCGAAGTCGATCGCCGAATCGCACGCGGGCGTGGTGCTCGACGTGCTGGAACGCGAGGACATGGCCAAGCTCGGCATGGGCTCGCTGCTCGGCGTGGCGCAGGGCTCGGCCAACCCGCCCAAGCTCATCGTGCTGCAGTGGCGCGGCGGCGGCGACGCCAAGCCGTATGCCCTGGTCGGCAAGGGCATCACCTTCGACACCGGCGGCATCTCGCTCAAGCCGGGCGCGGGCATGGAAGAGATGAAGTTCGACATGTGCGGCGCCGCCGGCGTGCTCGGCGCGTTCGTCGCCGCGGTCGAACTCGGCCTGCCGATCAACCTGGTCTGCATCGTGCCCGCGGTCGAAAACATGCCGGACGGCAATTCCTACCGCCCGGGCGACATCCTCACCAGCCTGTCCGGCCTCACCATCGAGGTGCTCAACACCGACGCCGAGGGCCGCCTGATCCTCTGCGACGCGCTCACCTACGCGCAGAAGTTCGAACCGCAAGTCATCATCGACGCCGCCACGCTGACCGGCGCGTGCGTGATCGCGCTCGGCAAGCACGCCTCCGGCCTGATGACGCGCGACGACGAGCTCGCCGCGCAGCTGCTCGCCGCCGGCGAAGCCACGCACGACCGCGCCTGGCGCCTGCCGCTGTGGGACGACTACCAGAGCCAGCTCGAATCCGGCTTCGCCGACGTCGCCAACATCGGCGGCAAGAACGCCGGCGCGATCACCGCCGGCTGCTTCCTCGCGCGCTTCACCACCGGCTACCGCTGGGCGCACCTCGACGTCGCCGGCACCGCCTGGGACGAAGGACGCAAGGGCCTCGCCACCGGGCGCCCGGTGCCGCTGCTGGTGCAGTACCTGATCGACCGCGCCGGCGCATGAACGAGGTCGACCCGCGCCAGGCGCGCAAGAACCAGGTGCTCGCGGCCGTCTTCGGCGTCAGCTTCGTCATCGGCGCGCTGCTCGCCGTGCTGCACCCGGAACTGTTCGCCAACCCGTCCGCGATGCCTGCCGCGATGGAAACCATCCGCGGCAGCGGGCTCAACATCGCGTACCAGTTCGCCGTGCTGCTGCTCTGCTTCGGCTGGCTGGAACTCGATTCGCGCCAGCTCGGCATCCGCCGGCCGTGGTGGCTGAACCTCGGCGTGGTCTTCCTGACTTCCCTCTTCGTGCCGTACTACCTCTACAAGACGCGCCCGGCCGGGCAGCGCGGCGCCGCCGTGCTCGCGTACTTCGGCGTGCTGCTCGGCAGCGTCGTCGCGATGATGGCCGGCATGTTCCTGGCCGCCTCGCTCGGCGGCCAGCCCGCCCCCGCGCCCGGCAGCGGCGTCTGAGCCCCATGCGCGCGGCCCCGGCACGCCAGCGCACCCGCCGCCGCGGCCCCGCGGCGGCCACGCCGCCCCGCAGGAGCTCACCGCGATGCCACGCGCCGACTTCTACCTGATCGACAAGCCGCGCTTCCGCGAGGAACCGCTGCTGCTGGTGTGCGAACTGGCCAAGCGCGCCTTCGCCGCCGAACAGCCCACGCTCGTGCTCGCGCGCTCGCAATCGCAGGCCGAGGCGCTGGACGAGCTGATGTGGGCGTTCGACGAAGCCGCGTTCATCCCGCACCAGATCGCCGGCGACGAGGACGACGACGTCACCGCCGTGCTCATCGTCCCGCCCGGCATCGCCACCCCCGACCGCCCGCTCGTCATCAACCTGCGCGACGAATGCGCCCCCGGCCTGTTCGACCGCGTGCTCGAAGTCGTGCCCGCCGACGAAGCCGAACGCGCCGGCTCGCGCGAACGCTGGAAGACCTACCGCGCCGCGGGCTTCGAGGTCGCCAAGCACGACATGTGACGCGCCGCCTCCACGTTGCGTTCACCCACGCGTCGCGCTGCGAACCGCGGCACCATTAGCTGCGTGCCAAGCAGATTTCTTACGCTCGAGCATACTTCTCCGCGCGATAGCTAGATCAATCCGCCAGCACTGACGTTCACAAGACTGCGTATCTGCGCAACCGGCCCTACGGAAGCAGGTAAGCCGCGACGCCCGGCTCCAGCTACGGCAACTTAGCGCTAGCTCAAGGCCAGCCTTTCTCCGACAGGGTGTCCCCGCCTTGTTGACGTTCGGTAGTCGGCCACAAAGAGCAGATGGACGCATCACCGACACGCTCGCCGAGGGCATCTGCCCCGCCTGGCAACCCGGATGCATTCACGATGTACCGACGAATAGGCCCACGGATTGGAGAAGGTCGACTCGCCCCATCAGCACGTATATATGTATATAGCCACCAGCGCGGACTTCATCGGCCTGCTCAAACAGAACGATATCGCCATCAGCATGGATGGCAAGGGCTGCTGGCGCGACAACGTCTTCATCGAAAGACTGTGGAAATCCGTGAAGTACGAAGAGGTC